>Ga0209687_1000458_pt1 | contig 13553 bp, 9 predicted proteins | sample GraSoiAngelo_136_FD_185893 | JGI IMG/M metagenome (GOLD analysis project Ga0209687, IMG submission 185893) | Grasslands soil microbial communities from the Angelo Coastal Reserve, California, USA - 14_0929_09_20cm (SPAdes) (version 2) | ecosystem: Environmental > Terrestrial > Soil > Grasslands ...
TTGGCGATGGCTTCTGGAAAATCAGCAAACAACTTCTGCATTTCTTCCGGCGATTTCAGATGCCGCTCAGAGTTGCGCGCCAGCAAGCGTCCTGCAGTTGCCAGCGTGCAATGATTGCGAATGGCGGTGAATACATCGCACAGTTCACGTTCGCGTGGAGTGGCATAACTGACCCCGTTGGTTGCGAGCAGAGGAAGCTGAAGTAAACGGGCAATTTCAATAGCGGCATGATTGCGGGCCTCCTGCTCGCGATGGAAATGCCGCTGCAATTCGACATAGACGTTCTCTCGTCCAAAAATATCGGCTAGGCATTCGACTGACTGTCGTGCCTCCGTGTTGTCGCCGCGAGCGAGAGCAAGAGAGAGAGGCCCATTGTCTCCGCCGGTCAGGCAGACCAATCCTGCCGCATGTTCCCGCAGTTCGTCTTCGCGCGCTGCGCCTTCATCTTTTTTGGCGCGAAGCTTCATCTTCGTAATCAGGCGGCAGAGATTCTGATAGCCGGCACGTGAAGAAACCAGGAGGGGAAGGCGAAAACTATTTTCGATTTTCGATTTCTGGTTACCAATTCGCGGCTTAGAAATTTGCTGTCCAATTGCAAATTGACAATTGCGAATTGAAAAGTTTTCGCAATTGATCTCTGCCCCAATGTGCGCTTTGATTCCTGCTCTTTTCGCTGCCATGTAAAAGCGCGGCGCACCATACACTCCATCTCGATCCAGCAGTGCCATCGCAGGCATACCCAGATTTGCGCAGGTCTCAATCAAGCTCTCAGGAAGAGATGCGCCTTCGAGAAAGCTGAAAGCAGAGCGGGCGTGAAACTCTATATACATCAGATTCTCGGCAAAGCCGTTACTGAGAACTGAGAACCGGGAACTGAGAACTGCTTTCTTGATAAAAATCAGTTCCAAGTTCCCAGTTCTCAGTTGCCACATTTAATCGTAGGTTCCTTCCACGAACCATCTTCCACTGAGCAGATCGCGAACCAAACGATATAACGCGATTCCACTTTCCTGCTGCACAGCGATGTCCCATTCATCGCGCGACCATCCTTCCCGCTCCCACCAATCTCCGGAAGAGCGCCAGGGCCCAGCGCCCCAGAGAATTTCTCCATCTATTTGTTTGCGCTTGGGGCAAGTGATTCGTGCAGGCACGCCATCCCGCATGCTCACGGTGGCGAACGCCGGCGGACGAAAAATACGCAGGGCAGTGACCATGCCATCTTTGCTCTGCGGACATGATGGAGGGAAATTTTCAGCTTTAGCCGCTGAGGTCTGCGATCTCTGCGGTCGAACATCCTCCAGCACGAATCGCCGCATTTGAAATGCCTGCGGATGATGGGTATCCATCATCTGCACAGCGCCAACTTTGTTTTCTCCAACAATGCCGGCAATTCGCGCCAGCGTGAGCTCGAGTTTTTCCGGCTCCGGCGAAGGAGGAAGAAACAGCCCATTCTGTGCGGCCCGCGGCCGTACCGGCTCGGCTGACAAATGGATCGTGGCGATGGGAGCACCTGGAGGATGCGCGTTCAAATCAAGTTGCAAGAGTTTGAGAAAAATCTTTTCATCGAGCAAAGGAACAGGAAGCCGGAGCGTGCGATGAAAAGTTTTGGTATGAGAGCCGTTATCAAGTTCAAGTTGCAACCGTATTTCCTGTGTGGCTAGAGCTCTCGCGCTTAATCGCGCACACAGTTGTTCCAACATTCGAGCTAACAGAAATGCCAATGGCTCCAGTAAAACCAGCGGGTGCTCCAGTTCGATGGCTTCTTCAAAAACCAGGGGCGGTTCCACCGGAACCAACGTGCGGGAAGTTGCCCCACGTGCCAACTGTTGCAAGCGAACTCCTCCCTGCCCTAATCGCTCACTAAGCGCAATCTCCGGGAGTGCCGCCAGGGCGCGAAGATTGCGGATGCCCCAGCGGCTGAGTGTGTCCAAAATTTGCACGCGATCTGGATCAGGCCCATCCACAAACAACACTTCCATCGGAAGGCTTCCCAACTGCTCTGCTTCTTTTCCTTGTGCGATCACAGTAACTCTGGGAAAGCCGCGGGCCGCAATTACTGTGGCATCCGGATTCGCCGCCACCGCTACATTAGCTTCAAACCCGAAATCCGACGCGCGCCGTGCTATGTCGTGAGCGATCTTCGGCAGCGGACCAAAAAGCGACTCCATGCCAGCGAGATCAAGGATGATCGTGTCGCACCCCGCATCTTCAATGCACGGCGAGAACAATTGCGCGCAATCCAGCAACGCAGCATGAGCGGAGTTTTCCTGCAAAGGTGAGCGCGTTCTCAGCACAAGCTCAGGGCAAGCTTCCACCTGTAATTTCGTCATTCCCATCTCGATTCCGGCGCGCCGCGCTTGTTCATTTACGGCAAAAACTTTTTCGAGAGGCGCTTTGCCTTCGAGCACGGCCACGGCTTGCGATCGCAAATCCGGTTCCACGCGCAGCAGCGCTTGCACAGGAAAATCGGGAACGAAAATGCAGGCAAAGGCAGTCATCGGTCGTCGGTCTTCAGTCGTCAGCCAAAACGTAGCGCGAGCTATCCCACTGGCATGGCTTTGGTCGTGAACCCGGTCCTCACCGATTGCGGCGGCTTTCGCTCCAGCCGCGATCGCAAAATTTCTCCTTCTATTTTCAGTCCTTCAAAAAGATGCGTGTGTGAACAAGCTGAAAGCTGAGAGCCGATGGCTGAAAGCTTCCCCGAAGAGTTACGACCGATGGCCGAAGACCGCAATTTCAGCGACAGTGCCGCGCAACTCTGCGTACACGGAGCTTGCGTAATCGCAAGCAACACCGTAGGCGTACGCTCTACCGCGCGCTGAAAGCGAAACCAGGAAGTAAGAGGAATGCGCCGCGCGATGCGAAACGGAACGTCTCCCAAATCTACAGCCACCATGCCAAATCCGCCGCTTTGCAGCAGCAAGTCGGTAACTCGTAACGCCTGCTCGACTGGAAATGCAGACCCCGGACTTCGGCGTTCGGGCCTCGCCCCTGGAGGATCAAATCCAGAGGGTGAATTCTGATGTCTGAAAGCTGATGGACGAGGGCTGACGGCTGACGGCTGAGGTCCGACGTCCGCTCCTCCGCATCGCACCCACAGCAATCTCCCGAATTCAATTCCCGACGCGGCGGCCGAGGCAGGATCCAGAGCGTCACTGGCATCTACAAGAGCACAAGATTCCTCGCGCCGGGTAGCCGCCGCGAGCGCCGCCAGCAGCACGCTGGTTCGCCCCGAAGAAGCCGGCCCACAAATTTCTGTTAGACATCCGCGGGGTAATCCTCCGGTGAGCGAATCCAGCTCTCGAATTCCAATGGAAACCATCTCCGGCGCGGGCCTTACCTCCAGCCGCGACGCGGGAGTAACAGCGACCAGCCTCGGCATCTGCGATAGCCGTTCTAGAACCAGCGCCGGCCCGGACTTCGGTAAAAAGCCAGGTAGACGGCCCAAGGCCATTTCGGCACAACACAGGGAAGAAGAAGACATAAATGGACCTTAGAATTTCAGGGAACTTCAGGCCATCCGGAAGGATTGCCGCAAGGCGAATCCAGAGTTTGTTCGCTTTTTATTCGCCAGTAAGATTCTGCTACTGCGCTGAGGAATTTGTCAAGAGAGCTTTCGATACCTCTGACCCCGACGCCCAAAGTTCCGCGAATCCCGTCACCTGGATTGATGGTGTTGTTCAGCACGACTGGGGTTATCTGAAATTCAGAAGCGGGAGGACCCATCGGTTCGGAACAAAAGCAGGGACTTTTCGATACACTTTCTTTCCGGTCCTATGAAACCCGCGCAACAGAAACCGTGAAACATAGTGCTGCTGTGTGTGTCTGTTCAGGCGCGTTCATTAGTTCGTAGTCGTTGATTCTGTTTTTCGTTCTTGCTTCCACCGCAGGCTCTCACCGCAACAGCTCCTTCTAGCTGGGTTTCGAGATCGCTGGAGCGGTTACACGAGCATGATTTGTCGACTACGACGGTGGCGTTTGACTGCTCCACGAATCCCGCCTAAGATGGCGGCTTCTGTATTGTCCAGTTTATCCTCGCTCATGATTGCCCAGATCATATCCCACTATCGCATCGTTGAAAGGTTGGGCGGCGGTGGGATGGGCGTCGTCTATAAGGCTGAGGACAGCAAGCTCGGGCGCTTTGTCGCGCTGAAGTTCCTTCCCGAGGAAGTCGCCAAAGACCGCCAGGCTCTGGAGCGTTTCCAGCGCGAGGCGCGCGCCGCATCAGCTCTGAACCATTCCAACATCTGCACCATCCACGAGGTTGACGAGCAGGATGGCCAGGCTTTCATTGTCATGGAATACCTGGACGGGCAGACGTTGAAGCATCGCATCGCGGGGCGACCGATGGACACGGAAGCGCTATTAAGTCTCGCCATCGAGGTTGCCGACGCCCTGGATGCCGCCCATGCTAAAGGAATCATTCACCGCGACATCAAGCCGGCGAACATCTTCGTCACCAAACGCGGGCAAGCCAAGTTGCTGGACTTCGGCCTGGCGAAGCTAGCCCCCGGATACGGCGGAGGCCTCGAGGGTTCGGGAATGCTGACGGCCACAAATGGGGCACAGATGACCAGCCCTGGTTCGACGGTCGGAACCGTGGCATACATGTCGCCAGAGCAAGTTCGCGCGGAGGAGCTTGATCCGCGCACCGATTTGTTCGCTTTCGGCGCTGTGCTCTACGAAATGGCAACTGGGGAGGTCGCGTTTTCGGGCAACAGCACAGGGGTGATCTTTGAGTCGATCCTGAATCGCACGCCCGCGCCAGCGTCGAGTGCGAACCCGAAGATTCCGGCGAAACTCGAAGAATTGATCTCCAAATCTCTCGAGAAGGACCGCGAGTTCCGCTATCAGACGGCTGCCGAGCTGCGGGGGGACCTGAAGCGTCTGAAACGGGCCTTAGATACCTCGCGAGTGCGGTCTGCGGATGCGGTCCTCACAGCGGCTTCCTCGGGAAAGATATCGGCACTCGATCGGCTCGGCGAGAGCACGGTGCCGAGGAAACGCGTTTTCCTACCGGCGTTGGTGGCTGCCGGACTTGCGCTCATTGCCGGTATTGCCGTGGGAATGTTCTTGCTTCAGCGTCCAGCGCAGACTTCTCTTCCGGTCTACCACCCGCTCACCTTCCGCCGCGGCATTGTCCACTCCGCGCGTTTTGCTCCCGATGGGAAGACAATCATTTACAGCGCTGCTTGGGAAGGGAAGCCACTCGAACTTTTCACGACTCGGCCGGAGAGCCCTGAGTCGCAGGAGTTGAGACCGGCGGGAGCCGACGTTCTGGCCATCTCCGCTTCGGGCGAAATGGCGCTTTCGCTTGGAAGTCACCCCAGAGCGCAATTCCTTTACGCTGGCACGCTCGCGCGGGTACCCTTGGTCGGCGGCGCTCCGCGCGAGATCCGGGAAAACGTCGAATGGGCCGATTGGTCTCCCGACGGAAACACTCTAGCGATTGTCCGGGAGGTGGAAGGCCGTGAGCGCCTGGAGTTTCCACCGGACAAAGTGCTCTACCAAGCGGATGGATGGATCGGTCATCTTCGCATTTCACCAAAGGCGGACATGATCGCTTTTATTGACCACCTTCAGCTTGGTGATGACGGCGGTGCCGTTGCGGTAGTCGATATGGCGGGAAAGAAAACTACTCTTTCCACCGGCTGGGACAGTATTCAGGGGCTGGCGTGGTCGCCGGGCGGCGATGAAGTCTGGTTCAGCGCAACCCGAACCGGCGGAGATCGGTCTCTTTATGCGGTCAATCTCGCGGGAACAGTCCGGCTGCTGGCGCGGGTTCCGGGAGAATTGATGTTGCTCGATGTCGGCCGGGACGGAAATGTACTGCTGACTCGTAACAATGACCGGGCCGGAATGATCGGGCTTGCGCCCGGCGAGGCCAAGGAACGCGACTTGTCCTGGCTCGATTGGTCAGTGCCGGGCGATTTGTCAGCCGATGGTCGATCCGTCCTATTCGGGGAGACCGGGGAAGGCGGGGGACCAAAGTACGCGGTCTATCTTCGCAAGACAGATGGTTCGCCGGCCATTCGACTCGGGGAAGGGATCGGTCTCGGACTGTCGCCCGATGGAAAATGGGCGATCGCGCGCCCCAACATCACACCGTCCCCGCTCGTGCTGTTGCCGACCGGGGTGGGGGAGGCGAAGCGGCTCACCCACGATTCGACCAACCACCTCAGGGCGCGGTGGCTTCCCGACGGGAAGCGGCTGGTTTTCTCCGGCAACGAGGCAGGGCACGGGTTTCGTCTCTATGTGGAATCTCCGGACGAGGGCAAGCCACGCGCGATCAGTCCGGAAGGAGTGAATCCGACATTTGTGATCTCCCCCAAGGGTGACCAGGTTGCCGGCGTTGGCCCGGACCACAAGGTCTATCTTTTTCCCGTTGCGGGTGGCGAGCCAATTCTGGTCTCCGCCACACAACCGGATGAGGCGCCGACCGGCTGGTCGCCGGATGGGCGGGCCTTGTATGTTTTTCGTTTTGGCCAGATTCCCGCGAGCGTGGTTCAGCTCGATCTGTCCACCGGGCAAAGGAGGCCGTGGAAGGAACTTGCGCCGGCCGATGCTGCTGGAATTGACACTATCCGCGGCATAACCATATCTGCCGACGCCAAGGCCTACGTGTACGGTTACATTCGGACCCTCTCTGACCTATATCTGGTTGAAGGACTGAAGTGATCCCAAACGAAGCTCAGTCCTGGATAAGCAGAACGCCGACTGAATTATCCCCGTCGGTGCCGAAAGTGTGACCTAGTGGAGTTCCTGAATCGAGGACTCGGCGCCAACGGCTGGCTCTTTTGGCTCTCCGCTTTAAGCCAAAAGTAGGGTGCTTTTCGGAATCGAAAAACCTGCCTTTTTCGGGTCGAAATCTCTGTGTACCATTTTGTGTACCATGGGGAGCGCTTTTTGCGGGCAAAGAGCGCCACCAACTTTTTGGGCAAAAACAGAACCCGCTGAATTAGCGGGCTTTGGCGGATGTAGTTGGTAGCGCTACCGGGAATCGAACCCGGGTTTGAAGATTGAAGAATCTGTAGGCCGGGAAATTTCTGTTAGAGCTGCCGATTTGTAAGTAACTGAAACCAAATCAATTCGCTTTCGCTAAGAGACGCGCAGGGTCAGTTTGTGAACGCAGGAAATTGTGGCCAGCAACGGTAATTTATGGCTGTTCTGGCCACAAAATGGCCACAGTTTTGGAGGAGACAAATTGGCTAAGAAACCCGCAAACTGAAATGAGATGAGTGAGATAGTAGGCAAGTTGGGACCCGAGTCCGGACCTCTAACGTGTCAATCTTCCTCTCGCGAGTAAATCCAACAACTTAAGAGGCTGCTAGGGACTGCCTAAGCACTTGAAAATGCGCAGTAGCCGAAACGAAACCGGGTTGAAAACCGGGTCCGGATTTACTCAAGGAAAATCTCTCTTAGCTGTCCTCCAGAACATCGGAGGAGATGTGAAAAATTTATGGTTCCTTCAGGAGCGCCGTGACAGGGTCGCGTATGGCAAAGCTAGAAACGAGTGAACTGGAGAAAGTGAAGTGTTTTCTTGAACAGAATGCCAGCAAACTACAAAAGGCAGAGCTAATCGTGCATAGGTCTGCCGGACAATATGTCGTTGAACTGCGTGCCCACAGACGAGATTATTTCTTAAAGTGCTCGTGTGAGTCGATGTGAATGGCCCCGCGCACGAGGACAAAGCGGACATGGTGACCGCAATGATTGCATCGCGGGAATTTGCTGTTGAACAGGAATTCCGAATTCGAACTCGCCCAGCGCATCCGGCGACACGGCGCCTCGCTCGGGGAACTCTTCAGCTTCATCAGCAGCCTGTATTTTCGCGGCAAGCTTGCCTATGCGGAAGCTTTTTCGAATTCGCCGACTGGCTTTCGTGCGACGCTTGTCATGACGACGTCGCGTGGGCTTCTGCCGCCCGAGACCATCATCACGTTGGACGACCTTCTGGAAATGTCTGCGGTTCCAATTGATCCGGGCGATGCTCGATATCGGAAGCCCCTTTGCCGGGATGCGCGTGCGTTGGCTCGCGTGCTACCGGCTGGTTCCCAGATTGTGCTGCTCGGCAGCATCGCTAGCGGTAAATATGTTGATCCGTTGCTCGAAATTTTCGGAGCAAATCTCTTGTTCCCTCAACAATTCGTGGGACGAGGTGATATGAGTCGCGGCGGCCTTGGCAATTGCAATTTTCTTGGGAGCCGCCGCATCGCTTGGGTTCGGACAGCCGGCGAACAACTCCGCGGCAAGCACATACAAGACTAACTGCGTCTCCTGCCACGGCCAGGACGGCCGTGGCAGCGCAGTGGGCAAGAGCTTACACGCCGCGGATTTTCACTCGGCACAAGTTCAACAGCAGTCTGACGCGCAGCTGGCTAACGTCATCGCTGAAGGACGAGGAAATATGCCTGCTTTCGGGACTCGGCTGAGTACGGGCCAAGTCGACGCTTTGGTGAAGTACGTTCGCACTCTGGGTAAAGCCAAATAGTTCTTCGTCTGAGAACGAAATCTTGCTGTTTTCCGGAGTACGTCTGGCTACGCAGCCCGATGCGCGGTGGCTTCGCTGGGCAAGGTGAACTGAAACGTTGCGCCCCGACCGGAGTGTGCGACGGCCCACAAGCGGCCGCCATGCGATTCGATGATGGAACGGCTGATGGGCAATCCCATGCCGGTGCCCTGAGGTTTGGTGGAGAAGAAGGCATTGAAGATTTGCTGCGCCTGTTCTGGCTCTAGTCCCACTCCCGTATCGCCGACCGAGATCAGGAGTTGACGATTGTCGTCTTGCTGCGACTTGATCGTAAGTTCACCTCCAGTGCCCATGTCCTTCATGGCTTCGATGCCATTGAGCATGAGGTTCATCAATACCTGTTGCAATTGCACACGGTCCGCCATGATCTTGGGAAGATCGTTGGCAAGTTCGCCGCGGATCGAAATTGAATATCGGCTCGCCTCACTGCGGAGCAGGACAATCATTTCTCGAATGAGCTCATTTACATCGACCAACTCGCGCTGCAGAGCGCCCTTCTTGAACAGCAAGCTGATGCTGCTAATGATGTCGGCTGCGCGCATTACGTCTTTGACGACTCTGGAGGCTGCTTCGCGCGCCTCTGCCATGTCGGGGTCATCGCGCCCAAGCCACCGCAAACAGGTTTTAGCGTCGGTTACTGCTGCGGAAATCGGCTGCTTGATCTCGTGCGCCAGGGAAGCAGCCAACTCGCCCATCGTGGTCACTCGTGTGACGTGCGCAAGATCAGCCTGTACCTGCCGCAATCTCTCGCGCTCTTCATCCGTCCGCCTGCGTTCGGTCACGTCGATCAAGAAACCCACGAATTCGCCGAGATCGCCGGACGGTTTGAAAACAGGATGACCCACTGCCTGCACGTATCTCGTTGTACCGCCCGGAAGGACCACTCGGTAATGCACGTCGACATCCGTGCCCGCGTGGGTTGCGCTCTCGAAAGCTTCCACGACCAGGGCTCGATCGTCTGGATGAATACGCTGATGAAGTTCTTCGAAGGAAGGTTCCCCCCTATTCGGATCGAAGCCATACAAGCGGGTGTGTTCCTCGGACGAGTGGAGGATCTCTCTCTTCAGGATATTGCCCGCCCAGCTGCCCGTATGGGTGAGCTTCTGCGCTTCCGCTAAATAACCCTCGCTCCTACGCAGCGCCTCCTCTGCCCGCTTGCGCTCGGTGATGTCGCGGACGGCGCCGGAGACAAGCGTACCCTCCTCCGTCTCCAGCGGACTGAGGCTGATCTCCACGGGAAACTCCGCTCCGTCTTTCCGCCGTCCATACAGCTCCAGACCCGCACCCATCGACCGGACCCGAGGCTGGGCGAAGAACCCCATGCGGTGTTCGGGGTGTCGGCCCCGAAACCGTTCCGGCACCAAAATCTCAATCTCCTGCCCCAAGAGCTCTTCCCGCTGATACCCAAACAGCTTCTCCACCTGTGCATTGACCAACACGATCTTCCCTTGCCGATTCATCACGATCATCGCATCCGGAGCGGATTCCAGAAGCCCACGGAATTTTTGCTCGGCTTGCTTGCGCCCGGTGACGTCCAGCACCGCACCAACAAATCCAAAATTGTTCGATTCGTGTCCTTCTACCGCATGAGCCACAATCTCGATATGTTTGACTGAGCCGCTGGGCATCAACAGTCGATGTTCAAAATGAAAATCCCTTCTCTCCTGTTGCACCTGATTGCTGACTTGCTGGACGAGTGCTCTGTCTTCGGGATGCGTTCGTTGTAGTATGAAGTCCAGCGTGGGTTTGTTCGCCTGATCGCATTCAAAGATCCGGTAGGTTCGTCGGACCAGTAGATTCCCTCTCTGTCCACATTCCAGGCGAAACTGCCGCAGTGGCTCAGTCTCTGCCCTTCAGCTAGATAGGCCTCGCTCCGCCGCAAATCGGCAGTCCTTTGCGCCACCTTCATCTCGAGTTCGTTGCGGGCCTGACGGAGTTCCGCCACCTTCGCGTCGAGCTCGTTGCGCAGACGCGCGTTCTGAAACGCTGCCGCAGCGTGGTTGGCAGCCACGGAAAGCAGCAACTGGTCAATCTCGCTGGGAAAGTCGGCGCGAGCGCACGCCGCAGCGACCAGACCACCCTCGGCATTGACGCCAATGGGAATGACAATACCGCGGCATGGCTCCGCGCCGCCAAGGTCAGAAACGATTTCCTTACTAGAAAACTGGCCCACGCCGCCCACGTGGATTTGCAGCCATTCGGGGAATCCTTTCCACGCGTCCCCCCGCGTCGCTTCGATTGCGGCGCCCCCTTTGGGATCGCACAAACGCACAAAAGCGAAATCCAGGTGCAGCGATCCGACCAGCACATCGGCAAGCCCGGCGGCAATGATAGGCGGTTCTCTCCCCACCCACGCCGCCGGGATTGTAGAAAGCGCTACCAGCTCGCGGAGCGCTGTTCGCAGCGCCACAGTCCCAGCATGTGATTCTGTGGGCATTTAGTCCGCTATGCTGCGCTCTTGCGAACCGACCGTCGCTCCCGTATCTCATCGAGGAACTGGTCCGGAGGAACAAAGAATGGGTTCTCCTGCAGCACTCCACCGATAATCACAACCGGATGGGTACGCATGATGTCCATTGCTACACTGGAACCAAATCTTGACAGATCGTAGGTACACACCACCGGATCATCGTACTTGGGAAGCACGTAGTTGAGGCGTGTCTCGTATTCCACTAGGTTATCGACGCCGGGTTTGCCGAGCAGCGCCCATTCCATGTGCGCCAACAGTCTGGTGAGCGGATACCCGGCTGTATCGGCCGACTGGAGCACCTCGTCGATCAATGCCAACATCGCATTCTGGTCGAAGTGGTCCCCGCGCAGGTAAGCGTCCTGCCAAGGCCGCACTTCCAGCTGGCCTGTGTTCATCGCCTCGTGCACATTGATACCTGCTTCGGCGAGTCGCTTGAGATGTTGTTCCCAGAGCTCGGGATCAACGATGTGGAAAGCTTTTTCCCCTTGCTCAAAGCCATCTTTGATGAACGAGCGAAGCACTCTGTGCTCCTCGTCGATGCTGTTGAAGAAAGCGCAAATGTGACGTTGCCGGCCGAGAATGCCCCCGGCAAACTTAACAGAATGGCCGTTGGTTGCCATATTTCACCTCACGTGAATAGTAGATGTACGAATCATTAAATTTGGGCTCAGACTTCACAATCTGCGTCGAAGCCATCTGCACCTCGTAATTTTCTGCCCGAGCGTTTTCCTCCTTCCTGGACAGGTGCACGCACCAGTCGGTCGTGCGCAAGTTCCGCGTGGCCATCTGCGGGATGCCAGATCTGGATCTCGGCATTTAGTTCGCTATGCTGCGCTCTTGCGAGCTAACCGTTGCTCCCGTATCTCATGGAGGAACTGTTCGGGAGGAACGAAGAAGGGGTTCTCCTGCAGTAACCCACCGACAATCACGACTGGATGCGTCCGCAGGGCGTCCATCACCACGCTCGCGCCAAATTTCGACAGATCATACGCACAGATCACTGTATCGTCGTACTTGGGAACCACGTAGTTGACCCGCGTCTCGAACTCGATCAGGTCTTCGACGCCTGGTAAGTCGACCAGCGCCCATTCCATGTGCCCCAGGAATCTTGTCTGTGCGTATCCTGCTGCCGGCCCGGACTGGAGCACTTGTTCGAACGACAGCAGCCAGGTGTCCTGGTCAAACCGGCCTCCGTGGAGCGGACCGTCTTGCCACGGCCGCACCTCCAATTGGCCGGTGCCCATCGCCTCTTGCACATTGATACCTGCATCAGCGAGCCGCTTGAGATGTTCTTCCCGTAGCTCGGGGTTGACGAGATGGAACGCTTTATCCCCTCGCGCGAAGCCATCTTTGATGAACGAGCCAAGCACTCTGTGCTCCTCGTCGGTGCTGTTGAAGAAAGCGCAGATGTGACGTTGCCCGCCGAGATTGCCCCCGGCAAACTGCACGGATTGAGTCTGGGTAGCCATATATCACCTCAATTTCAGTCAGTGGCCGACCTACACACAGAAGTGCAACGCCGTAGCGCAGAATCACGAGGTAGGGAGGTCGGCGATGAAGAGATCCGCTGCGGCATGGTTTTGCCTCGCTTGGATCGCGCAGACGCGTAGTGAAAATGATAAGCCTGGCAGGTCAGCTTTACAACTGAGGAGCACCGGGCCGACCGTTCTTGAGTCGCGGGCAAGAAATGAGTACGGCTCTGGCTTGTACCTTGCCCCGATTCCCTCGAGGCCCAAAGCACGTCTTTTCTGACATCCGCGAAGTGACCATTGACTGACGCATGTCCAAATGATGACGCGGACTGATCGCTGAGCTCTCGAGTTGCAATCTGTACCGCCTCAATCTCAATCACTTGCCTGTGTCTTAAGGAGTTGCTGACTGGCACGAGTCTTGCATGCTCCTTCCTAGAACTATGTGGTGCAAGGGATCCAATCAAGACCACACAAGGAAAATGAACAACGAATCGTGGAAGGCGGCGTTCCGCAGACGCGCCCGAGAGAGTCAACAAGATACCAACTTTGGAGGAATTGGAGTGAAATCTAATATTCGTGAGTGGAAACTGAGTGTGTTGTTTTGTGCGAGCGCGGCCATCCTGCTCGCAAGCCTCACCTACGCAGCCACAAACCCGACACGCCATCTCGCAGCGGGCGAAAAAGTGAAAGTCACGGGGTCGATTCTGTCTCGTGATGGAGAACTGCTGCGCGTCCGCGACAAGAAATCGGGTCAAGTCGTCGTTGTGAATATCACCGACAACACCAGGATCGAGCGTAAGAAGCATCGAGTTCTGTTCCCTCGCCACACCGACATGGACGTCACCGCCATGGTGCCAGGCTTGACGATAGAGACAGAAGGCGCCGGCAATTCAAAAGGACAACTCGACGCCGACAAGATCTCCTTCACTCCGGACGCATTCGCCGTCGAAGTAGCCCAAGAGCAACAAGTCTTGGCCAACAAGGCAGCCGCCCAAAATGCACAATCCACCGCAGACCAGGGTGTAGCCGCTGCCAACGAGGCCCAATCTTCCGCTGGGCAGGCCCAAACCTCGGCAGGTCA
>Ga0209687_1000460_pt1 | contig 13487 bp, 13 predicted proteins | sample GraSoiAngelo_136_FD_185893 | JGI IMG/M metagenome (GOLD analysis project Ga0209687, IMG submission 185893) | Grasslands soil microbial communities from the Angelo Coastal Reserve, California, USA - 14_0929_09_20cm (SPAdes) (version 2) | ecosystem: Environmental > Terrestrial > Soil > Grasslands ...
GTTTATCCAGCAGTATAAGCTCGCTCCATTCAAAATCCTTGGATGATGAGATATAAAGTATCGGCCTGATGCCTTTCGCCGCGCGCTCGTAGAGCATCGCTTCGTAAAGATCCACGACATCCGAATCTGTCATTTCCCGTTTCATCGCGCCTCCAATCAAATCTTCTCATCGCCGCAAGCAAGGCGATGGGAGGATAGAACCTCCTTCCCATCGTCCTCTGCTAGCCCAGCGCTACCTGATGTCTCCATCCAGATTTGATTCCGTTACATTGATTTGGGCAAGCTCCGCCTGCAACTGCTGCCAGTCAGAGCGGACTGTTGATGAAAGCGCCGACTGCGTGTCCCGCTTCATAATCCGATCGAGGAGACGCGCCTGCCGCATCAACCCGCCGGCCGCGCCCTTGACGGCATCAGGGTCAGTGATCGACGCAGTCATCTGATTGTAGAGTTCAGCCGCCGCCTGCAGGCTGGTTATCTGAAAAAGCAACTCAACCTCGTTAGACTTGAGATCGTGGCGCGCATCAAAAATGACCTGGCCTCGATTGTTGCGCATGTTCAACTCTCGCTGAAAATCCTGCAACAGGCGGTTGGCAAGAAGAGAGATCTCGCGAGGATGGCCGATGCTTGTCGCGCCGACCGTACCGGGCGCTCCCCCACGCAGGTCAGCAGTGAAGTCACGCTGAGGACCGTGAATAATTACCCGCGCCACATTTGGCAGATCGTTATAGGTCTCGGTGAACGGATGATGATCAACCGCGGCGCCCGTCGAGTGGCGCGGCGGCGCTCCGCGCAGATAAACGTGCAAGGTGTCGCCGGTTACAAACCGATTGACAAACACTTGCCAGCCGCTGCCTTGAGTGTGAAGGTCCGCGCTGATGCGAATCGAACCTGGTCCGATGCGTTCGGCGCGCGGGTTCATGATCTCAATCGCCGCCGATTCAATGCCGGAATCGTTGGCAATCCCCAGCTCGCGAGCCGTGCTCAGATCAAGGTCGCCGTTCGTAATGAGGTTACGGTCACGCTGGAGCTGACGAATTGCGTTGCGCATTGCCTGATTCATCGCTCCATTGATGGGACCGGTGTAGTAACCACGATCTCTCAGACTTATCTGAGCGAATCGAATTGAATCGGCCGAAGTGAATATCGTCTGTGCCGGCGGGCCGGCCGGTTCAGCAGGTATGCCAAGCGCCCGCGCTGTGGCGATGTCCAGCTCGCCGCTGATTGGTATGCGACGGTCATGCTGGAAGTTGTTAATCGCATCCCGCGTCGTCTGATTCATCACTCCATTGATCGGGCCATTGTAGTAGCGCCGGCTCTTGAGAGCGATTTGAGCCGAACGTACGGAATCAGCCGAAGTCAAAACAGTTTGAGACGGCGTATCGTTGTCGATGACGTCGGGGTCACGCACATCTCGATCACGTCGATCACGTGCCACATCGATTGACTCAACGGTGATTGGACTCTCTACCATAATTCCGAACTCAGTGCCGGGCCGCACTTCTGCCGGCTCACCCTTGCTCAGTAAGACGCCGATTGTGCCGAGTATTGCGCCGCCGCCCGCCCCCACAGCAGCACCCTTGCCGCCCCCGGCCATCGCGCCAATCACAGCGCCGGCGCCGGCTCCTGCGCCGCCGCCAATAAAGATCACCGCGCGCCGAGTCTGCCTGCCACCCTCAATTCTGTCTTCGTCGCTGATATCCCGTTCGATCGTGCGCCGCCCTTCCTCGCTGAGGGTTGTGAGAGTGCCATCGATCTGAACCGGGCTGCCGGTCGAAAAAACCATTCTGTCGAACCCCACCGCAAGCGTCCCGGCTTTGCTCCGCCTCTCAGTGGGGGTAGTCCCGGTGACGTGCCCTTCTATCTTAGTGTTCTCCGCGACAACTACCCGGCCATCAACTACGACCGGGCGAAAAACTGTCGCAGTGAACCGGTCGCCTACGCGTGAGGAATCCGAACTCAAGTAGGTATCCATCCTCAGTGCAATGACTGTACCCGCGGGTACCGTGAGAAGGCGTTGTCCTAACGCCGGAACGACCAATGCCATAACCATCGCCAGTGGTAGGACAACGCTTCCGAGCCTTCCTCTGTGAGTGCTCATGTCTGAACCCTCCTTCCTTTCTTAGAGCTCCGTGACTTCTGACAAGTGACGTAGCGATGCCCCGTCTAGCGGACCGTATGCCTCGCAGATGAGGGTCTACTTTGCCTGATTCCGAATCAGATCCCTTACTTCGATCGGTTCCTGATTGCAGGGAGGGGTTCCGCTTTGCTTAGACGAGCCTCCTGCGGCCGCTCAGCAGGTTGAAGATCAACACGATCGCCGCAATAACAAGCAATAGATGAATAAGCCCGCCGCCGATGCCGCCGATCATTCCCAGCAGCCAAAGAATCAAAAGAATAACCAGGATTGTCCAAAGCATAATTCCACCTCCTAAATGTAGGTCATCCTCCGTGTCGAAGGCCCCCTCAGGGCGCTATCCCGACTCCGGTTTACATTTCAAATGCTACGCCTCTTCGAGATCGGTTTCCGTCCAGTATTGGACATCGGTGTAAGAAATTCTCTTCATATCTGCCTCTCATTTTCAATGGCCGCCGCCGGTCATCAATGATTTGAAACGGTCCACCGCACAGCTCTCGATGGATTGACCTCTGCTCACAGCGTCAATCTCGGCTTGAAACCCGGTGGCGAATGCAGCGCGGTGTTCTGGTGACGCCCAACTCCGGTTCGCATCTTCGATGCTACGTCCAATCGCAATTGCTTTCAGTTCAGTATTGAACAGTTCTCAAAAATATTCGCCAGGCGGGCGATGGACTGGCCCAAGGCACAGTCAATCTAGATTCTTCCTGAGGGGCGGTGAGGGAGCGAATCGTAGTATGGCGGTTTTAAGTTACGATCCGTTGGGCGCACTACACCAGCAGGTTCAGTACAAGTTGGCCATCGCGGCCGACCAACCCAACTGCCGCTTGATGTCAAGAATGTTTTGTTGCCGTTTTGCTTCGCACTCGTTGCAGATTCCAAGGCTCGGTTTGCCAAGCCTTGATTTGCCAGATTCTTCCGAGGTGTCGCCGAGGATTGATTGGCACCACGCGCAGATACTAGTCATCAGCACTACCCTCCCTGCGTCAGACGTCGTTGGCAGAACGCTCGCCAGAATGAAAGTCGGACCTCATATACCTGACCCTGGATAGACACCGAGGACCCTGACGCACCACAGAGAATAAGCCGTCTTACAGGTGAACTTCTGTTCAATATTGGACGTTTCTGAAAAGAACCTATTGGGGTTGCCGTTGGACGAATCACCAACGTCCATGCGATCGAGAGTTATTTAAGTCGGCGGCCGTCCGGGTTAATGGATATTGCTTCAGCAGTTTGAGATTCGTTCGCGAACCTCAAAAAGCCAATGCAAATTACCGTGGAAATGGCGAGCGACGTTGATGCCCAGAAGAACCACGGCAGGTTGCTTGACTGCCTCCCACCTAAGGTCAAAAGGGCAAACGGCCCGATCAGCGCAGCGGCGACGAACCAGAAGAGCTGCGTGGGGCGCGAGAATGCGCCCGCGGATACTCTCATCATATTCAGCGAGACACTTTGAATTTTCATCGAAACCTCTTTGATCGCGGCCCTTCTATTGGATTGTCCGAATGCTTAAAAGAGGGCGTGAGAAGGAGCGAGCCCGGCTCGCTTCCCCGCCGACTTTGTGCGCGAAAGCCCAATAATCGGGCCGATGTCGCACGTAGAATCAGTAGCGCAAGCCGCCGTAGCCGCCGCCATTGTTGCGGCTCTCAATCTTCGGTCTCGCCACATCGACTTTGAGCGTCCGCCCGTGCAGGTCTTGCCCGTCGAATTTTGCTTTAGCTGAACTAGCCTCGGCAGTCGAATTCATCTCTACGAAGCCAAAGCCTTTCGATCGGCCTGTGTCTCGGTCCGTTATCACCTGGCACGATTCCACGGGGCCCACCTCGCTGAAAAGATCGCGTATTTCATCACTCGTCGTATCGAACGAGAGATTACCAACATACAATTTAGCTGACATAATGAGTTTCCTTTGGTGAAGTTGGAAGCAGGCCGAGCGATTCGCGGGAAACGGTTGCGGGCGATTACTATTCTCGGGCGAAGCCTCTAACAGGTGAACGATGGTCCGCTCTTCAGGCGGTTGACCGCCCGGATCACGTTTGACCCAGGCGCATCTCCGTTTGTTTGCCAAAGAGCAGAAGGGTGTCGAGAGGGCAGTCAATCCGCCCTCCCTATAGTCCTGCATGGCTCACACCTTGGCGGCGAGCTTGTGGAGTGTTGAGGTGAAAAGCTCAAAGGTCTCGGTCTTGGGCGTTCCATCAACGACCTTCGCGACGATCTTTAATAGCTCGGGATATGCGGTGCGGTTGTAGGTCTCGAGGTTCTCTTTCGACTCAAAGAAAGTGATTAAAATTGCCTCGGACCGTTCCGGGGCGACCAGGGTGACCTCATCGCGAAAGCCTTGCTGCTTGCGAAGCATCGGAAGAATTTCGTTTTCAATTAAGCTGTTGAATTCCGGCGCGGTATTCGCTTTCAGTTTTAGCGTCACGTTACCTATAAACATTCGAGCTCCTTTGTGTAGGTGAGCTGTGTAAGATTCAGATGGACTGGATGGTTCCAGAGAAGCTGAAGAAGAGAGTGAGCTAAGCTCGATTCGTGGCGAACTCTATAGGTATGCAAAGGGCTTGTCAATCAGAAGATAATGAAAATTGCCCTGCCTAATCGCGAACCGTCACGGGATACGCTCTCAAGGCGACATTCTAGTAATGTTACCTCTCAACGGTGAGCGATAAATAAAAGTGTAATAAGAATGTGACGTGCTCATTAACCGTTGAGCATTGATTCTGGGAGCGGAGAGAAATTGAGATCAAGGGTCGGCCTATATCTGGCCGACTTGCGCATCCCATGACGCGAATTGCTGCAGCGCAAATTTGGCTGAAGAGGTTGCTCTTTCCTCGCGAATTGCCGTCGCACGTTTTTCGCCGCTTAATGGTGTGAAGCACACCGAAGACCGGTTCTTAACCAGCACAGGAGGAGCGGTTCTGAGATCGATCGGTTCAGGTTGGATCTGTGTTGGATTTATTAATGATGGCGGAGGTCACGGAACGCTCGGGCTTACTCTGTTCTCTCGGGAATCGGAATTGCGCGACAGGGCGACTCCGACCGCAGCCGCGCCCGCGGCTCCGACAGCGCTGATGACGCCAATCAGGGGCGCCGACAGACCGCCTCCGCTACCGGCCGCGCCGCCCACGGCGCTCGCTGCCTTTCCAGTCCCGCAGTTCAACGACAGGATAGAGCCTTTTTGAGCCACTATCTCAGACACTCCCGTCAGCGTGTCTTCACGGTCACCCGCCAGAGGCCTTATGCCTTTGCTCAATCTCGCCTCAGCGGCGCCTTGCACAACCCGGATCTTTATGCGAGTGCACTGATGAGGGGCGACGCTGAACTGCTCGGGTGAGAAGGTCAACGTCACAGTAACGCCTGCTCCCAGTTCGATTCTCCCGATCGAACCCAGATCGACCACGACCGGGTTGACCGTGCCCGCGCCAACCGTGCTGTTGCTGAACACGGTCGCGCCGCTCGGAACCGTGTTTCCGTTGAGCGTGATCTGCCCGCTGCCGAATATCGTCCCGGACGGCTCCTGGAGCCGATTTGACGATCCTCCCGATTGCTGCCCTGATTGCTGCCCTGATTGCTGGCCCGATTGCTGGCCTGATTGCTGCCCTGATTGCCGGCTCGCCCCCGGCTCGACGCGCGCGGACGCAGGAAACGGCGGCGAATAGAGCGGCGGCATGCTCGCGACCGCGCACGCCACAATTGAACGGCTCAATCTCTTAAACGAGCTTCGGACTGATCTCAGTATTTTCACTTTCATAACCACACCTCTTTTTCCTCGGTTGGAACAAGCGCGCCTCGCATCGGGAGGCTGCACAGCTCAAGCTCAGCTTTACGCGGCTTCTTTACTCGGCTTCACTCTGATGAAGAGCCTTCTGTTGATCTATGGTCCATTAAGAGGCCAGCAGCGGGTTCGCTATCCTGTCCGCCTTTGCCGGCACTCGAAGGTCGGCGGTCTCATCCTGATTCAGGAGCCGTTCGATGGCTTCAGTGAGCGAGCCTCTCAGCTCGGCTGTTATGAGATTGACATCAACCAGCGCCGGTTTGCTGTGTGAATAGAATCGGTAGAGATTGAGGTATCCAAGCATCCGTCCGTCTGATCCGATCAGATCAAGAACGAGCCGCCACTCGGCGGTCGGAGTCTCAGCGCTCGCATGAGCCCACTCGCTTGTATCCTCCCATCGTATGACACCGCAATCCGGGCCAAAGCGCTGGGCGCGGCTGTCGAGCTGAAGGCTGAATCCATCAAAGTCATTCACGGAGAAACCATCGATCAGCGCGGTGCGAATCTCCAAAAAGTTATGCGCATTCAGCAGCCGCTCGGATGCCCTGCGCACAGCGACGTTATTAGCGATGGTCTTCTTTCTATCAACCGTTCGCTGGGCGGCGCGCCCAAGCTCGCGAAGCTCGGGATAGTGGAGCCCCTTGACCCCGAATGAGACCACGGTTCCAAGCACTACCAGAACAATCCCTATCGATCCGCCGCCCGGATAGAGCAGGAACAGCGCGAGCAAAGCGCATATGGCGGACACACCGTAAAGCGTGATGACCGCCTGCTGCTGTGACAGCCCGCGTTCAAGAAGCCTGTGATGAATATGGTTGCGGTCAGGCCGCATGAGCGGTTGCCCGCTCAAGGAACGGCGGAGGACCGATAGCACCGTTTCGGCAATGGGCAATCCGAAAGATACGACCGGAATGGCGACGGCCACCAGCGTCGGCGTCTTCTGACATCCCGCAAGCGCGAGCGCGCTGAGCATGAATCCGATAAACAAGCTCCCGCAATCGCCGAGAAAGATCGTAGCGGGGTTGAAGTTGAAGCGCAGGAACCCCGCAATCGCTCCCGCCATCACCAGCGCCATCAGTGATACGAGCGGACTGTGAGTAATCAGCGCGAGCACCAGCACTACTACCGTTGAGAACAGCGCGGACCCAGCCGCTAGTCCGTCCAGGCCGTCGATGAGATTGAATGCGTTTGAAATCAGAATGACCCACAGAACAGTTGCGGGCGCCGACAGCCAGGGGAAATATTTCGCTCCAAACAGACCGAACGAGGGCGCTCCGTAGCCTCCAGCAAGGAGCATCAGCGCGGCCAGGCCCTGGGCAATGAATTTCGTCCCAGGCTTTATCGGCCGAAGATCGTCGTACAAACCCACGCCAAAGACCAGCGCGCCCGGAATCAGCAGTCCCGCTGCCGCCGCAAAATTGAACCCGAGATCGATCGAGAATAACTTCGCCGCCGCGCCGGCTCCCGCCATCAGCAGGACGGCGGTTACAAAGATGGACACTCCGCCCAGCCGAGGAACATGGCCGCCGTGAATGTGATGTTTGTGATGCGCGGGAAACCAGTTCCTTGACAGAGCGATGTTGCGGACGCAGCGCGTCAGAACAAACGACAGCACAACCGCGGTCAGAAACGCAGTGACATACGTCAGCGCCATGGAACCTCTCAGGAGTTTCTGGGGCCGGCGGAATCGTAAATAGATTCGATTCAGCCAGGCGGTGATCTTCGGGTAAAAACACTCGACCGGTTGACGGGACTATGCGTTTTTAGGGCGTGGCGGCGGACCCGATTGCGGAGGCCCTGGATATGTTCAATCGCCCGGCTATCCATTCATAGGTCTTTGCGAGCCCTGCTTCGAGCGTAGTAGAAGGCTCCCAACCCAGGACCTGTCTCAGACAGGTATTGTTGCTGTTGCGGCCGCGGACGCCTTGCGGCTTGGACGGGTCATACAGCTTCATTATTCTTTTGCCCGCTATGCCGGCCACGATATCAACCAGTTCGTTGATGGTGACGGATCGATCCTGTCCAAGGTTGATCGGGCTGGACCAGCCGGATCGCATGATGCGATGAAGACCTTCGATGCAGTCGGAGATGTAGCAATACGATCTTGACTGCTCTCCGTCACCCCAAACCTCAATGGCTTCGCCTTCGCGCGCGAGCGCGACTTTTCTGCATATGGCCGCAGGAGACTTCTCGCGCCCTCCTTCAAACGCGCCGAGGGGGCCGAAGATGTTGTGAAACCTGACGACTCGCGTCGGCAGCCCGTAGTCTTCCAGGTAGTGCCGGCACACGCGCTCCATAAACAATTTCTCCCAGCCGTAGCCGTCTTCAGGGTCGGCGGGATAAACATCGTCCTCTTTCAGCGGCGCCGGGTTCGGCTCGTTCTGCAAATAGCCCGGATACACACAGGCGCTCGAGGTAAACAAGAACCTCTTCACGCCGTTCAAGCGCGCGGCTTCGATGGTGTTCATATTGATAAGGCTGTTGTCGTGACAGATGACCGCCTTGTTGTTTTCAATGAACCCTATGCCGCCCATGTTCGCCGCCAGCGCGTAAACCTCATCAATGCCTTTCGTAGCACGAAGGCAGTCTGTCTCATACCGGAGATTGAGCGGCCGGAACTCGTGGGCGGCCGTGGGCTCATAATTCGGCTCCTTGATATCTACGCCTCTAACCCAATAACCGCGGTCCGCCAGGTATTTCGTTAGATGATGCCCGATAAATCCGCCCGCGCCGGTCACTAGAACTCTCACCTGCTCGGACATAATCCGACCTCCTCGCCGTGAGCCGAAGCTCAGGTCCGCAAAAACTCTCCTGCGGCCTTCACCGTGCGGCTCGATCAGCGTTTGCAATGCCTCGATTGAGTCAGGCATTTGTCGAAATCACTTTGAAGATTCAGAGCCTGGCTCAAACGGACTTCAACTCAGCGAGTAACCGATGCAGGGGCATCCAGAGAACGTGAAGCGGCCGCGGCGCTCGACGGCGGGAAGACCGCTTCCTCGATTAGACGCGGCAACAGGATTGATTTCGAATAAGCAGCGTGTGAGCCGCGCCGAGTGCAAGCCTCCCGGCTTTGCCGGGCCGCCAGTATTTCCTTAACCACGGACGAGGCGTCGCCGTGCCGGGTTCGATGCCACAGACTGGATTCGCTGTCGCGCGCCGCCAGGTCTTCAATGTGACTCGATGTCGGTCCGATATACAGTACCGGCAAGCCGAGCGCCAGAATGTTGTACACCTTGCAGGGGTGGACGATTCCTACAAACTCGCCGCCCATGACGACAACGTGAAGATCGGCCGATGAAAGCGAGCCCGGCAATGAATCCATCGGCTGATAGGGCAGGCACAAAATGTTTTCGAGGTTGTGCGCTTTCTTAAAGGCTTTTACTTTTTTCATCTCGCTGCCGCCGCCTACAAAACAGAAATGCACTCCAGCGTCATCAGCCAGTTCACGGGCTGCCTGCAGCAACGTATCCAGCGGATGACACGGGCTGTGATTGCCCGAATGCATCACGATGAACTTGCCCGCCAATCCATGTTCCTGCCGAAACCGATTCCGGCCCTCCTCGTCATACCGGACTGAATCGTCCTGGGCCCACGGCGGTATGACCCTGATCTTCTCGCCGGCGACACCGTCACGCAAAAGACGCTCTTCCATGAATCGATCCAGGACGATCACCTTCTCCGACCACCGAAACGTTCGCCTGCTTATCGCCTTAAGAATCTTTGCGCTGAGCGACTCGGGTTTAAGCCAGCCCGCGGCGATGGCCTCATCAGGATTCAAGTCCATCACCCACAACACCAGGCGGCCGCCCCTGAACCTGGTAAACAGGACGCCGAGCAGCGAGATGAACGGCGGCGACGTCAGGCATATCACCACGTCGAATCGCGGCGCCGCGGTGAGCTTAAGCGCGGCGCGGAACAGGAAGCTTCCAAAGTCCAAAGCGCGGCGCCATCTTGCGCCCTTTCCAAAGCCGAATGACGAGACCCGCTTTATTGAAATGCCCTTCCAGATCTCGTCCTTGGGAAACCGCGTCCGCCGGTCGTCGTAACCGCGGTCGCCGCACACGACCGTAACCTCGCAGCCTCTTTCAATAAGGCCGCGAGCCAAATCGGCCAGGTGCTGGGCGCTGCTGACGACATCTGGATAAAACGCCTGATTCAGGAGCAGTATTCTCACCTTGAACCCGCCGGCTGCGTGGCCGTCAAAGCGGCTGTGACGGCCTTATTCACGGCATGGAATGAAGCGGCGGCGGGCTTGGCGAGAATGTTCCGCCCGATGATCAACACATCAAGGGCGGTTCTTGCGAAACAGTCGATGGCCTCCTCGGGCGATCTGACAATCGGTTCATTCTCGTTGAAAGAAGTGTTCAGGAGCACCGGCACGCCGGTTAGCCGGTGAAATCTCTCCAGCAGTTTGTAATACAGCGGGTTGTCTTCCCGCCTGACGGTTTGAACCCTCCCCGTGCCATCGACGTGGGTTACCGCCGGAATAACCTCGCGTTGGGCCGGCCTCACGGTATACACCTTGATCATGAACGGCTCCGGGTAGGAGCTTTCGAAGTAGTCGTCCATGCGCTCGGCAATCACCGAGGGACAAAAGGGTCTGAACGACTCGCGATTCTTGATCCTCGTGTTGAGGATGTCCTTCATCTCCCGGTTTCTCGGATCAGCCAGAATGCTCCGGTTGCCGAGCGCTCGCGGACCCCATTCCATGCGCCCCTGGAACCATCCGACAACCAGGCCCGATGAGATCGCTTCGGCGGCGTATGCGCAAACGGCATCGTCGTCATCAACTCCTTGCCGGCTGGTATTGACCGCATCAAGTTTGCCGCGCGCGCGATCGAGGGCCGAGTTGATCGAGAAAGCCGAATACTCAGGCCCCCAGTATGAGTGGCTCATCATGAATTCTCGGCGGAAGCCCAGAGCGGTGTGCCTCACGGCCGCCGCCGCGCCGATCGCCGTACCCGCGTCGCCTGCCGCGGGTTGAATGTAGACACGGTCGAAACCGGTTTCTTGGAGTATTTTTCCGTTCGCGACACTATTGAAAGCGACGCCGCCGGCGATGCAAACCGACTTCACACGGGTAGCCGCTTGAAGCCGCCGCAACAACGTCAGGTAGATCTCTTCGGTCACGTGCTGAAGCGATGCCGCTATGTTTCTGTGCCTGCATTCGAGGGGCGTACCGGGCTTGCGCGAGGGACCAAGCCTGCGAACAAGCTCGTTTGAATAGACCGCTCCAAGGACCGGCGCGCAGTTGTTCCAGGTCATGGAAACGCCTTCGCTGTGATGCCGAAAGCAACTGAGATCGAGCTCAAACCCGTGCGCCGAAGGCCGAATGACGGCCCTGAGGGTCTCCGCGAACTCAGGTTCGCCGTACGGCGCAAGCCCCATTACCTTGTACTCATCTCCAAAACTCGCAAACCCGAGATACTGGGTTACGGCGGTGTAGAGGATCCCCAGCGAGTGAGGAAACGCGACCGCGCCCAGAGGCTCGATCGTAGTACCGCGCCCAATGCCCCACTTCGTGCTGAGAAAATCACCGAAGCCATCGATCGACAGGCAAGCCGCCTCATCAAACGGTGAAACAAAGAACGCTGACGCCATGTGCGCGTCGTGGTGTTCGATATGATGCTGCGCTTGCTTCATTCCTGCCGGGTCTACCGAAAGCGCTTCGGCAAGCAGCGCCCTGAGGTCGCCCATCCGGGCCGCATTCCTCAGTCGGTCGCGAATCAGGCTTATTCGCGGGCGGTTCCGCAGCGCGAACAGCACCTTGTCGAAAAAGCGCGCTCTTGGATTTCGTGAAACGGCCACGTGATCCACTTCTTTGATCTCCGCGTTGGCGGCTTGCAGGCAATATCTTATTGACTCAACGGGGAAGCCGGCCCAGTGCTTAATCCGGTTGAACCGCTCTTCTTCAGCCGCGGCAATCAATTGTCCATCCGCATAGATCGCGGCGGCTGCGTCGGGATGAAAAGCGTTGATTCCAAGTATCAGCATATTGCGATTGATGATCGGTTAAGAGGCGCTATCGATCTGGTTACGAGAACTCAGCGGAGTCACGGGCGAGCGCGGCCTGGTCACGGTCCCCTGATTCGCGCTCGCCGATCGCCTTCGGCGATACGGCTTCGGCGACATAGGCATCGATCAGGATGCGATACCACAGCCCTTGCAGAAGATGGAAAACAAATCCCTGCCTGCCGTCGAGAAAGCCGAGCCGGATCACGTATCGATAAAGAAAATAGGAAACAGCGCGCAGATAGACCGGCGACCGGGCGTAAACCTGTTCACGCAGCCATCGACGCCTCTCCCTTGGATCGCCCAGCAGCTTCGCGCGGAGGCGGCCCGGGCGGCCGGCTTCCACTCCCCTCATCTCGAGCGCTTCTACTCGCGCCCATCGCAAATGGCGCAGCGTCCACTGCTCAAGGCTTGACGCTACGATGTCGATGTAGTCGTTCTTCAAACGCTTCACCGCGCCAGTCACGATGAAGTGCTGATCGTATAATCGTGATTCGCATCTGCCCCGGCCTTTGCGAAAGAGTCTCATCTGGTATGAAGGATAGTGTCCGCCATGCCTGATCCACCGCCCCAGAAAAACGGTGCGCCTTCGAAGAAGAAATCCCGAAACCTCTTCAGGCGCGGAGCCGATCGCCTCGCGGATCTCGCTCACAAGCGACGCCGTCAGCCGCTCGTCCGCATCCAGGTGGAGAATCCATTCGGTGTCTATGCCCAGATTAGTTTGAGCCCAGTTCCGCTGCGCGGAGTAATTCTCGAATGGATGCGCGAATACCGCCGCTCCCCATTCTTCGGCGATCCTGACCGTCTGGTCGATGCTGCCCGAATCAACAACGTAAACCGGGCAATCCAGTCCCTGCAGACTTGCAAGACAGTCGGGCAGTTTCGCCGCTTCATTGCAGGCGAGGATGATCACTGAGAGAGCTGCTTCTGGTTTCACGATATTAACAACGCGGTTTGCGCGGGGCTTCCGGCCGCGGCTCGCGCGAGATGCATCGACAGCCAATGGCCAAGCGCGACCAGCGACCACACACGGGACCAGGCGGCGGTTTGCGGCTCTCGGACAAAAACTTCGACAAGCCTGTCCACGCCTTCCGGATCTACCAGGCCGGATTCCTTAACTGACTCCAGACAGTTTTCCATGAACCCCCGAAGCGGCCCTAGGAGCCATCTCGAGAGCGGCAACGTAAAGCCGCGCTTCTTCTGATAGATTTGCTCGGGCGAATAGAACTCGCCGCACATCCTCCTCAAGAGGAACTTCGGCGGCGCGCCTTCGGGCAGCAGGGCGTCCCCCGGTATCCTGAACGCCCATTCGACCAGTTCCTTGTCCAGAAAGGGCACCCTTATCTCGACTGAGTTCGCCATGCCGAATACGTCGCCGTCCCTGAGCAGTGTGTTGCCGAGATAAAAGACGGATTCGAGCCTGCTCACCGATGCGACGCCGTCGCCCGGAATGATGCACGAAGTTCCGGCGCCCGCGCCCGCGAGGTGAAACGACGGAGACAGACCCAGGCTTTCCGCGGTGAAGCCCAGCGACTCAAGATCCGCGTTCGACATCAAGCGGCGATA
>Ga0209687_1000463_pt1 | contig 13474 bp, 16 predicted proteins | sample GraSoiAngelo_136_FD_185893 | JGI IMG/M metagenome (GOLD analysis project Ga0209687, IMG submission 185893) | Grasslands soil microbial communities from the Angelo Coastal Reserve, California, USA - 14_0929_09_20cm (SPAdes) (version 2) | ecosystem: Environmental > Terrestrial > Soil > Grasslands ...
AACCTTGCACGTTGGCGGAAAAGCGCTCGGCATATTCGCTACGACTGACCAATTCGTGAATCCATCCTGGCGTGTTGCTAGAGCCCATGGAGTTGTATCTCAAAAAGAAGGGAGTGGACTCTACAGCTCATGCTCACACGTGTGAGCGCTTTCTAAAGAAGGCTTACGCGACGCCAACCCACCGAAGCGTCAGCAACCAATGTATAGCAAGCCTGGTGAAAATGATCCAAGAGCGATAGCTTCGTCTGCAACGCAGAAATTGAGGGACTTGCTACCCGGGTGGAAGCACAATGAGAAATCCGCCTGCCAGGTCGTGCCAGAGCAGACCAGTGTTGGTGCATGGTCTGTGGCAAGGAAGTCCGGGTAGCAGATCATCGCGACGCAGGTATCCAGCACCCCAGAGAGTACGAATTGTTCAGGGAGAGTCACAATTTGTTCGCGGGCAGCTCGAACGGAGTAACCTTGGAGAGCTACCGGGAACAGAATTCCAACGACAGGCCCAATTGCCATTTTCGCGATCAATATCTCTTGACGTGACTCGCTCGCAATTGCCAACTGGCCGTGCAGCTTGCCGGTCATACTGTCTTGAAAGTGACGCTTCCCAAACGTGGCCATGTAAGCCCTCTTGACCGCTGGCAGGAACACTTCGTCAACAAGATGGCCGTAATCTCCAATCTCACACTTCGGCAGGCAAATCGGGAAATATGCACCGTTCAGGATGGGTGCCAACCGCTCATCGGCTGCGAGCTTGCCAAGCAACATCTTTGACCTCAGTTCGAGGTCAGCTATATTGCCAAAAGATCCAAGTGTGGAGGACTTCCGACGCAAAGGGGCGTTGGTTGGCTCAATGGACGCCGAAGGAGTGACAGGGGACTGCGTCGAAATGAGGAGCTTTTCGCCGACGGTCGACATCCACTGCCGCATGGCTGCTATATCGTCCTCCAGTCGTCGGATTGATTCTCCCGACAGTGTCTTGTAGAACGAGTTTGCGACGTGGGGATACTGCTGCAGAAGTTGGTCGATCCGCTCCCATGTCATGAGTTGAATCTGGAACAGACTCTGAGCGATGTGCTCCTTGTTTAGAGCGGCAACGGCCTCATAGGCTCCCGCGGTTCTCTTCGCTGAGGTCATAATGAAGTAAGTGTCTAGGCTAGGGGTTAACGTGCGTGCCCTCCGAACCTCGGCGTCGATCTCCGCGCGGCGAAGACTCTTCAATGGGCCGCGCAGTTTGCATTGCGCACCTATAATGGGCCGCTCGCCAGATGGATCGAAGATGTCGACGCCGGACTGGCTCTCACCGCGGTGTCCGTACAGTTCCAGATGTGGACGATTGCAGTGAACGCGCAAAAGCTGAAGGCACAGTTCCTCGAAGTCCTGCTCGTTTGCGGGCACCGGATAGATCAGGCGGATTGGCGGCACGTCGTAGCGATAGTCGCAGGTGCTCCTGCTGTTGTCCAGGGGCATCGATCCGGCAAACGCGCGTCTGGTGAGGCGCATCAGCACATCAGGCATGCTCGCGATGGCTTACCGTCTCAGTCTCACAAAGTCAGACCGCTTTGGCCCGCCATGGGTTCTTGCGCGTGGTGCCAACATTGAGTCTGGTCGTCCTAATAATGGCACAGCGAACACATGAGGCGCGCGAATTGTCCAACAAGTCTCGGGACGCTTCGCAAGTGCGGGTTGCAGGTCACTCTCCATTCATTGATCAGGGTGCGACACCTCTTGCAATGGCGCGGTCTAGCTTTTCGAAGAACGCTTTCCTGTTGTCCAGGTCTAGAAGAACTCTGATAAGTTCACGCGCGCGTTGACCAAGGCGAAGATTCAGTTCTGCTATTGAAAGCTCATCCTGCCCAACCTTTATTGTTCGCTTCGTCTCGTTCCCGTGAGCTAGTTCGTTTCGATAGCCGTAACCAGCATATAGATCGTTGAACACTGCTTCACGAGAGTCCGGGTCGGCCCCGAGAATGTATGCGCCCCGCAAGGAGAAACGGTATCGTATTTCTTGCTTAAACCCGCCGAGGAGAAGCGGCTCCATCGCGAGCACTAAATCCATCAAGCGATCATCTTCATCACTTCGTTCGTAAGCTGAGCTGAATCTTCGAAGCGATAGGTCAAGAGAGTCAGATCGCCGGGTTCGTGATCTCTTGAAGCCGGTCCAACACTCTCTAATCGCATCGGCTTCTGCGATTGATATAGTATATACATCACCCCAATTCCAAACCGGCGGCTGTTCGCTGTGGGTGCTGTGTCGGCCTCCTTCAAGTGACCATCCGACGACCCTTGTCAGCACGTCGCTGTAGCCGACGCGTCCCGCCTTGAATAGACGCATTGCCGTACAGAATGCGGTGATAGTCTCGCGGGCGGCACGTCCAGCCGGGACGGTTTTGGTGCCGCTACTACTTAGGCCGTGCGCTTTCCGCTTTGGGTGAATGACCTCGATAGCGAACCTCACGTCAGTAAGCCGCGATGCCTCGAAGAACCCACGTACAGTTAAGAATTCCTCTCTATCATTCTTTTCGAGTCTGCTGATTGCCAAGCCCGGCTCGATCTCAATTCGTTCGTTCGGCGACTCAAATCCGACGGGCAGCGCAAGATGCCGGACAGTATAGGTCTCAGAAGTGAGATATGACTCGATCTCCCCGTAGAGCTTGTCGAACACATCTACGCGGAAGTCGACTCCTTGCTGGCGGTCAAGCAGGCTAAAAAACACGGAACGTCGCAACCGCTCACTACCGCCTTCCATTTGCGTTGCCAGCGAAGGATCGCCTTCAATTTCCGCTTGCACATCTTGCGCGGCAGCGCTCTCTTCCAGTTGCTCCTCAATTGGCTCCACCCAAATCTGCCATGGGACGTGATGCTTCCAGCCTTGTCCAATCTGGCCCTCGTCTGTGAGGGTAACAAGATGAGAGACGGCGAGGGGCCTTATCGTTTCCTTGATAGGTTGCAGAAGAGCACAAGCCAATTCACAATAAGCGCGGAGAGAGTTGTACAGGTTCTTGTTGTGCATCTCTTTCAAGTCATGGTCTCATAAATACGACCAGAGCCAAATTGGAAATCATCGGCCGAATGGGCTGACACCATATACTGATAGCGCAACGGCGCCAATCGACAAATGCTTTGGAGCGCCATGAATTTCCCTTGAGATGATCGTAACCAGCGACCGATTCATAGACGCGTTAGGGTTGGCCCGAATGTGCCCGATGACACCATCAATGCTTTCATGAAAGAGTACATTCCAATTCTGACCGCACTCATTGGGGCTCTTGCTGGCTGGTTGATCTCGCGATATCAGTTAAGGCGTCAAGAATCGCGGGAGAAGAAGAAACTGATTCTGCAAAAATTGGAAGAGCTTTATGAAGCATTGTCAGGGTTTGTCGAAGGTCTTGCAACGATTATTCATCGGACCGCCAGAGCGAATCTTGAAGCGCTCGCTAGCAAGTTCATCCCGAAGCATTTGCTGCCGTCGAAGCCTGCCATAGAAGGCAAAATCGTGTCGGAGGATCGAATAAGAGTCCTTGTGGGCTTCTACGCACCAGAATTGTCTGACGATTGGAATAAGATCGAGGCTGCAAGCGGAGACTTCTGCGAGATGATGTTCCGATCGACGGCTCAGGGCCTACTCGCAACGGGCGAGGATGATCGGGACGGCGAACAGTCAGTCGAAGGTGGTCTGCCGGTGTTTGCGCAACTTGACCAGCTTGAAAACGTTTATCGAATGTGCGAAGAAATGAAGAAGAGAGTAGTCGAGATATCTGAAAAGTATAGGTAAACACACCGACAGCTCAGAAACACAAGGGCTTCGATCTAGAACGACACTTAATTGAAAGTCACTCATTATGAACCCAGATGACGGCGAGCTTGTCGTGGCTCTCTTCGATGCTCTCGGTTTCGAGGATCGAATCGGCCGTTTTTCTCTCGAAGAAATCCACGGCCAGTACAGGGACCTGCTCTCCATAGCTACGAGCAAGGGAAGTCACGCCTTCTTCGATGCCCGGCCTGCAGGCGGGGGAACAATGGTGCCTTTCTTTGGTTACGTCGACATCCAGCTTCATATGCGAGACGCTCAGGGCAGGTCTACCAGTGAGGGGCGCGCTTGGGCTCGGACGAGCCATTATGGACAAGTCCACGCGAACTTACCTTGGACAGCCTCTCGTCGAGGCGGCACGAGCCGAGAAGGCCCAGCAATGGGTTGGCCTTGCATTCGGGCGTTCATTTGATAACAGACGTGACGTACCCTTCAGCGCGGACCTCGTGCGACCATATACTAAACATCGGAAGTCAGGTTATGAGAGCCTACTACCGGGAATTGTCCTGGACTGGCCGCGGACGTGGCGAAAGGAATACAAGACCAGCGCGGTGCCGACGCTTGAGCGGCTGTCCAATAGCGGTAAGGTCCACGAGTATTACAAGTGCGCGATTGAGTTCGTCAGGGAGTCTGACCGCAATTCAGATTGGTGGAAGACCTACACGGACGGACGAGGCAATGCTAAGGATGGCTGATCCTGCCAGGCTTTGCCCGAACGGTATCCGACAATCCGCACTGTTTTGACGCTTCGCGATCGGAAGAGAGAAAGTGAGGCACAGCCTTTTACTATTACCATAAACGTCATGGCTGAAGGCGATCAGAATCAGGCGACCAGGCGATTCAAGAGTCTGACCACATCGAATTGGTTAGAACCTGATCCTGTGTCTTCAATATTCGTAAAGCTCTCGCAAACTGACGGAAGCATCGGCCCGGTGTCCGGTGAGGATTGGCTGAAGCAATTCCTGTTTCCTGTATTGAATGAAAGCGTTCCTGAGGAGATTCGTGTGCTCTTCGAAGTGGCGCGCGGGGCACTCGCCTATGGATATTTTTTCTATCCGCTTTATACTCTGGCTGGCGAACAGTTGTACCGCGTGGCGGAGGCCGCTATATCCGCAAAGTGCGCGATGCTTCCAGCTCCGAAGAAACTATGGACATTCAAACATAAGATCGACTTTCTCGTTGAGCGGAACGTCATTCCAAGCGACGAGCCCTCCACTTGGAACGCAATCCGCAAACTCCGCAACATGGCTTCGCATCCCGAACGGCAGAGTATTCGTCCTCCCGGCGAGATTGCAATGACGATGGAGCGTATTGCTGAGAAAGTGAATAGCTTGTTCGGGTAAGCTGATGAGGGCAACGAGCATCGAAAAGGGAATGAGGTGCAAGGGGTCAGTTTGCCGGCGAAGTGGGAGTCATCGTGAACTTTGTGTTGGGTGACATGCGGAGACTTCACGAGATTGCGCCCTGCGACTATGGACTGCTCGTCGACTCTTTCGGATTCTTCGAGTCCGACGAGGAGAACGAAAAAGTCATTCGCCAGCTTCGGCGCGCCGTCGTCTCGGCAGGCCGCCTGGTCATTGCGGTTGTGAATGGCACGAAGATATCGAGCACCTTCAACCCGCGCGAGAGCGAGCAACGTGAGGGGGCGGGTTGGAGATCCGTCGAGAACTCGAAGAAGATCGCCGCATTGTTAGAGAGGAGGTCGTGCTACTGGAAAACGGGAGCCGGCATACCGGCAAACGTCGGCAACGCCTCTACCGTGTCTCTGAGCTTCAAGATCATCGCGCACAATGGTTTTCGCTGCCGGCAACTCTATGGCGGTCTGCTGGGTGGCGCGTTCAGCGAGGAGACGTCAGAGAAAGTCATCATGATTTGCGCCAATAGTGCCACGCCGCTTAACAACCCGTTCCCCAGAGACGACGAGGCGTACTTCTTCTGGCTGCGCGCGCGCCCAAGCGTGGCCCCGTCGAACCTCAACGGCTGGATAGTATGTTGTAGCGCAAGGAGTGTAAATGAAGATGGACAGCAATGATTCAACCGTATCGAAAGCGATATCGGTGATCCACACAAGAGCCGAAGTAATGCCCCCCGATTTTACCGCTGAGTTTTCTCTTCCTAACCCGAAGCAGGAAGCCTTCAGCTCTCCCCGCCAGATTTTCATATTCCTCGACGGCACATGGAACGAAGAACGCGCTCCATGGGGAAAGGTGATACCTACGAATGTGCTTCGAATGTTCCAAGAATTAAATCACAAGACCGTCCATGAACTGAGATCGTTACCTGAAGGAAAAAATTCCACTGAAATAATCGGACACTACTATCGAGGAGTCGGAAGCCGTCAGGACAATAACGTAGTAGACCGAAAGTGGTTCGGATTTAATGGAAAAGATGAAGAGAGAATTCGCGGAGCTGCCTTTGCGGATCTGTACCGCGACTACACGAATAATAATGATCGCATTTACATTCTTGGCTTCAGTCGTGGTGCTGCCAGTGCTCGCTTGCTGGCACGGGATATCTGTATCTCAGGGCTCCCGCCACGATTGAGGGTCCATACGACTCACTTTCCGAATCTATTGACAGGCCAGATTGAGGCACGAGTGGATCGTGTCGAAAGGCTGCATGATGATCCGACGGGCGAGAAAAATCACCGCCCAAAAGTTGCGTTCCTGGGCTGTTGGGACACTGTTGATGCTTTTGTCTTGCCGTCTCGGTTTCCGACTCAGGGATTGATGGACAAAGGCGTCCGCATGCTCAAATCATCGATTCCTGCCCTATTGGGGAAGGAGAGGTTTAAGGGAGAAGAGAATGGAATTCCCGAAGGAGTCTTGAAGGCCGTACACTGCGTCGCTATTGATGAAACACGACACGCCTTTCTTCCCAGCCTAATGCCTCATGCGGATAACGTTGAAGAGGTCTGGTTCCCGGGTGTCCACTCAGATATCGGCGGTGGATACAATGATAGCGGGCTGGCGCAGGCGCCGTATGAATTTATGAAGAAGCAACTGATAGCTGCGGCTGACTTGGGGAACCAAAATCTATTCAAGATCAGCGAGCGCCCGAGTTTTTCCTCGGAATTCTGCTTTCATTTTCACGGATTGAATACCGGGTTAAAGCGCGCTATGAATGTCTTTGGCTTTGGAACAAGCATACGCAGCATACGCGTGTTAGACGCCAAAGATGGCGTAAAGCCCAAAATTCATGATTCGCTTAATAAAGTCATGACTAGCGATTCTGTCTACGCCGCTGATACTCGAGACAAGCGTACATGGACAATTACTTATGACCCATACAATGTCAGGGAGTTACGACAGGAGTTCGACGTTGTCTCGGATTAAGCCAACCTTGCGTCGCACTCAACATCGTCGTGCTGTACGTTGTTTCGGTGGTGGCGTTGACACTCTCAGAGTATCGTCGCTGATTGCTGGGCATGCCGTTAAACAATCACCAGAACCGGGGGCGGTTGACTTCGTTCTCATAACCGCGCTTGAGGGAGAGCGTGCTACCGCCAACAACAAACCAGCGAGAGCCAGCAGTCTTATTTTCGCGGGACCTCCTTCTCGTCATCAGAATATTTTATAGGCTGCACCCCACCTCGCAGCGCTACCGCGAATTTCGACCGATCCGACGTAAGTGATTCAGTTATTGCACGGAGTGTAACCTGTTCGCGAGTAGGCTACCAAGGTCAGATTGAATAGATCACTCAACGATGCAATGCTTCGGAAAAAGTAGTCGCCATGTTACAACCCTGACAGACTGTTGGTCACGTTTAGCAAACGTTTAACGCGTCCATCAATTGAAGACAAATTACCGATGCGGGCGCAAGCTTGCTCACGATGCCGTCAAATTCAGTTGAATCAGTTGTTGTGGCATATCCATAGCGCATGGAATGTTGCGTTTGGGTTTTCAGACACATACTGACTCAACGGTTTGTTTTGTCTGGCATGTGAGTGCTGAGAGCATAATATCCCGCTCCAATCCCAGCAATTGGTGGTGTAAACGCGGTAGGTGATGATCATGACATGATCTATCACGCCGTCATTTTCCCAGTCGGCGAAAATCACGTCGCCAATATCAAGGTCGCAAGGGTAACGAGTAATGAATCCTCGGCCGCTGTTTTCAACAAAATATCTCAGGGCCCTTGCTTGCGTCCAGCTTCGGGTTTGTCCGGTCTTCTTACCTCCAAACTCGTCGTACCACCACAGTCCCCAATTTTTATAGCTATTTCCAAAGCCCTTATTGGTCCAGCCACCCCAGTTGAGCGACTGAGATACGAAATTCGTGCAGTCAGGATCAAAAATCCTGAAATAGGGGTTCGCGTTGTATGCCTGATTAAAGGCATAGGTCGCGGCAGCATTCCTATCATAATCACAGGTCTGCGGAACGATCGTGCTACTGATCTCGGTTAGCGTCGGCCCCGGAGGTATTTGGCTGTAAGTCAGCTCCTCTGGAAAGCAACAGAAACTCGAGTCATCAGCATTTGGATCACACGGATAGTATCCATCCGAGTCGCATCCCGTTGAGTCATAGATGGGGTCGTAGCCGGTTTGAACCATTGATGAAGAATTTCGAAGACCTCCGGAGGTTCCTCTGGTTGACCATTTGGTTCTTGAGACTCCGTGACTCTTCTCAAATACGAACACGTGTTCGACCTGCTCTCCGGCCGGTGGGCCTCCACGATCGATAGAGTAATATTGCGTCGTTTCTTCCAGCGCATCCAGAAGCACCTTCTCTCCGTCTCTACGAAGACCAAGCGGAGTAAGCTTTACTTCTACTCTGCTGATTGTCCTTCCTCGTCTGAAGTTATCTTGAAACACTCTCTGACCGACCGCGATCCGCTCTTCAGCCGATCGCTCTTTTCGAGTCTCGCCATCGAATCGCGTCACTAAAACCTGGGGTGGGGGTGAGCCGTGGACCTTGATGTTGTGCTCGGCCTCCAACATAGCTTTAGCCTGTCGTGTTAGGGTCTCGATGAGAGCTTGGTCGGCGCTGCCTTGAATTGAACTGAAGCCAGTCAAACCCGTTTGCCTCATTAAGACTGGGCGCGCCGAATGGTCGGCCGACCCATGCCGCATTAACGGTGTAATCACTACGAGAGTTATAGAAGCCGAGACTAGGGCCAAACGCCGCCAAATTTGTGGTTGTGTTGCCATTCTAGACCTCCATCCTCTGCAAGGGAGATTCGCACCCCTGTTGTTGACCAAGATTCAATTCAGACGGGCTCACTGGAGTGCTGACTAGACAAAGCACACCTAATATAGGAAAGCCCCCCAAGGGAACGCAGTGTTCACTGATAACCGATGCACGACCAAGCATAGCGGCCGGTCTACTAGTGAGAAATGTCCGGCCTGTTTCGTAAGCTTCTTAGTTTATTCGTTTACTGCCGTGCCGATGATCTTTGGGCGCTTTACCACCTAGTGTCTCAGCGGCGGAACCGGCGTTCTTACCAGGGCCACCTTCGAGAGGACTGGCACTTATCTTCGACTCGTATTTCTTTTCGTCCTCATCGCAGCAACCGGTGGACTCATCGGATGGCTCGAACGCTTGAGGTTCCGTCACGTCTTCAATCATGCTAAAGCACTTTCCTGCGTATTGAACTGCGTAGGCGTCGCCGTCACACTTTTCAGGCGATGAGACCGAAAAGATAAAATCGTGCTTGGGCCATTCCTGCGTCAAGATAGGATTCCCGGAGGTGACATCGGCGCTCAGATAATAGGAGGATTTTTCGACAGCGTGAAGTATGATCGTCTCATCATCCTGCTCCGTGCCGGTTGGAACGAGGTTCAACTCATGTAGCTTATATGTTTTACCGGACGCTAGAACATCGCCCCTCACCCGAAGCGCCGCTTCAATACGTTGCTCACCCGATCGATAGACATGGGTCTCGCCATCGTGCAGTGGAATAAACGGCAACTGCGGTATGCTACCGGACTCTAACAGATCGTATTGGGCTCTCAAGCTCTTGAGAGCAACCTGCGCCAAGGCTCGTTGAAGTTCGTCGGAAGGCGGTTGGTTTTGCTTGCCAGCACGAAACCCAAGGAAGAAGAGAACAGGCACCGAAGCCACGAGAACAATAACGATTATCCGCCTGAACATTCGGCCTCCCTCGAAGGGAACATTATGTGAAGGACCATAGCAGGACGCTGGAGATTCGACAAGCTTGGCGACTCGCCAAGGCCGCAGTGCTCATTGAATGCGACCCTGACACGGGGTTGGAATCTTTCCTCTAGAAATAGGTTCTCGGAGCTGTAATCCACCGGCCATAGAACGGCAGCCACATTCTTCACAACGAGTGAACAAGATTTAATACATAATCACCTCCGCAAACACACACCATGAGAGGAGGTAAGACTCACTCCTTTTGTTACATTCGTGACAGAGATTTTCTTCACCGATCAGACGTAAACCGCTTGTTACGCCCGTGGTCACGGTGATAGCCTTTCGAGCCAGGACTGAGCGGACAGGAAACGACAAATAGACTCAGCCCGCGTGAATCTTTGGCTGCACAGAGAGACCAGGCGCGACGACACCCCCGAGCGTCACGCAATCAGCTTTTCGTTCAACCCTCGTGGCGGAGATCGAAGCTCAACTCAACGCGAGGATCGAAATCACAGACAGAAGGGCTCGCGCCAAAACGCTCAGTGCGCCCGGCGCAGTACGCGATGTCGTAGCCTGATTCGCGGAGCGGTTTTCGGTTTTGATCGCCGATGGATTGTCGGTACAGACTGTGCCATTGCAATCACGCGAGACGCCATCGGGTCCGATCTGGCAAGGGCAGTCAGCTAGTCCGTTCGGCCGTGTTTCCCCAGCGTAGGCGACCGAACCCATCGGAGCCGTCGCTTGAGATTTGTGGTGAGTTGATGAGGTCAGTGCTGGCAGCATCATCAGCATGATTAACGAAGCAACCAAAATCTTCATACCATCCTCCTTTGGCGGCAACGTTGCCGCGTCTAACGAGTGCTTTTCCAGAAGCACCTACTACGAGCATCTTGTCTATACGGCGTTCGCGCGTGGAGTCACAACCGACCGTCTCAATCTGTTGGGAAGTCAGCTCGCATCGCTTGCTCGCCTAGCGTCCTTAACGAGACGGCCTGATGACGTAGAAAACATCAATCAGTTGATACGCGCCCTGCCGCTGCCGAAGTCAGTGCAAGCGCTCACCCATTATTACGAAGGTCTACGCTTAGGACGTGTTGGGGAGTTCGATGCCGCTGAGCGGATCCTGTATAAGGCCGCCGAGAATGTTGCGACGGAATACAGGCCTCGCGTTTTCCTGGCGCTCGCCAACAACCAGTATGACAAAGGCGACGTAGACGCTGCGGTACCCTTCTTCCTCTTAGCCGGAAAACTAGGCCGAGCACACGATCCGATAGCGTTCCTAGAATCCGAGCAGGTTCTAGGCTATATTCAGGGCGCCAGCGGTGACTATTCCCGGGCCGTTAAGAGCTTGGAGTCCATCTTTCCCTCGGTGCTTGCCGCGGCACGGACGTGTCCCATCATTTATTACGTGTCCTTGAATAACTATGCTGTACGCCTTGGCAAAGTAGGCCGCGTTGACGAAGCAGAGGGCGCATTGAACATTGCGCTCAACTCGCGACACGCAGCCGCTTTTCCAGAATGGGCGGAGACTCGCACCGAGCTTGAAACGAAGCGAAGGCATCCGAGGCCATCATTCGTCGCTCTAAGCAGCTTTCCAGAGACCGCCGAGCGAAAACCGCCAAAGAAAAAGCTGCAACGCCCAAAGCCGAAACGACGGCGAGTCGGCGTAGTCGTCCGCGCCCTTCATTGGCTGGCCGGACTTTCTATCTTTAGATCGTTTTCATTCGCACCGATTCTCACCAAACCAATCAGCGTCGCTCTTGAGGCGCTGCCACTCATAACCTCCGATTGGCCCACGAGCGGCCCCGGCCCGCGCGCTCCTCCGTTCACACGTCCAACCGATGAGCATCTAGACCTAATCGAGGTCTAAGGACGAACACGGAGAGGGCTTTCTAGCGCACCAACAAACAAATAGTTAAATCTCAAAGAACAATGCTTGCTGAGCGGGTCTGCTCGGCGAGACATGCGGAGCTTACGGTTTCAGCAAGCTAATCGATGAGCGGGTGGACGCCATTATCGGTGGCGGCCACCCTCTCACCAAATTAAGCGCATTGGCGTGCCAGGACTAGTTTATCTAGAACACGCCTCGGCGCTAATGCGGAGGTGTGTATGATATTAAACGGCTATGCAGTATACAACCCGGAAAATGCATCTGGTGACGACTATTCCAAAGGTAAGTTCCCTGCCTACCCAGCGGTTGCGGAAGTAGCTGCGGATTCGGCCCAAGCCGCAGAACTCAAATCAACTCGACCCCATAGAAAGCCGTCTCGGACAGGCACTCCAGAGAAGCTTCGGGCCGCGAGGCTCGCTCAGACTGTGGGTTCAATTCAGATTGAGCCCTTCTCCCACCGTCCGACATTCGACCGATTCCCGAAGCAAGACTTTGCGCCGAATCATGTCATACCTTGCGACGGCATCTTGTGTGCTATCGAGCGCGGTCGGGTGCAGATCAGGCACGCACGCGACAAATACATGGTCAAGACGCTCACGATCGGCGCGGTCTTCGGAGAGATGCCGGAGATGGGCCAGACCATGCTGCTCACTGAAGCGGTGGCGGGCTCGTCCGGCGTCACTGTCACGACCATGAATCCGATACAGGCCTGGCAGTGGATCACCCGCAATCCGCACTGGCTGATAAAGACGATTGGCGTTCGCTTGTACGAGCTTGAGGCCGATCTCTATCGCGTTGAGTGGCAGCGCACTGAGTCCCGCGTTGCGGCTCTCCTGCTGAAGCTGGCCGGTGACGGTGGCGTGATCGAAGGACTGTCCCAGGACAAGCTCGGCGAGATGCTTGGAGTCCAACGCGAAATCGTCGCCTCTATCGTAACCAAATTGCGGAATTGTGGCGCGGTCAGCACGGGGCTCAGAAAGATCACAATTCTCGACAAAGCAGCACTCAACGCAATGAGTGACCTCTGCCAGCGACCCAGGCGTTGTCGGCGAGGAAGGGGATAGAGGCAGGACGCTTTAGCGCAACCGCTGTCTCGATCAGGCGCGAGCTAATGCCGTTTCAAATGGCGATTGTAGCGGTCCTAACGCACCCAGTTGAAGCCGAGGTAGGTTCGATGGATTACAGGATAAGACGCACGATCGAGTTTATTGAGATGAACTATCATCGTCCGATTTCTGTGGATGATCTCAGCCAGTGCGCAAGACTGTCTCGTTCGTGGCTGGACATCCTGTTCAAGAGCGAAACCGGTATGTCACCGGTGAAGTACCTCAAGCAATTCAGAATCAGCAAAGCAAAGGACCTTCTGGCGAGCGATCCTGATCTGGGCATCAAGGAGGTCATCGCACGGGTCGGCCTGACGGACCGAAGCCACTTCGCGCGAGACTTCAAGCAGACGTTTGGTGTGGCGCCGAGCGAGTGCCGAATGACGGGCTGCACGCATCTGGGGTAGCGTGTTGGTAGAGACCGGGTTCTCGCCGCTCCTGGAAACAGTCGGGCAGAAAGCAGGAAATTGGCCACTACAATAGCAATGTGGCCACTACTAGATTGTAGACCTTGAGCAAGACCGACGTTACACTGTGTGGCGTTACATCCCCTGAGTAGCAGTTGGTTATTAAGACTTG
>Ga0209687_1000466_pt1 | contig 13383 bp, 17 predicted proteins | sample GraSoiAngelo_136_FD_185893 | JGI IMG/M metagenome (GOLD analysis project Ga0209687, IMG submission 185893) | Grasslands soil microbial communities from the Angelo Coastal Reserve, California, USA - 14_0929_09_20cm (SPAdes) (version 2) | ecosystem: Environmental > Terrestrial > Soil > Grasslands ...
CAGCGGATTGAAGTACAACTCGCCGTTCGGCCACGCCGGCAGATGCCAGCCGAAGATTTGCACGATCAAATACAGCGCAAAAGATGCGGCGAGCACCACCTCGCGACCGCGGATGAAGAGCCACAGCAGAGGGGGGAAAACCAAATGTAGCAGCGCGAAGGTGGGCAGGATGTCCGTATTGACCGCCGCATATTGCAGCAGCACGGCGTGGACAACCGCCGCGCCGGGATCTTCGAAAAATGGCCTTGTATTGGTCTCGTCCAAATAGCGGGCGCCGTCGCCGGCAACCCAGATCAGGACGAAGTAGGCGATCAGCAAAAGCAGGAAGGCCGCATAGATTTCCCAGGCACGGCGTATCGCGCGTGCGAATATGGTTGTCCAGCCCTGCTCCGGCAGCGCCCCACCATAGGCCAGCATGCAGGTATAGCCAGAGACGAATACAAAAACTTCGCTGGTATCGCTGAAGCCGTAATTGCGAAGCGATAGCCAGGCGAGCGCGTTGTGGGGAATGTGATCGAGGAAGATAAACCACAGCGCCAACCCGCGACACGCATCGAGCCGCAGGTCACGGTTGTCTGCATCGATATGAACGGCGGGAGTCAACTTAATGAGTCACGACCTCTGATCAGCCTTGTCCCTATAAGCCGAAAGTCGCGTGCTCGTTCGGAACCAATCCTGCTAGGCCGAATTGTTGCAGGAATTTTTTCGGAGGACGCAATGAAACCGCTGATCTTTGCCAGCGTCATTTGGGGCCTGGCGTTAATTCCCGCAGCCGTGGAGGCAAAGGGATGTATCAAGGGTGCCGTCGTCGGCGGTGTGGCGGGCCACATGGCGGGGCATGGAAAGGTGGGCGCCGTTGCCGGATGCGTGATTGGTCGTCACGAAACCAACAAGCGCGACGCGCAGAAGACAGATCAGAAATCGCCTCCTTCCCCTCGGGACAATCGCCTCTAGGCGGCAACGCCGCATTAGCTTGGGCCACGATGGCACAAGGAGGAATTTTCATTACGGATGGGCTCGTGGACGTCACTGATGCTTGGGCGGACTCGCTGCGAAAAAATTCGGCCCGCCGGTTGACCGGCGGGCCGTATTTTCTGCAGCTTTGCATGTCGGCTTACCAGCGGTCGTCGCCGATGCCGACGCTTACTCCAGGCGCCCGGAAGCCGAAGCCGGCACGCGGCCCATCATCCCAATCGCGATAGCCGCGCCGCTCGTAGTATCGCTCGCGTGGCGCGTAGCCGTAAGAATCGCGAATGATGACGCGGCTGTTGCCGCGGGTGTTATAGCATCGTCCATACTCGTTACACACCATACGAACCGGCTGCACGAGATCCGGGTTGGCGTAGCCACTGCTCGTGAACATGTCAGACGCACTTGCGCCGCCGGAAAACAGAGCGCCGGCACCAGCCAACAAGGTGATTGCGACTTTCTTCATGGTTCCTCCTCGTGTCCAACCGCTGCCCGGTACCTAAAGCCTGCCGTCCGGTTTCGTTCCGGTGATTTGTCGGCTAACGCACGGAACTTCTGTTGGCACCGAGGACGGCTTGCGGGAACTCCTCTTCGCAGGCTCTCCCAGCGGCGAAAAAATAAAACCTTTGGTCAGGAACCGGACGTAGCCTCGACGCTTAGCCCAAACAGAGCTTGGTGCAGACAGGATTCATGTCGGCCATTCGTAGCGCTGCTGTTCGGCGGACGCGGTTGCGCGGCGTTCTCTCAAGAGGGGATACATCAGGAGGCGCTCATGGTACGCATGAGAAGTGACCGCGCCCGCGAACGCGCCAGGGATTTGCTGGCTACCTATTATCCGGTTCCCGACGATGCTGAATCCCAGCGCCTGCGCGAGCTTTCGGTCAAGTATATTCAGGAAGCCGAGCGGATCGAAGCCGAGAACAAGGGTCACGTCGCGGAATCCGATGAATTGATTTCGGCCGCTCTGGATGCAGTGGCAAGGGATTACTTTGCGCGAACGGTTATCCGCGCAAAAGCGCGCAACAGGTCCTAGCCACAGGCCCGAGGAACTCGAAGGTGCGGTCGCCAAACCGAGCCATCCTTGCTGCGGAGCACAACTTTCCCAAAATTTAATTATTGCCAGATGGCGCTCGCCTCGCCGGGCAGGCGTTTTCACACCATCTACTACATAAAATACTAAATAAAAATCGGGCGGAAACCAATGAAGCGGGGAATTGTGGTTCTGTCGTGCGTGGGTGTCCTTACCGGCACGTTGTACTTTGCTGTCAGCAAATGGGGCATCCGGCATGAGACGCTGAATTTGCTCGATCCGGCGCGGCAGCGACCCGTCGCCGTGGACGTTGCCGTGCGCCGGGACTATGAAATGAAGGCGGATGACGGCTTCTGGAAGCTGCCGGTCGCAATCATCAGCAACGGCAATACCGTCAAGAACACCGAGTATTCCTTCCTGGCGAACGTTTTCGCGGCCAGGGGATATCTCGTCGCCAGTATCCAGCAGGATCTCCCCACAGATCCGCCTTTGATGACCAAGGTCGGCATGCCCTATGTCGGCCGACAGGGCGTGTACGAAAAGGGCGAAGCCAACATCCTGTTCGTGCTCGAGCAGTTGAAAAAGCTGCAGCCGAATGCGGACTACGGTCACCTGACGCTCGTCGGACATTCCAACGGCGGCGATACCGCGATGTATTTCGCCAAGGAGCACCCGGAAGTGGTATCGAAAGTGGTCACGCTCGATAATTTGCGCGTTCCCTTCGTGCTCAGCGACAAGTTGAAGATCCTGTCATTCCGCTCGAAAGACCCGAATTTCCAGACTGATCCCGGAGTGTTGCCGCCGCCCTCACAGGGCAAAGACAGTATCGACGTCGTCCACACCCAATTCCAGCACACATGGATGAGTGACCGCGGCCCTGATTCCGCAAAAGAAAAAATACAGGCGGCGCTGGACGAGTATCTCGGCAGCGGTCATGCCAGTGATCTGGCGCCCGCCAACACCGATAATCCGATCGTTACCAACGCCGGAGCGCCGCTGCCTTGAGCCGGCCTGAGAATTGTTGGCCGGTTCTTCCACAAATTGCTACGGCGCGGAATCGGAACTCGCAATGGCGTACATGAGGCACATCGCGGCAGAGACGACGAAAATGGAAAAGCCGTTGAATTCGCGGTTCGACATGTGAAACAGCCGTGGCAGCCACCCCAGCGGAAGGCGTGCCAGCGAGAGCGCGAGAACCCCGAGGAACGCAATTATCAGTGCGTCGAGTATTTTCAGGACGATCGTCTTCGATGTCATCGCGGCAAGCTCACTCGAGAACTCTCGATCCAAGCATCGCGCCTTCGCCCCTCGCCTCGCGAGGTGTGAGACCGTACGCGCGCCGAAAGCGCCGATTGAAATAGGACAGATCGCCAAAACCGCAGTCGTAGGCAATCGTGCTGATCGGGATCTCCCCGCAATCGGGTTCGCAAAGCCGTCGATGAGCCTGCGAAAGACGTTGCGTGACCAGAAATTCCGAGAAGGTGGTGCCATCCTCTTCGAACAAGCGCTGCAGATATCGCGGCGTCACACAGAAATGCGTGGCCACGCTCCCAACCGAAATCTCGCGGCGATGACTGTGCGCCACGATGTGCGCTTTGGAGAGCTTCAATCGGGCCGCGCGCAACCCGCGCGTCTTTGCGATTTCCTTGAAATCGCTGGTAACGCCGAGCGTGAGCGCGAGCAAATCCTGAATATGACGTGCGGAGAGTTTCAATAGTTCCGGATCCAGAGATCCGCCCGCCTTGAGCAGCCAGCCGGCGTAGTGCGAGAGCAGCCCGAGAGAGCTGCGGTTTCGGGGGATCAGTCGCATAACGCTATCGTCAGGATCCGCCACAATCGACCGGAGCATCGACTGCGGCACCCGTATCGTGAGGGAATGTCCTTGATTTGGCCGATAATAAGAGCCGGGCTCGTTGCCCATTACTAGAATAGCTTCCTGCTCGCGGAGAATTTGCTCCCGGCCGCCCGATGAGACCGTGGCAATCCCCATGCGGTTCATCACGAGCACGGCATCGTCGTTGCCATCCGCAAGGTATTCTCCGCTTCGGGAGATTCTTGCTGGTGACGAGGAGGCTTCGAAGAGCTGCAGTCCAGAAAGCGACAGAGATTTCATGCACGCCCGAAACGCAACGTCTCTGGCGGGCTCAAGATCGACGCGAAGCAGCACATGTCCGTATTGCTCGCGCCAATAAGCGATTCGCTCGTTGTGCGGCAGGCAATCGGTTGACAGCTCAAAGATGCTTGCAAGATTTGTCATGAGGAATACTCGGAAATTGAAAGCACCGTCGAGGGACGCAGCTTATTTCGCCAATGATTGAAACTAGCCCGGTCCGTATTGTGTTGCGTCCCCCGATCAGAGGACAAATCCTGATCTCCGGGTGGGACCGATGCCTCGACAGGCGCTTATTGCAAGTTCCGCAATTCCCCGCGCGCCGACCGAGCTGTTGCCTCGGTGTGCGAAGGCCGGCCCCAATAGAGCTTCCAGGGGGAAACTCGGCGCGTTCGGCGAGATAGTTACCTAATAGTTAAGCGGGCACTTTGGTCGAGCCCGAAACAGCCCGGGCGAGCAAGGGCTCGCGGTGATCCGAGCCCCCGACCGGGCTCACCGTTAGCTCCGCCGCGATTACTCGCCGATCAGATCGATCGCGCCGTTTCGTCTTGGCGCTGCAACGCGCACGGCTGTTGGAGCAACTGCTTCTCAAATCTGATCGCGCGCCAGTCGTTCGACCTGGCGAATGCGAAGCCGGCTTTTTGCGCAAGCGCCTTCATCGGCTCGTTTGTCTTTAATGTCTCGCCGAACAGCGCGAAGCATCCCAAACGAATGGCGCGGGATTGCAAAGCGGAGAGCAGCGCCGAGCCAACTCCCCGGCCATGCCAAGCGTGACCTACGGAAAGAGCGAACTCGCCCCGCCCGGTTTCGCTTTCACCGGCGTAACTGGCCTCGCCGATGATCGCGCCTCGTCCTTGCTGCTGCGCTTCGGCGATCAAGATGAAGCGATGCGCGCCCCGGTTCTGCACTACGCGTTGAAAGGCGAAGTTCGCAAAATTGCTGTCCGGTTCCATGAAACGATTGTATCGCGAGGAACGCGACAGGGTCCTGAAGTACTCCACGAGTCCGTCAAGGTCGCGCTCGGTTGCGCGCCGTATTTGAAGCCGGCTTGCTGGATTTGCCGCAATGGCTTCCTGCCAGGGAATGATGAACATTGGGCTCGTCTCCGATGTCACTGCCGCAGTGCGGATCGATCTTCGCTGTCGTTCCCGCCCTCGGCGATCAAATGGGCATATTCTCGGAACAGCTTTTCCGCGGCGCGCGCGCGGGACTCCTGCATGGCTCGCAACAACCCGCACCCGGAACGTCCGGACAGCCATCCGTGGGCAGCTCTCAGAAATCGTTCCCAAAAGTTGAGTCGGTTCGAAACAGACTTCACCGACAATATGGTCATCGCGCTTTTCTCTGACCTGGTGCGTGAGACGCGGGGCCATCGACGTAATGTATTGGCCCGGTCACACGCGTACGCTCGAGGACGCAATGACGCTTGGACGAAAGCGACAATCGCTCGGCCATGAGCGAACTGTCGCGAAATAAATACGCGAATGAAAATTTTTTGCGCGATCCTTTGAACCTGATGCCCGCGCTCGCGACTAACGTTCTCGCGCACGAGACACAAACGATTATTTCAATCGACCGCTCACTGCAGCGTGCAAGCGGACTTTTCCGAGAGATAAACGTGTACGAATTGATAAACGTGTACGAATTAATGTGCGACGGACCGCGAGCGGTGTCTGCGCAGCGAGAGCGGCAAGTGGAAAACGAAAACGGCCCCGCCGAAGCGGGGCCGGATTGTACGATCTCGGCGCATCTAGGAAACTTGGGTGTCCTTGTTTCGAGAAATTTCGGGCGAGGCCGTCAGATCGGCGCCAGCTTGGGTTCGGCTGCGTCGCTTGGGATCGGTTCGCTTTGAGGCCCCGAAGCCTGCTGAGACATTCGCCCCAGTTCCACTTCCTTGGTCACAGCCGAAACCGAGTTGCCCACCTTCTCGATGAGGGCTTTCAGATCATCCGCCCCGATGCGGAGCCGCTTCGTCCAAGCGCGAACCTGTGCCGGATCGGTCATATCAATTTTGTTGCGAATGGGCGGATGTTTGACGCGTTGCATGGCGATACCCCCTTGCTGGAAGGTCAACGGCATGCCGGGTACTTCGTTCCATTTCGTCTGGCGGTCGGCGAGCCGCATGCGCATGCATATGTTCCAGCGCAGCGAGGCGCGCCGATCAGAATTTGTCTTTCGTCGAATCCTTTGCGGCAGACATCATGCCGCCGGTGATCTGACGCATATGCTCGCCGGCGTTAGTGAACTGGCTTTTCAAGAACTCCGATTGAATGCGCATGGCTTCCTGAAGATCGGTCGCGTGAACGAGTTTCCTGGCATGTTCGAACGCCGCCTTGATGTTCAGCTCGGTAAGCGACAGAGCCTGCCTCGACATCTCCGTTCCCGGGCTCGGCATCGAGCTGATCGATCGGTTCGCCGCGTCGAAAAACATTCCGAACGCTTTTTCCGCCTGCTCGATGGTTTTTTCGGCCAAGTCGCGCAATTCGGCCGGCACTTCCAGTTTCGGTTCAGTCATGTCGTTGTCCTCCGGTTTGCACCCAGAATTACCACAGTTAAGCAACCGCGTCTGTGCAGCAATAGCTCCCAGTTCATTAGAGTTTGTTATTGATTTTTGGCGGTGCGGGGTCGAGGCCCCGTATAGCCCGCGGGGCCATGATGCGATCCCCAATTTTTTTGCCGCACGCGCGGCAATACCCGCCTGCCCGCTGCTCTCCGGCTTTACTCGAAAACGGCGGGCCTTCAGGACAGCGGTTGGTCGGAAGAAGGCAGTTCGTGGTTGGCGAGGCGTTCGACCAGCTCGATCACCTCGAACCGCTGCCTCGGTCCTAACCTGACGAAAGCTTTCAACAGTCGCAGGCTTTGAACAGTTTCGCTCGAGGGAGATCCGACTCGTTTGTGCAGTTCTGAAAGTAGCGTCGGATTTTTCATCTCGCACCTATGAATGGAACGGAAATGGCATTGTAGGTAACTGGGAGCTAGGTCAGTTCGAGCCGGGTAAATACTCCTGCGATAGATGAGCGTGGTCGGACGACGGCAATTATTTGAAAGGCATGCCTGGAAATTGATGGGGCCGCAGGTTGAAATTATGCCAAGGAACAACCCGATCGGCAAGCCTGACTGACCAGCCAGCCGCGCCTGGTGCTGTCTAGATGCCAAGCGGAAACGTCGCGGGCTCGGCGACACCGCCCCGACCGAAAACCGCTACTTTCTGTCGGTCCGTTGCCGTGCGCGGGCTTTATCTTGCGGCGGCGGCTGTCCTTTGTTATCGCGCATCACGCCCTGATCAGGACCGTGCGGCGGTTTGGACTCAGGTTTCGGCATACCCTTCTGACCGCCGTGCTTGCCGCCTTGATCCTGCACACCTTCCAGGTCGTTCTCTTTGGGCATTTGATCATGCTCTGTGTTGCACCCGAAGGCCTTTTGAGTGCATGCAAACGTTGTGTATCCAACGCAATCCCGGCAGCCATGTTCCTGCCCGCTTTTCTACGACGCTGCTTTGCCGACTAACCAACCGAGCGTTTGTTGTTCTGCTGAGCCGTTCTGCCAAATCATTGTTTGTCAAGGCGAAATAAACCGTCCTCCGCGATGTTCCCATTCTTAACGCAAACCTCAGGAGAGTTCTCTCGATGCCCAACGCTGCCCTGGTCTCGCTGGCAACATCGGTGCCTCCACACGTGTTCTTGCAAAAGGATGTTCTCGCCGCGGCATGGGACGTGTTCAGAACGCGCTTTCCTGAGTTCGAACGGTTCTCCAGCATTTTTTCGAATACCGGAATCATCAAGCGGCACGCGGTGAAGCCCTTTGACTGGTACCTCGAACCGCGGGGCTGGCCCGAGCGCACGGCAGCTTTTCTGGCGGGCGCCGAGGCGCTGTTTGCCGATGCGGCTGGCAAAGCGCTGGCCGATGCGCACCTCACCGGCGCCGACATAGATACTATCGTGACCGTCTCCTCAACCGGAATTGCCACGCCAAGCCTGGAGGCGCGTGTTGCAGGCCGAATGGGTTTTCGATCCGACGTCATGCGTGTGCCGGTGTTCGGCCTTGGCTGCGCTGGTGGGAGTTCGGGCCTGTCGATTGCGGCGCGCCTTGCACAGGCGCGACCCGGCACAAACGTGCTGCTGGTGGCAATAGAACTCTGCTCGCTGGCTCTGCGCCACGACGAACTTACCAAGGCCAACATCGTCGCGGTCAGCCTGTTTGGCGACGGTGCCGCCGCGGTGGTCTTGCGTGCGGGCGATGGCGGTGCGACGCAGATCGAGAATGCCGGCGAATACCTTTGGCCGGATACGCTTGGCATTATGGGGTGGAGCGTCGATCCCCAAGGGTTCGGGGTCATCTTCCGCCGCACCATTCCCAATTTTGTCCTCGCGCATCTCAACCCCGCCATGGTGCAGATTCTCACCGCTATGCAGCTAACTCTGGCGGACGTCGACCGGTTCATCTGTCATCCAGGCGGCGCCAAGGTCATCAACGCGCTGGAGACCGCGCTGGCTCTCGATCAGGGCACGCTCGACTGCGAACGCCAGGTGATCGCTGATTACGGCAACATGTCTTCGCCCACTATTCTGTTCGTGCTGCAACAAGCACTTGCCAAGGGGCTGCCGGCGCGCTCATTGTTGACGGCACTCGGACCCGGCTTCTCCGCAAGCTGCGTCGCGTTGAGGCACGTCGCGTGAGCGCAGCCGAAATCCTCCTTGCTCTGGTCACGCTGCAGCGTGGCGCTGAACTTGTCATTGCCAACCACAACACCCGCAAGCTCCTGGCCCGCGGCGGCGTCGAGGTGGCGCCACGACACTATCCGATGATAGTCGCGATGCACGCGGCGTGGCTAACAGCGCTATGGATATTTGGACGCGATCAAGCGGTGAACCTTGTCATCCTTCTTTTCTATGTCGCGTTGCAGGGCTTTCGTTTCTGGGTGATGCGGACGCTCGGCTCGCGTTGGACGACTCGGATCATCGTTCTGCCCAGCCAATCTCTCGTCTCTGCTGGACCCTACCGCTTTCTGTCGCACCCTAACTATGCCGTTGTTGCCGCCGAGATCGCGCTACTTCCGCTGGTTCTCGGACTCACCTGGCTGGCTGCGATCTTCACTGTGCTCAACGCTGCCGTTCTCGCCATCCGCATCCGTGCTGAAAACCGTGCGCTCGCCTGATGAGTGAGCAGATAGCCCAGCCAATTGTGGCCAGCAGCGGCACGTGGTTGGGATTTGTCCTGATGTGCCTCGGCATGTTCATGGCCATCCTCGACATTCAGGTGGTTGCGACGTCACTGCCGACAATCCAGGACGCGCTGGCGATATCGCAGGATGCGATGAGCTGGATCCAAACCGCGTATCTGATCGCAGAGATCATCGCGATCCCGCTGAGCGGCTGGCTTACGCGGGTGCTGACACTGCGCTGGCTGTTCGTGGCTGCGATCGGGCTGTTTACTGCCGCTTCCATTGGTTGCGCCTATAGCGGCAATTTCGCGGTACTGATCAGCTTCCGCGTGCTTCAGGGTTTTGCCGGCGGCATGCTGATCCCAGCGGTGTTTTCGGCCGTCTTCCTGTTATTTCCGCCTCGTTTGCATTCGGTTGCGACGACGATCGCCGGCGTGATGGCGGTGCTGGCGCCTACGATCGGTCCTGCGGTTGGCGGCTGGATCAGCGAGACCTGGTCGTGGCAGTGGCTGTTTCTGATCAACGTCGCGCCGGCGGTTATGGCCGCGGCCCTCACGCCGTTCCTGCTGCCGCGCACGCAGCCTCGTTTCGCCGATCTCGCCACGCTCGACGTCCTTTCTCTGGCAATGATGGTGATCGCGCTTGCGAGCCTGGAGATCGGCTTGAAAGAAGCGCCGCATGGCGGCTGGCTTTCTCCGGTGTGCTCCGTTCTCTTCGTGGTAAGTGCTGCGGCGGCAACCGTCTTCGCAGTCAGAACGCTCAAGGTGCTCCACCCCATGGTCGAACTTTCGACGTTGCGAAAGCGCTCGTTTGCGATCGGCTGCGCCCTGAGCTTTTGCCTCGGGATCGGATTGTTCGGCTCGGTGTACTTGATGCCGGTATTCCTCGCTTACGTCAGACGCCACGACGCCTTTGAAATCGGGACCATCATGCTCGTCACCGGTCTCGCACAACTAGTGACCGCGCCGATTGTCGGCAGGCTCGAAAGCAGGCTCGATCCACGCTGGTTGTCAGCTACTGGATTCGCTCTGTTCGCGCTCGGCTTGGGTTGGAGTGCGTGGCAAAGCCGCGTCGCCGATTTCGACGAGATGTTCTGGCCGCAGGTCCTACGCGGTATCGCAATCATGTTCTGCCTGCTGCCGCCGGTGCGGCTGGCGTTGGGGGCGCTGAGCGAGGCAGAAGTGCCCAGCGCGAGTGGCCTGTTCAATCTGATGCGAAACCTCGGCGGGGCAATCGGCATCGCATTGATCGATACTGTTCTATATGGACGCACCGGGGGACACGCTGAAGCACTACGCGATCGGCTGATCGCCGGTGATGTCACCGCAGCGCAAGCGATCGGACTTGACCTCGAATTATTCCTGCACCGCCCCGCGAATGTTTCGGACGCCACAGTCGAAGCCTATGTCCGTCCCCTGGTCGAGAAGGCGGCATTTGCCATCAGCAGCAACGAAGCTTGGTCTGTGCTTGCCTGCGCTGCACTGCTCGGACTTTTTCTGATTCCGTTCGCGGGCGCTGTACCGCAAACCAGCGTCCCGAACCCGCGGGAAAACTAATCGGGCCCCGTAATTCCGCCATCTCCGCTCACTGCTGTTTTTCCCAGAAGGACAACAGGCCCTGCGAGGCCGAGCCGCCGATGACGCAAGGAATCCCGATCGCGACCTGACCGAGCGCCGCGGCGGAAACGCAGCCGATCGCGACCGCGCCAACCCCGACCTGGCCCCAGAAATCGAGATTTCGTCTTGCATCGGAGCCCTTCGTCTTCAGCTCGTCCACCGCGGCAAGCGCATCCTTGCGTACCGCGCCGAGCTGTACTGTATCAGCGGCCTCCATCACCTCAGCCAATGGAGCCTTGACGGCTTCCGGCTGGGTCGCTAACTCGCCACGGAGGAACTCCCGCAAACCGGCATCGCGGACCGCATAGCTCGCAAGCGTATAGCGGGCCATGCTGCCGATTGTCAGTTTGTCCAGGGTATCGCGGCTTTTGGTCCAGGGAAGCATCTGCATGATGCGCAACACCGGAAGATGCGAGCCTGTGGCGAAATAATATCCCCAGAGCGTATCCAGCAGGTCCTGGTTGCTGGCGAAGGTCTGCACGAGCTTCAGCTTCTTCTCCTCCTTTGCAAAAGGATTTTTCGTAAACACGCCGCGCATCTTGTCAAACATGCCGATTTTCGTTTCTTCCAACGGGATATTGGCAAGGGTCGGCAGCGTGTTCGCGAGATAACTGTCGATCATTACCTTGCGTCCGGGCATTCGCGGCGCCAGCTTGCGTAAAAGATAGCGCCAATCAGGCAACCCCGAATAAGCGATAGCGCGCACGATCACCCATTCGTCTTCCGGCGCGATAGGAAAGAAGCTGGTGACGAGCTGCTCGGCCTTGGCTGGGTTGGATCCGATCGCACCGGCAATGAATCCGAGATAGATCCCGGCATTCTCCGGCTCCTTGAAGCTTTGCGAATGAAACAGTACCCGCACCGCGGCGGGGACATGCGCGTAGTCAGGCTTGGCCCGGTAATTGTAAATCCAGCGCTGAACCACCTCGAGCGAGGCGCGCGGATCGATCTCCGGCGTGACCGCAGCATCCGCCGGCGCCATCAGCAGAAGCAACGAGATGACAAAAGCAGCGTAGCGCATGTGATGCTCCCAGAAAGCGCCTTCCGCGCCATGCGAGCCACCCCTCGCAAGCGCGAATTGTTTGGCTCCATCGCTAGAAAGCATTTGAAGCGGCTATGCGACATTTTCGCGGAAGTGCGGTTCGCCGCTGCGTCTAAATTATGGCAAGCCGCCAACGCTTAAGCCCGCAACTCACCATACCCCAGACATCCTTTTGCCCCGCGCGGGCACTTCGATCGCATCGCGTCAAATGGGAAAGCAGGCCGGACGATGAGGGATGACAGGCCGCCGCTCGGGCGAGGCCAGCGCTCGATCGCCACGGGTTGCCTGGTCCTTGCCGGGCTGGGGCTTTTGTCTGGCCGGGCGCTTGCGGCCGAGACCATCGAGGTGCAGGGCAATCGCCGCATCGATGCCGAGACGGTGCGTTCGTATTTCCACGCGGCGGCCGATGGCAGGTTCGACGAGCCCGCGCGCGATGCAGCGCTCAAATCGCTCTTGGGCACCGGCGTGTTCGAGAACGTGACAATCGAACGTGCCGCCGGGGAGCGGCTGATTGTGCATCTCACCGAAACCCCGGTACTCGATCGCGTCGCTTTCGAGGGCAACAAGAAGATCAAGGACAAAGAGCTTAGCGCGGTAATTGAATCCAAGTCGCGTGGTCCGCTGCAGCGCGCCGTGGTGCAGGCCGATGTCGGCCGCATCATGGAAGCCTACCGGCATGCCGGGCGCAACAATGTCGGGGTAGTGCCCAAAATTATCGACCGTGGCAACGGGCGCGTCGACCTCGTGTACGAGGTGACTGAGGGCCAGAAGACGACGGTGCGGCAGATCAATTTCGTCGGCAATAATGTTTTTGGAAAACGGCAGCTCGCTGCCGTGATCAAGACCTCAGCGACCAACATGCTAAGCTTTCTGACCGGCGGCGATGCCTACGATCAAGACCGTATCTCGGCGGATCGCGAGCAGCTGCGGCTCTACTATCGTAGCAAAGGCTATGCGGACGCTAGCGTGACTTCGGCAAGGGCCGAATATGATCCCGCGCTGCACGGATTTGCGCTGACGTTTACGATCGATGAAGGCCCGCTTTATCGTTTCGGCGACATTGGCGCGACGTGTAACGTGCCCGGAATCAACTGCGAAAAACTTCGCGGTCTGCTGGTGGCGCGGCCGGGCGCGGTGTTCGACGGCGGCGCGCTGGACAAGACTTCCGACGTTCTCGCAATAGAACTGGCAAAACTCGGTTTTCCCTTTGCTCAGGCCAACCCGCGGATAACCCGCGATGCGGTCGGCAAGCGCATCGATGTTATATTCACGATCGAACAGGGACCGCGAAGCTATGTCGAACGCATCGACATCCATGGCAATACGCGGACCCGAGGCTACGTGATCCGGCGGGAATTTGATTTCGCGGAAGGCGACGCTTACAACAAGAGTCTGATCGATCGGGCCGAGCGGCGGCTGAGGAATCTGAACTATTTCAAAACCGTCAAGATTTCG
>Ga0209687_1000473_pt1 | contig 13295 bp, 14 predicted proteins | sample GraSoiAngelo_136_FD_185893 | JGI IMG/M metagenome (GOLD analysis project Ga0209687, IMG submission 185893) | Grasslands soil microbial communities from the Angelo Coastal Reserve, California, USA - 14_0929_09_20cm (SPAdes) (version 2) | ecosystem: Environmental > Terrestrial > Soil > Grasslands ...
GCTTGATCGCTGCTGGATTATCGCGATAAAAGCTGAGAAAGACATACCCCCACGGATTCTCTGCCTTCCCATCATGGCCATGCTTGTAAATGGAAATCCAATCCACGGTCTCGCCGTGTTCATCCGGTCGATCAGCGTTTCCTTTGTGATGCTGCATGTGCACGGCGTCATAGTAAGTCTGCGAAAAACAGCAGGCGATTGATTCGATCACGCCAAAGACGCGGTTCATCCAATCGGGTCGAAAGAACGGGTTATGGATGAAGTTGTGAGCGACACCGTTGATATTGGCGTTGATCACGAGCGCGTAAACGAAACCCATGATCAGCATCACCCACAGAGGGGTGAACGGAAAAAGGAAATACATCGCCAGAAAGTAGGAAAAGTGAAATAACCCGGCGAGCGCGGGCACAATGTCCCAACGCGTATGCGCGAAAATCTTCGAATCGGTCGTTGGCCGTTCGATATGGATCGTCTCGGCTGCGTTCATAAAGGCCGGCAAATTATGCCGCCGTCCGGATGCAAACGCAACTCTGACCCGACCCGAGTGCTAGTGCTCAAGCAGTCTCACGAGCACGGACTTAACATTCCGATATTGCAGGTGCGACATCCAAATGTTAACGCGCAAATATCGCATTAGGTGCAGCATTGAAGGACAGGCGTTTCAACCGCACTTCGTTACCCCAGGCGCAACAATCTTATCCGCGGCGGCGCACGGAAGGTCTACCTACTTTTACCTTGGAAAAGCTTGTTCCGGGGGGAATAGCCGAGGTAAGCCCATCGGATGGCGGGGCGGGTGAAGGGGAGGGCGCTCCGGACTGCCGGAGTGGCTCAAATCCGCGGGCAGGCGCAAACAACCTATGGCTACTACGTGGAATCATAGTAATTATGAAAGCAAACGTTATACCCTACGAGTCGTACGATCTCGAAACCTAGATGGGTTCTAAGTTGCTAAACTACAATAGATTGCATGGTTTTCGAGCCAACTATTTGATCCTAAGCCGACATACCTACTGCCTTTATGAAACAATCCGGTGACAGCCATAGGAAATTACAGTTTTTGCCTTAGCCGGCACGCGATTTGTCGTTGACGTTGCGACGCATTTATGAGAATTGTGGGCTAAGCCGAGCTTTAAACGGTATTTAGGCCGCGTTTGAAGCCGGACAATGGGACCAAATGATTGCTCGCAGCATCGTTCTCATCGTCGCCATTCTCATTTGCACCACCGTTGGTTATGCCACGGTTGTAGATCTCACCGGATCCAATGACAGCGGCACTATTAACGATGCGCAGTTCGTCTTCACAACGCCGCAGCCCACTGGTACTGGCGTCATCCAACCGTTCTTACGGGTGGAGAACACTCCGATCGAGCAGGGGTATAATACTTCGGGCGGAACTCCCTTTGACGATAAAGCCGGACCGTGGACTCATAACCTGACGTTTGGTGATCTTCAGAACACCGAAGTAACCCTTGGCAGGGTCAGTTACTTCAAACTCCTGCTCGACGTCAACGAACCCGGCAGCAAAAGATCACTGATATCGCTAGATCAGCTGCAATTTTATACCTCTAGCGTCGGCGGTCAGACGACCAGCAACGTCGCCTCGCTCGGAACTTTGCGCTACACCTTTGGCTCCGGGGACAGCGTCATCCTCGATGCCTCACGTAATCACGGGAGCGGCTCCGGCGATATGTATGCGTATATTCCGACATCCGATTTTGCCGGCACCAAGACGAACGACTTTGTCTATTTATATGCGCACTTCGGTAATGCCGATGACAGCCAGGCGGGGTTCGAAGAGTGGGCACTGGTGAATGTTGCGCCCATTCCCGAGATGAACGCGCTTTTTCCTATCATCGGTTTTTTTGCGGTGGCCTTTGCCACGCAACATTTGTGGCGACGTCATAAGCGGCAGGTGAGCGACATCTAGTTTTCACAAGCTAACATTGCGGTGTTTGGCGGAGGCGACAGCAATTGTCGCCTCCGTTTTTTTTGCTGAATCGGATGGCGCGGTGTTGCAAACGGTCCCGCGTCACGCGTAATCTTGCGCCCGCTTATGTTCGCGCTTCAACCGGAGATGAAGATATTTAGCGGTTCGGCCAACCGCGAGCTGGCCAAGCGCATTTGCAATTACATTGGGGTGCCGCTCGGTCAGGCCACGCTCAGTGCATTTCCCGATGGCGAGACCTACGTCAAAATCGAGGAGAACATTCGCGGGCGCGATGTTTTTATTATTCAGCCCACTTGTCCCCCGACCAACGATCATTTGATGGAGTTACTCATCATGGTGGATGCAGCGCGACGAGCCAGCGCTGATCGCATCACCGCGGTGATCCCTTTTTTTGGATACGCACGACAGGATCGAAAAGATAAACCGCGGGTTCCAATAACGGCCAAGCTGATCGCCAATCTCCTGGTGGCAGCTGGTGTTCATCGCGTCTTGACGATGGATCTTCATGCGCAGCAGGTGCAGGGATTTTTCGATATCCCGGTTGATCACCTCTATTCCATGCCGGTATTGATCAAATATCTTCGACAAAAATTGACGCGGCAAACCGTGATCGTATCGCCGGACGTAGGTGGATTGAAGATGGCGTCGGCCTACTCCCAGGCGCTCGGCGCGGGTCTGGCGATCGTGGCAAAACAGCGCAAGAGCGCCACAGAAACCGAGGCGTTGTATGTTATCGGTGAGGTGGAGGGTTGCGATATTTTGCTTGCCGACGATTTGACCGAAACGGCGGGCACACTCACTTCAGCAGCAACCATTTTAAAGAAACATGGCGCACTCGATATTTATGCGGCGGTCGCGCATGCCGTGCTGGTCGATGTCGCTATCCCGCGGTTGCAAAAATCTGAAATTAAGGAATTAGTAACGACCAATAGCATTCCGGTGCGCGCGATCGAAGGTTTTCCGGTCGAGGTGCAGTGCGTTTCGGAACTTCTCGGCGAAGGGATGAAGCGGATTCATAATGATGAATCGGTTTCGTCGCTGTTCAAAATTGATAATGGCAAAGGTTAAGTATGGCTAAGCAAGTAAAACTGGCAGCGGAGCGCCGCGAGACGACCGGCCGCTCGGCGATGCGCAAGTTGAAGGGACGCGGAATAATTCCAGCCATTGTCTACGGCGGCAAGGATAAGCCGCAACCGCTGCAGGTCTCGCGTCGCGACATCAACGTAATGCTCAGTCATGCGTCCGGGGAAAACATTCTGGTAGAACTCGAGATCGCCGGCGAGAAGAGCTCGCGCATGGCGATGATCCAGGAAATTCAACATTCCCCGGTGGGCGGTGATGTATTGCACGTCGATTTCCATGCTGTTTCGATGGACCAGAAAATCGAGGCCGATATCCCACTCGAAGCATCCGGCACCGCAAATGGCGTCAAAAATTTTGGCGGCCTGCTTGAACAAAACTTGCGCGCGCTGGCGGTGGAATGTCTGCCGCGCGATCTGCCGGACAAAATTACGGTGGACGTTTCCGCGTTGAACATTGGCGATTCGATTCACGTTCGCGACATCAAGTTGCCCGACGGTGTAACGGCAAAAACGCCAGTCGATCTTACTGCGTTCTCCGTGCTTGCCCCGGTGGTGGAAGAGGAGCCGGTCGCGCCCGTGGCCGAAGCGGCGGCTGGTCCGGAAGTGATCAAGGAAAAGAAAGAGGAAGGCGAGGCAGCGGCGCCGACGGCGACCGGTGCACCGAAAGCAGCCGCTCCGGCTGCCAAAGAGAAGGAAGCCAAGAAGTAATCCGTGTTTATTGGTTAGTTTTTACACGGTGTGGAAGAAAAGATTCCGCAGATTCGTTTAATTGCGGGCTTGGGGAATCCAGGACCAGAATATGCGGGCACGCGCCACAACGTCGGCTTCATGGTGGTCGATCATCTTGCCGTCCAGTTTGGATCAAGCTGGGAGAAATCCACCAAGTGGGACGCGCTGACGTCGAAACACGGCGATACTTTGTTGGCGAAACCGATGAGTTTCATGAATCGCAGCGGTTATCCGCTCGTCGCCGTCGCGCAGTTCTACAAAATTGCGCCGTCGGAAATTCTGGTGGTGTTGGATGATCTGGCCTTACCGGTTGGCCGCATTCGGCTTCGGCCCGGTGGTGGCGCCGGTGGCCATAATGGGTTGGAATCAATTATCGTGCAATTTGGAACGGAGGAAATTCCGCGGCTTCGCATCGGGATTGGCGCAGCGCCCCGCGACGGCGGAGTCGATTATGTGCTTGGCCGGTTTTTCGAGGAAGAACGACCGCTGGTGAAATCGGCAATCGAACGCAGCGTTGAAGCGATCAAATGCGCCGTTGACAATGGCGTCGTTTCCGCGATGAACACGTTCAATCAAATTCAAGAACCATGATGAATCGTTACGAAGCGCTGCTCGTGCTTAATAACCAAGGGAAAGACGACACCGTGAAAGACGTGGTCGACCGCCTGGAATCGGAGTTTGAAAAAGAAGGGGCGAAGATCGAGCAAGTACAAAAGATGGATAAACGTCAATTTTCCTATGCCGCCGGCGAACTGGACGCGGGGCACTATGTGAATTTCGTTTTCAATGCCGATCCGCAGCTGATTGCGAAATTGCGGGCGAAATTCAAACTCGATCCCGAGGTTTATCGCCAGCATTTTCAACGGCTGAAGCCAAAAAGTGAAAAGACACCGAAAAAGGTCGCGGCCGAACAATAACTTCGGTAAAACGAGGCATGGCGAGTTTTAATAAAGTCATTCTGCTTGGAAATCTGACCCGCGATCCCGAAGTGCGTTATACGCCAAAAGGAAGCGCGGTGGCGGATCTTGGAATTGCGGTGAATCGGCAATACACGTTGGAGAACGGCGAGAAACGCGAGGAGGTTACATTTGTGGATGTGACTTTCTGGGGACGCACGGCGGAAGTCGCCGGTGAATATCTGAAAAAAGGGCGGCCGGTTTTTATTGAGGGCCGGCTCCAGCTCGATACTTGGGACGATAAACAGTCGGGACAAAAGCGGAGCAAGCTGAAGGTAATCGGCGAAACGATGCAAATGCTGGGAAGTCCTCGCAGCGGTGGTGCTGCTAATGGCGGCGATGAGGGTGATCGCGCTGGGCGCGCCGGCAAACCAAGCGCGCCTCCGAAATCCGCTGGGACTGCCGAGCCGGACGCAGACGAAATTCCATTTTGATCGCCAGGCCGCTTGCGGTGTGGGTGCAAAATAGAAGCGATTGACCTCAATCGCCCGCCCACACTCTATGAATTCCACCGAAGCCTGTATCGCGCTCAACATGTTGCCGACGATGGGGCCCGTGCGGTTGCGCAGGCTCCTCGAAGTCTTTCGTCAACCGGAGCGCATCCTCGCAGCCAAACGTGACGAACTGCGCAGAATCGAGGGGATTGGCAACGAAGTCGCGGAACAGATTTCGAACTGGGAGTCGATTGTCGATCTGACCGCGGAGTTAAAAAGAATTTCCGATTTTAGTGCGGGCGTAATCACGCAGGAATCGCCGCTATATCCGAAGTCGCTGCGCGAAATTCATTCGCCACCCATTGTGCTTTACGTTTGGGGCGAGTTACAGGAACGCGATCAACACGCCATCGGCATCATTGGCTCAAGACGGACGACCCATTATGGGACCGAATCGGCTAAGAAACTATCCTACCAGCTGGCCTACGCCGGTTTGACAGTCATTAGCGGCCTGGCGCGTGGCATTGACACAGCGGCGCATCAGGGCGCGCTCGCGGCTAAAGGCCGCACTATCGCCGTGATCGGCTCGGGATTGTCGAAACTTTATCCTCCGGAAAATGCTGCACTCGCCGAAAAAATCCACAGCGGAAATGGTGCGATCCTTTCCGAATTCTCGATGGAAATTGAACCCGATCGCCAGACATTTCCAATGCGCAACCGAATCATCAGTGGTTGGAGTCAGGGAATTTTAATTGTGGAAGCCGGTTTGAACAGCGGCGCTTTGATCACGGCGTCGCAGGCGATCGAGCAAGGCCGATCAGTTTATGCCGTGCCGGGGCACATCAATGCTCCGAGCGCGATGGGATCCAACCGCCTGATTCAGCAAGGCGCAAAGCTTGTCATGGATGCCTCCGATATTCTGGATGATCTGCAAATTCTCTTGCCGGAATCAAAACCAATTGCCGCTGCTACGCGGCCGTTGCCCGAATTATCGGAGTCGGAGCGCACCGTCTATGACGCGATTGAAGCGAGTGAAACGGCCATCGATGCCATCGCGGCTAGATGCAACCTGCCGAGTCCGACAGTCTCTTCCGTTCTTTTGCGTCTGGAATTGAAACGGCTGGTTAAACAGTTGCCCGGCAAATACTTCGTAAAGCTGGGATAAGCCTTCTGATCCGGCATCTCGCCCGGGTCTTGCTTTTACCAATTTGCAATTCGGGCGAAGCTGAGCTTCGATTCCACCCTTTTCATGTCCAAAACTCTGATCATCGCCGAAAAGCCAAGCGTGGCCATTGACCTCGCCCGCGTTCTCAGCGTCAAGAAATCAGGCGATCACTACGAGAACGATCGTTATGTGATCTCATCGGCGGTCGGCCACGTGGTCGAAATGATTCCGCCAGAGGGCGCGGAAGTAAAACGGGGAAAGTGGAAGCTCGAGAATCTTCCAGTGTTGCCGGACCACTTTGATCTCGTACCCAAGGAAAAAACCAAAGACCGTTTGTATTTGCTCAAGAAACTGGCCAACCGGTCGGATGTGACCGAGATCATCAATGCCTGCGATGCTGGTCGTGAAGGCGAGCTGATTTTCCGCAATACCATGCGCTGGATCGGAGGAAAAAAACCGACGCGCAGACTTTGGTTACAATCGATGACCGCCGACTCAATTCGGGCCGGATTTGAGCATCTTCGTTCGGAACAAGAGATGCGACCTCTGGCCGACGCCGCCCGGTCGCGGGCGGAGAGCGACTGGCTTGTCGGCATCAATGCCACCCGTGCGCTGACTTCTTTTAATTCGCGCAGCGGCGGATTTCAAATGACTGCCGCGGGCCGGGTGCAGACGCCGACGCTGGCCATCTTGGCTGGTCGCGAAGAAAAAATCCGCGGGTTCAAGCCACGGCCATATTTCGAAGTTCATTCTGAATTCGGTGTCGAGGCTGGAAGCTATCGTGGCCGCTGGTTCGATGAGCACTTTAAGAAAGATGGAGATGAAGACGCGCGACCGGAGCGGATTTGGGGCCGGGAGAGAGCCGCGGAAATCGAACAGAAATGCACCGGTAAGGCCGGCGTCATCACCGAAGAGAAGAAACCATCTACTCAGCTTTCGCCACTGCTTTACGACCTAACAACCCTACAGCGGGAAGCGAATAATCGTTTTGGTTTGCACGCTCGACGAACGCTGCAATTGGCCCAGGCACTTTACGAGAAGCACAAGGTGCTGACTTATCCGCGGACCGATTCGCGTTATTTGCCGGAAGATAATCTCGCCCAAGTCCGCAAAGTCATGTCGACTTTTAACGACCCGACATTGGCCCGGCATGCCAAGAAGGCATTGAACAACGATTGGGTGAAGCCAACCAAGCGCGTCTTCAATAACGCAAAGGTGAGCGATCACCACGCTATCATTCCAACGGGCGCTTCGCCTGCGCGTCTTGACGAATTTGAGCGAAAGATTTTCGATATGGTCGCGCGCCGGACCATCGCGGTTTTTTATCCGGCGGCACAATTCGAGGTGACTACGCGCATTACCCGAGTCGAAGGCGAGCCGTTTAAAACCGATGGAAAGATCATTGTCGATCCGGGTTGGCTGGCGGTTTACGGCAAAGAAGCGGGCGGCGAAGACGATCAGGCCATCGTTCCGGTTACACCTAACGAATCGGCCAGAGTGCTTGCCGTTGAGATCAAAGAAAATGAAACGAAACCGCCGGCACGTTTCACCGAAGCGACTCTGCTCTCAGCGATGGAAGGCGCGGGAAAATTGGTCGAGGACGAAGAGTTGCGCGAGGCGATGCGCGAACGCGGCCTCGGCACTCCAGCAACGCGGTCGCAAATCATCGAAGGTCTGATTCACGATGGTTACATCGAGCGCAAAGGGAAGGAGCTCATCGTCACTGCCAAAGGGTTGTCCTTGATCACGCTGCTCCGAAATCTGCACACCGATGTTCTATGCACACCGGAAATGACCGGTGAATGGGAATCGCGTCTCAAACAAATGGCGCACGGGAAACTCGATCGTCGGCATTTCATGGAAGATATCCGCGACTTGACCCGCGACATCGTCGAAAGGGTCCGCAATTTTCGCGGCGAAACAATCGAGGGCGAATACGCCACCATCGACGCCAAGTGTCCCAACTGCGGCGGAGGCCCGATCAAGGAAGATTACAAGACCTTCCGCTGCCAAAACTGTGATTGGCTGATGTGGAAAACGATGGCCTCGCGACAATTCGAGCCCGAAGAAGTCTACGAATTGTTAGCAAAAGGGCGGGTGGGGCCGTTGCAAGGTTTCCGCAGTAAAATGGGACGACCTTTCGAAGCCTTGGTCAAGCTAGGCGCGGAGAAGAAACCGCAATTCGATTTCGGTGAGAACGGTCTTGATGCCGAGCAAAAGATCGACACGGAAAAACATGAAGCGCTCGGATTGTGTCCGGTCTGCCACAAGGGGCAGGTTTACGTGCTGGATCGTTCCTGTGCCTGCGAAAACGCCATCGCAACACCCAAGACATGCAACTTTCGCATTAGCAAAAACATTTTGCATCGCGAAATTCCAAAAGAACAGGTGCAGAAACTGATTACGACCGGAAAAACCGATCTTCTGCACAAGTTTATTTCTAAAAAAGGACGCGCCTTTTCCGCTTATCTGAAATTGGAAAACGGAAAAGTTGGTTTCAAGTTCGAAGAAAAAAAGGCGAGGCCAAAGAAAAAAATTGCCGCGCCCAAAGCTGCTGCAGCGTAAGGCCGCCTTCCGTAGACGCAGGAAGACGGGCCCGCGGCCTGTCTTGGTCGGGGACGAAGTTCCCCTTCGTCGGATGCGGATTCTTGCGATTGTCATTCCGCATTGACGCCACAAGTTGTTGTGTGATACTGAGTGCTCCGACACTATGCGTTGTCCAAAGTGCGGGTCGCGGGATGATAAGGTGATCGATTCGCGCCAGTCCCGGGAAGGCCTCAGCATTCGACGCCGCCGCGAATGTCTGAAATGCGCTTATCGTTATACCACGTATGAAGAAATCGAGCGCACAGATCTCCGTGTGATCAAGCGTGATCGTTCCCATGAGCCGTTCGATCGGCGCAAGCTGGTCAACAGCTTGGCCAAGGCCTGTGAGAAACGTTCAATCAGTCTCGTCCTTCTGGAACAAGCGGTGGACGATATCATTCACGAAATCGAGACCGGCGGGCGCGAAGTCACTTCGGCACAGATCGGCACGCACGTGATGGCAAAATTGCGCGATATCGATGAAGTCGCCTATCTCCGTTTTGCGTCGGTCCATCGCCGCTTTGAGCAGGCCGATGAGTTTGTCGACGCCATCCAGGCGTTGGGCCGTCGGGTGAAAACGAATGCGCAGCAGCGAGAACTTTTTCCCACGGAGAAACGCTAAGAATGGTCGCATTCAAGGAAGAATTTCCCTATTTGAAAGCTGAAACTGGCCAGCTTTTCGAATTTGATCGCGGGTGGTTGCGAGAAGCAATTACACGTGCAGCGAACGACGCGGGCTATCCCAGCTGGTGGCTGACCGATCACGTGACCGAAAGCATTGTCTTTTATCTTCGGCTGCGGAATGACGAGAGTTTTATTGCTTTCAATCAGCTATCACAAACCGTGCGCTACGTTTTGAAAGTGATTGGCTACAAGGAAATCGTGCCGCACTTTAGCCCCACACCGCCGCCAGTAACGATTTCATTGTTTGAAATCGCTTATAACGCCGGCGGCGGATATGAGCTGGCGTTTTTTGAAATGTTAACGCGTCGGCTGGAACTGCTGTTGCAAACCCAGGTGACCTCGGTGCAACTGATCGCGCTCAATCCCTGCGTGAAACACCTGCGCGGTACGCGCGTTTGGTCTCGGGCCTGCGATGTTCTGCGCGCGGAGATCGTTTGTTTCGTTCGCGAAAAACTTTCCGCGGTAAAAGGTTTGCCCGAATTAAACTGCTCGCTTCGTTAAATCGTGACGATATTCGAGAAAATTATCGCCCGCGAAATTCCAGCTGACATTGTGCTGGAAAAAGAAAACCTGATTGCGTTTCGCGACGTCAACCCGCAGGCACCGGTCCACGTTCTGATTGTTCCGAAACGGGTGCTGCCGCGTTTGCTCGATGCCAAGGCAAGTGATCGCGAGCTGTTGGGCGACCTGTTGTTGGCCGCGGCTGAAGTTGCAAAAAGGCTCGAACTCAAAAACGGTTTTCGCGTCGTAGTTAACAGCGGGCCCGATGCGGGAGAAAGCGTGCCACATTTGCACGTGCACGTGCTCGGACAGCGACAAATGAGTTGGCCGCCCGGCTAATCGTTCTTCCAAGGATCGTAGGTGCCGATGGTCCAAAGATGGCCTTCAAGGTCACGACAGGAAAAACTGCGCCCGCCATACTCCTCATTCCTGACTGGAATTAAGATTTCGGCGCCCGCGTTTTTTGCTCGTTCGTAAATAACGTCGGCATCCGGCACGACCAGGTAAACAGATTGCGTTGCCGCTCCGCCGATTTCGTCCGGCTGTCTGATAAAGCGTCCCCACTCGTTGTCGCGCACAGATCCGAGCATCATCATTCCATCGCCAAAGCTCAATTGAGCGTGAGCGATGCCGCCGCTGTCATCAGGCACGACAAGATTTTTCTTGAGTCCGAAAACGCGGCCAAGCCATTCAAGTGCCGCTGGCGCGTTCCGATAGCGAAGGCTGGGTATAATCGTAGCCGGCATTGATATGATGGTACACGCCTTCGTCTCCGGCTCAATCGCGAGGGAACTGGCTTATTCCCTAACGATTACAGGCGTATCGTCGGGGGTGCTCTCGAAAAAATGCCGCGCCATTCGCGCCGGCAGACGGATGCAGCCATGCGAAGCGCGAAATCTCGGAACATAGCCGGCGTGCATTCCATAGCCGCCGTTGAATCGCATGAAGTAAGGCATCTGGGCGCCATCGAAATGAGTACCTGCGGGTTGTGTGTCTTTGCGCACATCAATGTTGGCTTTGACCACTTGGCCCCAGTCATTGACGTAGTCGCCAAATTCACTCGAAACATGGTTCCTGTCCTTTTCGATTACATGATAACGACCCGGCGGCGTGTCGAAGCCTCGCTTTCCAGTTGAAACCGTGCTTTCCCCAACCAGCCTGCGGCCCTTGTAAAAGTAGGCGCGTTGTTCGCGGACGTGGACGACGATCTTGGCCGGGCCAGGAAAATGACCGCCGTGCCAGTAGCCTTCGGACGTAGCGGAACCGGGAAAAAAATCGGGCAGCCTTTGCGCGCCGGCAGTGAGCTCCTGCCGAAAATCTGCGCAGCCGCCGAAGATAATTACGGAGCCAATCGCGGCAAAGATTGGGGCGATCTTCGAGACCTTCATCCGGCGGCGGACGCTAGTCGTATCGTGAGAGAGTGCAACGGGAAGCGGCATCGGTGAAATTACGGAAAATCGGCAATGCAAACGGAGCAATCTCAATGCCGTTGCCGAGCCTGCCAGAAAGACAACTGCTTTCTTTCGTGTGGGCAATTCTTCCGGGTTTGACGCTGCCCGCGGGCGGAATACGCTCGTTTGATGGCCACTATTACTGAGCAGGCAACATCATCGTCTGTTGGCAAGAACGCGCCCGCCGTGCAGCCGCCGATCAACCTCGAGCAGTGGATCGAGCAGAATCGTGAAACGTTTAAGCCGCCGGTGAGCAATCGTTACCTCTATGATGGACGCGATTTTTTTGTGATGGTGATCAAGGGTCCGAACGCCCGGAATGATTTTCACCTGGTCGATTCGGAAGAATATTTTTACCAGCTCAAAGGGGACATCAAAGTGCGTATTCGCGAAGGCGATCGCATCATCGATCATCTCGTGCGTGAAGGAGAGACGTTCTTCATTCCGCCCAACGTCCCGCATGCGCCGGTGCGGCCGCCGGATACCGTGGGGGTGGTAGTCGAGCGTCGCCGGCCGCCGGGTGAGCACGAGCACGTCATTTTTTACTGCGACAATTGCGGGGCCTTAGTGGAGGACATCGATTTCGACTGCGGCGACATCGTTGAACACTTCAGTCAGGCGATGCTCGATTTTTGGAACGATGATGCGCGGCGCACCTGCAAAAAGTGCGGCAAAAAAGTCCCGCAGCCCGAACCGGTAAAGCCGTTTTAGGAAAACAATTGTAGGGCGTTTCTGTGAAACGCCGGTCTAAAGTAAATGGCGTCGACACAGACGCCCTACAAATGAAGATCGATCTCCACACCCACATTCTTCCCCGGGAGTGGCCTGATCTCGACGCCAAGTACGGCTATGCGGGATTCGTCCGGCTCGATCACTACAAACCTTGCTGTGCGCGGATGATGATCGGTGATCGCGTCTTTCGCGAAATCACAGACAACGTTTGGAATCCAAAACGGCGGATCGAAGAAATGGATCGCGAAAAGATTTCCATGCAGGTGCTCTCGACCGTGCCGGTGATGTTCAGTTATTGGGCGAAACCACACGACGCGCTCGATCTTTCACGGCGGCTGAACGATCACATCGCGGATGTAGTCCGTGATCACCCGAAACGATTCGCTGGGTTAGCGACTATCCCGCTTCAGGATCCGGATCTCGCCGCTCAAGAGTTGGAGCGTTGTGTTCGCAAGCTGGGATTACGCGGCGCGCAGATCGGCACGCACGTGGACGCAAATCCGCATTCCGGACGCATCGATACTTTGAATCTCGATAACGCGTCGCTTCAGCCGGTTTGGAGCGCGGCGGAACAACTCAACTCTGCCATCTTCGTTCATCCCTGGGATATGCTCGGCAAGGAACGCATGCCGAATTATTGGTTGCCGTGGCTCGTCGGAATGCCGGCTGAAACTTCGCTCGCCATTTGTTCGATGATTTTCGGCGGCGTCTTCGAGCGCTTCCCGAAACTGCGCGTCGCTTTCGCACACGGCGGTGGCGCGTTTCCATTCACCATCGGACGAATCGAACACGCCTTCCACGTGCGTCCCGATTTATATGACATCGATAACCCCGCGACCCCCCGCAGCTATCTCGCGCATGGTCGCACCCCGGCGCGATTCTACGTCGATTCACTGGTACACGATAAAGAAGCCTTGAAGCTTTTGCTTAAGCTATTCGGCGTAGCGCGTGTCGCTCTGGGCTCTGACTACCCATTCCCGTTAGGCGAATCTCACCCGGGCAAACTCATCCAATCGCTGAAACTCAC
>Ga0209687_1000476_pt1 | contig 13279 bp, 13 predicted proteins | sample GraSoiAngelo_136_FD_185893 | JGI IMG/M metagenome (GOLD analysis project Ga0209687, IMG submission 185893) | Grasslands soil microbial communities from the Angelo Coastal Reserve, California, USA - 14_0929_09_20cm (SPAdes) (version 2) | ecosystem: Environmental > Terrestrial > Soil > Grasslands ...
CGAGCGGCGATGCGACCAACCGGCTGATCGCCCACGCGGACGTGGCCGAGGTCAACGTCAGCCTCGTTCCCGACTTCAAGGACGTGATCCAGTCGCTCCAATCGCCACGGCATAACACCATCAACGGGCATCACTATGGCGTCCCATACATGTACGGGCCCAACGTGCTGATGTACAACACGGACGTCGTCAAGCCGGCGCCGACCAGCTGGGCTGCCACCTGGGATGCGAATTCTCCCTATAAGGGCAAGGTGGCGGCCTACGACAGCCCCATTTTCATCGCCGATGCCGCGCTCTATCTCAAGGCTCATAACAAGAACCTGGGCATCACCGATGTCTACGAGCTGACCACCAAGCAGCTCGACGCCGCGATTGCGCTGCTCAAGCAGCAGGCGCCGCTGATCAAGAAATACTGGGCGGCGACCACCGATGAGACCGACCCGTTCAGCAGCGGCGACATGGTGATCGGCACGGCCTGGCCATATCAGGTCAGCTTTCTCAAGACCGAGAACAAACCGGTGGCATCGCTTGTCCCGTCAGAGGGGGCGACCGGCTGGGCCGATACCTGGATGATGTCGTCGCACGCCAAGCATCCGAATTGCATGTACCAGTGGATGAAGTGGACGGAGACACCGGCAGTTCAGGACCAGGTGGCGGAGTTCTACGGCGCGACGCCGAGCAACACGAAGGCGTGTGATCTGCTCAAGCAGCACATTGGCGCATCGGCGGACACCGATTATCACTGCGGCGACAACGCCTTCCTCAAGAACATCGCGCTGTGGAAGACCCCGTTGCAGCAATGCGGCGACAGCCGTGGCAATACGTGCACCGATTACACCGTCTGGCAGCAGCGGTGGCAAGAGGTTCGCGGCACCAAATAAGCACGGCAATATTCCCTCCCCCTCTGGGGGAGGGTAGGGTGGGGGTGGGGGAGAGGCTCAAGCCTCCTCCCCCGAGCGCCGTCGGTGCGTTACGGCATCGAGTCGGCGGCGTGCTCTATCGTGCGCCGCTCCTGCGCCTTGCGCTCCTTCTCGGGCCGGTCGTGCTCTGGATGGTCGTGATCTACCTGGGCTCGCTGGCCTTGCTTTTCATCACGTCGTTTTGGAGCCAGGACTCGGTGACCGGCGCGATCGTGCAGAACTGGGGCTTGACGAACTATCAGTTTCTCCTGCAGGAGGACGTCTATCGCACGATCGCGATTCGAACCGTCGGGATCGCGATCGCGGTCACCCTGACCGACGTAGCGCTGGCCATTCCGATTGCCTATTACGCCGCTCGGATCGCCAGGCCGCGCCTTCGGACCTTCCTGCTCCTCTCCATGGTCCTCCCGCTCTGGTCCAGTTATCTCGTTCGCGTTTATGCCTGGCGGACGATCCTCTCGGGCGACGGCGTGCTGAACTGGACGCTACACCAGATCCATCTGGGGTCTGTCAATCTTGGGTTCTCACGCTGGAGCCTCTGGATCGTCTTCTCCTATCTCTGGTTGCCCTACGTCACGTTGCCGGTGTACGCGGCACTTGAACGCATTCCCAATTCCTTGATCGAGGCCTCGACCGATTTGGGTGCACGCTGGCTGACGACCTTCCGGCGGGTCATCCTGCCGATCGCGATTCCGGGTATCGTGGCGGGCTCGATCTTCGCCTTCTCGCTCACGATCGGCGATTACATTGCCCCAGACCTTGTTGGCGACACGGAGTTCATCGGCAACGTCATCTACCAGAGCGTCGGCATCGCGAACAACATCCCGTTTGCCGCGGCGTACGCCATCGTGCCGGCCCTCGTCATGGCGATTTACCTGTTGATCGCCCGCCAGCTCAAGGCGTTTGAGGCGTTATGAGCTTGGATCGCGCGATCGAACCGCGCGGCGTTCAGATTGGAATGCGCCTGCTCAGCGGTCTGGTGCTCGCTTTTCTGTACATCCCGCTCTTCGTCATCGTGCTCTACGCCTTCAATCCGGCCAGGTCCCAGTCCTGGCCCTTACCGGGGCTGTCCCTTCGCTGGTTCGTTTCAACCTGGAATAACCAGGAAGTCCGCACCGCGTTCGTGACGTCCATCAAGGCGGGGCTGGGCGCGACGACGATCGCGCTTTTGCTCGGCAGCCTGGCGGCTTTTTCCGTTCACCGCTTCAAGTTCTTCGGGCGCGAGGCAGTGTCCTTCATACTGATTCTTCCGCTCGCGCTTCCCGGCATCGTCACCGGGATGGCGCTCAACTCGACCATCAATCTCGGCGGCCAGCTGATCGGCCTCAGCTTTAGTCTTTGGACGATCATCATCGGCCACGCCACCTTCTGCGTCGTGGTCGTCTACAACAACGTCATCGCCCGGCTCCGTCGGACGTCCACCTCGCTGGTCGAGGCGTCCTACGACCTGGGAGCCGACGGCATCCAGACCTTCCGCTACGTGATCCTTCCCAGCATCAGGACCGCGTTGATGGCAGGCGGCCTGCTGGCCTTTGCGCTCTCGTTCGACGAGATCATCGTCACCAACTTCACCTCCGGCAGCGAGATCACGCTGCCGAAATGGATCTTCAACAACCTCCGGCTGCCCAACCAGCGTCCCGTCGTCAACGTCGTCGCCAGCATCCTCCTGGTAGCCAGCCTGGTTCCGGTGTACTTGGCGCAGCGTCTCACCCAGGACCGCGCGGGCGGCTTGCTGACCACCGGACGTGGGGCGATGCTTTCGGCAACTGAAGATGCATTCGAGCGCCCGGCGACGCCATAGCCTATAACGGACCTATGGCGATACCGCAATCGATCGACGATCGCACCCGTGACGCGCTATCCAGGGAGCAGACCGTGATCGACATGACGACCATCGGCCGAAAGTCCGGCAAGCCGCGCCGGATCGAGATTGTGCTCCATAACATCGATGGCCGGCTCTATATCAGCGGCCAACCGAGGGAGGAGCGCCGCGGCTGGCTAAACAACGTGGCGAGCACGCCGCAGTTCACGGTTCATCTGAAACGCGGCGTCAAAGCGGACCTGCCGGCGACGGCCCGCGAAATCACGGATCCGAAAGAGCGACGCACCGTCCTCGAGGGTGTCGCGCGGCACTGGAAACGCGACGACGTCGACACGATGGTCCAGTACAGCCCCCTTATCGAAGTCAAACTTCTTTAATCAGTTCTCCACTTGCAGGTGAGGGAAGAGTGAGGTACCCTGCCGGTGACCGGTGTTCAAGGGGCTCGCCGCGAGTGCCGCGCTGCTGCTGGTGGCGGGTTGCAACGGCCCGACTACCGTCTTTCAGAGCCAAACGATTTCGACGCCCACTGCGGGGTCCCCGTCGCCACGCGCCGTCCCAAACCTTGCTGGCGAAATCGTCTATGACGAGTCTCGTCATCAACTTCTTCTCGTTGGGAGTGGAGATGCCGATTTCAAGCCTGAGATGTGGTCTTGGGATGGGCATCGTTGGCTCCTTGATCCTGACACCCCGCCTGGTGTCGGATCGCTAGCGTACGACCGGGCCACTTCGTCGTCGATCCTGGTTTCACAGCACAGTACGGATGCGACCATGCAAATGTGGCAGCTCAAGAACGGGGACTGGTCGGAGAGCCACCCACGAACAGCGCTGTCGCAGTATTACCAGTTCGTAACCGTTGGCGATCCCGCAGCAGGCGATGTCCTCGCGTTCGGGGGCTGCTGCGCTCAGACGGTCGCACCAAGCCAGACCTGGATCTGGAATGGCAGCGACTGGACTGAGGCGCAGGCGAGGGTCATGCCAAGCAATCGCCTTTACGTCCATCTCGCCTACGATGTGGCGATCGGGCACATCGTGCTGTTCGGCGGCGACGTCAACAGCTCTGGCTCGGGCGCCAACGACCTCTGGATCTGGGACGGGTCGACCTGGGTCGCCCAGCATCCCAAAACGCTTCCACCTTCCGACCTGGCCAACTCGGAGATCGGATACGACGCGGCTCATAAGACGATCGTGCTACTCCTTCGGTCGGGAAAATCCGATGTCGAAACCTGGACCTGGGATGGCAAGGATTGGTCCCGGCAGTACCCGACCATCGATGTGCCCACCCGGGTGACTTATCGGATGGCCTGGGACGACGCCACGCAGCAGCTGGTGCTCTACGACATCGTCAGCGCCAGCGTGTCACAAACCTACATCTGGACAGGCACCGACTGGCAGCGCATGGCTTAACGGCGCAGGCTCTACCGGCGCCCAGCGTCACCGTGCCGATCGCTTCAGGTACCTACTCGATCGCCACCATCACGTGCTTGATGTTGGTGTACTCCTCCAGCGAGTAGATCGATAGGTCCTTCCCGTAGCCGCTTTGCTTGTAGCCACCGTGCGGCATTTCGCTGACCAGCGGAATATGGGTGTTGATCCACACCGTCCCGAACTGGAGGCGCCGCGATGCATTCATCGCGCGGCCGATGTCACGGGTCCAGACCGATGCCGCCAGCCCATAGTCCACATCGTTCGCCCAGGCAATCGCCTGGTTGTCGTCGGCAAACCGCTGCACCGTTATGACCGGCCCGAAGACCTCTTTCTTGACGATCTCCGAGTCCTGCCTGACATCGGCGACCAGGCTCGGCGCATAGAAGAACCCGGGGCGCTTGATGGGCTGGCCGCCGGTCACGACCTGCGCGCCGTGCTCGCGGGCACGCTCAACGAAGCCTTTGACCCGCTCGAACTGCTCCCTGGCAACCAGCGGGCCCATCTCCACGCCGTCCTCGTCTGGATTGCCAACCTTGATGGACTCGATCGACGTCTTGAGCGAGGAGAGAAGGTTGTCGTAGATCCGCGGGCCGGCGATGACGCGCGTCGCGGCGGTGCAGTCCTGACCCGCGTTGAAGAAGCCGGCGATCTTGACCCACTCACTGACCGCATTGAGATCCGCGTCATCGAAGACGACGACCGGCGCCTTTCCGCCAAGCTCGAGGTGGACGCGCTTCAACGTCTGCGAGGCGGCTTTGGCGACCTCCTTGCCGGTCGCGACATCGCCCGTCAGGGACACCATGTTGACCCCCGAATGGCGGACGATGCCGGCACCCACCGGCTCGCCGTCGCCGGTGATGACGTTCAGGACACCGGCCGGAAAGATGTCGCCGGCAAGCTCGGCCAGGCGAAGCGCTGTCAGCGGAGTCCATTCAGAAGGCTTCAGCACGACGCAATTGCCGGCCGCCAGGGCCGGCGCAATCTTCCAGATCGCCATCATCAGCGGGTAGTTCCATGGCGCGATCGAGCCAACGATGCCGACGGGCTCGCGACGGATCATGCTGGTATAACCGCGCATGTACTCGCCCGTGGCGCGGCCTTCCAGGGTCCGCGCCGCGCCGGCGAAGAAGCGCAGGTTATCCACGGACGGCGGAATCTCTTCCGAAAGAAAGACAGACCGTGGCTTGCCAACATTGGTTGATTCCAGGTCCGCCAGCTGCTCGGCATCCCCCTGGATGGCTTCGGCCAGCTTGAGCAGCATCTCGCTCCGCTCTTTGGGCACCGTCTCGAACCATTCCGGGTAGGCCTTCTGCGCCGCCTGCACGGCTCGATCGACGTCTTGCTCGGTGCCTTTGGGCACCGCTGCGATCACCTCGCCGGTCGACGGGTTGATGATCTCTTGCGTCTCGCTGCCGCTGCCATCAACCCACCGCCCGCCGATGAACATTTCGCGCCGCTTGACTGCCGTGGCCATTCCTGTATCCACCCTCCTGTCTGCAGCGAAGGATCGCTGCGACCCTTAGGATATCTCCGGGATGGGGGACTGGCCAGGGGCCCGATCAATCGAGCTTCAACAGCAGCGGGAGAAATACGTTCCCCGGGGCATGTCGTCGACCATGCCGGTCTTTGCGGCCTCCGGTCAGGGCGCGACGCTGACCGACGTCGACGGCAAGGTCTACATCGACTTCGCCACCGGGATCAGTGTCATGAACGTCGGCCACAGTCATCCCCGGGTGATCGCGGCGATTCGCCAGCAGGCTGACCAGCTGGTCCACTCCGGCGCGCCGGTGATGATGCCGGAGGCCTACATCCGGCTGGCGCGACGGCTATGCGAGATCACGCCTGGTCGTTTTCCGAAAAAAGCCCTCCTTATCAACAGCGGCGCGGAAGCGATCGAAAACGCGGTCAAGATTGCCCGCCAGGCAACCGGGCGGCCGGCGGTGATCAGCTTCCACAACAGCTTTCATGGCCGCACGCTGATGTCGATGACGCTGACCGGCAAGGTCAACCCTTACCGCCAGAATTTTGGGCCCTGGGCGCCGGAGGTTTACCAGGTGCCGTATCCATATGAATATCGGCGCCCTGCCGGAATGGCGGCCGAAAGCCTGGGCGGCTCCTGCGTCGAAGCGATCCGACAGCTGTTCAAAACCACGGTACCCGCCGATCGCGTCGCCGGCATCCTGGTCGAACCGGTGCAGGGTGAAGGCGGCTTCGTCGTGCCGCCACCCGACTTCCTACCAGGACTTCGCAAGCTCTGTACCGACCATCAAATCCCCTTGATCGCCGACGAGGTCCAGACCGGGTTCGGCCGCACCGGCAAGATGTTTGCGATCGAGCACTCCGGTGTCGAGCCGGATCTGATCGTGCTCGCCAAGACACTGGGCGGCGGCCTGCCATTGGGCGCGGTCGTCGGGCGCAGCGAGCTCATGGATACGACGAATCCGGGCGGCCTGGGCGGAACGTTTGGTGGCAACCCGGTTGCCTGTGCCGCGGCCCTGGCGGTCATCGACGTGGTGCTCGACGAACAGCTTCCGGCGCGCGGCATACGCCTGGGTGAGCGTGCGATGGCCCGGATGCGCTCCTGGTTCGAGCGATTCTCGATCGTCGGCGACGTGCGCGGCGTCGGCGCCATGATCGCGATGGAGCTGGTTGCGGACCGCACCACTCGCGAGCCGGCCGGCGCAAAAACCAACGAGATCCTCCGGTACTGTCATGCGAACGGGCTCGTCCTTCTCAAAGCAGGGCTCTACGACAACGTGATCCGGCTGTTGTTCCCGCTCGTGATCTCGGAGCAAGATCTGGATCGCGGCCTCGACATCCTCGAAGAGGCGCTGGTCGCGGCGACCGCGTAACCTCGCCGCGCTCCGCGCGTTTCTCTGCTGAGCGCGCTCAAGCAAATCAAAGAGGGTGAGAACAATGAGCAAACGACCCCTGGTATCCATCGCGCTCGCCATCGGTGCGGTCATGGTCATGACGGTGACCGCCGCCGCTAGCAGCAACTACACGGAGTGGATCCACGGCAGCGAGCTGCCAAACGCAACCACAACCGAAGGGCATTTCGTCGGCGAAGCAACCGGCAGTTTTGGCGGCGCCTGGGCGATCGACGTCAAACATCAACCGCTGTATTATTCGCCCGCTTACATCACGGGCGGCAGCTTCAGTCTCGACACCGTTATCAATGGCTGGCCATCAACGATCCACGGCACGTTTGTGCCATGGAGCGGCACCGTTAGGCAGCTGAGTGGGTTCAGCGGCTGCACGAATCAGCAATATGCCGTGAACGGACGCATGAATTCCGTGGGCATCAACGGCGGCTCTGGAACCGGATCGTTCAGCGCCACCCTGACCCATTACCGGACCAACGTGTGGTGGGTCGGTTGCGTCGTCTACAGCGCCTCGGTGTCTGGCACAGTCTCAATGACCTTCTAGCGTCGATTCGAATGTCCCACCCTTCAGATCACCCTCCCCCTCTGGGGAGGGGCAGGGTGGGGCTGTCTCGCTACACTCGACCCTCATGGCGACGACCGGCACGACGTTTTCCGTCCGTCTTGTCGAATCCCACGATCTGGATTCGTGGCTCGCCCTGCGAAACCAGGGATTCCCCTGGGCGACGAATCGAGCGCGCTTTGTGTTCAGCGAAAGCCTGCGTGTCGCTGACGAGCCGGTGTTGTATCTCGGCGCCTGGGCGGCCGATGGCACGCTTGCCGCGACCGCCGAGTGTGTCGTGGGAGAGGACGGCGAGCGCTATGTCGACCGCGCGGAGAGCTTCATCATGGTCGGCCCGGCGTATCGCCGTCAGGGCCTCGGCACGCGGCTCGCTGAGGAAATCGAGAACTTCGCGCGTCGGAATGCGATTCGCTGGCTGGAAGCGCTGTTCTACGAGCGCGACGCGACCAGGACCAAGGGCTTCCTCGTGCGCCGCGGCTTCAGCGAGCTCGAGCGGTATCAGACAGGGTGGCAGGACCCGTCTCGTGTCGACTTGGAGAACCTCGATCGCCTCCGAACTGCGCTCCAGCAGCGCGGCATCGAGACGGCCACCTTCGCCGAGCTCGACTCGGATGCGACCCGCCACTCGCTGTATCGCTGCGCGATGCAAATCGAGCATGACATGCCGCACCAACCGCTGGCGGATTGGCACGATGCGCCCTTTGAGAGCTGGATCCGCAAAATGTTGGAGGCGCCGGGCGCATCGCCCGATGCCATCTTCGTCGCTCGGGACGGCGACCAGGTCGTCGGGCTTAGTTATTTGGTGATGCGAGGCGACGGCGATGCCGAGGTCGGCGACACCGGCGTCATCGGCAGCCATCGCCGGCGCGGCATCGCGCGCGTCCTGAAGATGATGGCGACCCGGTGGGCCGCGGCGCGCGGCGTCCCTCGGGTTCAAACCGATAACCGATCGGACAATGCCGCGATGCTGGCCATCAACACCGAGCTCGGCTTTGAACCGGGCGAGGTCATCATCGTGTTCGAGAAGACGCTTCGGCGGTGACTCGGCTCCATCCGCTTCCGACCGCGGATACCCCGGAGTACCAAAGGCTGCTCGCTCGCGGAGCGATGTCGGAGAGGGTTCAGGACACGGTCAGCGAGATCATCCATTTCGTCAAGGCGACGGGCGATCGGGCCATTCTCGAACTGACCGAGCGGCTGGACCAGGTCCGGCTCGACACCTCGGTGGTGAGCCCCGAGGAATGGCAGCACGCTGAGCAGGCGCTCGACCCGCCAGTACGCCAGGCGCTCGCCGAAATGGCTCGCCGCATCGAGGCGGTCCACGAGGTGCAGCGGTTTCAGGAGTCCCCGGTCGACGTCGCACCGGGGATCCGTGTCTGGCGCGAGTGGCGTCCGTTCGGGCGCGTCGGCCTTTACGCGCCGGGCGGCCGGACGGTGTACCCCTCCTCGGTGTTGATGATGGCGATCCCAGCACGAATCGCCGGCTGTGGGGAAATCGTTCTCTGTTCGCCGCCCCAGCGTGATGGCCGGATCGCTTCGGCGATCCTCGCGGCGGCGGCCATCGCGCGCGTCACCGAGGTTCACGCGGTCGGCGGCGCACAGGCGATCGCGGCCATGGCCTATGGGACGGCGCGCATCCGGCGGGTCGACAAAATCGTCGGTCCGGGTAATGCCTACGTCACGGCTGCCAAGCTCCAGGTCGTTGGGGATGTCGCCATCGACATGCCGGCCGGACCTTCCGAGATCCTTGTCATCAGCGACGGCTCGGTCGACCCCGGCTGGCTCGCCGCCGATCTCCAGGCGCAGGCGGAACACGCACCCGACGCGGTAGCGATCCTGCTGACGACATCGCCGCAGGACCAGACGGCGCTCGAAGATGCTATTGAATCGCACCTCAATGGTTTCCTCGTCGACTCGATCGATGTCGCCGTCGCTTTTGCGAACGCCTACGCACCGGAGCATCTGACGCTGGCCTGTCGCCAGCCGGAGCGCTACCTGCCGCGCCTGACATCCGCCGGCTCCATCTTCCTTGGCCCGTACGCCGGCGCGGCGGCAGGCGATTACGCGACCGGCGCCAATCACGTGCTGCCCACCGGCGGCTCGGCACGGAGCTTCGGCCCGCTTGGCGTTGAAAGCTTTGGCCGGCCGGTCCAGGTACAGCAGATCGACGCGACAGGTGTGTCCAGCCTGACCGCGGTCACGGATGTGCTTGCCGAGATTGAGTCCCTGCCGCACCACGGACGCTCCGTGCGGATTCGATCTCAAAGCTGATTTCTAAGAACCCTTCGGCGATAATGTCTCGCGGCATGGGCATCGCAACGCGATCGGAGGACCTCGACCTGTCACGGCAGACGGAAGGGTTTGCCATCCAGGTCGAGGACTTACGAAAGAGCTACGGCAACCTCGTTGCCGTCGACGGCATCTCATTCGACGTCAAGGATCGGGAGATCTTCGGCTTGCTCGGACCGAACGGCGCAGGCAAGACCACCACGGTCGAGATTCTGGAAGGACTTCGGCAGGCTGACGGCGGTCGCGCGATCGTCGCCGGCATCAACGTGCTGAAGGAACCGCAGAAGGTCAAAGGCCTGATCGGCGTTCAGTTACAGGCCTCCGCATTTTTCGATTTCCTGAACCTGGCCGAGTTGCTCGAGATGTTCGCGTCGTTCTATGGCCGGCAGGTCGATGCCCGCGCACTGCTGCGGCGCGTTGGGCTCGAGGAAAAAGCCAACAGCCGAGTGAAGACGCTTTCCGGCGGACAGAAGCAGCGATTTTCGATCTCAACCGCGCTCGTCAACGAACCGCGAGTACTGTTCCTCGATGAGCCGACGACGGGCCTCGATCCGCAGGCACGACGGAACCTCTGGGAGCTGGCCCAAAGCATCCGCGAGGACGGGCGGACGATCGTCCTTACCACGCACTACATGGACGAAGCCGAGACGCTGTGCGACCGAGCGGCCATCATGGATCGCGGAAAGGTCATCGCGCTCGATGCGCCCGCAACGCTAGTCCAGAACCTGCTGGCAAAGGGCTTTCGGCGCCGCACGGCGGAGCGGGAGGCCAACCTCGAAGATGTCTTTCTCGACCTGACAGGTCACCAGCTGAGGGAAGCCTGAGCGTGCGCAACCCGCTGGCGATGCTGACGATGACGGCCTTCAAGATGTATCTGCGCAACCGGCAGGTGATCTTCTTCAACCTCTTCTTCCCGGTGATGATCGTCGTCATCTTCGGGCTCATCAACGGCAACGGCAACGTGGCGGTGAACATCGGCGTCGTCGACCAGGCGCACAATCCGGTGAGCCAGCTGGTGATCAGTCGCTTGAGTCAGATCAAGGCGGTCAAGCTGCACACCGGAACCCTGGGCAGCGAGCGCGCCGCGCTCGAGCGCGGCGACCGCGATGCGGTCGTCGTGCTGCCGGCGACTCTCGGCCAGGGTCCGCTGGCGCTGCCCGCCTATTACAACTCCGGTAAGCCACAGGAATCGAGCGCCGCGCTCGGCCTGATGAACGCCTTCGTCGACCAGGCGTCGTTTCAGTACGCGCACATGCAGCCGGCCTTTACCCTCAACGCACAGCCGGTCAACAGCCGCAACCTGAGCTACATCGATTTCCTGGTGCCCGGCGTGATCGCGATGTCGATCATGCAGACCGGGCTCTTCAGCGTCGCCTTCAGCTTCGTCGCCTTCAAGCAGCAGGGGATCCTGCGGCGGCTGATGGCAACGCCGATGAAGGTCTCCGACTTCCTGCTCTCCCGCATCGTGACCTATCTGATGATGTCTATCGTCCAGATGGCGATCCTGATCGTCCTCGGGCTGCTGCTCTATCACCTGCACTTCGTGGGCAACGTTGTCTACCTCGTGATCGTCGGCTTCGTCGGCGCGGCCATCTTTATGGCGATCGGCTTCAGCATCTCGGGGTTTGCCCGCGATGAAGGCGCCGTCGCCGCCATTGCCAACCTCATCTCGTTCCCGATGATGTTCCTTTCCGGCGTCTTCTTCACGCTCAGCAACGAGCCGAGCTGGCTCCAGCCGATCACCAAGCTGCTGCCACTGACGTTTCTCGCCGATGCGCTGCGCGGCATCAGCCTCAATGGCGACACCTTGTGGGCCGTGCGCTTTGATCTGGTTGGGCTGGCGATCTGGCTGGCCGTCACCTTGTTTCTGGCGATGCGATTGTTTCGATGGGAGGTGGTGTAATGGCGGTCGAGTTGAGCTCGAAAATGCAGGAGTTCGTCAAAGAGGTCTTTCCAGCCTTCATTGGCACGGCGCGCAAGGATGGCAGCGTTGAACAGGTCCCGGTCTGGTTCGAGTATCGCGACGGATCCTTTTGGATCAATGGCGGCACGAACCGTGGCTGGTTCAAGCACCTCGAGCGCGATCCACGCATCACCTTGCTGCTGGTCGACCCCAAGAACATGTGGCGCTGGTCCCAGGTTCTCGGCCGCATGCTGAAGTGGGAAGAGGACCCGGGTGGCGAGCACATCAACCAGCTCTCACACCGCTACCTGGGAAAGGACTATCAGGGTCCGCGGACTGGCCGCATCAAGGTGGAAATCGAGCCGCTTCGCGTGAGCGGCGCGATCGATGGGTCCGGGCGCTGATACGGCTGCCCTGAGCGCACCAGTCATACAGCTCGCCGCCCAGCCGATCCTGGCGGTCCTGGCGACCAAGCGTGGCGACGGTTCGATCCAGCTGAATCCGATCTGGTTCGACCTCCAGGATGGCTACATCGTGGTCAACAGCAACACGCGACGCAGCTGGCCGGCCAACCTGCAGCGCGAGCGAGAGGCGACCCTGCTGCTCGTTGACCGCGATGAACCAGAGCGTTACGCCCAGATTCGGGGGCGCCTGATCGACGCGAACCCTGATCCCGACCTGCAGGTGATCAATCGGTTGGCGCGACGCTACACAGGCAAGAAATTCCGCGCGCTCGAGCCGGGAGAGGAGCGCGTTACCTTCACGATCGAACCGGTCAAGATCACCGGCCAGATGATCTAGCGATCGCGTCCCAGATCTTGAAGGGCGTCAGCGGCATGTCGAGATTCGTAATGCCGAAGGGGTGCAGCGCATCCATGACGGCGTTGACGACAGCCGGCGTCGAGGCGATCGTGCCGCCCTCGCCGATCCCTTTGACGCCCATCGGATTGTTCGGCGATGGCGTAACGGTTCGGTCGGTCTCGAACCTCGGGAGATCGGCTGCCGTGGGGAGGAGGTAGGTCGTGAAGTTGCCGGTCAACAGTTGTCCGTCCTCGTCATACTCGACGCCCTCGTACAGCGCCTGTGCCAGCCCTTGGGCGATGGCGCCATGCACCTGCCCGTCCACGATCATCGGGTTGATGACGTTCCCGCAGTCGTCGACGGCGATGTAACGCAGGACTCTTACTGCGCCCGTCTCGCGGTCGATTTCGACATGGGCCAGGTGCGCCCCAAACGGAAAGACGCTGTCGTCCGGAGCAAATTCGGCGGTCGCCGAGAGCTCCGCTTCCCGCTTGGCCCCGATCGCCCATTGGGCCAGCGCTTCCAGGGTCATCGCGCCGGAGGGAACGCCGCGGACCTGCAGATGCCCTTCCTCCAGCACGACGTCCGCCGGCGCCGCTTCAAACGCGGACGCCGCCAGGGCGCGAAGCTGTGCCGAGAGCTTCGACGAGGTGGCATCGACGGTTCCGCCCG
>Ga0209687_1000480_pt1 | contig 13249 bp, 13 predicted proteins | sample GraSoiAngelo_136_FD_185893 | JGI IMG/M metagenome (GOLD analysis project Ga0209687, IMG submission 185893) | Grasslands soil microbial communities from the Angelo Coastal Reserve, California, USA - 14_0929_09_20cm (SPAdes) (version 2) | ecosystem: Environmental > Terrestrial > Soil > Grasslands ...
GGCGCCTACACTTCCTAACAAAAGGGTGATGCTTTGATGGTAAAAAAAACAAAAAAAGCGAAAACGGATTCTCGAAAAACACCATCGCAGACGATCGAACGCCGGCGACCGTACCAAAAAGCTGCGATTCGAAGTCACGCCTTCGCCAGAGCCATCCTGAATGCGGCATCGTATTCGCTCGATCCGATTTCTTTACGCGCGCTTTTCGAGGAAGCGGCCCAAAAAGTGGCGGCGATCCCGAAGGAGCCGTTCAAAGATTCCTGGCCCTATTTGCAGGCCATGCTGCGATTGATCCGTGCCTATTTCCGTGGCGAATACCGCAATGTCTCTCAAGACGCGCTCGTTTACATCATCGCCGCGGTCAGCTACTTGGTCGACCCTTTCGACCTCATCCCCGACGAAGTGCCATTCCTCGGCTTCCTCGACGACGCAACTGTTGTTTCTTTCGCTCTCGAGCGCACCCGTCAGGCGCTGGATGATTTCATGATTTGGGAAACGACCGCGCTGTAGTCCAACGCATGGATCACATTTCCGGGTAGCGCGCGCGTCTCGCGCGTTGGTTTCGGCGTCTCGCCGAAACAGTCTTTTCTGAGAACTGCAATTGCAGAGCCGCATAAAAGGACCGGAAAGTCCGCGATTGCGGGACGCAATCGCCAACACGCGAGACGCGCGCGCTACCCCAAAATCCGCGAACTAAACCAATAGCAGAGCCGGATTCTCCAGTAAGTGCCGCAATTCTTTCAGGTACTCGGCTCCGAGGGCGCCGTCGATGGCACGATGATCGCAACTCATCCAGATCGACATGCGATGACCGACGACGACCTGGTCGCAATTATCCACGACCGGCGTTTTGTTGATCTTGCCGACAGCGAGGATGAATCCCTGCGGCGGATTAATGATGGCGGAAAAACTGTCGATGCCCATACCGCCGAGATTCGATACGGTGAAGCTCCCACCCTGAAATTCCTCCGGCTTCATTCGCTTGTTGCGGGCGCGATTGGCCAGATCCTTCGCCAGCTCACTGATCTCCCGCAGCGATTTGTTCTGTGCAGCACGAATTACCGGAGTCAACAATCCATCTTCGATCGCGACGGCAATTCCAAGGTCAACGTCCGCATATTGCACAATGGCGTCGCCATCGAATGAGGCGTTCACTTTAGAAACCTTTGCCGCAGCCATGACAGCGGCTTTCAAAACGAAATCGTTCACCGTGATCTTTGAGGTATCGGCCTCTTCGCCGCCGGCCTTTAATTCCGCGCGTGCGGCCATGAGCGGGCCAGCATCAATTTCGATGTTGAGATAAAAATGCGGAACCGGCGCTTTGCTTTGGACCAAGCGTTCGGCAATACCTTTCCGCATTCCGGAAAGTTGTAGCCGCGATCCCGCACCGGGCTTGGCCGCAGCTGATTTTTGTGTTGGCGACGGACCGCGGTCAGAAATGCTAGCCCCGCTCGGGCCCGCGGCTACGGATTTTGCTGCAGCGCGCACATCGGTTTCGGTGACGCGTCCATCCGGACCCGAGCCTTTGACAGCTGCGAGATCGACACCAAGCTCAGCCGCTATTCGTCGCGCTACGGGCGAAGCCCTTACCCGCGCTTCCTCTTCGCTCTTCTGTGCTGGCAGCCGTGTCGGCCGCTCCGACGCAGTTTTCTCTCCCCGTTTTCCCGCCGGCGACACGCCTGCCGCTACAGGTTTTTTCTCGGAAGCCCTTTTCTCCTGCGGGGGCGCAGTCTCTTTCTCTCTGCCCTCTGCCGGCGCAGGCTTTTCGGTTTCAGCCTGTTCCTTTTTTGGTTCTTCAGTCTTCGCTTCTTTCTCGGGCGGTCGTTCCTTTTTTCGTTCTTTCTCCGGCGTCTTTTTCTCTTCCTCAGGAGCGGCCTCGCCCGGCTCACCGATGAATGCAATTCGCTGGCCCACTTCAACCTTGCCGCCCTCTTCGACGTAGATTTCCGTCAGCGTTCCGTCCTCTGGCGACTCCCATTCCATTGTCGCCTTGTCGGTTTCGATTTCGGCGATGACGTCACCGGCCGAAACTTTATCGCCCTTTTTCTTTTTCCACGCGACGAGCGTCCCTTCCGTCATCGTGTCACTTAATTTGGGCATCTGGATTTCAGGCATTGTCGTGATCGATGGAGCGTTAAAGCGATGAAGGGTTGAAGCGGATCATCAATATAACGGTTAAACGCTTCATCGCTTTAACGTTCACGCATAACAGACTTTTTTCACCGCCGCGATCAGCTTGTCCGCATTCGGCAGCACCGCTCTCTCGAGTCGTTCATTGTACGGTATCGGCACGTCTTCCTGGGAAACACGCGCAATCGCGGCATCGAGCTCATCGAAGATATTTTTCTGGATGCGATAACAAACTTCCGCGCCCACCCCACAAAATGGTCGGTCCTGTTCCACAATCACCACCCGATGCGTTTTCGCGACTGAATCATAAATGGCGCGTTCATCGAGCGGTTTGATCGAACGCAAATCGAGCACTTCGGCACTGATGTCTTCGTCCTCAAGTTGCTCCGCCGCGGCCAGGGCAAGCGGCACGGTTTGCGCATAACAGACAATCGTCACGTCCGCGCCTTCGCGTTTCACTTCCGCTTGGCCGAGCGGAATGAGCAATTCGGTCTCCGCTGGCTCGATCAGGCCTTTGGAGCTGTAGAGCAATTCGGATTCAAGAACGAGCACAGGATTGTTGTCGCGCACAGCAGTTTTCAAAAGGCCCTTGGCGTCGCGCGGCGTGGCCGGCGTACAAACCTTCAACCCCGGAACATTGGCATACAAACATTCGGTCGCATGCGAATGCGTGGCTCCAAGCTGATGCGCCGGGCCATTCGGTCCCCGGAAGGTGATCGGGATATTGAACTGCCCGCCGCTCATTGTCAGCATATTGGGCGCATTGTTCACCACCTGATCAAAGGCGACGAGCGAGAAGCTAAAGGTCATAAACTCGATGATCGGGCGCAGTCCCACCATGGCGGCGCCGACCCCAAGCCCGGCAAATCCATTTTCAGAGATGGGCGTGTCGATAATTCTTTTCGGACCGAAGCGTTCGAGTAACCCCTGCGAGACTTTGTAGGCACCATTGTACTCCGCCACTTCTTCACCCATGAGGAAAACACTCGGATCCCGTTCCAATTCTTCCGCCAGCGCTTCGTTCAGCGCCTGCCGATAAGTGATCTGGCGCATCTCGCTCATGATGCAGCTGCGGCTTTCTTCTCCGCTGCCGAGTTATTTTTGGGAAGGGACGGGGCGGCTTTGACCGCGCCGTTAGCGTAGGTGTAATCGTAAAGCTTTTCCAGAGGCGGCTCTTCACTTTCCTCCGCGAATTTTACGGCTTCGAGCGCGATTCGTTTCGCTTCCTTGTCCAACTCATCAAATTTCTCATTGGTCAGTTTTCCTTCGCGCGTAAGTTGCGCGCGCAATCGCGTGATTGGATCGTCCAGCCGATATTTCTCCAGCTGTTCCTTGGTCCGATAACTCGCGGGATCCGACATGGAATGGCCGCGATAGCGATACGTTCGCGCTTCGACAAAGGCGGGATGCGGGTCCTTGCGAATGGATGCCACCACTTCGCTCAAGGTGTCGCGGACATGTCGAAAATTCATCCCATCGACAACGCAACCGGGGATGTCATAACCCTCAGCGCGATCGATAATTTGTTTGAGCGAAGTGGAGCGCTCAACCGAGGTCCCCATAGCAAAAAGATTGTTCTCGCAAATAAAAATCACCGGTAGCTTGAAAAGGGCGGCAAGATTCAGGGCTTCGTGAAAAGCCCCCTGATTAATGGCGCCATCGCCGAAAAAGCACAGGGTAACGCGGTCTTCGTTTCGATATTTGCAAGCGAAAGCGAGACCGCACGCCAGTGGAACATGCGCTCCGACAATAGCGTGCCCGCCATACATGTGATGTTCCTTGTCGAAAAAATGCATCGAACCGCCGAGCCCGCGCGAGCAGCCAGTATCTTTGCCGAAAAGTTCTGCCATGCAGGCATTGGCGCTGGTGCCGCGCGCCAGTGCATGGGCATGATCGCGATACGCCGTAATAACATAATCATCAAAGCGAGTAGCCGCGACCGCCCCGGTCACGACCGCTTCCTGACCGATGTAAAGGTGACAGAAGCCGCCGATTTTCTGTGCTTGATATTGCTGGCTGGCGCGCTCCTCGAAACGCCGGATGAGCAACATCAACCAGAGCATCTCGACCTCGTCGCGCTGCTCCGCTGCCGGCATGGAAATCAGGCAGCGCGGGCGACCGCGACTTCTGCGCTAGTGCGGGGCGATTGAGCGCGCATCAACAAAACGAAGACAACGGTAAAAATGAGGTCGCTCAGAAGGGAGTTGCGGAAAAACATCCAGCTGGGCGTCGCTCCGTACTGTGGCAAGCCAACGGTCAGTGCCTGGATTAAGCCGCCAAAATTTTTCACGTATCCCGGATCGGTGAGCCAGGAAAAGAGGTTGGTGATTCCATAAAAAATCACTGAGGCCGCAATCGACGCCGGCAGCATCGTTTTCCAGGACGCGTTCTTCCGCAGCGCAAAACCAATGAGACCGATCAGAGCCAGGGCCAGGTAGCGGCAGAGAATTTGCGGATCGAACAGCGCCGCGTGGTAAGTAGCGTTTAGAATTAAGTCGGAAACGAAGAGCATGCTTAGAGGTAACGCGAACTTGTAGCGTTGCGGCAGATAAGCCCCACAACAAAGGGTGATGGCAGCGAGCGGCGCAAAATTCGAAAGCCAGGCGGCGGCGCCAGAATGAATGAGGAGACCTGTCGCCGCGCGCAACGCAACGACACAGAAAAGAAAAAACAATGCCGGAATCATTGGACAGCAAGTTTATCTGTCCTGCGCCAGATGCAACGCCAAAGGCGCGGCCTTGCTTTTACTTGGCAGCAGTCGCGCGGACGCGTCCCAGCCTGGCCTTGCGGCGAATGGCGGCGTTCCGATGAATAATTCCGCGCTTGGCCGCTTGGTCGATGGCAGAGATGAACGCACTGATGTCGCCTATCTGGGGGTTCGCATTTCCAGCGCGCTTGCCCAGAGTGCGAATTCGACTTAAAACCTGACGATTGCGCAAAGCCCGGCGTTGGGTCTGGCGCGCCCGTTTGGCAGCGGATTTGGTATTAGCCATGGAAAAGATAGCGGGCGGGAGCGTCACGGATGCTCATGGCTTTGTCAACCGCGATGCGGCGCGATCAAGCCCGCGCGTTATGCAGCCAGGCGGTGGCGTCGGACTTCTTTGCCGGAGCCGTCGACGCCTTGGGCGTCAGCGGGGTAATGGTCGCTTTCTCCGCGCCCGGCTTTGAGGAATCGGCAGTGAAAACCGCGTGGGTCGGTACCGGACCAGACGAAGGCGCAGAAGCTAGCATGCCTCTGGCCGCGCGACTCAATTTCGGCAGATGATCGGAAGTAATTTGCACAATCGCACCGACGGGCAACTGTGCGTAGAGCTCGGTGACATCGGACGATCTCATCCGAATACAGCCATAGCTGGCAGGCCGCCCAATGCTCTTTTCCTGAGGAGTACCATGAATGTAAATGCCCCGGTTGTAGGCGTGCGCGTTGGTCGCTTCCAATCCGCGCAGCCAGATAATCCGAGTAACGATTGGATCCCGGCCCGGCGCATTGGCCTGTAAAATTTCACCCGTAAACCGGCGGTTATGAAAAACCGCGCCAACTGGGGCGCGATCGCCAATTTTCTGAGCGACCTGGAGGGTGCCGAGAGGGGTCGCCATTGAGCCCCAATTATCGCCGAGTCCAAATCTGGAGGTCGACACGGGATAGACCGTTGCGCGGGCACCGTCGTCGACCAGCATCAATTTTTGGTCCGGGATGCTAACAATGACGGTTGGCTGGAGTAATTGTGCCCGCAGGGCATTCGGACCTGAGGCGAGAACGGCAATTGCGAGAAACCAACGAAGTCGAGACATGCGGGTATGGGACGTTTGGGATTGCAGGCTGGCGGATCAGGCCGGAAGCGCGTCAGGCGCCCGGTTGTTGTTCCAGTTGAATTTCGGTAACCATTGAATGACTGAGCAAAAAGACACGTAAAGAAACCCAAACTGAAACATAAGCAAGAATGGGACCGAAAGGAACTGGCGGTGCTCGATCGCATACCAGACGAAGTAACTGAAATAAACAGCGAAAAACATCTCTGCCACAGGCAATACCGACTTCAGAGGCATGTAGCGGCAATTTCGCCACGGCTGTGACTTCCGCTCGATGCCGTATTTCGGGGTCCGGGTAAAGTCCGATTTATGATTGAACACCGCCTCAAGGACAGCCCGGGCGTTATTTAGCGACAACCCCACCCCCAGCGCGAGCAGGCAGGGCAGGAGCATGATTTCCTTCATCCACGTCCGCGGATGCAGTTCGCGCTGAGCGCAAATGTAAAAAACGGCGACCGAGACGGAAGCGGTCAGGAAAATCGGGACATCAATCAGAAGCGTGCGGACCCAGCCAGATTGCGGGCCACCGGTCGAGGGATGGAGCAACACCACCAGGCAGGCGAGAAGCAGATACGCGAAATTTGAAACGAGGTGACCGGTCGCCTCTACCTTAATCGGCATCGGCAGCTTGCTTCGCCAAATCGCCGGCAGCAGCTTTTTGCAGGTCTGGATGGAACCTTTGGTCCAGCGGTGTTGCTGCGATTTGAAGCCATTCATGTCGACCGGAAGCTCCGCCGGCGTAACAACGTCAGGAAGGAAAACAAATTTCCATCCCGCCAATTGTGCGCGGTAACTGAGATCGAGGTCTTCGGTCAGGGTGTCGTGCTGCCAGCCGCCCGCCTGTTCAATACACGATTTTCGCCAGAGTCCGGCCGTTCCGTTAAAGTTAAAAAACCGGCCACTGCGGGAGCGCGCGGTTTGTTCGAGGACGAGATGGCCATCGAGAAACATCGCCTGGACCCGCGTAAGCAGAGAGTAGCCGCGATTCAAATGGCCCCAGCGCGTTTGGATCATCCCAACTTTCGGATCAGTGAAGAAATCGATGGTCTTGCGGAGCAAATAGGGAGGTGGAACAAAATCCGCGTCGAGGATACAAACGAATTCTCCCCGCGCGGTCGCGAGGCCTCGCTCGAGGGCACCAGCTTTGAATCCGGTGCGATCCGTCCGGTGAATTAGATCCACATCGAAACCGCGCTCGCGCAGTTCCGCCGCACAATCCGCCGTGATCTCGCGGGTATCATCGGTCGAATCATCCAGAACTTGGATTTGCAAGCGATCACGTGGGTAATCCAGTTTGCTAACCGAACGCAGCAGACGCTCGGCCACATATATTTCGTTAAAAATGGGCAATTGCACTGTCACGACCGGCAATTGCTCAAACCGGGCAGCTGGCACCGGCTTGCGTTTTCGATTCTTCAAAAAGAGGTAGATAATAAAATACCGGTGCACCCCGTAGGCCGAAAGGCCGACGAGCACGCTGAGATAACAAATTGTCCAGATAAATGAAAACATGCCTCCTTGGGTTAGGAATCCAGACTGCCTTGCCGATCACTGCTGCAAGCGCGACATGATGCCGCTTCTGGGGGTGTCGTCAAATCAAAAAAGGCGGTTCCGGTCCGGCCGACCCGCTTGAAGTTGAAAGCACACAATCATTTATCGCGCCCGGAAGCCGAAATACCTCGTTTCTTGGCAATGGGTTTGTGGGTAACGGGCACGGGCTGCCCTTTTCTGAGACAGCGCGGTTTTGTGGTAAAGTAGCCGCCAACGGTGATGGCAATCGGACCTCTCACGACGGAAAAAAAGGGACGGAAACTCGAACGCTTCGACATTGTTTTGACGGTGCTGCTCGCCGGGTGGGTGCCATCGATCTTGATGTTGCTGATTTCTTACACCACACTGAAGAATACTCTGGAATCAAAAATTTTGCGGGACCGTCAGACGTTTGTTCAGCTGGTTGCTCATTTGGTTGATGACGATCTCGCCAGCACTGCCAGCATTATCTCCTATTATCAGACGCTGCCCGATATGGAGCGGCTTTTTACCGCACCGAACCCTCAGGACGCCGCCCAACAGTGGATCGCCGGTAAATTTTTCTCCTACCCGCGTATTGACGGAATGTTTGTCGCGTCTGCCGACGGCAAACTTTTAGGCTCACTTCCGGCGGCGCCCAACCTGGTGGGCCAGCCGTTCCTTCCAGATGCTTGGAAGGATGGAGCTGATGGGCAAACTAACGCCTACGTCTCGCCCATTCATCAACGGCCGGTTGATGGTCGCATGGTTACCGATGTCGTCGCCGCCATCCGGACGCGCGACGGAAAAACCATCGGCTACATCGGCGCCTCAATTCTGATCGAACGGATAGGCCGGCGGCTTTCCTCGATTTCATTCGCGGACAAGGCCCATTGCCAGATTGTCGATCAGGCCGGGTTCCGGCTTTTTACACCCGACTTCAAAGCGGAGACTGAACCGACGACTCGCGCGGAAGCCAAGTTAATCTCCGATATTCGGAAGGAACAGAGAGGACATCTCAGCCAGGGCGGAAACATTTACTCGTTCGATCCACTGGAGTCCGCCCCATGGCTCGCGATTATCCGCCAACCCGAAGAGATTGCTTATGCTCCGGTTCACGATCTGTTGCGCAAAATTACCGTGCCGGCTGGCTGGCTGATCGCCGGGACCCTGGTCGCTGCCATTCTGGCGGGGAGATTTTACCGACGTCAGGCCGAAGCAACGCGTCGGATCGAGCGCGAAGTCAGTTTCAACGAAAAAATTCTAGCCAACATGCCGATCGGCATCGCCCTGGTCGACCCGGAAACACGTCGTTTTCTTCATGTCAACGACGCCTTTGCCCAAATGGCGTTGCAGATCGGCCAGCTTCCGGCGGGGTCCGACATCGAAGTCGTGACTTACGATCAGGTCAAAATCGTGTCTCCATCGATTATCGACCACGTCCTCGCAACCGGCACACCCTATCAGCTCATCGAAGAACCGTTTCCCGATCGCACCGGAGCGACCCGCTTTTGCAATGTCAATCTCCTGCGCCTGATCGATTCGCATCAGAATATTCAGGGCGTGCTCTATCTGGTGGAAGAGAAAACGCGCGACATGACTCTGCGCAATGAGCTGTTAAGCGCCAACGCTGCCAAAGATCAATTTCTCGCCCTCCTTTCCCACGAACTGCGCAATCCCCTTTCTCCGGTGATCGCCATGGTCGCGGCCTTGGAAACTCACGTCACCGATTCAGACGAGGTCCGCCAAGCCCTTGATGTCATCCGTCGCAACGTGGAGCTGGAAGCACGCTTGATCGATGACCTGCTCGATATCACCCGCATCGCCAAAGGAAAACTCAAGCTCAGCCTCGAACCAGTAAGTGTTCACAGTGTGCTGCAACGGGCGTTGGAAATTTGCCGCGAGGAAATCTCGCAGAAATCTCTCGAGGTCGAGCTAACTCTGAATGCTCGCGACCATTTCGTGCAAGGGGATCCGGCCCGACTGCAACAGGTCTTCTGGAATCTAATTAAGAACAGCGTCAAGTTCACGGATGAGAGCGGTCGGATCTCTCTCGTTACCTCAAATCCACAGCCTGGACAGATCGCAATCGACGTCAGCGATACCGGTATCGGGATCGAAGCGGACAAGCTCCCAAGGATTTTCAATGCCTTTGAGCAGGGCCAAAGTTTCATCACGCGAAAGTTTGGCGGTCTGGGGCTTGGCCTGGCCATTTCAAGGGCCATGGTCCTGGCACATGGCGGAACCATAGCTGCCTCCAGCCCCGGGCTGAATCAGGGCGCGAAGTTTACGGTTCGTCTCAGCACAATCGCCGAGCCGGCGGTCCTCGATGGCGAATCACCCCCGAATGGCGCCCAACCAGTATTGGCGCCAGCTCCCGTTCGCCCACCGCGCTTGCTCGTCGTCGACGACCACGAAGATACCTGCACAGGTCTGAAAATGATCCTCGAGCGCCGCGGCTACCACATCACCGTCGCCTACACTGCCGATCAGGCCGTCGAGAAAGCGCGGCGAGAGAAGTTCGATCTCCTTATTAGCGACATTGGACTGCCGGATCGCAGCGGTTATGAACTGATGCAGGAAATGCGCAACCGAGGAGTGCTTGGAATCGCCCTGAGCGGATTCGGGATGGAGAGCGATGTGAATCGTGCCCGTGCCGCCGGCTTTTCCGAACACTTAACCAAGCCGATCAACTTCGAACGACTCGAAGAAGTAATTCAGCAATTGCTAAGCAATAACGCCGAAATGCGATAGTCGCTGCTGAAAAAACACCGCTAATTACGCGCGGTATATAGCCACTGTGCCCCGTCCGTCCGGCCCCGAAAGCTTTCGGGCCTGTGAAAATTCAGCGGGGTGCAAACGCGCTGGGCACACAGACTGAAGGTCTATGTTCCAAGTGGCCCCATATTCAAACGGACTTCCCGGCGATCAGCCAGGAGTAGACGGAGCGTTCGCCGCGGCTTTCCTTTCCGAGGCATCCTTCAATTCCCGCGACAGCTTTTCTACTCGCTGACGCATGATCTTCCCCGGTTTGAATTTCACGGTCGCACGCGCTGGAATAACGAAGCTGCTGCCTGGCTCATTTGGATTTCGGCCCACACGCGGTTTCGTTAAACGCGGTTGGAAGACTCCGAAATTTCGCAACTCGACCGCCACATTATTAGCAAGGCTGTCGGTAATGTGATCCAGGGTGCGTTGAACAACATCGAAAACCTGGTGTTGGACCATGCCAGTCTGGTTGCTGATCGCCACCACAATGTCCCTTTTAGTTAGCTTGGCCATAAGTTATTATATCACAAATAAATCGCCCTGGCGCTTGAATTTGCGTGGGTAAAGCCAAAAAAATTTGACGCTTTTATCGTCCCTTGCGACAAGCAGAGCGGCAGGCCGTTCGCAACATTCACGCCTCTTGTAAAAGCCGCTCGCCGCAGCGAGCCCCTGGTTCGAATTCAGCGCTTGGCACAGCGCGCCCGACTTGCCTCGATAAATTTAGGCGACCGCAGGCCGCCGGAACAGGCGGCTCTTGAACGCCTTAAAAGGCGTTACTTCGGCAAAAGCCTTCCGCCGCGACTTCAGTTGCCCTTGCGCCACTCCCAGCTTGGTGAACACGCCGTTCCAATCCGTTTCAAGACGGCGGGCGTCGTCGTTCGAAAGTTCGCGCACCGTCCGCAGAGAAGTACCGCGGTTTAGCACATTCACAGCCCGGCCCGACAGATCGCCCAATAGATTCAACTCGCGCAAGACATACTCGGTCTCCTGGAGCAAATTCGCTCGCACCTCTGTGAATTGCCGCTCCTGATCGACGGAGATAATCGGCTTGGCCTTGTCCAGACCGTAAGTGATCAAATCATGCAATTGCTTCCAGCTCTCCAGCTGAAGCTCGATCAAGCGCAACTTGGTTTCGGTTTCTTTATCTTTCATTGATTGGGTGCGACGGTCGCTACTTCGAGGGTTTCATCGAATTTTTGCAGGTTATCCAGCAGTAGATGCGCCAGCGGGCGATTTACCGATTGCTCTTGACTGATAATACCTTCTTCGAAATAGAAACGGCCTTGCCGCCAACGAAAAATTTCCGCTAACGCGCTTTCACCTTCCAATGGTCCATAAGCAGCGTGCCGGACTTCTCCCTGATGCAGGTAAATCTCGCTGTTGCCACGCCCAGACTTAAAGGTGAAACGTCCGCTGCGTTGGCCCATGCACGTCATTTGCAAAATTTCGGCCGCGGAAAACTTGTTCAGATTGCCAATGAGGGAATGACATGGGTCAATCCCCTCGGCCGAGACGGCGGGATGACCGTCAAGGCTTCCTAGAAAACGATGAACCTCTTTGCGCAAGTGCTTGGTCGAGCCGGCGCCGCTTGTCACAGCGATATGTTGCTGTTGGGCCTTGTTTGTCGCCTCAGGGGAGAGTTTCTCCCACGGTGCACACAAGATTTTCAACGAGGGGAAATGCTGGCGAGCCACTGTTGCCGCCTCAATCGCGAATTCAGGCTCGCCCTCGATAACAAAACCGTCGAAGCTTTCGCCGATCAGGATCGCCACCACTTCCGCCATTGTCCGGACGATGCGTGTCTCGGGTTCGTCGGCGAAGTCGAAAATCGAAAGCAACCGGTCTTCGAAGACCGGATCAGGATTCAAAATCAGGATCCGAGTTTCCACAAAAAAGAGCAGGAATCTGGCGGCCTGCAGAGCAGGAATCCTGCCCTTCCCGGTTGTTGGCAATGAGGGTAGTGGTACAGTTTGAACAAACTGTACCACTGCCGCAATCAGCGGCTAACGCACCCAGGGGCGCTTCGACGGCGGGGCCGGAAAAGAGCTCGGCGCGACCTCGTGCGCCGTGCGGAAGTGGACTTTGGCGATTTGCGAAAGCATCTGTGGCCCGTGCTTCTCCACGATATTAGCGGCAGCGGTCCTGATTTCGCTCGACGCCCCACGGCCAAGCTTCATCCCAAGGTCCTTTGCCTTCCGCTCCAGCCAATTGATGAATGCTTCACGCGCCAAAATCGACGCCGCTGCCACCGCAATGTCCGATTCCGCGCGCGGTCGCTGCTCGATCTGAATCTTTTGGCCATGATGTAATAGCGCCTTTTCGATTACCCGCGCATCGGCAAATTGATCGGAAAGCGATCGCCGGCAGTCCGGTCGTCGCACCAGTAGATTTTCGATCACTCGGGCGTGCCCCCAGCCTAGCAGGCTATTGAGATTACCAAACTTTTTGTAGAGCTCGTTGTAGCGCGCCGGGCCGATCGCAACCACATCGGTCGCGTTGCGCGCGATCCGCCGGATTTCTTTCGCGAACCCATGAATCCGTGTGTCCGAACCAATTCGTTTACTGTCCTGCACCCCGAGGTTGAGAAGTTGCCGCGCGCTCTGTTGATCGACAAATACTCCCGCAATCACCAGCGGCCCGAAAAAATCACCCTTCCCGCTTTCATCGACACCGAAGTGCGGCTGGAACATTTCCGGCAAATGCACCTCCTCATAGCCAAGCCGCGCTTCCCCGAAAATTTCGGGCTCGAGGGTGAATTTCACGAAATCCTCGACCCCACGCCCTTGCACCAAAACCTTTGGCCCTTTTTCGTAAACGGCCACACTCAGCTTCTCCTTTTGCGCGAAAAAGATCGTGTACGGCTTGGGCGAAAACGTGAACCCGCGTTCCTCTAGCAATTTGCGTAGCTTGGTCTTCTGCTCTTGCGTCAGGGAATGAATGTAGGAATTCAACGCCCAACGCTGAACGCTCAATGACCAACGTTCAATGACCTTCTGAATTGGACGTTCGGCGCTGGCCGTGGACGTTTAGC
>Ga0209687_1000481_pt1 | contig 13245 bp, 7 predicted proteins | sample GraSoiAngelo_136_FD_185893 | JGI IMG/M metagenome (GOLD analysis project Ga0209687, IMG submission 185893) | Grasslands soil microbial communities from the Angelo Coastal Reserve, California, USA - 14_0929_09_20cm (SPAdes) (version 2) | ecosystem: Environmental > Terrestrial > Soil > Grasslands ...
TCAAGGACGGCGCCTCGGCCGTTTATGGCTCGGACGCTATCTCAGGCGTGGCCAACTTCTTCCTGGTCCACAAATTCCGTGGTTTGGAGATTGGGGGCACTTACGGAAACACTAATGCGGGAGCGTCCAACGAGATGGGCGAGTGGGAGGCATGGATCAAAGCCGGCACGGGCGATGATAAGACTGACATTGTGGTCATTGCCGATTTCTGGGAGCGTCTTAACGGTCTCTTTAGCCGAGACCGCAACCTTTCCGCTAATGGCTTTCAAGTACCCTTTGGCGGATTCGATAACCGCAGCGGCAACGAGCCGGGCCGCATTGGAGGTTTTACAGGCTTTCGGCTATTACCGACTCTGTTCTTCAGCGCGAACTCGCCGCCACCGCATTCGGCTCCAAACAAAGCCACTTCGCCATTTTACCTCAGGCCTTTTGACTTCCCAGCCGGCAGCGGTCTTCCCCTTAACCCCACTCCGGGTCAAGGCCTTCTTCCCGGCTTTGAAGGTGGCGGCAATTACTATGGGTTTAACTTTGCCGCTTTTACGCCAGCACTTCCGCCGGGGGATCGGCAAGCCTACTACGCCTCGTTCACGCGCGATCTGTGTGACAAGTACCTGACCGTCTTCGCGGACTTTAAGTATGCCCGGTCATATTTTGATGCGTCGCTGGCGGCGGTGCCATTTACGCCCGATCCATTCAAAAGTCCGGGCACAAATACGTTCTTTAGTCCCAATGGCATCAGCGTGCCGATCCAGAACGCGTTCAATCCTTTCACGGTTGGCGATACGACGTTGGTCGTCAACGGCGTTCCGGTCGCGATGACTACGGGTGTTCGCTTCCGCGGGATTAATGACACTGGTCCGCGAAGTGAAAAATTCACTTACAACGACAGCCTCTTCGATGTCGGCCTTAGGGGACAGATGGGCGAGTTTGGCGACTACTTCAAGACCTGGAACTGGGAAACGGGTTTCCGCTATTCCCGGAATGAGGGCTTGGACATCTCCGTTGGCGAGGTCAGCCAGCCTGGACTGCGCGACGCGCTTCTGGACACGGATCCGGCCACGGCATTTAACCCCTTCGGTGGGCAATTCAGTAGGAACAGCAAGATCGCCAGGGGACGTGTTTACGTCAACCTGCAGAACACGGGTGAAGTGGAGTTGCCGCTGTATTATGCCACTCTTAACGGCGACATCTTCAATCTTCCGGCCGGACCTCTTTCCTTTGCTCTGGGCGGTGAGTACGACGCACCGAGATTTACGCGCACTCGTGACCCGCTCAACACAACGTTTCAATCGATTGGCTCGGTCGATGGGCAAGGCTTCCGGGTGAACCGCGATGTCTGGGCAATGTACCAGGAGATCCGTATTCCCGTCACCAGTCCGACTTGGAATTTCCCCGGCGCTTACAGTCTCGAATTCGATCTTGCCGAGCGCGAGGAGTGGTACAGCCAGAACACCTCGGCCGTTCTGCCTGGTGGAGCCTTCCCATTTCAGCCGGCGACAAGCACTCAATACAACACGCAGCGGCCGAAATTCTCCGTCCGTTGGCAGCCGCTTGATCCCGCATTGATCGGCGCCGTCACCCTGCGTGCCAGCTACAGCGAAGGGTTCCACGCGCCTACCCTCTCTGAGATTACACCGGCGAGCACGCAAAGCTTCCCCTTGGTCTCGGATCCATTTTCGACTGAGACCGAGCCTCAGATAGAGGAACGCATTCTAGGAAACCCCCACACCCATCCGGAGGTCGCCTATGAATGGTCATACGGGGCGGTCTACAGCCCGAAATGGCTCAAAGGTCTGACCCTGAGCGCCGACTGGTGGCACATTGATATGCGTGACATCGTGACAGCTCTCGGTTCTCAGTTCATCCTCGACAGTAATCCCCCGACCCCAGGTGTTCAGCAGCAAGGGCCCTTGGTTTTCCGTGGAGCCGGTACCCCAGACGATCCGAATGGTCCCGCTCTGCTCGTCATTGATCCGAGCGCAAACCTTGCCGGAGCGGTCTTCGAAGGTCTCGATTACGAAGGGATCTATATCTTCGATCTGACGAACTTCGGCGGGCCCGACGTCGGTCGCTTCACCTACACGATCAATGGCACCTGGCTCTCCCGGGCCAGGCTACAGCCTCTTCCGGGCGACAAGCCGTTTAATATCAATGGTCAATTTGTGCCGACCTCATTCAATTTGACCAGTTCGCTGCCATGGAATCGGTTCAATGTCAGTCTGTTCTACGATGGTCCGGCTAACACGTGGATGGCTGGTTTTGATGCTGGCGTGATTGTGCACTACATCGGCCAGTACAATGATGACAATTTCGATTTAACGTCGGCCGGGGTGCCTGGCTTGTTCGGAATTCCAGCTCCAAAGCGGCAACAGCCTGCCACTGGCATACTCCCCAATCGGGCGCGCAAGATAGACACCTATACCACATTCGATCTCATCGCCTCTTACACCTTTAACCTGCCGGCGCCCGTCGCCCAGCAGGAGGTGGCCGGATATTCCAAAGACGGCGGTAAGAACGTCAGGATGAAGGACGGGAAAGAGAAAAACGTCATGCCGGTTTCCACTGCTGCGTACAACGAATGCGGATGGCGCGCATGGTTAAACGGTGTTACGGTCAGCGCCGGTTTACAGAACGTGCTCGATTCGGAGCCGCCGTTTGTGGCTGGCAGCTTCGAAAACGGCTACGACGAATCGCTCACCACTATCAAAGGTCGGTTCTGGTACGTCGGGCTAAAGAAGAGATTCTAAGGCGCAGACTGGAACAATTCACAGCGGCCGGGCTCGTTCACAGGGCCCGGCCGTTTGCTTTTGCCCTTGGAGTCCGCGCACATTGCCCGCGCTTTTTAAGGCGATCCGCAGCTGCCGAACCGCTTCACGCCAAATCCTAGTCGCCGGCCGGCCAATGCCCGATATATATTACAGATCGAACATGTCATGATCGCGCTACTGCTCGCGCGAACGCGCGCGATTTAATGAAATACGATTGGAAAGACGCGGGAGAGGAATGGTCGGAACCGTGGGGAACTTCGGAGGCGCAATGGTTTGGCGCCATTCTTCCGCGCGTCCGTGATTGCCTCCCCGCGGGAACGATCTTGGAAATCGCGCCTGGTTTCGGGCGGTGGACGCACTACCTCAGGGATTATTGCCAGGAGCTGTGGGTTGTTGATCGCGCCACTGACTGTATCGATGCGTGTCGCCGGCGTTTCGCCGCCGATTCGCACGTGAAGTGTTATCTTAATGACGGGCTTTCACTATCGATGATTGCCGATGGGTCAGTCGATTTCGTATTCAGTTTCGACTCTTTTGTGCATACAGACCGCAAGGTAGTGGAGGCGTATTTGTGTGAATTGGGAACCAAGCTGAAAATTGGCGGTAAAGGTTTTATCCACCATTCCAATCTTGGCCACTATGCTAACTCCCTGCGTGAGCGACTTCCCCGAGCGGTAATCAAACCGCTGATCAAGGCGAAGATATTCGATCGGAAACATCGTCGTAATCCGAGCATGAGCGCCGACTTATTTCGAGCCTTATGCGCACAACAGGGCCTGCATTGCGTCAGCCAAGAGCTTATCAATTGGCGTGGACGACGCCTGATTGATTGTTTTTCTTTGCTCACGCGAAGTGATCCGGCCAAGGAAAAGCCCACACGCATAACCCGGAATCCAAATTTTATGCGTGAAGCGGCGCTAATCCGTGCAAAATCGCGAAGCCGTCGCAACGGTGATACTTAATTGCCCCGCTCCGCGCTTTCGAGTTCTCTGTGTTTATTGAGGCACACAAGGTATGTTAGGAACCGCCGCGCCATCGAGCATAGGCGAATGTGACCGCCCAACATCCTCCTTCCGGCAGCGAGGCTGAATCCCTTACGAAAGAGTTTTTAGCGTCCAACGCTCGAAGTCCAATTCAGATAACTTGCGCATTCTGCTTAGGTATTGGGCGTTTTCGTCATCGGAGCGAATTACCATTGGGTAGGCTAGCGTCGCTCAGCGGCTGCTTAAATGACGCGTGATTGTGAAGTCGCTCTTCATCATCCGGATTTTGTGCTTCCTTCGTCACGTGTCATTCGTGCTTCGTCATTTGTGTCATGTATCTGTGATATGAATAATTTGTGGCGAGTTAATCCCCAAGAGAGTCTTCCCGAAGCGGGAGGTGCCCGCGATAGAGCATAAGGTCCTTATTGAGCCGATTTGCCAGTCCGGTCTTCCCCTGCATCCTAGCTATTGCTGCGGCTTGCTGGGCTGCGGCGAGGGCTTCAGAGAACCGACCGCTCTGTGCATAAGCAGCTGCCAGCGTCCGGAGAAAGCGTGGTTCTCTACCACCTGAAAGCGCCGCCGCTACTTCGGCCAAGTCGATTGCTTTGGCGCCGTCGCGGATTGAGGCATCGGAAGATATCGCCAACACCCAGGCAATGTTGTTGCGAGCATGGGGATCTTCGGGAGCTAATGCTAGTGCCTTTTCATAATGGGCGATCGCCTCCTTGAGCAAACCCTGTCGCAGAAGAGCGTTACCAAGGCTCGTCTGGGCATCGGCATCATTCGGTTGTATTGCCAGGGCCTTTTCCCATTGTGGGATCGCTTCATTGACGCGGCCTTTTGCCAGAAGCGCATGGCCAAGGTTGTAGTAGGCGTCGGCGTAGTCAGGCTGCAGCTTTATTGCTTCCTGATAGTGAACGATGGCTTCATCGAATTGTCCTTTTCGGGCCAGAGCGTTGCCCAAATTGGTTCGAACAAACGCTGAACCCAGATTGTAGTGCGTTTGCACCTTGTTCAACCTGATCTTTAGCGCAGCCTCAAAATGCGAGATCGCTTTGTCCAGCTCACCGCGGTGCACGCAAAGGAACCCAAGATTATTGTGGGCAACATCGTTGTTCGAAGTGACGGCAAGAGTGTGCGTCCAAAGAGTTTCGCTGTTCCTCCAATACTTCGTCTGAAGTAATGCACACCAACCCAAGGCAATGATAATCGCGACCGCAGCGACGGTGACAAACCGCCGCGTCAACCGTGAAAAGCCTGAAATATCGGCGACAGTCCAGACGACCAGAAGAAATAGACCAATTTGCGGAAGGTAGGTATAGCGGTCGGCATGGCCCTGCTCTCCCACCTGAACAACACCGATGACCGGCACTAGCATGCCGAGATACCACAGCCATCCGGTGAAGAGGTAAGGCCGTTCGCGCCGTAAGACGATTACCGCTGCCGTGATTGCAACGAGAAGTCCGATCGCGAGAATAATTTCCCAAACTGGCTGACTATTGTTTGGATGAGGATAGAAGACGGCCAGGCGCGTCGGCCAGAACGTTTTCCACAGGTAAGTTACGTAACTTGCGAATGCGTTTTCAATTCGCCAGCGGAAAGGTAACGGCTCGATCGCACCAGCAGTTTGCTTCTGCACAATGAACGTAACGACACATGAGCCGGTGGAGAGGGCCAGCAGGGGAATTTTCTCGAGCAGCAGACGTGGCATTAGCGGTTTTTTATTCCACCATTGTGAGATCTTGCCCTTGCCCGAGGGCAAAGAGGGCTGTTCAAAACGACGCAACGGCCAGTAATCCAGAAGCAAAAGGACAAACGGCACAGTCACCAGCATTGGCTTCGAGCAAAGCCCTAAGGCGAGCAGGGCAGCGACAACGAAGTAGCGCCAGGGTGAGGGACCGCGTGCGTATCGAACATATGCATCGATCGTAAGCAGAAAGAATACGCCACTAAGCATATCTTTTCGTTCGCTCACCCACGCTACTGACTCGACATGCAGCGGGTGAACTGCGAATAATGCTGTGACGATCGCGCTTTGCCATACTGCGCCGCTCATCTGCCGCAGCACCCTAAAGAGCAGGAGCACGACAATTGTATGCAATAAAACGTTAGTGAAATGATGGCCGCCAGCGTTCAATCCATACAGCTGGCAGTCCAGCATGTGCGAGATAGTAGTTAACGGGTGCCAGTTATGCGCGTGCGGGTGAGTAAATGCGGCCAGTATCCCATTAATCGTTAGTCCTTTCGAAACCTCGAGAGTGTCATAGACGTATAAGTCATCGTCGAAGTTAACGAAATCATAGCGGATTGTTTGACCGAATACGGTCACGCTGATTGCGGCAAGAAACAAATATATAATGATAGTTAAACTACGACTGCGAACACCTCTTAGTAATCCCTGACCGTGGCCAGACTGCCGCTTGTTGTTATTCACCGTGAGGCGACGAACTGCCATTTGTTAAACTAGGGTCCCTCAACGGCTGCCGTTCTTGGTAAAGGACAATATTGCTTTGGAGCTCGGTAGCTAAACCAGAGTTACCCCGGCTATTGGCTAATTCAATGCCGCGCTGCGCTGTTTGAATTGCCTCAGAGAACCGGCCATTCTCAGCATAGGCCGCTGCTAATGTGCGGAAGATTATCGGGATTCTGCCGCCGGAAATGCGCATGGCCTGCTCGGCCAGTTGGACGGCTTTCGCACCGTCTCGAAGCGAGTCGTCTGGCGAAGTTGCAAATACCCACGCGAGGTTGCTCATGGCATTTCCGTTGTCGGGCTGAATAGCCAGGACCTTCTGCCATTCTTCGACCGCCTCCCGGGCTTGACCCTGCTGGATCAGGACCGTGCCCACAATATTGTGCACCTCTATGTTGTCTGGCTGTAGCTCGAGTAATCTGCGATAGTGAACCAACGCATCGGTCACCTGTCCCTTTTGCAGAAGGGCCTTGGCAAGATTCTCATGGGCAGGGCTATTTTCGGGGCGAAGATCCACGGCGGCTTGCAGCAGAGAGATGGCTTCGTCCAGGTTACCTTTTTGCAAAAAGACGATGCCGAGGTTGTTCTCGGCAACATCGTTGTTCGAAGTGACTGCAAGCGCATGCGTAAACAGCGTTTCGCTATCGCGCCAGTAAGACGCTTGAACCGAGGCGCGCCAACTCAAGAGACCAACCACAATTGCAGTGCCGGCAGTTAAAATTTCACGTTGCCAACGCCAAGCCGCCGTGACATCGGCAATACCCCAGGTGATCGCTATGTAAAGGCCGATTTGTGGTAGGTAGGTATATCGGTCGGCCCGGCCCTGCCAGCCGACTTGCACTAATCCGATCACCGGCACAAGCATCCCCAGGTACCACAGCCAACCGGTGATGAAGTAGGGCCGCGACTTTCGCAGAACGACCGCCGCCGCCGTAATGCCAATTAGAAGTAAAAGACATAGGATGATTTCCCAAAGCGGTAGTCGACTTTCCGGGTGAGGGTAGAACACCGCTAGCTTCACCGGCCAGAGCATCTGCCACATATAGGCGGCGTATGTCACCACGGCGTTGTTGATTCGGGCCAACACCGGCAACTGCTCGGTCCAGCCGACCGCACCTCGCTGGGCAAGAAATGTCACGACGCTGGAGATTGCGGAGAGCCCAACGAGTGGAATTTTCTCCACGACCAGCATAACTAAATTTTCATGACCGCTGACGTCTGACTTCTGACCTCTGATTCTACCGAGCGGCCAGTAATCCAGAACTAGCAGCACGAATGGCAGGGTGACCAGCATCGGCTTGCACATCAAACCAAGGGCAAACATGAATAGCACCGTCAAATAGTGGCCGATCGAGCGCACGCGCACGTAACGGAAATAGGTGAGCAGTGTGAGCATAAAGAAAACACCGCTCAGCACGTCCTTTCGCTCCGCTATCCACGCGACAGATTCCACACGCAACGGATGAATTGCGAATACCGCTGCAACAAATGCGCTCCGCCAAATACTGCCAATCCCGCTTGGACCACCGGTCATCCGCTGCAGCACGAGCAAAAGCAGGATCGCCACAATCGAGTGTAACAAGACATTCGTAAAGTGATGGGCGCCGGGCTTAAGACCATACAGCTGGCAGTCAAGCATGTGCGAGATCGTCGTCAGCGGATGCCAATTCATCGAATGAATATGGCTAAATGCCCAGGCTATACCGCCAATGGTAAGGCCGTTGGTTATGTTGGTATTTTCGTAAACGTAACGTGGGTCATCATAGTTAATAAAGTCGTACTGGAGCAGCTGTCCAAAGACAACCCACGTGAGCACGGCCAGACTAATGCAAATGCCGAGACGCAACCAGCGGCGACTGATTTTAGGACGGCCTGTCAATTGAGCTCTGCGCTGGTGCATGCTTCAAACTTGCTCCGTTGCGCTGATCTTGGAGAAAATGACGAAGGCCAAATGGCGAATAAGGAAGGAGTGAAAGACAATGACTAAGCATGATTGACGCATGACAAACGAAATCCAAATCACAAAACGAAAGAGCGGACGCTGCTGTGCGTGCTTTTCGTATTCGAGCTTCCTCATTGTCGTCGTCATTTGTAATTCGGTTTTCGTCATTGTCGTCATTCCTCGATTTGCCTCGAGCGACTGCTAGGATTTCCTTTCGTAAATCAAAATGTAATTGCCGAGCTCCGGCACTGCTTGCGGAATATTCGTGAAGTAATAATCTGTCCGCCCTGGCGCCACCATGTTCACAAAACCGGCTACGGCGTAATGTTGTGCTGTGTATTCATTTGCCCAACTGAAGATCAGTCGATCAGACTGGGGCCGCTGCAACCAGGAGTCGTTCGTGATCACGGAGATGAGATATTTTGGACGTGCGCCTTCGATCTCGCGGATCATCTCCTCCTGCATCTGTCGCGCATATTTTTGCGCTTCCATTAAGCCGTACGTATAAACGTAGCCGGTTGCAGAATGCCGTTGTGCATAGAAATAAATCTGCGGCTCCGACCCTAACACTGCGATGGTGTCATGCGGAGATGTATGGTCACGGACGTATTCGGCAATCCTGACGGATTCCGGAAATGGACCTTCGGGGTAAACCATTTGGCACGCTTCAACTGGAGAAGCCGCGAAAAAGAATTTTTTGTCTTTAAAAATCGGCAAGCTTAGAGCTGCGCCAAACAGAAGAAGGGGAAGGAATCTAACGGCCATCATCCGATCGGACAGAAGATCCGACATCTTGCTGATTGCAACGCCGACTAGGAGCGAAATTGCTGGCAAAATCAGGATAAAATAGTGGTACCGGAAATAAAATCCCGGGCATAGCGCCAATGCTGAGAAGAACAGGAAGGCGAGCAGAAAAATTGTGCTCGCACGCATTCGCCGATCCCACACTCCGGCAACTATTCCAATTCCAGCCATCATCCAGAGTGCCCAGCCAGCTCCAATCACTTCCTTTATGCTGGGAAAGAAAAGCTGCGGCGCCTGGGTGACGAGAACCTGCCTGCCATATTGGCGGGCGTAATCGATTGTCCAAAACCAAACCTTATTGAAGACGCCGGCGTGCCACAAAAGCAGACAAGCGATAGCTAAGGGAAGAATGGCAGCGCTGTTGAATAGAAGGTTTCTCAGAGCAGCTTGTTTTAAATCGCGGCCGCCACGAAGATCGCGAATGAAAAGATAGACCGCGCCAAACAAAATAAAGAAACAAGCTGGCTGCTTCATCAATAGGCCGACCCCAAACAACAATCCGCTGGCGAGAAGTCGTTTGCTCGACTGCGGGCCCAACAGGAGAAATGCACCGGCCACAACGGGTAGCATGACAAAATGAGTAGCATGAGCAGCCAATCCAAGGACTGACGGACTTGCAGAGAGGACGGCGTAGCTCACCGCTGCGACACTTCCCGCAGTTTCATTTGCCAATCGGCGAGCCAAAAAAAAGATCAGCGCGATCGTTGCGATGTTTATCAGGAGTAGACCCAGGTGAATTCCAGTGATCGTTTGCCCGAAGACAGCCATAACCACCGCATAAGCGACATAGATTCCCGGAAATTTCATATTGTAGGCCAGCGTATACGGCGGGATACCCTGCAGCATGAGTTGGCCAGCGTAAGCGTATTCTCCTTCATCGCGCTCGAGCGGGATCCGCAGCAGTCGGAGTCGAATCAGGATGATGAGGGCGATTACGAGCAAAGACAGAATCAATGCAAGGCGGCCGATTTTTCCCTTGCTGGCGAGATTGTTCTTCACACCGAATTATTGACAGTCACAGCCGCCGGCAGCGATTTGCCACAGGATTGCGTTATCATCAACATCGTTTCAATATTCGTCCTATGCCGGACTTCGCGCTTGAGTAGTTGGCGCTATGAGGGTCCACTGACAGGCCAGGCTAGGTTCAACCCGTCTTTACCAAGGATAATGTGCAGAGTGTAGCTAAGGGGCGGTCTAATTTACGTGTGTTGCCGGCGCTGTTCGTCCTCACTCTGGCGGCTGCCACAATTATGGCCTACCGGCCGGCCTGGAATGGCGGCTTCCTTTGGGATGACGATGCTTATATTACGAATAACGAACTGCTGACCGCGCCAAATGGTTTGCGCCGAATTTGGCTCTCCTTCGATTCCCCGTCGCAATATTTTCCTCTCACCTACACGAGCTTCCGAATCGAACGAGCCCTCTGGGGGCTGAACCCATCCGGCTATCACTGGACTAACATTTTTCTTCATGTTGCCAATGCCCTGCTAGTCTGGCGCTTGTTGGCGCGTTTGAAACTGCCCGGTGCCTGGCTGGCAGCGGCAATTTTCGCTTTGCATCCTGTCCAGGTGGAGTCGGTCGCATGGATCACAGAGCGAAAAAATGTCCTGATGGGGTTTTTCTTTTTGCTCACGCTGTTTGCGTGGATTGCGTTTACTGATGAATCGACGAGGCGGCCGTGGCGCTTTTATGTGCTGGCAATGATCCTTTATGCGTTGGCCCTTTCGGCTAAGACAACGGCCTGCACATTGCCCGCAGCGCTGCTCTTGATTTTGTGGTTGCAGAAGAAGCCCATCGGCAAGCGACGGCTAATACAGATCCTTCCATTCCTAATCCTGGGATTCAGCATGGGATTAGTGGCAGTCTGGTGGGAACGATACCACCAGGGCACGCACGGTCCGCTTTTCGCATTGAGTCCTCTCGAACGTACTCTCGTCGCTAGCCACGCCGTTTGGTTTTATCTCGGCAAATTACTGTGGCCGTCGAATCTAATATTCATTTACCCGAAATGGACAATCGCGGCGACACGCGCATTGGATTACACATGGCTGTTAGCAGGTGTCGCGTTATGCTTCGTGATCTACTTGGCCAGACGGTACCTGGGGCGCGGTGTTGAAGTCGCAGCGGTTTTCTTCGTTGCGACACTCAGTCCGGTGTTGGGCTTCATCATGCTCTACACCTTTCGCTACACGTTTGTCGCAGATCACTATCAATATCTGGCTTGCATCGCACCGATTGCGCTCTTTTCGGCAGGCACAGCCCGTCTGGCTGACGTGTTTACCAGGGCTCGCCCCTTTATTTTGAGCGCGGCGGCATGTCTGACGGCAGCCTTATGGGCGCTGACTTGGCGACAGAGCGCGATGTACGGTGACATCGAAGCGCTCTGGCGAACGACGCTAACGAAAAATCCGAACTGTTGGATGGCTCACAACAATCTGGGAATTGTTCTCTTTCAGAAAGGCGAAATCGACGAAGCAGTTAGCCATTACCGCACAACCTTGAATCTGCAGCCGGATTTTTGGGACGCGGATTACAATCTCGGCACCGCTCTTCTCAAAAAAGGGGAGGTAGATGAAGCGATCGCGTATTGCACGAGAGCTGTAACCATCGCGCCAAATGATCCAGATGCCCAGGTTGCTCTCGGCAACTCACTTGCCCAAAAAGAACGAGTTGATGACGCGATTGCTCATTACAAAAAGGCCCTGGCAATTCGGCCCGACTACTTCATCGCTCACTATGCTCTCGGCCATATCTTTCTTGAGAAAGGTGAAATCGACGCCGCAGTTTTTCACTCCCGGGCTGCTGTATCGATTCAGCCCCAAAATGCCGACGCTCACACGAACCTGGCGGTTGCCTTCGATGAAAAAGGCCAAATAGCCGAGGCAATAAAGCAATACGAACAGGCCTTGGAGATCTCGCCGCAGTCCGTTGCTGCTGAGAACAATTTGGCTTGGCTATTGGCTACCAATCCCGATGCATCAATTCGACACCGTGATAGGGCGCTGGAGCTGGCAACACGCGCCAATCAACTTTCCGGCGGCGGCAACGCCACCGTTCTGCGCACGCTGGCCGCTGCATATGCAAATGCAGGGCAATTCAGCAGGGCTGTTGAAGTGGGGCAACTCGCCCTATCGCTGACAGACTGGGAAAGCCCGCTTGCTAAGGCGTTGCAGCAGGAAATTGCTGGTTACCAAGCTGGTCTTCCGTATCGCGAAGACGTTAAGCAGTAACAAGTTCCAGGCAGCCCGAGGGGAATGCCGCAGGGTCACCAAGGAACGCAATGGCATGGACAGTGCTGATATGAGCCATAAATACCATGGTCTTCGTAGGTATTACTCCTTTTCCCCCCAGGCGTATCTTCGTTCTGGTTGCTACCCTTTTCGCTCTTTCCATTGCCAGTTGCTTTGCCCAGCCCATCCTGCTCTCCGCGACAAGTACCCCTTACGATCGTCAGATGGCGCGAATTCAGCCAGTCCTGAACACGTCGGCTTCCGTTCAGCACGCAGTTCTGTCCTTATCCCTTGTTAATCAGTGGATCGGCGAGCTGCGCGCAATTCCCTACAGCTTTTCAATGGGATGGAAAACGCCGAATGAGATCGCCCACGCGCCAGCTGCCGATTGCAAAGGAAAGGCAGTCGCACTTTATCAAAGAATGCGAGAAAACGGCGCGCGTAATCTGCGTCTGGTTATCGGCAAACGCACTCCGGTCAGCCGCTCGACCCATACCTGGGTTGAGTGGACGAGCGCGTCTGTCACCTTCATCCTCGATCCGACAATTAATTGGGCTGCCCAGGCAGTGAACGAAATACCGGAAAACTCCTACGTGCCGTATTACGCTTACGCTGGCAATCGAAGATATCGAGCAGCGGCAGCAACTTCGTTGTACGCACGTTTATAATCGCGTTCGCAAGGCTGCCAGAGTTCCGCGTAACCGGTCTGCTCTCATAACGTCTTCTGTAGCCGCGATCGGTGATCCCGGCTCATTCGTCTTGAGGTGCGGCATGCTCAGGTTTCTCTTGTCACATACCGATAAGATTGGATAACATTGCGATCGCATGTGGGGTACGGCGGCGAAGCGGCATTCTTTTTTACGCCCTTTCACCTTTTTTCTTGGCTTGGGAATTGCGATCTCAAGCAGCGGCGCCGACCTGGTGTTGCAAAAAGTTCCGCCCCTGACAGTCGCGCAGGCTCCTAACTACCCGCAAAATCTGGCCCGGATTGATCTTGGCGCTCAAATCGAGAGCGACGTGCCGTCCGATGCCTCCTCTTCGGTTCCAT
>Ga0209687_1000489_pt1 | contig 13136 bp, 11 predicted proteins | sample GraSoiAngelo_136_FD_185893 | JGI IMG/M metagenome (GOLD analysis project Ga0209687, IMG submission 185893) | Grasslands soil microbial communities from the Angelo Coastal Reserve, California, USA - 14_0929_09_20cm (SPAdes) (version 2) | ecosystem: Environmental > Terrestrial > Soil > Grasslands ...
GCCGCGGTGGGACGAGCGATCCTCGCCACGCAGGGCACCCGTGTGGTGCAAAGGGTCGATGTGCGATCCGGCTCGGCGCTCGGCGCGGCGAAGAGCGCGTTGCTTGCTTCGGCAGCGCGGGGATTACTCGAGGGAACCGTTGAGCAGGAGCGGCTCAATCTCATCAACGCGCGAGCAGTCGCCGAAAATCGCGGGATCGATCTCTCGACTACGGAGACTCCAGCGCATGATAATCCTTACTCCGTTGAAGTAAGGTTGAGCGGCGGAATGCAGGAAATAGCAATTGCCGGAACGGCACAGCCAGGAGTATCGCCGCGACTGACGCGCATTGGCGCGTTCCATGTCGATGTTCAGCCGCGCGATACTCTGCTGATCCTGACGAACAACGATGTGCCGGGCGTCATTGGACGTGTCGGTACGCTGCTGGGCGAAGCCGGCGTCAACATCGCAGAATACCATCAGGCGCGTCTGGCACAGGGTGGGCAGGCGCTTGCCGCAGTCTCCGTCGACGGCGACGTCAGCGAGACGATCCGTGAGTCGCTACTCAAGCTTCCGGACGTGTCGTCGGCGGCGGTTGTCTGCTTTCACTCAGGGTGAGTGTCAGTCTAAGCAGCGACAAAGACGTACGGGAAGCTTACGAAGCCGATGCTTCCGGGCTTCATCTCCTTCCCGACCTGGTGGCGCGACCCGAATCCGTCGAAGAGCTCGTCGCGGTAATGCAGCGCGCCACCGCGAACCGAACGTCGGTCACATGCGCAGGGGCGCAAACAAGCACCACCGCCGCCTCCATCACCGATAGCGGGATACTCCTCTCGTTGCGCGCGCTGAGCAGCGTATCGGCGGTTGATACCAGGGCGAGAACAATGACGGTTGGACCGGGTGCGCTGGTTGGAGAGATCAAGCGAGCAGCCGCGGCATCAGGGCTGCTCTTCGCACCCGACCCGACGAGTGAAGAGGAGTCGACGATAGGTGGAGCGATAGCGTGCAACGCATCGGGCGCCCGCACGTTCAAGTACGGCCCCACGCGCCAGCATGTACAGCGTCTCAAGGTCGTGATGTCTAACGGGGATCTCAGGGACTTCCGACGGTCGAATCTGGAGAAGAACACCGTTGGATACGCTTTCGCTCACGACCCGATCGATTGGTTCATCGGCAGCGAGGGCACGCTCGGAGTCGTTGTAGAGGCAGAGCTGTCACTGCTCCCGTTACCGCAACACGTCGTCGGTCTGGCGGTTTTCTTCAGGGGCGAGGGCGAAGCCCTCAACTTTGTCGTTGCCGCGCGCGAATCCCAAGCAGTGACACCACGCTGCATCGAATTCTTTGACGATCAGGCGATCGGGATAGCCCGGGCCGAGATGTCCGGTGCGATGATACCCGCTGATGCGAAGGCGATGATTTACGTGGAAGAAGAAGTGCTGGCTGATCTCGACTCGACGCTTGGCAACTGGAGCGAGCTGATCGAGGCTCACGCGACGGGCTTTGAGCCGATTGTCTTCGACGGAGAAGCGAGACTTAGAGAAGCGCGCAAGATGCGTCACAGCATTCCGGCGACGATGAACGAGCGCGGGGGAAAGCAGAGACACAGCGGAGGCAGAAAGGTCTCGACTGACTGGGCCGTTCCATATGCCAAGCTCGCGGAAGCAGTTCGAACTGCTCGCTCGATTGTGAGCGAATATCATATCCCGCAACCGGTGATTTACGGCCACGCCGGCAACGGGCACCCTCACCAGAATTTCGTGGCGCGGGATCGCGAAGAGCTCGCTACAATAGAAATGGCGGTTGAACAAACACTACGGCATGTGATAGCCGTTGGCGGGACAGTTGCCGCCGAGCACGGCATAGGAAAGATCAAGCGCCGCTGGCTGCCGCTTCAGATGAACGCACTGCAGATCGCGATGATGGGAGCCGTAAAGAGAGAGCTGGATCCCCTTGGCCTTCTCGCTCCTGGCAACATTCTGTGATGCGCTTCAACTCAGTCATCTTCGATGTTGACTCGACACTGAGCGGAATTGAGGGAATCGACTGGCTGGCCAATCTGCGCGGCAACGAAGTGGCGGAGTGGAGCGCCACGCTGACCGACAGAGCAATGCGTGGTGAAATTCCAATCGAAGCGGTCTATGGTGAGCGCATGCGGGCAGTGAAACCAGATCTCACCGAGATTCAGCAGCTGGGAAGAGTCTACGTCGATCGTATGGCGCCGGGAGCCGCGGAGACGCTGAAGGATTTCAAGGACGCAAAAGTCGAGATAGCCATGGTCAGCGGCGGACTGCGTGAAGCGATATTGCCACTGGCGGCAGAGCTCGGCGTCGATGAGCAGCGAGTACACGCTGTTTCGGTCTTCTTCGACGCGAGCGGGAAGTACGCCGGATTCGATGAAGCATCTCCGCTGACGCGTCAGACCGGCAAGAAGACCGCAGCGGCCGGGATGGGTTTGAAGGTCCCCGTGCTCGCCGTCGGTGATGGAATGACAGACTGCGAAATGAAGTCAGTTGTGGATAGCTTTGCAGCATTCACTCTTTTTACCCGGCGAGAGCCGGTAATAGCTCGCGCAGATTTCGTGATCGAGAATTTCGACCAACTGAGAGAACTCGTACTGCAATGAATGCTACCAAGACCTTCGGTACTTTTTTCCTCCCCGGCCCGACGGAAGTTCGTGACGAGATCATGGCAGCCATGATTCAGCCGATGATTCCGCATCGCGGCTCCCAATTCGAGATGCTGTTCGAGCGGTTGCAGCAGGGCCTCCGGCCACTCTTCATGACGGATCGGCCCGTCTACATCAACTCTTCCTCGGCCACCGGAATGATGGAGGCGGCGATCCGTGGCGCTCCACCCGGCAGGATCCTTTGCCTGGTCAACGGTGCTTTCTCGGAGCGGTTTGCATTGATCGCGTCGATGTGCGGGCGTGAGGTCGATCGCTATGAAGTGCCTTGGGGCCAGGTCCACCTGATTCCCCAGCTCGAAGAACGTCTGTCGATGCGGAAGTACGTTGCGATCACTGTAGTTCATTCGGAGACATCGACAGGTGCGCTCAACGATGTTCGGTCGATCTCGGACTGTGCGCATCGACACAGGGTTCTCTGTCTGATCGACAGCGTGAGTGGACTTGGGGGAACGGAGCTTCGATTCGACGAGTGGAAGCTCGATTACGTGCTGACCGGGTCGCAAAAGGCGCTTGCGCTTCCGCCGGGCCTTTCATTCGCGGTTGCCTCCGCGAGCTTCGTCGATCAGGCGGCCAACACGCCAGGTCGCGGGGTCTACTTCGACGTGGTGGAGCTCGATGCCTATGCTCGTCGTAACCAGACGCCGAGTACTCCGGCTCTAACGTTGTTCTACGCGCTGGAAGCGCAACTCAAGTCAATCGGGGCCGAGGGTCTGGAAGCGCGGTGGGCACGCCACAAGGCAATGGCCGCGCGGACGCAGGACTGGCTCGCGAAAATCAGCGACGAGACAGGGCGGAAACTGGCGAACATCGCTCCGCTCGGCTCGCAATCTCCAACGGTGTCGGCAATCAGGCTTCCTTCCGATCTCACGGCGGAAACTTTCACCGGGGCAGTCGCCAAGCGTGGAATCGTAGTCGGCAACGGCTATGGAAAATTGAAGAGTTCCACGTTTCGTATTGGCCACATGGGTGATCATACCGTCCAGACTCTCGAACGATGTCTGGCCGCCTGCTCGAGTGTGCTTCGTTCTTGACCCAGATTTCAGTTTCGAATGCGGCGGTTGCCTTCGGCGCGACGAGAGTGTTTCACGACGTGACCTTCACGGTTGCGCGTGGCGAGCGTTGGGGAATCGTAGGCCGCAACGGCAGCGGGAAAACGACGCTCTTCAGGTTGATAACGGGCGCGCAAACACCGTCGGAAGGTTCGGTCACTCGCCAGCCCGGGCTTCGGTTCGCTCTCCTGGAGCAGCATCGCGATTTTGGTGAAGCAACGACTGTCTGGGAAGCAGGAGCCGGAGAGCTGGCCGAGCTGCTGGCACTTGAGAAAGCGCTTGCGTACCAGGCCGAATTATTGGCGAAGGCAGGCGAAGCTGCAACGCCGCAGATGCTCGCGAAATACGATCAGGATCTCGAGCGGTTTGATCGCGAAGGCGGATACACTCTTGCTCCGCGTGTAGATGCCGTCCTGCACGGTCTCGGCTTCGATCCCGAGCGTGCGCGCACTCAGCCACTCGGGCAGTTGAGTGGTGGAGAGCGGGGAAGGCTTGGACTCGCACGGCAGCTAGTGAGTGCGGCGGATGTCCTCCTGCTCGACGAGCCGACGAACCACCTCGACCTGGAAACGACTCGCTGGCTCGAGGAATATCTTCGCAGCACCGACAAAATCGTGTTGTTGATCAGCCACGATCGCGCTTTCATAGCCAACGTCGCCGATCACATTCTCCATCTCGAGGGCGAGAGCGCGGCTGCGTACACTGGAGGCTACCAGTCGTTCGTCGCTCAAAGAGAAGAGCGCCGGCTGTCGCAGCAGCGCGCCTTTGACAAGCAGCGAAGGATCGTCGCTGATGAAGAGGATTACATCAGACGGAACATCGCTGGCCAGAACTCGAAGCAGGCGAAAGGCAGGCGCAAGCGCCTGGGCCGAATGCCGAGACTGAGCTCACCGCTTTCGGAGGAAGGCAGCTCGCTGGGACTTACCCTCGATTTTTCCGAGCGCGGAGGGGATCAGGTAGCCGTCGCGCGCAACGTGACCCTTACCGTCGAGGATCGGGCGCTGATCGAGAATTTCACAGCGACGGTGCAACGCGGTGACATCGTCGGGCTGATCGGCCCGAACGGGAGCGGCAAGTCGACTTTCCTTCGTGCGCTCATGGGTGAGCATCCCGTCGCGGCTGGTGAGCTCCAGCTCGGTGGATCGATTCGGCCGACCTACTATCAGCAGGATATGGCGCAGGTGCCACGCGATCGGACACTGTACGAAGTCATCAATGAGTTGAGACCACGGTGGGAGAGACGCCTGGTCCAGGGCCATCTGGCCAAGTTCGGCTTCTCCGGCGACGAAGCTCAGCGTCGAGCGGAAACACTATCAGGGGGAGAACAGGCTCGCGTGGCGCTGGCGATGATGGTCCTCAGTCACGCCAACTTCCTGCTGCTCGACGAGCCAACCAATCACCTGGACATTGAGTCGGTGGAAGCGCTGGAAGATGCTCTCACCGAGTATGAAGGAACTGTGTTACTCGTCAGCCACGATCGGGCAATGCTGGAGGCTCTCACCACGCGGGTGTGGGTGCTCCATGAACGGCACATCACCGACTTCCCGGGATCCTTCACCGAGTGGGAAGAGCGCAGTCGTGAGCGAGAGCACGCTGCGGCAATTGCGGCAGCAGAGCAGGAGACGCTCAGGCGAGTAAAGGAGCGAAAGGTGACGAGACGCCGCGAAACCCGGACGGATGAAAATCGAACTGCTCTTCGCGAAGTACGACGTCAGGTTGAAGCGTCTGAGCGAGAGATCGCCACGCTGGAGACCAAAATCGCTCGGCTCAGGACCATGCTCGAGGATCCGGAGCTGTACACGACTCGCGAAGGAGCCCAAAAATCACTGGGAGTTGGCAAGGAGCTCGAAGAAACGAAACGCAAGCTGGATGCAGCATTGGCCAACTGGAGCGATGCTACGGAGCGTGCCGAACAACTCTCGGCGATCTGACCCTCAGAACTCGCCGATGAATCCGATCTCGGGCTCTAGATGCTGCCCGAAGCGCTCCTGAACCTTGTCCTGTGCGATAGAGATTAGCTCGCGGACATTCCTGGCGGTCGCCTTCCCGAGGTTCACCATGATGTTGGCGTGGATGTGCGAGATCTGGGCATCGCCGTGGCGGAATCCTTTCAGACCGACCTGATCGATCAGCCGTCCGGCACCCACTCCTTCGATCTTCTTGAAGATCGAGCCCGCACTCGGGTGATACTCGAGCCAGGGATGCTTTCCCCCGCGCCAGCTCAGGTTCTCCTGCATGATCCGATGCATGACGGCCGGATCGCTAGGGTCGAGCTTGAACGTCACCGCGAGAGCGATGTCGCGTTGCTTGTGCAACGTGCTGGTGTCGTAGCCGAAGTGCATGTATTCGCGGTCGACTGTCTTCCGCTTGTCATCGTAAGTGAGGAGCTCAGCGGAGTCGAACACTTCGGCGATGAACATCGTCCTCTCTCGAGCGGGAGCAGGCGAAAGAAAGTGGAGGTTCTGCCAGACCGCCCCACCGACGGTGCTTGGGATTCCGACATAGTGCTCGAGACCCGACAGGCCACGTTCAACCGCCAGCGGTATGAGTTTCGCCATTACAGCTCCGCTCTCGACCCAGAGTCGACCGTCCTCGAAGAACTCGAGATGGCTCGATGTGTTCCGGATGACGAGACCTCGGAATCCCTTGTCCCCGACCAGAATATTGGCTCCAAGGCCGAGCACGAAGTAATCGATGCCGAGATCACGCGCGGCCATTACAGCCCCTGCCAGATCATCTGCCGATGTTGCATCGTAAAAGAGATCGGCTGGACCGCCGATCTTGAATGTGGTGTATTGAGCAAGAGGCTCATTGCGCTTGAGCCTCTTGGCGTCTAGGCGAGTTTTCAATTCCCCGTAGGTATCGGGGCCGGCTTTCACAGATTCTGACATGTCTGAAAGAAAAGGTGTCCTTCGTTGGTACGCTACTCTGGCGATCCTGGCGTCGGTGGTCGCTCCAATGCACGCGTGGGGCCAGCGTGCCGAGCTGGAGAAGATCATTCAACGCAAGGTTCTGTCTAATGGTCTCGAAGTAATCGTCGTCGAGAACCACGGTGTCCCCCTAGCGACGATCGAGATCGATGTAAAGAACGGCTCGTTTACACAAAGCCCGCAATACGAAGGTCTGGCCCACATGTACGAGCACATGTTCTTTCGCGCTAACTCGGAGTACCCTGAGCCAAACCAGTTCTGGGATCGCGCATCAGACCTTGGCGCCGTGTTCAACGGGACCACCCGGGAAGAGGTGGTCAACTATTACATGACGGTCCCAGCCGACAAACTTGGTGACGGGCTCCATCTGCTGGCGACAGCCCTGCGTGGCCCATTGTTCCGGCGCGACGAGCTGGAACGAGAGCGCCAGGTGGTGATCGGCGAATACGACAGGAACGAATCGAGTCCATTCTTTGCTTTGACGCGGCAGATGGATGCCAAGCTCTATCCGGGCAACTTCAGCAGGAAGGATGTAATCGGTGATCGACAAATAGTGTCGACGACCACGCCTGAGAAAATGCGGACGATCCAGAACAAGTATTACGTCCCGAACAACTCCGCTCTAATAGTCGCCGGTGATGTGAACCCGGCCGCCGTATTCAGTCTTGCGGAGCGAGAGCTCGGACAATGGGCTCGTGGTGCCGATCCATTTGCCGCCGATCCCATACCGGCAATTCCGCCGCTTCAGAAGAGTGAAGGCCTGGTCGTCGAGGCACCAGTCGGCGCTGTGACCGTCCAGATTGAGTGGCAGGGTCCAAGCGTGGGCCAGGACCCGAAGTCCACCTATGCCGCCGACGTGTTTTCGGACGTGCTCAACGATCAACGCTCGCAATTTCAGCAGCGCCTGGTTGACAGCGGCCTGTGGCAGGCTGTCGGCGTGAACTACTACACCCTCAATCACACCGGACCGATCACGATCAGCGGACAAACCTCTCCCGAACAGCTCCGCGCGGCGCTGACGGCGCTCTACGAGGAAATCGGGAAATTCGACATCCCGAACTACTTCACGGCCGACGAGCTCGAAGCTGTCAAAGCACATCGTGCGGTAACTTCAGCGTTCGATCGTGAGCGCGCCTCTGGGTTTGCGCATACACTCGGCTTCTGGTGGAGTGTGGCGAGCCTCGAGTACTACATGGGATACGTGGATTTCATGGCACAACAGACAATTGCAGATCTGCGCGCTTATGCGCGTCGCTACATAGTGGGCAAGCCGCACATTGCCGGGGTGCTCATCGCACCTGACTCTCGTCAAGCTCTGAAGCTCGCGCCCAGCGACCTGGTAATGGCGGGGACACGCTGATGCTGCTCGCTATTGCCCTGGCGCTGACGTCCGCCACAACAAGCTTCGACGTCTCAGGAGTGCGCGTCATTCTGCGCCAGAACGATGCGAACAATGTGGTTGCGGCGAACCTCTATCTGCTTGGCGGGTCGCGCCAGGTAACAGATGCCAATGCGGGGATCGAGCCGGTTCTGCTGGATGTCTCCGAGCGTGGCACGCTGCGCTATCCCAAGAATTCGTTGCGGAATGCAATGTCGAAGCTGGGGAGCGAGATCGTAGTCGCACCCAGCGCGGACTGGACGATGATGGGAATCCGCTCGAGCACCGAGGTATTCGATTCTACCTGGTCGGTTTTCGCCGATCGCGTGATGCATCCGACGCTGGCAAAGTCCGAAGTCGCGCTGGTGAAGGCGCAGTATCTCTCTGGAATCAGACAGCGTCGAGACGACCCCGATGCGCTGGCAGACTTCCTGGCTGACAGTATTGCGTATGTTGGACATCCGTATTCAGTCTCGGTCGTAGGCAACGAGAAATCGATCCAGGCGCTCGACTCGGCGGCCCTGCGCGAGTATCACCGGAACCAGTTCGTCACATCGCGAATGCTGCTGGTTGTGGTTGGAAACATCGACCGCGCTCACATCGAGCGTCTCGTGAGCCAGTCGATTGGCCAACTCCCGAAGGGGAATTACAAGTGGACTGCGCCACCGCGGATACCAGAGGCGCAAACCGCTGTAGTGATCGAAAGGCGCCAGCTGCCAACCAACTATATCCTGGGCTACTACAGCGGCCCTCTGGCGAGCGGACCCGACTATCAGGCGCTCAGAGTTGCGACCTCGGTTTTGACCGGACGCATGTTCGCGGAGATCCGTACTCGTCAGAACCTGACGTACGATGTGCACGCTCCATTCGTCGATCGTGCCGCAACCGCAGGCGGACTCTACGTTTCGACCGTCGCTCCGGACACGACACTCAAACTGATGCGGGCCGCGGTCGTTGACCTGCAGACCGGCATGCTGGACCCGGTCGGACTGCGGCAGCTCGAGCAGCAGTTCATCACCGAATACTTCCTCGACAACGAGACCAACGCTGCCCAGGCCGACTTCCTGGCGCGGTCGCAGCTTTATGAAGGGGATTATCGCGAAGCCGATCGATTCGTCAACGAGCTGAAAAACGTGACGCCGGAAGCGGTGCAGCGTGTCGCGCGGCGGTACATGAAAGGATTTCGCTTCGCCTACGTGGGAGATCCGTCGAAGCTGGATCCACGGACGATCGCCCTGTTCTGATCTACTCGGAGAACTCTTCGGCAACGGCCCACGGATCCATCGCGCCGGTGTAAAGCGCCATTCCGATCACAGCGGCGGCCACTCCGCGGTCAGCCAGCGCGCGCAGATCGCCGATGGTGCCGAGACCTCCGGACGCGTAAACCGGAAAATCAGCGGCCTCGGCGACATCTTCCATCAGCGGCAGATCGGTTCCCCGCATCGCTTCTTCACGATGCACTGCCGTAACCAACACACCGGCAAGCGGTAGCCCATTCAGGTCCTGAACCAGATCGAGCACCAGCATTGGCTGCGTGCGCGTCCAGCCATGCGATAAAACTTTTCGGTCGCGGACATCAGCGGCGACGACGATGAAACCAGGGAAAACACCAGTCATCTCCGCAAGCCAGTCCGGGTCCTCGAGGGCACGGGTGCCGATAATCACCCGTTGTGCACCATCGTTCAGCGCACGCTCGATCGAATCCGCGCTGCGGATGCCGCCGCCGACCTGAACTTCCGCGTCGGTAGCTCCAAGAATTGCCTGGATCTCAGCAGAATTATTTCCCCGACCGGAGACACCGTCGAGATCAACGACATGAAGGTGACGGAAGCCGTACTGTCGCCAGGCTATCGCGACTCCGACGGGATCCGGAATGCGGATAACCTCCTGATCGTATGATCCGGCAGCGAGCTGAACGCATGCTCCACCACGAAGATCGAGTGCTGGTACGACGATCATCTGACCCGCGAAGCTAGCAGGGCACGAATCATGAGAGCGAAAGTGCGACTTTGATTGCATCGCCGCGAGCTTGTGAATAAATTCACAATCTTCGCGGTTTCAAAACTACTCTTGCAAGTGCACTACAGTACGGCTCTGGAGGCCTCAAAAGATGCGGTTCTACGGATTCGCGGTTGCAGCTGGTATGATTTCAATCGGCGCGTGCGCAGGTGGAGAGAAGCAACCTTCTGATACGACACACGTCGCAGTGGATACGAGCGCCGCAACGACGACGACTACAACGACTGCTGGCGGTGCAGCGTCGACGACGCCTGGAGCGACCGGTGCCGTCGCGGCGGCTCCGATCACCGGCACTACCAAGACTGTCAATATGGTCGGCGACGCAAAAGGCTACCGCTTCGAGCCGGCCAATATCACTGTCAAGCAGGGCGATGGAATCAAGTTTGTCGTTCTCAGCGGTGGACCACACAATGTTGCGTTCGACCCCGCGACGCTTCCCCCCGATGTGAAGCCCCAGCTCGACGCGAACATGGGCTCGGACAAAATGGGTGAGCTGTCCAGCGCCCTGAAAACAAACAACGGGGAGTCGGTTACGATCTCCTTCGGAAAGATCAAGCCGGGACAATACCCCTTCCATTGCACGCCTCATCTCGCGCTGGGCATGAAGGGCGTCATCACCGTTCAGTAGCAGGTTAACAGTGAAAAAAAACGGCGGGTGCGAAAGCTCCCGCCGTTTTTGTTGCGCACGCGTCACGCCGGGTGAATCTTTGACCTATGAACGTTCATAGCATTGCACGGATGAGCGGGGGCTCTGCCTACCTTTGGATGGCGGCAAGAGCCCGGAATGCCCTGCGACGGGTCGCTGTATTCGGCATTGTCGGCGGCGTCGTGTTCGTCGCTGCTTTGATCGCGTTCGTGATTGTGCCCCGAAGCGCGTCCAAGAAAGCGCTGGCAGTCGCATCGAGAATCGAGTCGAGGACGGATTCCGCTCCAACGGTGGCGGCGAGAGACAGATACGCGACGCAAATCAATTCCGCGGACTCGATTCTGAACGCCACCCGTCAGGCGTTGGTCCCGGTGCCGGCCGCAGTCATCGACACGTTTCCGCCGGCAGTCCGGGCACAGCGCGACTCACTGAGTGCGGAACTCGCGACGTTGAACCGCCTGATCGACAGAGCCGAAAACGCTCCCCTTCCCACTTCGTATCGTGCTCTGGCTGCGTCACCCACGGTAGCCGCTGATCCGCGAGTTCGCGTGCTGCTCGATTCGCTGGCGGATATCGAGCGCGAACGAAACGCTTTTGGTGCGGTAGGCGGGGTCGATCCCGTTTACCTCTCTCTGACCTCCAGAGCAACGGCAATCGGGCGAGAGATCAAGGGAATAGCCGATGCCAAGCGCGGTGAGGTAAGAGGCAAGTTGGCGTTAATCCGCCCGACCCCGGCGCCTGTGGTCAAGCCGGTGATCACGGTCGATACGATGCAGCTTCTCGCGCAGCGCGCGACGGCGCAACAGAACTACACAACAGCCGTGCGGCAGCTGGACCAGATCAATCAGAAAAATGCGCGCATCGATCGGGAGACGGTACGAGCGCGCGAGCTTGCCAACGTTGGTGCCCCGCCCTGGGCAATGCTTGCTGCCGCTGTCGTCCTCGCTTTGGCGGTCGGGTTCGCGGCTTCGTTTGGTACTGAGCTCAAACGTCCGCACATCGCCGACCCGCGCGAAGCCGAGCAGATAACCGGCGCACGAGTGCTGACGGTGATCAAACCGCCGGAAATCGTGGTTGAGCGAAGTCGGCGCCAGGCTGACGTCGAGGCGCCGCCACTCATCGACGTCGTATCGGAGAGTTACAGGACACTCTACCTCCACATCGCGTCGGTTGAGGCGAGCGTGCCAATCGTCACAATTACCGGCGATGATCCGGGAATCGTCGCGACAGTAGCGGCAAACCTGGCTGCGTCGGCCGCATACGAAGCGCGTAGCACGCTCCTGGTCGATGTCGATCCGACGACTTGCAGCGTCGCCAGTGTCTTGCGTGTTCAGCCTGATCCTGGTTTATCAGGCATAATCCTCGGCAACGCAACCTGGCCAGAAGCAATTGTCCCGACGACGATCGGTCGCGATCGGCCTCTCGATGTGCTGCCTAGTGGCACTCGCCGGTCCGGCATGCCCGAGGCAAACGTCGTCGAGGAAGTCCGTAAGGAGCTGGCGAGGATGCAGCGGCGATACGATTTCATCATCATTGCCGCTCCCACCAGCTACGTGCAGCGAAGCGCAAACAGCATCATTCCGGCGCCGGACGTAATACTTTGTGCGCGCATTGCGCACACAACTATCGGAGGTCTCAAGACCGCTGTCGATAGCCTGCGGGGCGCTGACATGCGGATTCATGGGCTTGTACTCTGGGATGCCGAGATGCCACAGCTGGAGACGCGCGAAGAAATGCTGGGTGCTACTCGCCAATCCGGATCATTTCGGCCGGAGCTCGCCACCGCGCAGTAACCAATGGCAGAAACAATTCCCGATTTACGCGCTGTTCCCAAGGCTCGCGCCTACGCGGAGCTCAAGGGACACGCCGATGCGATTCTCGATGGCGTCGATGACGAGATCACCGCCATGGCTACTATCGCGGCACTGGTACATCATGCATTTGGCCATCTATGGACTGGGTTCTATAGAGTTGTGGTGCCGGGTCAATTGCTGAGGGTTGGGCCGTACCAGGGTAGCCTCGGTTGCCTCGACATTGTCTTCGGACAGGGTGTTTGCGGTACCGCGGCAGCAGAGATGAGAACCATCGTCGTCCCCGACGTCGAAAGATTCCCGGGCCACATAACGTGTGACTCGCGATCCCGCTCCGAGATCGTCGTTCCCGTTCTTGATCTGCGGGGTGATTTAATGGCTGTTCTCGACGTAGATTCTGACCGGCTTGACGCGTTCAAGCCTGAAGACCAGCAGGGACTCGAGCGCCTAGTGTCCTGGTTCGCACCCATGAGGCAATGACAGTCAGCGGTTACTCCGACGTCATCAATCACGCGCTTGCGTTCGCCGCGAAGCATCACGATCGACAGGTGCGAAAGGGGACGAAGCTTCCCTATCTCACGCACCCGGCGAACGTTGCGATCATACTCACTCGCTACGGTTGCGACAACGAGACGGTT
>Ga0209687_1000498_pt1 | contig 13044 bp, 11 predicted proteins | sample GraSoiAngelo_136_FD_185893 | JGI IMG/M metagenome (GOLD analysis project Ga0209687, IMG submission 185893) | Grasslands soil microbial communities from the Angelo Coastal Reserve, California, USA - 14_0929_09_20cm (SPAdes) (version 2) | ecosystem: Environmental > Terrestrial > Soil > Grasslands ...
CATGGTAGCGTAAAGGGTCGCCACCGCATCGAACCAGCCGCAGCGGCGGGCGCGCCCCGTCGTCGCGCCAAATTCGCGCCCATTTCGTGCAGTCGTTTGGCAAAACCCGCATCTTCTGTCGGCAATGGCCCCTCACCAACACGCGTCGTGTAAGCTTTCATTACTCCAACGACGCAGTCCATTCGATGCGGCGGAACACCCGAACCGGTGCAAGCACCGCCCGCCGTGGTATTCGACGAGGTCACGAAGGGATAGGTTCCGTGGTCGATATCGAGAAAAGTTCCTTGCGCGCCTTCAAATAAAATTTCGCGCCCGCTCTGCAACGCCCGATGTAGGTAAACCACCGTATTCGCAACAAATGGCATCAGCGCTGCGCCCGCTGCCAAATATTGTTGGTTCACCTCCCGGAAATCATTCGGTTCCGCGCCGAGGGCACGCAAAATGGCATTGTTCTCGCGCATCTTGGCTTCGAGCTTTTTTGAAAACAATGTTGGCTGCATCAGATCGGAAACTCGTAGGCCCGTTCGCGCTGCCTTATCCCCATAAGCGGGCCCAATCCCGCGTTTGGTGGTCCCGATTTTTGTTACGCCTTTGCGTAGCTCGCGCTGCTCGTCCAACGCTCGATGATACGGTAGAACCAGGTGCGCGGCGTCGCTCACCAGCAGATTGCGGCCGATCTTAATTCCCAGGTTTCGCAATCCGTCGATCTCCTTTACCAGCGCAACGGGATCGACGACGACGCCGTTACCAATTACACACACTTTGCCGCGCCGCAGGATTCCAGATGGAATCAAATGTAAAATGTATTTCTTCCCGCCATGAATAACAGTATGGCCCGCGTTGTTACCGCCCTGGCTTCGGACAACGATATCGGCCTCAGCGGTGAGGACGTCGATGATCTTCCCCTTCCCTTCGTCGCCCCATTGCGCGCCGATCAGGATCGTGTTGGCCATGATGTTTTGGGCAAAATTTTGTCCCGACGCGCTCCATCGAGGCAGTCGGGACTGCGTCCAAAAATAGGAGGGATGGCGAATGGCGCAAGACCATTCTGGGCATGTCGGGCGATTAAGAGTTAGTTGAACAAAATATGCGTACCATCCTATTGATCATACTGGTGCTATTGTTAATCGGCGCGCTGCCAGCGTGGCCCTACAGTCAGGGCTGGGGCTATTTCCCCGGTGGCGGGCTCTTGCTGCTGATTATTTTGATCCTGTTTCTCTGGCGAGCGTAACGCCGGATTAAGTTGGAAGGGACGCACTTCCGCGCCCTAGGGTATGCGGAAGGGCGTCCCGCCGCTTTTACTTCGCCATCACTCGGACAACCGGCAACGGAAAACGCAATCGCAATTCGTCCTCAAGATAAATCTCAACGTGGTGCAACCCGAATTGCTGAAACTGAACTCCGCCAAAGTAGTGTACGTTGGTGGCATGCCCTTCGATTTCTTTCAGCTCAAATTCCACTTCGGCCTGCGCCAGGACTTGTTGCTCATCCACGCCGATGATGCGCGACCGTTGCTTGAATTTCCCCGCACCGCTGCACCAGCGCGACCAAATGCACAGCCGCATGCAAGTGATCGGCAATTGCGGAGCCGGCACAATATTAATGACGCCGACCAAAGTCTGCATTCCGTTAAACTCGTGCCGCACGTCCTCGCACAGGACGCAGCTTTGCAAGTCGGGCAGGATAACTTCGGTCGTCGCCATTTCGTTAACTCAAACCACGCATTAACAGTGCAAATAATATCACTGCCAAAACGATCCGATAAAGGGCGAAGGGCATGAACCCGCGTGCCCGCACCCAGTTCATGAACCAGGCGACAACACCGAGCGCGACGACGAATGAAACGACTGCGCCAATTATGAGCACAACCCAATTGTGTCCGGTCATGACCAGCGGCGCGAGTCCTGTTTCATCGTTGCTATGCCGCAAGGTCTTGAGCAAATCATAGGCGGTCGCGACCACCATCGTTGGCATGGAAAGAAAAAACGAAAATTCGAGCGCTGCGCTCCGGCTCAACCCGACCGATTGACCAGCAGCGATGGTTGACATCGAGCGCGAGGTTCCCGGAAAAACCGCCGACGCAATCTGGACGAAACCAATCCAGGCGGCCTGGGGCAACGACATTTCTTCCATTCGCAGAGTGCGTGGGCTGCGACAAAGCGCATCCACGAGCCACATGATAATGCCACCGATGAACAAAGCCCACGCCATTACCCAAAGATTTTCCAGATTTTGTCCGATCTGTTTTTTCAAAAGAAACGATGGCACCGCTGTGATAACGAACGCGATGAGAGTGAGCCCAAGCGGGTGAGTGAAAAAGTTGCGATTACCGCTCTCTCCGCGCGGAAAGGTGGACAGAAATTTAAGGATTCGGTTCCAGAAATAAACCGGCAACGCCAGGATCGCTCCAAGTTGAATCACGATTGTGTACATCTTCCAATAGGCATCGTGCAAATCGAGACGCAGCAATGCTTCGACAATCCGCAGATGCGCGGTCGAACTGACCGGCAGAAATTCGGTCAGCCCTTCGACGATACCGAGTAAAATGGACAGAAGAAAATCGTTCACTGGATGTAGGGTGAATCGTTAAACCGTTGAGTTGTAAAAAGCGATGTAGCCAGTTGAGGCAACAGCGCAAGACCTCCAGAGTCCTACAGCCATCCACCGCGAGTCCGGTCACAGACTCGCCGCGGAGAGTCGAATGCGCGGTAGAGGCCGGACCTCGTTTCTGACTCCTTTATGATACCGAGAGCGACTTTTAAATCGTCCAACTGCGCAAAAAACACAACGCCACCGGATATCATCCCGGGATGGGCCGTCCGGATCACCCAAGGGGGAAAATTCAAAAATAATTTTGTTTTACCCGCAATGGAAACGCATTCTCATTCCCTGCGATGCGGCTCCTCATTACAGGAATTTGTGGTTTTGTCGGTAGTTCCCTGGCAAACTGGTTTCGCGAACGAGAGCCTTCGTGCGAGATAATCGGGATCGATAACCTCGTCCGTGCGGGCAGCGAGACCAATCGCACCATTCTCAGTTCCCGTGGAATCAGGATGCAACACGGCGACGTTCGAAATGCCTCCGATTTCGAAACCCTCTCTGCCGTCGACTGGGTAATTGATGCTGCCGCCAATCCCAGCGTCCTCGCCGGAGTCGGTAATCGCTGCAGCTCGCGTCAGGTAATCGAACACAATCTCTATGGAACGGCGAACCTCCTCGAGTACTGCAAGCGGATTGGAGCCGGGTTAGTCTTACTTAGTACCAGCCGAGTCTATTCCATTCCGGCACTCAAGGCACTTCCTTTGACCAAAGGCAAAGAAGCATTTGAATGGGATGAAAACGCCAAGCCGCCCGTCGGAGCTTCGATCAATGGATTAACGACTGAATTCTCCACTTCACCTCCAATCTCACTCTATGGCAGCACGAAGCTCGCATCGGAAGCGCTGGCTTTGGAATATCACCACAGCTTTTCGTTTCCGGTGTGGATTAACCGGTGTGGCGTGATCGCCGGTGCAGGCCAGTTTGGAACTGCTGAACAAGGCATCTTTTCTTATTGGATCCACGCTTACGCCAAAAAACGTCCGCTAATGTATATCGGCTTTGACGGTTCCGGCCGGCAGGTCAGGGATGCCCTTCATCCCGATGACCTAGCCGAGCTTGTCTCACTGCAATTTGAACATTCGACCGAAGCTGAACCGCGAATCTTCAACGTCGGCGGTGGAGCGGCCAACGCGATGTCGCTGGCCCAGCTCACTGATTGGTGCACGGCGCGTTTCGGAAAGCATTCGATCGAGTCGGATCCGACGCCACGCGCCTTCGATGTTCCATGGCTAGTGATGGACAATGCACAAAGTACCGCTGCGTTTGATTGGCGATCCGCGCGCGATCTTCCATCCATTCTCGATGAAATTGCCCACCACGCCGAAAGCAACCCGCACTGGCTGGATCTTTCCTCTCCACCGTGACCAATCTCCCTGCCCCACCGCAACCACTTCAACTTCTGAGTGTCGTAATTCCCGCGCGCGATGAAGCCGGATGCATCGCGGCGACAGTCGAGCACCTTCACGTCGAACTCCGCCTTCACAATGTTCCCCATGAAATCATTGTTGTTGACGACGGCAGCGTCGATAATACCTGGGATGTGTTGACGGAAACTCGGAAGCGAGTCGAAACTTTGCGACCCATTCAAAATTCCGATGCACACGGCTTCGGTCGTGCTGTTGTTCTCGGCTTCGATCATGCCCGCGGCGATGCCATTGTTGTGATGATGGCAGATGAATCCGATGATTGCCGCGATGTCGTGCGTTACTGGGAAGTCCTTAACTCTGGCTACGATTGCGTCTTTGGCAGTCGTTTTGTCAAAGGCGGCGGCGTCGTCGACTATCCCTGGCTAAAACTTTGGATCAACCGCTGCGCCAACCTCTTTATCCGCTTCCTTTTTCGAATCAAACCTAACGATACTACGAATGCCTTTAAGGCTTACCGCCGTGAAGTCATTGCCGGCTGCCGTCCATTCCTCTCTCCTCACTTCAATTTGACTGTCGAAATTCCTCTAAAAGCGATTGTTCGCGGGTATTCCTGGACAGTCATTCCAATAACCTGGCGGAACCGCCGAACCGGTGGCGCTAAGCTCAAAATCAAGGAAATGGGCAGCCGCTACCTTTTCATCTGCCTCTACGTGTGGCTGGAGAAATATTTTAGCAAAGGCGACTATCAAAAAAAATCCAGTGAAGTCGCTGAAGCTTGAGCCGTCGTTCTGGTTTCTCACTCGTTATTGGAATCCCCGTATGCTGCCTTGCGCTCAAACAGCCACGGCGACTGCAACGATGCGGCCATGCTATTTCTTAAAATGCTCCAGCTAGACTTTGCGTCCGAATTTCTTCTCCAGTTCGGCGTGCGAAATTTGAATCATGGTGGGACGACCGTGGGGGCAGCAGTAGGGCAAGTCGCACGCCAGTAGATCGCGAATTAGTTTTTCGATTTCGGGATAACGCAACGGATCGTTCGCTTTGACCGCGTGGCGGCAAACTGTTTTCGCGATCATATCTTCGCCCAAACGCAACGGCGAACTAGTGCGGCTGGTCGTCTTCAATTCGTCAATCACTCGACGCAAGAAATCGGTGGCATCGGCGATTTCGAGAAAAGCGGGCAATGTATCGACCCGAAAACTGTGGGCGCCGAAGCCCTCGATTCCGATACCCATTTTTTGCAGGGTCGCGACATTCCGTTCGACCCATTCGGCGTCGCGCGGTGGCAGGGAAAAAATCTGCGGCAGGAGCATTCGCTGCGATGGAACTCCCTCCTCCTCCATCCGCCGGCGCAATTCTTCGAACAAAATGCGCTCATGCGCGGCATGTTGATCGACGAGCACAAGGCCGTCGGAATTTTCCATCAAAACGTAAAGCCGGTTGAGTACACCGATGATTTGAAATTGCTGATCGTCTTTCGGTGCAGCTCCCGGCTCAGGCGTGAGGTAGGGGTGATTGACCTCAATCGCCCGCCCGCGATTCGGTGAATCGCCCCCACCCGCCATTGGCGGCTGCGGCAGAGTGGGCTGATCGGGTGATAACGATGTGGAGGGACCGGCGCTGTCCCGTCCCATTCTTTCAAACGAGCTCGGGGCTGATGGCTGAACGGGTGGAGAAATTTGGGACAACACAGCGGTCGTCCCTCCAGGTGCGGGCGGGCTGAATTTTCGCTGCCAATCAACGCGCCCGCTCTCCAGCGTGCGCCGAACCGCTTCGACGATTGCCTCGCGAATCCTCCCCGGATCACGAAAGCGCACTTCGCGTTTTGCCGGATGAACATTCACATCCACATCCTGCGAGTCGAGATCGACAAACAGGAACGTGACCGGAAATTGTCCGCGCATGAGAGCGGTGTGATAACCCTCGCGCAGCGCAGTGGCGAGAATTCCACTGTCAATTGCGCGCCCATTGACAAAAACGAATTGTTGCGCGCGCGTTTGTCGACTGACACCGGCACGCCCGAGCCAGCCTCGAACTCGTACTCCTTGGTATTCGCGCTCAGAAATCTCCAGTAGCTCATTGAGAAATTCGGCACCGTAGAGGTCACGGATGCGATCGCGCAACGACGCCGTTACCGGCAATTGCAGTGCAACTTTCTCGTCGCGCACCAGGCTGAAGCCAATAGCAGGCTGCGCCAGTGCCTGCAAAAAAAATTGGTGCTCGATGTTCCGTGTCTCCGTCGTTTCGGAACGGAGAAATTTTCGCCGCGCCGGCACATTGTAAAACAGCGAGCGGACTTCGACTTGCGTTCCTGGTGCTTCACCACCGTCACGAACCGTCTCGATGCGTCCGCCATTTACCAGAATCTCCGTACCGGCAACCGCGCCGGGCTCGCGTGTCGTCAATCGGAAACGCGAAACACTCGCGATGCTCGGTAACGCTTCGCCGCGAAAACCGAGCGTGCTGATGGCAGCGAGATCGGCCGCGGAAGCAATCTTGCTGGTCGCGTGCCGCTCAAGCGACAGCAAAGCGTCGTCGCGATCCATTCCGCACCCATCATCGACAACGCGAATGCGGGATATTCCCCCGCGCTGAATCCCGATCTCAATCGAGCTGGCACCGGCATCGATGCTGTTCTCAACCAGTTCCTTCACGACCGAAGCGGGCCGCTCCACAACTTCGCCAGCCGCGACCTGGCTAGCAACAGTTTCGGGAAGAAGTTTGATTCGGCTCATTAGGACGTCTGACTGTAGGGCAGGCGCTCCGCCTGCCAAATCTAATGCGCAGCCGGAGAACTGCGTCCAAGACGTTTGAGCTGGACTGGCATGACTGCTCGATCCACCTTTTTGTCGCCGTTAAGGCAAGACACGTGCTGATTGACTTCAAATGGGTGGATCGTACGTTTCCTTGAGTGAATGATTGAGATTACCGACAGCGCGGTGCGGCAATTACGAGCCCTGGTGGGCGCAGCCGCAGAAAAAGGGTTGCGCATCGGGATTGCAAAGGGCGGTTGCTCCGGTCTGCAATACGAGATGACTTTGGGAGAAGCTCGCTCCGGCGATTCCGTCATTGAACGCGACGGGGTGAAGTTTTTCGTCGACGAAGACAGCGCCAAGTTGTTGCGCGGCTCAACTCTGGATTATCACGACGCCCTTACTGGGGCGGGTTTTCAGATTGTTAATCCAAATGCGGCTCGAACCTGCGGCTGCGGTTCTTCCTTCGAACCGACGCGCCCGCTCTAAAGTGAGTGGTGTTTTTTGATGGCACGGGAATTCTTCCGCTACGAGACGCCTTATGGCCGGCCGCGGCAGCGAGTGAACTATTTCGCTTGGACGGTGGTGATCCTTCTTCTCACCGGCTTCGCCTTTGCCGCCTGGCTGGGAAGCTTCTACATTTTTTGGCAACCGGAACGGCCCGATAGTTATCGGCTGCTAAGAAAACTGCATCGTATTGATCCGCCGCGTCGGTTCGAATTGACGGCGGCGCCGGCGGGTGAGTTTCTTAACCCAAAACAACTGCATGACCGCTACGCTCCCCTCGGCGAAGCGGAGTTATCCAAGGCGAATAGCGAGCTGGCGCGCAATTACATTCGCAATTTCCAACAGGTCCACGGCCTCGTCCCCTATGTGGTCGGGCGCTTTCGCATCATTGAAGTCCACCAGCTCGGCTCGGCGGATATTTTCACTTCCGGAATGGTTGCGCTCGCTGCTGCAATTGATAACGGGGAAGTTCTGCTCGAACACGTTTATCCAGCCGATCGCCGCGACGTTCCGTTGATGCGCCAAACACTCGCTCCCGGTCTCGAGATCAAGCTCGAACGATCACACGATATTTCGGCGGTGATTCACGCGGATCGGACGGCCGATGGTCGCATCCTGATTACGGCGATGCCGTTGCTTTACGGAACCTACACCGTTACCCGCGGTACCGGCACGTTTAGCCTGGAACCCCCGCTCAATCTCAATCTCGCGGCTGGTTGGCCGCTTTTTAAACGCGAAGAATTGCGCGGCGCCGAAGATCGATTCGCACAGCTGCGTCAAAATGAACCCGTGGTACCTGGCACAATCGCGATCCCGGGAATCTCGCCCAGTGGGACACCGCCGCGGGGAAAGCCGGAAAAATCGCAAAGAATCAAAAGCCTGCAGCAACACCGAGCGGGACGGCGATGCAAGTCGCCAAAGCTAACACTCCAGCCCAAACGTTATCGACCCCGCCCTCGCAGACGTTGAGTCTGACCCCAACTCCCAGTGAGCCGGCCGACGGCACCGCTCTGGCATCGACCGCAGGCGGCGGGAATTGGAAAACGTATCCACCCGGCAGAATGCCGCTGGGCCGTCTCATCGCGACAACGGACCTCGATCAGGTGGCTGACCGCGGCCTTTCCGGAGAGCGCACTTATCTGAAAGGACAATTTGTGGTCAATTTCGCGGATGCGAATAAAGCCGTCTTACGGCCGCGCTCGCGCATGCCCGATTCGGTAATGCTTCTGGCTGGGGGAAATTCCACCCGGATCATTGTCGAATATCCCGCGGGTTATGTCCCGCCGAAACCGGGTTCAATCGTAAGCCGTGATGAAGTTCGTCCGTTTGAAATTACCGAGGTGCGAAAACAGGAAGATGGCCAACTCAATGTTTTCGCGCGCGAGATCATGCAACCGTAACGGAGGTTAGGCTTCCAACCATTCGCCAGTCCGGCTCGGACCTCGGCTGGCAGGCATCTTACCTGCCGAATCAGCGCCTATCGATGATTATCCTGCCGTCGCGAATTTCGATCGTGCCCTCACCGTAGGTTGTTCGGTATTCGCCAAGGTATTCCCGCAAGGGCCGGGAACGATATTTCCAGTCAAGCACGTCTCGCGGTATCGGCTCGTTGTTAATGGTGATGCTGCTCAGCCGCGGATTTTCCAGTGTCTGCGGGCCGTCGCTCTGAATCTCGATGTCACCATTCAAATAATAACGACCGCGCCCAACGTATTCGCCCAGTGGCACGCTCGTTTGAATGTGCAGGCGGTTGCCTTCTATCGCTACGAAAACCTTGCCGCGAGCATGCCGATTGTTCGCAATCAAATTGTTCAGATCCTCTGCTGTTAATTCGATGTGTGCCGGCTGATCGCGGGTGTGTTCGAAATCCACCCATTTCTGTTTTGCGGTCCTGGCACTTTCTTCCGTGGTTTCAAACTGCGGCACGGGCGAAGGTTCCTGCGACAGCACGTGCGTTTTCTTCGCCCAAAGAACACTGCGCAACACCGCGGAGTGGGTCTTGTATCCGAAATACAAGCCGATGGCACCGGCGATAATCAGGAAAATGATGAAGCAGGTCAGAATCAAACAACCCTTGCCGAGGCATCCCATCCCTGTCTTCTCGCGTGGAAGCGGGCCTTCGATCCAGGTGTTCATTTCCCTTCAGCCGGGGACGTTTCCGCTGCCGCTCGCAACTTCTGATAAAGGTCCTGCAATCCCTGCGAGAGCACGCGCGGTCCGGCAAGCATCGGCATAAAATTTGTGTCGCCACTCCAACGCGGGACAATGTGAATATGGAGATGATCGGGGATGCCTGCGCCCGCGCATTCGCCGACGTTGATCCCGATGTTGAATCCCTGAGCTTTCACCACCTGTCGCAACAATTCCTGCCCCCGCACCACGAGCGAAAAAAGTTCGGCAATTTCATTCTCGCCGAGATCGCGCAGCTCACCCACTTTTCGATACGGCACCGCCATCAAATGTCCAACGGTGTAGGGGTATCGATTCATGATCAGGAAGGAATTCTTTCGGCGCAGCAGAACAAGATGGGCAGCATCATCGCTAGTGCGTGCCGCCTCCGCCAGGAAATCGGCGGGACTCGATTTCTCGAAGTATTCAAAGCGCCACGGCGCCCACAAAGTTTCGAGCTCGGCTTTTGGGAATTCCACCAGCTAACGAGAGTAAGGCGTTATCAGCGAAAGTCGAGTCTATCTGTGAGGCGGCAGCGGCGCCACGAATCCGTAGCTGGAGGGTTCGTCACCCTTCTTTTCCACGGTGACACGGTAGGAAAAACCACCCGAGCTCCACGGTTCCTCGTCCAATGGAACGACGAGAGCGTTACACCCAACGGGCGGCTCGTTAAAAAAACGCGGACGCTGCAGATACAAAAGTAAGCCCTCATCGGGCGCGGGAAGAATTTCGTAGCGCAGATGTTCGGCCGCAGCCATCTGTCGAACTTCGCGGCCGAACTTCACCAGCGCATCGCGATTGTTGCGATAGCCGTCGATCATTCGCATCCCCGAATAGGCACCGGTAAAGATCGCAGCCAAAATGATAGTGACTACCGCCAGCTGGCGAATGCGAACAATATTGATCGCCTTCAGTTGCGCAGCCAGGAGAAGACAAAGGGCTGGAACAACCGGAAAAATTCGATCCACCCTTTTCGACGGAATCAACGACATCACTACGATTCCGCCGGCGACCCAGGCAACCAGAAAGAACATCTCCGGGGAAAACCCGGCCAGCCATTTTCCGGTCGTCGCTTTCGTCTTCCGCAACGCCACCACGAGCAATCCGATAATAAGCAAACTCCAGGGCGCGAATTTTTGCAGCAGGTGCGGAATATAGAAAAGCAACGGTTGCGACCGATGAATCCCCTCATGAAAACGGCCGGCGAATTCGATTAAGACAACGTCTTCATAAAATCCGTCAATGAAACGGATCCCGGTGATAACCCAAAGACAGAACAGGGCGAAGGAAGCAATCCATGGAGTCCATCCGCTCCACGCACTCGGAAAATCGGGACGCCATCTCCTGCGCAATTGATACAGAACCAGCGGCGGTAGAACAAACGCCCAAACGACTGGCCCCTTAATAAACATCGCTGCCGTCAATGCCGCGAAAAGCGCGACCCGATCGTGCATGTTCCAGAGCGTCCGCGTGCGGATTTTTTCGAACATCAATAACCCGGCCGCAAAAGTGGCAAGAGCCAGCGGCATATCGGTTCGAACCAGGGTCGCCAATCGCACGCTCAAGAGATTCAGACCAAATGCCGCCAGCGCGATCAGCGCGGGCAAATCACCAAAAGCTCGAGCGCCTCGAAAAATCAAAAATGCGAGCGCGACCGCGGCAGCGAAGGAAGGAAAACGCCACGCGAAATCCCATGAGCGGCCAATTTCATAAAGCCCCGCGGAAATCCAGGCGACCGCCGGTGGTTTGCTGTTGATATGATGAATGGAATGACGTTTTGGATTGCCGGCCATGCCTTCGTGCGGTGTCGTCTGATAAAGCCAGCGCTGTTGGCCGATCATTTGGTACGAAACGAACGCCTGTTTTGCCTGATCGTAGTCGTCGAGTGTCCAAGGCAGGTTTGAAACGGCGAACAGAGAAACCGTGAGAAAGCTAACAATTAGCGGCAGTCGCGTGTTTTTCCCGGCTTCAACCATACAAGTAAGCGGCGGCTCGAAGCGTCCGGGCCGGACACGCATTGGCACTCCCAGTCAGAACACTCGACTTCGCACAACCGGTCCCGGCTCATCAGCTAGTCGCGCCAGAGCAACGCGCGCACCGGTGCCGCGTCCCCGCCCACTACTTTGAGCGGCAACGCGGCAAAATCATAAACTCCCGCTTCGATCTCGCTCAGGTCGAGCGACTCAACAATGGCAATATTTCCGGCGGTAAGCGCATTATGATTGGCCAAAATCTTTGCTTCGATCGGGTCGACGGAAGGAAGATCGACCCCGAGTAAGACAACGCGAAGTTCGCGTAACCAGGCGATTGCCGCCGGTTTGAGCACCGGAATCCAATCTGGAAATCGTCTTGAGTCACGGAAGCAATTCGTTTTTAGCAGGACCCGGCGCGTTTCTGCGATTTCCGAGCGCGCGTGTTCCAAATCCGCAATAGCAACGAAAGGCTGAGTGCGCGAAAACTTTTCCCCCAAGTCGATCACGACTGCCGGTCCGATATAGTTTTCCAGAGGAACCGAATCAATGGTCTCTCCTTTTCGGGTGAAATGAAAGGGCGCGTCCGCGTGCGTTCCGTTATGCACGCTCATGGTGACCGCGCCCACATTGACTGAACATGCTTCGCTCAGGTACCACTTTAATTCGTATCGAAACGGTGTGTCGCCCGGCCAGGGCGCGAGATCGTTCGTCAACGGCCGTGAAATATCCCAGATGGTTCTCATCCAGCGCGGCGCAGCTCCCTTATTATGGCATCAGCGGCATTTTCCCCAGCCTCTCCGCGGCCGAGCTTCTGCGCCACGCCGGCAAAATCCGAGAGCATGCGCGCCCGTTCTGATTTGTCAGTCAACAAGCGCGCTACTGCGGCGGCAATGGCCTGTGGTTGTGCCTGGTGCTGGATGAACTCGGGAACAATCTCGCGACCTGCCAGCACGTTCGGCATTCCCAAATATTTTATTTTCACCACCAGACGCGCAGCCAAATAAGTCAGCCACGCTACTCGATAAATCAGCACAAAAGGCAATTGAGACAACACGGCCTCGAGCGTGGCCGTTCCTGACGCTACCATTCCGACATTTGTCTGCACCATCAGCTGAGGAACCTCACCTTTAACGATGAAAAACTTTCCCGTGGCGGGTTTGCCGTAAAGATCAGCGCCGATCAACTCCGCCAGCGGCTCCGATGCGGCCGAGACGGCAAAACGGAGATCAGGATTTTCATGACTCAATGCTACCGCCGCCTCGCGCATGACCGGGAAAATCTTTTTCACTTCGCGTTCACGACTACCGGGAAATAAACCAATCAGATTGTCATCCCGAGCCCCGAATGTGTTCGGGGTCGAGGGATCCCGTGGCGTTTGCTCGAAGGCTTTATCGCTGGATACCCCTCTCGGAGCCGGAATGGCGTTTTCGTTCGGTATGACCGACGTCATGGGGTGGCCGACAAAAATCGCGCGCAGGCCCGATTCTTCGTAAAGCTGGGGTTCGAATGGAAAAATACACAGCATCAAATCAATCGACTGTGCCATTTGCGAAACGCGCCGGCGATTCCAAGCCCACACTTGCGGGCTGATGTAATAAATAATTTTCAGCTCGGAAAACTTCGCTCGCAGGGCACGAGCAAGCCGAAGATTGAACCCGGGGTAGTCGATCAACA
>Ga0209687_1000499_pt1 | contig 13026 bp, 14 predicted proteins | sample GraSoiAngelo_136_FD_185893 | JGI IMG/M metagenome (GOLD analysis project Ga0209687, IMG submission 185893) | Grasslands soil microbial communities from the Angelo Coastal Reserve, California, USA - 14_0929_09_20cm (SPAdes) (version 2) | ecosystem: Environmental > Terrestrial > Soil > Grasslands ...
CACGATCAGCGGCAAGTCACCAAGCGGGTGTTCGCTCTTCGCGCGCTCGGCCCTCAACGCGGCGAGCTCTTCGTTCTCGAACGGATTGACGGCGGCAGCGATATGCCCCAACTGCGCCAGCGCCCACGTCCGCATACGCTGCGCGTCGGGCGGCAGCTTGTCGCGCGGAGGTTCGTTTGCGCGCTTAACAGCGCCCGCGATGCCGGCTCTCATCTGAGCTAAAGCAGCCGGAGGAATGTCGACCACCCGCAATGGATTTGAGACCTTCACTGCTGGGATCGGGCGTTGAGTCGCGAGATCCGCCGAACGCACCAGCTTGCCATCCGGCATCATGCGCCACGGATTATCGGCTCCGGCGTCGACCAGTACCATCCCGGCAACATCCGCGGGATAGATCGAAGCATAGAGACGAACCAGCCAACCTCCATAGGAATGGCCTACAAGGACGAACGGCGGTTTCGCGCCGGCCTTGTCGAGGAGCGTGTGGAGCTCATAGACGATCTGATGGAAGGTGCGCGGGTAGGGTCCAAGGTCGCTCCATCCATCGCCCGCGCGGTCGTACGAGCAGACGCGCGCGAACTTGGAGACGCCTGACTGGACGAGACTCCACTCGACCGAGAAGTCACCGATGCCCGCTTCGAGGATGACTGTCGGCTGCGAGGCGCGGGCTTCGCCGGTGCAATTGAGGTGCAGTCGCCACCCGCCTACGTCGATCAGTCTTCCCGGCGGAGGAAAAGGAGGCGACGCAGATTCATTTTGAGGCAAAACAGCAGCCGTCTGTTGAGGTAAAACTGCGGCTGGCTGAAACATCAGCAACAATACCGAAGCCCCACAAACCACCATGAAAGAGAAAGTCCGAAAGATTTTTTTCATTTCGCGTCCTTCATCGCATTGCCAAGTCTCGGGAGCTGGACGAGTTGCTCTGATCCAGCCGGCAGGGATCGGACCGAAGCTTGAGAATCTGAGGATCATTGTTGCGTCGATTGACTTCGAAGACGGCACAAGATGGCAGGCGCCATCCGATTATCAATAGGTTCGCAATAAACAGTTGGAGGCATTGCTTTTATGAAGAAGTGGTCAGTCATTCTCATTATAGTAATTGCGCTGTTTGGTTCACGCGCATTCGCTGGCTCTAAGACAATGTCATTGCGCTTCCAACCTGGTCGTCATCATGCGGTTTCCACACGCTGATAGTAAATTCCTGCCCCGGTCGCTAACTCTATCTCAGTTGCACACTCAAGATTACTCAGTATTTTCAGGTTCTCTGCAGTGACCTGAATTTCTGGTCGAATTGATGGAGAGATTCAGGAGGAGCAGATCTTCCAAATCAAGGCGTACAATTTGGAGATTGTTGAGAGCGTTATTAACAAGATCGTGAATGGTCCTCATGGTTGCCTTGAAGCTGCGACGCTCTTCTTTAGAGGCTGATGATCAATTCGCGAAACTCAATATCCTCCGGTAGAGGACTGATTTTGCTATCCCTCAACTCCGTCTCTCGAAGTTCCTCGCCTCCCAATTCAATGGCTTGGGCAAGAGTGCGGCGAGCCGCCTCTCTATGACCTTGAAGAAACCACGCGTATCCAAGATTGCCAAGTATGATCGGATCGGGTTTGTGTGAAGAGCGATTCACTGCGTCTTTTAACAATTCGGCTGCATAGCGAAGACGCTCATCCGCTCTCTGGGCATCGCCCGCCGCACTTAACTGTTTGGCTTCGCAGAGTGCCATATATCCGATCTCGTTCAGCGCAATAGAACTCGGTTTCCACAGTCGGGGCTCATCGCCATAGAGCCGTAGAACCGTCTCACAAATATCAATAGCTTCGCCGTCGCGATCCTGGCGGAAGAGGGCAATGGCTTTGTTGGTCATGCTGATGCCGACTCGCTCTCGCAAAGCAATATCAGTGGCGTGGCTGAATCGCCGCTGAACTTCGTCGTACCGTTCTATCGCTTCATCGATCCTGTCCATCTTGTTCAGCAATACGCCAGTCAGATTAAAAGCGCTGGCGACTCGATCCTGGATCACCGGGTCCTCTGAGTCGCTAAACAAGGCGTCAACTTGTTCGTAGGCCTCTATCGCATCTCTGTCGAGATTCACTGAAGCAAGGCTACGCCCCTTGCTTAAGAGCGCGCTCGCCGCCAGCCGAGTAAGCTCCAGGTCTTTTGACTGACAGTGCAGGTCTATAAGCCGGGAGTACGTAGAGACGGCTTCTAGCGGCCTGCCAAGTTGCTCAAGCAGGTCCGCCTTATTAAAGATCGCCTTCGCGATTTCGAGATTCACATCGGGGAGGCTAGCTCCAGTTTGAGCGAGGAGATCGCCAAGCTTTTCAAAGAATGCATAAACCCAGAGTTGCGCGTGAGGGGATTCCAATCCGGCAACGGCGACTTTGAGCAAACGAGCCAATTCTTGAATCTGTTCACTGGTAAACTGTCGCAGCCTGGCATCTGAGATTAGTCTGACATTTGATATGGCCTCGGCCCAGCGCGATGCTTGAATAGCTTCGCGCACCTGTTCCAACGATTGTACCGGCACGATCAGTTACTCCTTATCCCACATTGTAGAATAGCCGGTCAGAAAGTAGCAGAGGCGGCGACGCTGTGCAAAGGCTATGTCACGAATACGGGCCAATACCATTAGCTATTGTCGTCAACCGGTGCAGTCGTAACAGATTTTTTGACTCGTGAAGAAATCTCGATTTGGAATTAACATTCGCGTGACGAGTGTGCTTCCGTATAGTAGAATACCGCCGCCGCCAACGGCAGTAGTCGCTGAGCCGTCAGTTCCACTTCGGCGGCGCTATTTCAAGCAGGGTATTGAAGACGAACTAAAATTCTAAAGGCTGGTCGTCAGTGCATCCGCAATAGCACAGCAAAGAGAAGCGCAACGATCAGCATAGCCAATCCCGATTCATTTTCCGATGTGACTGGCTTGGTTTGGAAACCGAATAAAGCTCTATTGCTTACGCCGCAGGCTCATTGTCAGGAATCGCTAAGTTCCCTCTTCTACTGCCTTGCAAAAAAGACATCCCACGCCCATCGACCGATGTGAGCGTGTTGCGCGTCTTCGACCTTCGCGCGATAGCGAAATCGATTGCCGTAGCGGTCCCTTAACCTCGCTTCTTGATAATCAAGCGAAACCGATTCAAGACCAAGTTCCGTCAGTGTGTGCAGTTCGTTAGGCTCTGATTTGCCGTTGTGATTCATGTCCTGCCACAGACGAAGCTGTGTGAATATACGGTCGCGCCGGTCAATGATGCCGTCACCATTGCCGCCGTTCTCGGGCTTGTCGAACTCAGTTAATGCAAGAAATCCGTTAGGGTGAGCGGAATGAGGCTGCGGAGTAAAATTACCGAACAACTCAGTACCATTGTCTATGACTCCGTTTCCGTTTCGGTCGAAAACCAGAAAGGCGTCGTCCGAGCGTGCTGTCGTCCAGGAAATATGGTCGAGAATTCCGTCTCCACTCAAGTCGAACGCGACGCCGTTCGCGGCATTCGTAAGATCAAAACCATTGCCAAACACATCGATCAATATTGGGCTGTAGCAAGGGGTTGGCAACGAAGGATCGAGGCCCTGTTCGTTTCCGCCAGCAGTGTCACCGCAGTCGCCGCCTTCAGTTCCCCCGCCACCCGTGATGCAAGAAGTCTCGCTTATGACCGGATCCGGTGTCACTTCTTCCGGTTCCTTGCATTTGCACGTCAGGCCCGCCTGCCCTTGGCGAATGTTCTTGGTCCACTTAGCGTGCCAACCGCCAGGAACAGCAGACTCCTCAACCGTCGCCACGTCGAACGACGGCCAGCATTCAGTGGGGCCAAAGAAGTCCGTCTCGCAGGTCACACCATTTCCAGAGGCCAGCTTGTTTTCACTAAAACCATTCAGATAGCTTATCGTCCATGTCTCCCACTTGGTGGGAATGTCTCCCGGAATCGAATGCTCGCAACAGACGGTGCTGCCGCTATAGCAATTGTACAAGCCCTGAATGGCCGCGGTTTCATTAACCACAAACATGAAGGCCGAAAAGATCAGAAAGAGCAGCGCATTCCTTGTTGTCATTTGATTTCCTCCGAGGAACGACCTTTTCTGGCGCGCGCCACATCCTGTTCGAGTCGTTTAGCATTTTCCACGATTGAAATTATTGCAGACCTCTTCTCAGCAGCGTCCATCGCGCGTACTTCCGTCTCTGTTATAGGCGCATTTGGCTTCAGCGGACCATGAGAAGGCCTCTTTAGCCAGTCGACCTCCTCCAGCAGTGCTTGCTTGCCCTCCTTTAAACCGGTTCTGAACCCGGCTCGGTACCATACGTTTCCGGCCATAGGTCCGCCATAGGTTTTATCATCATCGGTCGGCAGAGACTGTATCTCCAATGCCAGTTTGTCGAGTGCCGCCGGCATGCTCTCATCCGGTACATCGAGCAACTTTTCGTACAGTCCTCTGGATCTTGCGAATTGGATATCGTGACCCAACTGCGAACCTAGCATATCCATTCCCCAGTCTTCATTGCCCTCGATGGAATCATCGTCGAATATAGCCATCTCGACTATGACAGGACCGAGTCGGCCGTCCTCCATCGTGATGTTAAATGGGTCGAATGACTGTATTGTGGATTGCCCTGGCTGCAGGCGGTGCTCCGGTCTTTTCATGTCTCTACCGGTTCCCGAACCATTCCCAGGCGATGTAACACGGAAGGCCATCATATAGCCCTTGCAGGCGCGGTTCGAGATATTCGTGAATTTGACAGTCACCATAGGCCGATTGTTGAATCGTTTATCCGGCCCTAGTCTCGCCGTGGCCTCCAGTGACTGGGTTTTGTTTATTACCTGGAGTTTTTGACTCTTCATTGAAGAGTTGGAAGCAAGCTGTGATCTTGACAAGAAACCCACGGTTATCAGAAGCGGAATGGCGGCTAGAAATATCGAAAGTCTCTTCAGTTTCGACATCGCTCAATTCCTCCCTAATTACTCGACAGCGATAAAGAAGCGCAGTAAACGACACCTAAAAGAAATGGACACGACACAATTCCACGATTCAATGCTGCTCCAGCTCTCATTATCAATTATTGGTACTCTTCTATTGAGCTATGGTCATGAATGGCACGGAGAACGCGAACGATTCTATGCTGGCCAACCATTACCGTCAACAAGACAAGAGATGAGAAACACAAAAACCCTCGAATTAGTCTCTTCTAAAATTACCGATAGAGACTGGAATCGCTTGCGCGGCGATTTTCCTTACTTGGGACCTGATGGAGGCGCTACTCCGCGGAGTCCGTTAATAGATTAGCTATTGTCGTCGACTGGTGCAGTCGTAACAGATTCTTGACCCGTGAAGAAATCTCGATTTGGAATTAACATTCGCGTGACGAGTGTGCTTGTGTGTAGTAGAATACCGCCGCTGCCAACGGCAGTAGTCCCCTGAGCCGTCAGTTCCACTTCGGCGGCATCGTTCAAGCAGGGTATTTGGAGACGAACAAATTCTAAAGGCTGGTCGTCAACGCATCCGCAACAGCACAGCAAAGAGAAGCGCAACGATCAGCATAGCCAGCGCCGGCTCGGTGTCTGGCGTTGGTGCACCAGTTAATCCTTTATTTGAGGCTGAGGTGTTGTTTTGAGTTGCGGCTGCTTTGAGAGTCACAGGGGCTTCGCCCGGGTCACAGATGCACTCCTCAGCGCCGCAGTCACAATACCGGTAGGTGCCAGCGACATGGCCAGCCATAGCCTGCTGTGAAAATGGACCGGGAATGGAATTGTTCCGAGATACACAAAATGGGAGCACCAGCATCAGCGCGGCACAGCATAGTAGTCTCTTCATTAGTCTAACCTCCGGCGAGAATTTGAAGTTGGGCAAGGACGTGCGATTAGAAAGTAGCCGATGCCAACAGGCAGTCGTTGCACTCCTGGTAAACGCCCAACGCATCCGTGTTGAAACTGAAACTCTGTATTGGTCCTTGGCGAAAGTAGCTGCCCAGGCGCGTGCCCTGGCGGATATAGAGACGCTCGAGCTTGTGAGCCAAATAATACTTGGGCTCCCTGTATCTGAGCGGGCGAAGAGTCTTGCACTGCACTATCAGGCATTCTGCTTACATAGCAAAGGCCGATTCGTTGAAGCACATAACCTCCTGGACAACTTGTTGGAGAAGGACCTTGATCCACGGCTGCGCGCGAGGGCAGTAGGCAACAAAGCGGCAGCCTACTTTTCTGCTGGCGAGGTTGACCGATCCCTGCAACTCCACGTGAAGGCTGGGCAACTCGCGCGTGACTGCGATCCCGTCTCTCTCCTCACGGCCCTTCAGACGGTCGCTCTAATAAAAAGCATCCACGGCGATCATCGTCAGTCTCTGGCTGACCTTGAATCTCTAGTGCCATTCGCTTTCCAGGTTTCTAGGTACGATCCGAGAGCCTTTGCCTTGGTGCTGAATAGCTATGCGGTTGAGTTGGGCGAGATGGATCATGTAGAGCAGGCGCTAAACGTCGCCTCGCGCCTAAAGCCATTTGCGTTCATCCATCCCGAGTTCAACGACACAATTGCCGAGCTTGAGAGCAAGCTACCGGCGCGAAAGCATTCCGTCGTAGTCATTCAGCGTGCAGCCGAGCCTGTCGCTGCCCTAAAAACGGTATCCAATCCAGCACGAAAGCGGCGAAGGCAATCAACGTTCATCATCCGTGAAGCCGAACGGCGCTTCACGTCGTTTCGAGCGCCGCCTCCTCAACGCGGACGACTCATTCCATCCAACCTCGCGGTCATCAATCCCGCGCGCCAACCTGCCAAACCACGGGCGCCTTAATACCTCTCCGACTACAACCCCTTCCAAGTACATCGTAGATTTGATCTCTGGTCTAAACGTTGAAAGTCTGCGGAGAAATATCAAGCGCATTTCCACGGCGCATAAATAAAGGTGTTTCTTCAAAGAGCATGCCGTAACCAGATTTCTTAGCGCTACGGTCTGATTAGAAACTCAATGAGCGGGTGGCCGCCATTTGAGGTGGCGTCCACCCTCTCACTAACTGAAGCGCATTGGCGTGAAGGGATTGGTTTACCTAGAGCACGCCGCCGCGCTGGAGGGCAGAATGATAAATGATGACAACCACCGGGACAACCCGGAAAAACGTATTGGCCATTCCACTTCAGCCGCTCCGTCTAAGGCATTCAAGCCGGAATCGTCTGAGACCCCTGTTAACATTCCCAGGAGCGGCAAGTTTAATCGGCGATCCTCCGTGAGCGAACGCGCACAAAAGCTTCGCTCCATCCTCCTTGCTCAACGAGTCGCATATCTGCAAATCCCGCTTCTATCTCACATGCTAATGGCGCGTGCATTGGCAAGCTCATCGGCAATGGCGACCCTCAGGTCACTACAAGTGATCACCGGCGCACGAAGAAGATTTCGAATCCTCGACGCCGAGAGACTGCAATCGCTGAGCGAAATTTGACTGCAACTTTGCGAATTGTTCTGGCTGCGAATCCACCAAAACGCGGCCGTTCTGGATGGAGGTGTATTCGATGGACTATAGAATACGTGAGGCGGTTGCATACATTGAGGCGAACTACGCGAACGTAATTTCAGTTCTTGACCTGACGCGACGCACGAATCTGTCACTCTCACGATTGGAAATTCTGTTCAAACGCGAACTCGGCGTGCCTCCTGTCAGGTACATAAAGGAGACAAGGATTCGGGCGGCGAAAAGAATGTTTGAAACGGCTCCTGCTTTGAGAGTGAAGGAAGTAATGGCAGCGGTAGGCATCAATGACATGACTTATTTTGGACGTCAATTCAAGCGCATGCTCGGGACAGGGCGAACGCATCTAAAGTCCAACAACTTTCATTAGATAGCTTTCGTTCCAGCCGGCATTCAACCTTTTAGACTTAACTCCTACTTTTTCAGTTTTATCGTGCTTGAGTAAGTTCAAGGCAATGTGCCTGAGAATAGCCATATTCTCGGGAGCGTGATCTTTGCGAATACGACTTTGATCTTCGCCAAAAGCAACGTCCAGTACCCAATGTAAGCTGTTTTCTATAGACCAGTGTCCTCGTATGGCTTTGCCAATCTGCTCTGCTTGTCCAGCCAGAGAGCTAATGTAGTATCTCTTCTGTCGGCTGGTTTGCCCGTCGACTGTTCTCTCACTCTCCACCATTGCGATGGATTTGAGGTTCTTCCACGCATCCTTATTTCGAATCCATCCTATATCCTCACTGCTCCAATAGCGACGGATCTCTTCTCGTCCGTGCTCACCATCTATGGTCTGGTGATAGGTGTAGCTGGTCTGTTTGAATTTATCTTCTAACGCCCAATCGAAGTACTTGGTCAGATCATCCAGCAACAGGCCCTGGTTGCCTTTGACTGCCAATACATAATCGGCTCCTTTTTCAACAATCGCTGACGCTATCTCTGTCTGACAACCCATCGCATCTATTGTCACGATGCACCCTGAAACCTCTAAAATCTTCAGTAACTCCGGAATGGCTGTGATCTCATTACTCCCATCGGCAACTTTCTGTTGCCCAAGTACCAGTCCGTTCTCTCTACCCCAGGCACTCACCATTTGTAACGGCCCTTTCCCCTTCCTTCGGTCATGCGTTCGCCGCGATTGTTTCCCGTCTATAGCTACCACTTGGTTCTTAATCACCCGATAAATCGATCCCACCCATCCAAGAAAGCTCTCTCGAAACTCTTTCGGATTTATTCGTGCAAGAACTCGCCCGATCGTATCGTGTGATGGTATCCCGTTGGGCAATTCCAGCATCCTTTTGAACCATTCCTCCTTTGATCTCCCAAACAGCTCCATCTCTTCCAAAGTCTCCGCTCCGCATATCGTCGCGCAGATCGCTATTATCAGTATGTCTATTAGCTTATGCCGTTTGGTTCGATCTATCCGTGGATCTCTGATTGTGCTCAGGCACTCTGCTAAGCTCTGTGGCCGCTCTTCCATTTGCAGGATATTCCCTTCATCGATAGTTCTCCTGCTTCTGGGGCTACTCAGCCTCTACATTCTATTACTTTTAAGATGCGTTTGCCCTGCGTCCTTTCATACGTCATATAGCGTTAGGCGACATTAGCAAGTACAATTTGAGGCCTGTGCTGCACCCTATAATTCCTCACCAGTATAGCGAGCTTTTCCCTGAAAAGTCGTCTTCTTCGTTTGAAAAACTAACTCCGTAAATACCGAGATCTGTTCTCAAGGCTTTCTCAAAATCGCCTATGACGTTTAGCAACTCCAAGCGACTCTTTTTCGAAATTATCTCTGTTACAACAACCTGTTTCAGTAGTTCGTTTGAGTCCTGCCGAAAATGGTAGCAGACAGACGCGGTTTGAGAAGAAAAGAATATTGCATTCTTCGAATCCCAGTTGTTTATATTCTCTAGCATGCTCGCAAGGCAGGACCAAGTAACGGTTCCCAGATAGAGATGTTTAGCGAAATCACTCAAATAGTAAGCGAGTTCTGGGTAAGACTTCAGCCGAGCATCAAGCAGTTTAGTGGCGACTGTTTGTCTAACTTGTAACCTCATCTCCATAGACTTAGCTCTTATGGTCAGTCGGCTTGTTATGATAGAAGCAATTACTGACAGAATAACTCCAGTAAGAGCGATTATTGCGGTAAGAATTGGAGCACTCAATATATCACCTTATCTGAGAGTAAGAGTTGGAGAATCAGAATCATAGTCTAGCCACCGAACGGCCACGATCACCGGGGCCGGCCTGAGATGTTGGTGATAGTCGAAGCATTCGTTGGCCGGCCTCCGGTGCATCGGGTGTTAGGCGCTGCCTTCCAAGAACCGAGTGTCTTTTCTTTCTGGCTTCATTACCAGTACCTTACGAGATCATGATCGCTCTTTATGCTGAGTCGCCAACTCTCCTTCATTTTGCCCCGTAGCCAGATTCTTGATGATTTGTTCAATCTCCTCTATTGCCCATCTCCGAGAAGCATTGCTTGCTAAATTACTTTGCTTATACAACTCTTCAAATTCTTCGTCGAATTTTCGCATCCACCGTAGCACAGTAGGGGCATGCCAACTGAATATAGTCTGCCTATATCCCTCTCCCGCACGTGGGATAAGAGATTCTGCTACAAACCAATCACCCACCATAGTTAGGTTACCCCCGCGCGCGCGGTGTTATTACAACCCGGACTTTCTCATCTGGCATGGAATCAAGGAACTCCACAAGCGTTGTGAGTCTGGCTTCTGTAGCTTTCGGGCCAGTAGTGCTGAAGTCTATCGTTGGATCTATTATTAATGCACATCCTCGTTCTCGCGCATGCCTCTCTAATGCCTTTCGCTCTTCTCTCAATAGATTAAGATAATATTTGCTTCGAGGGTGAGGCCCTTCTCGCTCTCTCCATATCTGGTGGTCTACGTCCTTATGTGGGATGCAGAATGACGAGAAGGCGCCTCGTGTCGCATCTCACCAAATGCACCCAGTTCAATAACGAGATTTGCGTATCGGGCTAATAATTCAGCTCGTGTTTCAGGCCAGTCAGCGATTTCAATACTGGATTGTGGTTTCTGTGGTGGCGGAAAGACAATTTGCTCGAAATTAGCATCGTTAAGTCTTTCAGCTATATCTGAACCGTCTTCATTGATGGAAATTGCCTGTAACTGAGAGATCATTTCTGTGGGTAAGGTGTTCACAGCAATTGGAAGTACAGGTATGTTGAGCGCCATAGCATAGCCTGTCTCTTGGTGCACCCACGGTCGCTCTTGAGATTTTTGGCTAATAATGGGCATGAAGAGATGAGCATGTGAAATCATCCCTTTAATCGCATCGGTAAACGGTGTACCCGGTCGTATATCCTTATCCCAAAAAGGTTCCAAACCAAGGGTCTTGAGAGCATCAACCAATATAACGGCGAGTTGTCGATCTTGACCGGCGTAGCTAACAAAAACGCGAAATCGATACATGGGCTGTCTTATCTCCTGGTTTATTTTAGTCTTTCGTGATGGCTGTGCTTCACTCTCTTCTTCTTTCGTCATTCGGTACTTCGTTGTTACTTCGGTCGTATGCGGTCGGGTAGCTGGGCGGGAGCAATCCCGCCCAGCTACCTAAGAACCGTGCGTGCGACTTTCACCGCACACGGCTCAAGCCTCTCAAAGGTCCCTCGCGAGACCCGCCGATGTTGTCACATCGACTTCACGATACTCGTCTGATGCCAACGCTTTCGCGGAGAGCTGCACCAGCTTAAACATCGGCTGTCATCTGCATTGCTCTCTAAATCGGTTTGTCAGACTCTCGCGACGAGACACCAGATGGAAGTCTTCGCTTTCGCGTGAGGTGATCCCATCATTGTACTCAACCTCTATCCGTCCCATCACAGAGCGGCCTTCGCTTTCTGTCGTTCGCGCACTCGGCTGGAACCGCTTGTTAGACGCTGTTTTGCATAACTCCATGTATCTACCGCTGATCGTGAGGTACTATCACGGTCACAGCTTGGCTTGAGCTATTGTTACTGCTATCTGTACAGGTGATCGTAATTGTATAGATTCGTCCATTGCCGCTTCCTACTCGTTCAGCACGTAGCCGCACCTGATGAGCATCTAGGATCTGCCAATCAGCAGGTGTCCCTTCGTTGCTGGTTACATTAAGGGTACAGTTTACCGAGCCACTATCATCAGTAGTATTGTAGTTTATCATCACATCTTTCATTTTATGGTTAGGCGGCCAAAGGACTGAAGGCGAGGCAGAGACACCGCTAATCACAGGTGGAGCTGTATCGGAAGGGCTAAAAGCCTCAGAGACCGATTGAGGTACGCCATTACCGAATCCCGTTGCGCCTCCAATCACATAGATCGTCCCATCAATCACTCCTGTTGCCATTCCGTATCGTCCAGTAGGCATCGGCGCATCGGTAGTCCACGTATCGGTCACTGGATCGTAAACCTCATTGACCACCGTTTGAGGAGAGCTGTTGCCGGGGTCGCCACCAATGGCGTACAAGAGTCCGTTGACACCCGCGCCCGTAAATAGCCATCGGGGTGTAGGCATCGGCGCTTTACTCGTCCAGGTGTCTGTAGCTGGGTCGTAAACTTCGAGCACATTAGTGGTGCCAGCACCGTTGAGAGTGCCTCCGACAACGTAGAGCTTCCCGTCAATTTCTGCTGCCACCGCTCCTGCTCGTGCTGTAGGCATCGAAGCCTTCGTTGCCCATGTGTCCGTTACAGGATCATAGACCTGAAGCACTCCATTTCTCGGGTTATTAACAAACGAACTGATGCCACCGACGACATAGAATTTGCCGTTAATGCTTGCGAATGCAGGTGCGGTTTCGGCAGTCGTCATCGGCGCTTTACTCGTCCAGGTATTAGTTGTGGGGTCGTAGACCTCAAGGGTGTTATATAGTTGGCCTGTCAGTGTGGCTCCCCCGGCTACATAGAGATGCCCGTTAATAGCTACCGAAGCAGCGGTTTGACGCGCTGTCGGCATTGACGCTTTGGTGGTCCAACTGTTGGTCGCGGGATCATAGACTTCCAGCACGTTCAACGAACCTATTCCGTCCTCACCACCAACTACATAGAGAAGGCCATTAACAACGCCTGATGCAGTTTCGGCCCGCGCCGTCGGCATCGGCGCTTTTGTAACCCATGAGCCTGCCCTGGGCGGTAGAGGGTTTGTTGAACTAACTTTTGCCGAAGCCAGCAGAAGAAAAGAGACGATTGAAAGCATCAAGGTGATCTTAGATTTGGGGCGAATCATAGTGACTCCTTTCATTTTAAGATGAAACAATCGGCAGTGCTTAATCCTGTTGCGAGCCCTTCCGCTTGCACTGTCTTGATTTCACCAGCCTTTTACTGAGGGCTTGATCTCGATTTGTGAATCAGTGCTTGAGTTATTTTTTACGACCAATAAACGTAATTCGGCAGATGCGCTATTCCCAATCCACCGCAACACTACATTTCGCTGCCATATGCGTATCAGCGGTCGGGTAGCTGGGCGGGATTGCTCCCGCCCAGCCCCCTAAGAACCGTGCGTGCGACTTTCACCGCACACGGCTCAAGCCTCTCAAAGGTCCCTCGCGAGACCCGCCGATGTTGTCACATCGACT
>Ga0209687_1000500_pt1 | contig 13004 bp, 5 predicted proteins | sample GraSoiAngelo_136_FD_185893 | JGI IMG/M metagenome (GOLD analysis project Ga0209687, IMG submission 185893) | Grasslands soil microbial communities from the Angelo Coastal Reserve, California, USA - 14_0929_09_20cm (SPAdes) (version 2) | ecosystem: Environmental > Terrestrial > Soil > Grasslands ...
ACGGGAAGTTTCAAGGAACGCGGCGCGCGCAACGTTCTTTCACAATTACCCGCCGAGCAGAAAAAACGTGGAGTCATCGCAGCCTCCGCTGGAAATCACGGCCAGGCCCTCGCCTACCAGGGCAAATTGCTGGGTGTGCCCGCGACGGTCGTGATGCCAAAGCATGCGCCGCTGATCAAAGTGAGCAATTGCCAGAAACTCGGCGCTCGAGTGGTTCTGCATGGCAAAGATTTTGCGGAAGCGAAAACACACGCGCACGAAATCGCGGCGAAGGATAAGCTGGCCTACATCGATGGCTACGATGATCCGGCGATCATTGCCGGCCAAGGCACGATGGGCCTGGAAATTCTTGAGCAGGTTCCAAACGTCGATGCGGTGATTGTGCCGGTGGGCGGAGCCGGGTTAATCGCGGGCGTTTCGCTGGCAGTGAAAACCAAGCGACCGAAAGTGAAAATTATCGCGGTCGAAGCGGAAAACGCCGCAAGTTTCTCAGGCGCATTGAAAGCGGGCAAACCTACGCGGATCGAAATGCAACCGACGCTGGCGGATGGTTTGGCTATTCCGCAAGTCGGCAAAAATGCATTCGAGATCGCGAAGTCGCGCGTTGATCGAGCTGTTATCGTCAGCGAGGAACAAATCGCGCTTTCTATTTTGCGCATCGTAGAGTTGCAAAAGGGCGTAGTTGAAGGGGCTGCCGCCACTCCTCTGGCCGCATGCCTGTCCGGCGATCTTCGTAGTCTCGCCCGTAAACGCGTCGTCCTTCTCCTTTGTGGCGGAAATATTGATCCCAATGTCTTGAGCCGGGTCATCGAACGCGGCCTTGTTGCCGATGGAAGGCTCTCGCGTTTCGTAGCTGTCATCAGCGATCGGCCCGGCGGATTGGCGGATTTGACCACGCAAATTGCCGCGAGCGGCGCAAGCATCAAACAAGTAATGCACGACCGCGCCTTTGCCGGCTCGGACGTCTCGGCGGTGCATGTCCTTTGCACGGTGGAAACACGAAACCGCGAGCATTTGGCCATGCTGCGCAAAAAATTGCGCGAGCATGGTGTAGAAACGTACGACTCGCGTTAGCGGCCAGCCTGATTCACTTGCTCGTCATCCCGAGCGTCAGTCGAGGCATCCCGTCGCGAAACGGCGAAATTCTGCCGCCAGAGACAGCGGCAGCTACAACGCGCCTCACTTGAAGCACCCATCACGCTCCGTAATCTTTCGCAATGCATTCGGGCGGGACAGAGACGGTAGAAAAGCCAGTCGCAGAAACGACAAGAAAATCGGGGCCGGATAAGTTCGCCGCGACCCCAACTACGATCGCCACTTTCGCCGATCGTCACATCGCCCCAAGTGCCGAAGAGACTATGCAAATGCTGCGCGAGTTGGGCTTCGAAAATCTGGACGCCCTGGTCGATGCCACCGTTCCGAAAAACATCCGGCTGGATCGGACCCTCGATTTGCCGAAGGCGAAAAGTGAGAACGAAGCACTGACGGAATTGCGTGCTCTGTCGTCGAAAAATAAGGTCGCGCGAAATTTTACCGGCGCGGGCTATTCCGACACCATCACGCCGCCGGTAATTCAGCGAAACATTCTCGAAAATCCCGGCTGGTATACCGCTTACACTCCCTATCAGGCCGAGCTTGCCCAGGGCCGGCTCGAAGCACTCCTGAATTTCCAAACCATGGTGACCGACCTGACCGCGCTCGACATCGCCAATGCTTCATTACTCGATGAAGCAACCGCAGCTGCCGAAGCAATGGCACTATGCTATCACGCGGCCACCGGACGTGACTCGAGGAATCGATTTTTCGTGGCGGACAATTGTCATCCGCAAACCATCGCCGTTGTGCGGACCCGCGCGAAGCCGCTCGGAATCGAAATCGTCACCGGCGATTTTTCCGATTTCGAATTTGATGACACGGTTTTTGGCGCACTGGTCCAGTATCCGGCAACAGACGGCGTGATTTATGACTACGAAAAATTCGCGAAGGCGGCGCACGAGATCGGCGCGTTGCTCGTCATCGCGGCTGACATTCTTGCACTCACTTTATTGAAACCGCCCGGAGAATTCGAGGCCGATGTGGCGGTTGGTTCGACCCAGCGGTTCGGCGTTCCGCTTGGCTTTGGCGGGCCGCATGCGGCCTACATCGCGACACGCGATCAATTCAAACGTCACCTTCCCGGCCGGCTCGTTGGCGTTTCCCACGACGCTGAAGGACGTCCGGCCTATCGATTGGCGCTGCAAACACGCGAGCAACACATCCGGCGCGACAAAGCCACCAGTAACATCTGCACTGCCCAGGTCTTGTTAGCTGTGATCGCCGCGATGTATGCGGTTTATCACGGACCAAAGGAATTGCGCGCTATCGCCCAACGCGTCCACAATTTCACTGCTAAACTCGCAGAAGGTTTGCGCCAGCTTGGTTTTAGGATCGCATACCAAAATTTCTTCGACACTATCCGGATTGAACTCGACCAGGCCTCGAGCAGCAATTTGATCGAACGCGCCGAACGTGCCGGGTGCAATCTACGTGCAGCAGGCGATCATGCGATCAGCATCTCACTCGACGAAACCACCACGGATTTCGACATCGAAACCTTGATGTCGATCTTTCGCGGAACGTCTGTCCGCGATTTTGCCGACGCGGATATTGAATCCTCTTCATTCCGCATTCCGCAATTCGCAATTCGCAACTCCGATTTTCTCACTCATCCGGTTTTCAATACCTATCACAGCGAAACCGAAATGCTGCGGTATCTCCGACGACTTGAATCGCGCGATCTCTCGCTCTGTCACTCCATGATTCCGCTCGGTTCCTGCACCATGAAATTAAACGCCACTGCGGAAATGTTTCCGATTTCGTGGCCGGAATTCGCGAATCTGCATCCGTTCGCGCCGGATTCACAAACTTCCGGCTATCGCGAAATGTGCGATCAGCTCGAGCGCTGGCTCGCGGAAATCACCGGATTCGCCGCCGTCTCCTTACAACCTAATGCCGGTTCCCAAGGCGAATTTGCGGGTCTGCTCGCGATTCGGGAATACCACGCCTCGCGCGGGGAAGCGCATCGAAATGTCTGTCTCATTCCGCAATCAGCTCACGGAACAAACCCCGCCAGCGCGGTCATGGCCGGCTTCAAGGTCGTGGCTATCGCAACGTTAAAAGATGGTGACATTGATCTGGCCGATTTGCGGGCAAAGGCTGACGCGCACGCCCGCGATCTGGCCGCACTGATGGTCACCTATCCAAGCACACACGGCGTTTTCGAGACTACGATTCGCGAGATCTGCGAGATCGTGCACGGTCGCGGCGGCCAGGTTTACATGGACGGCGCGAATATGAACGCGCAAGTCGGTCTTTGCCGGCCAGGCGACTTCGGTGCCGACGTCTGCCATTTAAACTTGCACAAAACGTTCTGCATCCCACATGGCGGCGGCGGGCCCGGCGTCGGTCCCATCGGCGTGGCAAAACATCTTGCTCCGTTCCTGCCTTCGGCTGCCGACCTCAAACATCAAACATCAAACAACAAACATCCCGTCGGTCCCGTCGCCGCTGCGCCCTACGGCAGCGCCAGCATTCTCACCATCTCCTGGATGTACATTCGCATGATGGGTCCCGAGGGACTGAAACGCGCCACGGAAGTGGCGATCCTGAATGCAAATTACATCGCAAAACGACTCGATCGTTATTTTCCGGTCCTGTTCAAAGGTAAACGCGGTCTCGTCGCCCACGAATGCATTCTCGATCTGCGCGACTGGAAGCGCGCTGGCATCGAAGTGGAAGATGTAGCCAAGCGATTAATGGACTACGGATTCCATGCTCCGACGATCTCCTGGCCGGTCGCAGGAACGATGATGGTTGAGCCGACTGAAAGCGAACCGAAGGACGAACTGGATCGGTTTTGCGATGCCATGATTTCGATTCACGCGGAAATGACCGCAATCGCGAACGGCACCGCTGATAAACAAAATAATGTTTTGAAAAATGCCCCGCACACCGCCGGGCAGATTGCCGCCGATAAATGGGATCGGCCTTATTCACGCGAGCAAGCGGCCTTTCCCGCGCCATGGCTGCGCGATTACAAATTCTGGCCGAGCGTCGCACGAATCGATAACGTTTACGGCGATCGCAATTTATTCTGCTCCTGCGTCCCGCTCGACGACGTGGAAGATCCCGAAAAATAAACGGAGATTTCTCGCGTTGGTTGGAACACAGGCTTAGGGCCTGTGTTCCCAGCGGGGATTCTCCCCGATGTTTCTTCAACCAAATTTCAGCGGAGTAAAACTTCGCTGGGCGCACACACTGGAAGTCTGTGTTCCGCCTCTGTCCGATTAGGAAACGGCGTCCGCAGAAACGGGTGCGCGATTACCCGTCCTTCTCATGGTTAACCCGAACGAAAACACGAGTCCGGCTCGAAGCGAGGAATTTCTATCTATCCCACTCCCTGCGGCACGACTTCTCTGACCGATTTCACACTCTCGGGTGCGGTGTCGGCGTGAACGATGGCCGCGCCGTCGCGCGGAATTTTTCTGGCTGCAAAGGAGCGGCCTTTGAAAACGCCGTCCAGAATTTCTTTGACGCGAAAAGTAAGACCGTCGGTTTTGGTAAAGCTTTCGATCTTCGGTTCGCAGTAGCGCGCACGCAAAATGATCGCGAGCTGGCCGAAGCCATAAACTCCCTGGTCGTTCATTTCCACAACAACGATCCGTTTGAACTTCGCGAAAATGTTTTCAATACCGTTCGGTAACGGATGAATGTGGCGCAAATGAATCGCACCGACTTTTTCTCCGTGATCGCGCGCCTGTTTCACCGCGTCGTGGACCGGGCCATAGGTCGATCCCCAGCCGATCAGGAGAACGTCGCCCTCCTCGTCCCCATAAATTTCCGGCACCGGAATTTCCTCGGCGAGTTTGCGCAACTTATTGCGGCGCTTCGCCGTCATCACCATGTGCAATTTCGGACTGCCCGTGGGATGACCCATTTCGTCGTGCTCGAGTCCCGACAAAAGCGGATATTTGCCGTCGAGAATCCGCGTGCCGGGGGGGATATGCTGCGTAATGGCGTCGACTGGGTACGGCTTAAAAGTCTGACGAGGCGAGAGGTCGGGTTTTGGATCGACCATCAATTTCGAAAGATCCGGTTCATCGAACGCTTCGATCCGCGTCGCCAGCGACGTATCGCTCAAGATAAAAACGGGGGTGCTGTACTTGCGCGCGATCCGGGCCGCTTCGATCGCGATATAAAAACAATCTTCCACCGTCGCGGCCGCGAGGACGACACGAGGGCTGTCGCCGTGTCCGCCGTAAATTGCCTGATGCAAATCGCTCTGCTCGACATTGGTCGGTAATCCAGTACTGGGGCCGCCGCGTTGGATATTGCAAATAATGAGCGGAATCTCCGCCATCGACGCCCAACCGATTGCTTCTGTCTTAAGCGAAATTCCCGGCCCGGCGCTGCCCGTTACCGCCAGATATCCGGAATAAGAAAAACCGAGCGCGATTGAGACGGCGCCGAGTTCATCTTCCGCTTGCACGAAAATCCCGCCATACTTCGGCAGCTCGCGTCGCAATGCTTCCATCACCGATGACCACGGCGTAATCGGATAACCCGCACCGTAACGCACCCCTGCGGCGATCAATCCGTAGGCGAGCGCCTGGTTTCCATCCATCGTAATTTGGGCGGGGGCGCCGGCTTGTTTGGGAATTTGTTCGAATTGATACTGATGCGTGAGCACTTTGCCGACCGGATAAGCGTAGCCGGCCTGAAACGCCATCAAGGCGGTGTTGACAATGCTTTCATCTTTGCCAGCGAATTTTTCGGTAATGATTTTCTTTAGCTTCTCCACATCGAGACTGAAGATTTTGGTGATAAGGCCGAGAACGAAAATGTTTTTGCCTTTGTCCTTGGCCGTCCCGCCAAGGGCCTCAACCGTTAATCCGGTAATCGGCACGCCAACATAAACGAAACGTTTGTCGTCCAGATTCGGTTCAACGTTATCCGAATCGTAAAGCACCACGCCGCCTTCGCGCACAAAATCGATGTGGTCCTGGTAACTATGCTGATAGAAGGCGACAAGAAAATCGGCTTCATCACCAGCCGACAAGACTTCGCCCGAACCGATGCGTACTTGAAAGATCGAGGGCCCGCCGGAAATTGTCGCGGGAATCGTCATGTAAGTCATCACATCCTGGTCGCTGCGTCCCGCAAGCCGTGCGAGAAATGCGCCGGCCGTTTGAATCCCGTCCTGCGAATTCCCAGCCAGGCGAATAACGGCGTCTTGAATGTTTTCCGGCCGAAGATCCGCGCGATCCGGCGCCGGCGTGTTGGGGGCAGGGCCCGCTTCGGGAGCAACAGGAGATGGACTGATGGGGTCGGCCATAGCTAAAACTCAATCGTCAATTTCAGGCAAGATTCCCGTTTTGCCAGAGCAAATGTCGGCAAAACATGCGTCGACGGCTCGGCTCGTCTGCTGTAGCCACGGCTCTGCGAGCCGTGTCGCGCCTCACCCAGACGCGGCTACAAACCGAACGGAACAAGTTAGCGCGTGGAGGTTTGCGGACCGATGTTAAACCCAAGCGGTGAAGTCGCTCTTACTGGAGTCGCTGGCCGCGGCTCATGCTACGGCTTTGCCTACTCAATCGCCGACTTGGAATCATCCCCTGCCGGCTTCCCTTCTAGTCCCGCCGCTTCAGCAACGGCTCGATGTAAGGATCGCGCCCAACAAAATTCTTGAACAAACTCAGCGCATCAGCCGAACCACCGCGACTGAGCAACGTTTGCCGGAAGCGATCGCCATTCTCGCGCTTTAATCCGCCATGTTCCTTGATCCATTCCACCGTGTCGGCATCTAGTACTTCGCTCCAGATGTACGAGTAATATCCCGCGGAATATCCTCCGGAAAAAGCGTGCGAGAAATATGGACTGCGATAACGCGGTGGCACCGGTGGAAAATCGACCCCGGCTTGGTCTAGCGCCGCCGCTTCAAAAGCCATTGCATCCTTGGGTATTTCTGAAGGATTGAGCTGATACCAGCCTTGATCGAGCAGTGAAGCGGCAAGGTACTCAGTCGTCTTGTAACCCTGATTGAACTTCTCTGCCGCAACTACTTTATCGAAGAGTGCCTGTGGCATCGGCTCTCCCGTTTTGTAATGTTTAGCGAAGTTCTTCAGCACCTCCGGCCAGCTCGCCCACATCTCGTTAACTTGTGAAGGATACTCGACAAAATCGCGCGGCACGCTGGTGCCGCTAAATCGCGGATACTTCACATTTGAAAACATTCCATGTAAGGCATGGCCAAATTCATGAAACGCCGTCCGTACTTCATCGTGCGTAAGCAGGGTCGGTTCGCCTGGCAGCGGTTTCGGAATGTTCAGATGATTGGCCACCACCGGTTTGGTCCCGAATAGTCCGCTTTGTTGGACGTAAGCGTTCATCCATGCGCCGCCGCGCTTGGAAGGACGCGCGTAGTAATCACCGAGGAAAAGCGCGAGTGGTTGACCATCCGCGTCATACACTTCCCATACCCGCACGTCGGGTTGATAAACGGGAAGATCGTGCCGCTCCTTGAAAGTCAAACCGTAGAGTTTTCCCGCGGCAAAGAATACGCCATCGGTGAGGACATGATTTAATTCATAGTAAGGTCGCACGTCCGATTCATCGAATTGATAGCGCGCTTTGCGCACTTTCTCGGAATAGAAATCCCAGTCCCAGGACGCGATCTGGAAGCCACCTTTTTCCTGATCGACAATCTTCTGCATGTCGACCGCCTCGCGGCGGGCGTTGGCGACCGCGGGCACCGCCAGGTCGGCTAGAAGCTTGTTTACGGTTGAAATATCTTTGGCTGTCTGGTCTTCCAGCTGATAGGCGGCATGGTTTTCGTAACCGAGTAGCTTGGCGCGTTCCGCTCGGAGTTGTGCGGTTCGAATAATGATCTCGCGGGTATCAAACGGGCCGCCCTTACTATTACGCGAGAGCGAGGCCTGCATGATACGTTCGCGCAAGGCACGGTTTTGCAACGAACCGAGCACTGGCTGGCCTGTCGTATTTTGTAACCGCAAAACAAACTTACCTTCCTTATGCTCGTCTTTGGCAGCAGCATTCGCCGCCGCGATTTGGTTATCGGATAGGCCAGCCAGATCTTCCCGGCGATCAACCGCAATCGACGAGGCATTCTTTTCCTTGAGAACGTTCTGGTCAAACTGGGTTTGCAGCGTCGCGAGTTCGGCGTTGATCTTCTTCAGCTTCTCCTTGTCAGGATCCGATAGCTTCGCCCCCGCACGCACGAAATCCTTATAGTAACGCTCCAGCAGATAGCTCGATTCCGGGTCAAGTCCGAGCTTTTCCCGATTAGAATAAAGCTCCTGAATGCGCGCGAAAAGTTTGCTGTTCAAAAGAATGGCATCGTGGTGCGCCGATAATTTCGGAGCTAGTTCAGTCTCAATTTTCTGGCGGGTCGGATTGGTGTCGGCCGCATTAAGATTCGAAAAAGTTCGCTGCGCCCGATCGAGCAATCGTCCCGTTCGCTCCAGCCCCACGACGGTGTTATCGAAAGTCGGTTTCTCCGCGTTTGCCGCGATAGCATCGACTTCTTTGAGCTGTTCCTGCATCCCAGCCTCGGTCGCAGGGATAAAGTGCTCGTCCTTGATCTTATCAAAGGGAGGAAGGTGATAAGGCAGGGCGCTTTCGACTAAAAACGGATTGGCAGAGGGCACTGGTGAGGAATTTTGCGCGGCAACAGCTATAGCCGCGATTTGCATTGCTGCGAATAGCGCGAACAGGCGCGTCCTGTCTGCGAAAGAAAATTGTGAATGCATATGTGGAGTTTCGTTGAACTCGAAACTTGTCAGAGCCGACAGACAAAGCAATCGCGTCGAGATGTCTGGGGAGCGCACGCGCCTCGCGTGCTGGCGATGGCGCCCTCGCCATCGCGGACTTTTCTCCTTCCGAAGCATTGCGGCGAGGCGCCGCAATGAGCACGCGAGGCGCGTGCGCTCCCCAGATTCATGTGCAATCGCTAGTCCGGCTCGGACCGATTACATTCGTAAGCGTGAGAATCTTAACCATCGTACTCATTTTGTTTTCCCTATTCATTATGGCGGCCGAGAACACGAATGCTCCCACATTTGATGCGGCTGCAGCGGAACGATTTGCCAAACTCGCCCTCGCCTGCGTCCACAAAGAATATCCGAACAAGATCAGTCACGTCCTGAACAGTGATGCCGATGTCGCGCCGCCACGCAAACTCACGCCCGCCTTCTGTGGTTGCTACGACTGGCATTCATCCGTGCACGGACATTGGCTGCTTGTCCGGTTGGTCCGGACCTTTCCAGATGCGCCGTTTGCCGCCGCCGCCCGTGACGCCTTAAAGAAAAGCCTTACCGCCGAGAACCTGAAAGCGGAAGCCAACTACCTTCGTGGAAAAGGTCGGGTTAGCTTCGAGCGTCCCTACGGATTGTCATGGTTGCTGCAATTGTGCGCGGAGTTGCGGGAATGGGACGATCCGCAAGCGCGCGAAATGTCGGCGAACTTGCGTCCGCTCGAAGAAGTGGCGGTAGAACGATTGAAAACCTGGTTGCCGAAATTATCCCATCCGGTCCGGATTGGTGAACATGATCAAACCGCTTTTGGTCTCGGCCTGATGCTGGACTATGCGCGTACCGCTGGAAATGAGGAATTCGCCAAACTAGTTAGCGATTCGGCCAGGAAGTTCTTTCTGGCCGATAAAAATTGTCCGCTTGCATACGAACCTTCCGGTGAAGATTTTCTCTCGCCCTCTCTAGGCGAAGCGGACGTGATGCGCCGTGTCCTGCCACAAAGCGAATTTGCGAAGTGGTTTAGAGAATTTATGCCGCAGATTCCGACGACGGCGAATGCCGATTGGTTGCCGGTCGCGATCTCCCCCGATCCGAGCGATCCGAAGTTGGCACACCTCGATGGTTTGAATTTAAGCCGTGCCTGGATGCTGGAAGGAATACTTTCCGCGCTACCCTCAGACGATCCACGCCGTCCCGCCCTGCAGGCCACGGCGGATGCTCATCGTCGCGCCGGACTGGCAGCGGTCACGGGCGAACATTATGAAGGTGGACACTGGCTCGGAAGTTTTGCCGTTTATCTCACGACAAGGCGTGGGATCGAACACGCCAAGTCACGCAACTAAGTTTTTTGCATTCGCATATCGCTGACGTCGGTAGGGATGGCTCTCCGAGCCGTCCCAAAAATGAAGCAAAGTTTGGGACGCCTTGGAAACGCGTCCCTACCACGATTGAACTGTTCGCAGGAGTTGTTTTTCACGTTTGTCCAATCCATCGCGGGAAATTACGGCGTGTAGTTAATCCCTTTTCGTTCAGCTTGCTGGTGGATCGTCTCCGTCACTTTCTCGTCGAATCCATCGCCCTTCCCAGCTTCCGCCAGCCGCTTGTTTTCCGCCTGGATATACACCTCGCGCTTCTTCGCGAGGGCCTGGACTTCTTTTTGCAGACTATCTCGTTCGGCACGCGTTTTGGCGATGCGAGCGTCCATCTCCTGTTTCGTTAGTTTCTGAAATTCCTTTGGCAGATCTTTCTTGTCGATGGCATCTAGTTTGACTTCGTTCTTTGCCAACGCGTCGAGAAGTTCGCCGCGACCTTGAACTGCTTTACCGGTCCTGGCGTTATAGCTGAGGCGATCGGCGGCCGCACTGGCCGGCGCGCTTTCGGCGAAAGCCTGTTTCGCAGCTACTTCGCGCTGCAACGTGGCATCGCCATATGGAATCAGCGTAGCGCCGATCTTCTTGTTTAACCGCGCCAGCTCGTCGTCCATCGGCGTCGCAATCACAGCAACGCCGCCAGATTGAGCAATGGCAGCATAACTGCCTTCAGACAACTTTGCAATCTCCTTCCAGATTGGCGTGGTCTCCGCAATGTTCCCGCATTGTACGGTGTTGATGATTAAATCCTTTTTTGCCGCGATCCGGCAAAGCTCCGGATATTTAGGGCCGTCGGCATAATCCAGGTGCGGCGGCGCATCTCCCACCAAAAAAATAATCTTGAGAACTTTGCGGTCCTGACTCCATGGCATCTTCTCGATTGCTTCAGCGAGAGCTTCGTTCACACTTTCCGGTTCGTCCCCACCGCCTTCTGCTTTGAAGTCGCGTAGATGGCCATAGATCGAATCGATGTCGTCCGTGAGCTGAAATGATTTAACAACATATTCATCGCCGCGGTCGCGGTAGCCAATCAGCCCGAGTTTTAATTCCGGCGTTGGTTTTGTGCTGATCATTTCATTGGCGATCGACCAGATCTTTTGCTTCGCGCCCTCGATCAGGCCGCCCATCGAGCCGGTGGTATCAAGGACAAAACAGACTTCGATGCGTGGCTTGGTTTGATTAGCCGCTGCGGTTTTCGCTAGAGACGAATGTGAACTTGCAGCAACGAATGCCATAGAGGCGACCAAGTTCAGACCGATCCGCATTATCTTGTAGCCACGGCGCTCTGTCGCCGCGTCGAGATTGCCGGCGCCTCGACAGAGCGGGGCGGCTACAGCGGGGTCGATGCGCGCAATGTTTGTCGAGATAACTGAATGAGTGGTTGAGTTCATAATTGGGCTAGTCGGTAATTTCATAGACGGTGTCGTCGAGCGAGAGCAGGACGTTTTGGCCAAGCGCCATCCATGGCGCGGCCTCGGGATGTTTTTTGAGAAGATCGAAATAGGCCTCGGAGTTGAACTGAATGCGTTCCCGCCTGGTCGCGTTTTGCGCCTTCGCATCAACCCATTGCTTGCCGTTTTGGAAAAAGGCGCGGCCATTCACGAATTTTGATTGCTGAGTGTACCGGGTGAGGCGATCCGACTCCGCTCGCGCAGCCGGAGCGCTGAGCGCAAATCCGCGCAGCGATTCCTCCGCCCCGGCATAGATCGAGACCGCCGATTGATCGGCGAACTTAAATGCATTCTGACTACGCGCGTTTGCCACCGCGTCGTCGCCATCCTTTTTCTCCTTGAATCCGTCCCACGCTTTTGCGACCCCAGCTCGCGCTGCGCTATCCGCGCTCATGCTTTGCATCGAACGCTCCGTCATTGGCACTCGCCGCCGATCTTCGTCTTCGACGATTAAGTAGGCCGTGTAGGGGGTCACTATCCCAAATCGCCGCGCCAAATCGATCGCTTCATCGCGCAGCTCGCTGGTTTCTCCGTGAATTCGAATTTCATCGAGCAAAAATCCAACACGTCGCGTCGCCCAAAGCCGCGCCACATAATCGTTGGAAGAATCATTGAATTTTACCTTGTAGTTGAATGTTTGTTCGCGGCCGTTGGCCATGCCGGTAAGTTTTGCTTCTACTTCGCCGGAGCCGGTGTAGCGGCCGGTTACGACAAGTTGATCGCCTTTGAACAAGTCCGGTAATTGCGCCGGATACAATTTACTAGTGCGAACGCCGCCACCGAATTCCAAACGCACATTCGTCAGGACCGGTTCTTTGATCCGGGTATAGAAACTCGAAACTTTTACTTCGAGATCTTCGTTCGCCAGCACGTATTGGCTGAAGGCACGCGTTCCCTCGGCGATTTGATCGAGTAGCTGCGTGTTTACGTCCGATCCAATGCCAAACGAAAAGATGCGCGCGTCACCGGCTTTTTTGACCTCAGCCACGATCTCGTCCGAATTCCGCGTTCCCACGGTCGGCAATCCATCAGTGAGAAAAATAATGACGAATGGCCGGTCGGTTTTTTCCGTGCGCGCTTTGAGTGCGCTTTGCAACGCATCCGCAATAGCGGTGCCGCCAATCGGTTTTAAGTCGGCAATGAAATTCGAAGCGCGCTTGCGATGTTCCGAATCGGCATCAACCAGTTTGCCGAAAAGCGGTTCCGCTTCGGTGGAAAAACGCACGACCTCGAAACGATCTTCGCCGTTTAAATTCTCGACGCAGAATTCGAGCGCCTTCTTCGCCTGTTGCAATTTCGCGCCAGCCATCGAGCCCGAGGTATCGACCACAAAGACCACATCCTTGGGCGCGGGCTTGGTTTCCTTCGCCATCGTC
>Ga0209687_1000501_pt1 | contig 12998 bp, 11 predicted proteins | sample GraSoiAngelo_136_FD_185893 | JGI IMG/M metagenome (GOLD analysis project Ga0209687, IMG submission 185893) | Grasslands soil microbial communities from the Angelo Coastal Reserve, California, USA - 14_0929_09_20cm (SPAdes) (version 2) | ecosystem: Environmental > Terrestrial > Soil > Grasslands ...
CGCTCCTACCCACAAGTCATCCCAGAAGTTTTCAACCTTCACGGGTTCGGACCTTCAGTTGCGGTTAAGCAACTTTCATCCTGCTCATGGGTAGATCACCTCCGCTTCGGGTCTACTACCAGCGACTGGGACGCCCATTTCGGACTCGCTTTCGCTTCGCCTCCGGCGCAGAACGCCTTAGGCTCGCCACTGATAGTAACTCGCAGACTCATTAAGCAAAAGGCACGCCATCACCAGCTTGCGCCAGCTTTGACACCTTGTAAGCACATCATTTCAGGTACTATTTCACTCCGCTCACAGCGGTTCTTTTCACCTTTCCCTCGCGGTACTGGTTCACTATCGGTCGCCAATGAGTATTTAGGCTTACGCCGTGGTCGGCGCAGATTCATACGAAGTTTCACGTGCATCGTATTACTCAGGAAATCCCTAGGCATGCTCCAGTTTTCGGTTACGGGCCTTTCACCCTCTATGGCGCAGCTTTCCAGAAGCTTCACCTAACCTTCACACTACCACGTTGGGCTCCTACAACCCCCATCGATAAATCGACAGGTTTAGCCTCTTCCGCTTTCGCTCGCCACTACTGACGGAATCTCTTTCGATTTCTTTTCCTCCGGTTACTGAGATGTTTCACTTCGCCGGGTGTCGCGATGCTTCTGCTATGGATTCACAGAAGCTCGAGCAGGTGTTACCCCACTCAGGTTATCCCATTCGGAAATCTACGGGTCAAAGCGTGTTTGCCGCTCTCCGTAGCTTATCGCAGCTTGCCACGTCCTTCATCGCCTATTGGCACCAAGGCATCCATGATGCGCTCTTTGTAGCTTGATCAATCTGTTCCCAGTCCATGCTGAACTGGAAGATTCTTTGATAACTGAAACTCTCTCATCGTCTTGCAACGATGCTTGATTTCAGACTCAGCTCTTAAAGTTGTACTTTCTTACTACCCTGTATGTAGATGTCAAAGAACCAGCCGTCCCGTCCATTTCGGTGCAACAAAAAACTCAATCCTGTCTCCCGACATCGGTCCGCCTTCGCCACAGGGCTACGGCGTGACAGCCGGGGACAAAATTGAGTCCAATTTGCAGTCCCAAATGTACGTAGAACGAACTCCTTGATTAAAGGAGTTCCCGCTTCCGCGGGATCAGCATATTAAGCCGAAAATCGTAGACGTCAATCTGCGGGGACGCAATTTTCGCCAAAAAAATTATCACGGCTGGAAGACGGGCCGAAATCGAAAGAATCTCGTCATGCCGAAGGAGAAAAAACGTCAGCCTCCTCAGCATCAAAGACAACGTCCTGGGCGCGAGCACAAAATGAAGCCGCGCCCCAAGACAGAGGACAAAGGCCAACGCGGAAGCGGCAAATTGCAGGACAAAGTCGCAATCATCACTGGTGGCGACAGTGGGATCGGCCGCGCTGTCGCTGTTGCCTTCGCCAAAGAGGGCGCGGACGTCAGCGTCGTCTATCTCGAAGAGCATAGAGACGCGAAAGAAACCGAGCAACTTGTCGAACAGCACGGTCGGAAATGTTTGCTCATCGACGGAGACGTCGGCGACGAGAAATTCTGCGCCCAGGTTGTCGATCAAACACTAAGCGAGTTCGGTAGGCTCGACATCGTGGTCAACAACGCGGCCGAGCAGCATCCACAGGATTCGATCGAAAAGATCAGTGCCAAGCAGCTGGAGCGGACATTTCGCACCAACGTATTCGCCTATTTCTTTCTGACCAAAGCCGCGATGAAGCATCTGAAGAAAGGTGCGGCGATCATAAACACAACCTCGGTAACGGCGTACAAGGGAAGTCCCAAACTACTTGATTATTCTTCGAGCAAAGGCGCCGAAATAGCTTTTACCCGTTCATTATCGCAGGCGCTGGCGGAAAAAGGAATTCGCGTCAACGGAGTCGCACCCGGCCCGATCTGGACACCCCTTATTCCATCGACCTTCCCGGAAGAAGATGTCGAGACTTTCGGGTCCGATGTTCCGTTAGGTCGGGCGGGTCAACCGGAAGAGGTCGCACCAAGCTATGTATTTCTCGCTTCCGACGATTCATCCTATATGACCGGTCAGATTTTGCATCCAAACGGCGGAACGGTCGTGAACGGATGAAATCGGATCTGCAAACCAGGAATCACGTAACTGGAATCGCTCCGCTTTCTTACACACTCGCCGTTCCGCGATATGCAATTGCAGCTTTGCCTATTTGCTGGCATCGGTCGGGCTTACCTGTCTGGGTCGTTTCGCGAGATTCATTGTCCTTATCCTCATAATTTTCGCGTGGAGCCCGACGACCCTGGGATTTATGAAGCGGTTGGCGTGGTTGGTCACCGCTCCGCGAAATTGCAGACATCGCATGCGCGCACGTCGGTCTTTCGGACTTAGTACTTGTCCGCTCCATACCATCGACGGTCCTTGGCATCGCTGCTACGCACGCCCTGCCGCACCGGCCTCATAGATCGCACCGCTTGGGATGCGCCAAGTGCCCGAATCGTTACGCGAACTGGCCAGGGACCGGAGCCAGATCATTCTTATACAAATGCGCGAAGTTCGCGAGCCGGTACCCGAAGAAAACTGGTTGCGAGGGCATGCCTTAGTCACAGACCAGAGAAACCTTGGCTCGGCCGAAATCATGAAGTTCCGCCCGCTCAAAGGCGACACATCCTAAGAGGATCGAACCAGGAATCCAGAAGTCGCTCTGCTTTCTTTCCTGGATTCCTGGATTCCCGGTTTCCAGATTTGTCTTGATCGCTTGCTTCCTGAGCTCCCCTCTTCCCGATTCGTTTTTAATCTGCGGTAATCTGCGTAATCTGCAGATCGCTTGAACCCATCTTATCAACGCAACGACGGGCGAGCACCGGATCAGATTCGGCCGCTCAAGTTCGAGTTGAACATTGCGCCGCATGCCACTGGGTCAGTGCTCGTCGCAATGGCAAATACTCGCGTCATCTGCGGAGTAACGGTCGAAGACGTCGTTCCGCGCTGGATGAAGGATCAGGGTGTCAGCGGGGGCTGGCTGACGGCCGAATATTCAATGCTCCCCTATTCAACGACCGCGCGAAAGCAACGCGACATCGTCAAGGGACGATTGGATGGGCGAAGCACGGAAATTCAGCGATTGATCGGACGATCTTTGCGCAGCGTTCTTGATCTGGAAAAACTTGGACCCCGCACGATGTGGATCGATTGCGACGTCTTGCAAGCCGATGGCGGTACACGCACCGCCGCGATCACAGGCGCGAGTTTGGCTGTTACGATTGCCTGCCAAAAACTGCTGGAGGAAAAAAAGATTACGTCTTCGCCGATGCTGAAGCTGATTGCGGCGGTGAGCGCGGGCATCGTCGGAGGCAACCCGCTGATCGACCTGAATTACGAAGAGGACAAAGCGGCCTCGGTCGATTTCAATCTCGTCGCCACTCAAGATGGCGAGTTTGTCGAAATCCAGGGATCGGGCGAAGGAGCGACATTTACGCAGGCGCAGCTCGGTGAAATGTTGGCGCTTGGACGTAGCGCGATTGCGCAGTTAATCGTGGCGCAGCGGGCTGTGTTGGCGCGAATGGCAGCCGTCCAACCAAGCTGATGCAGGGACGACCGCCGTGTCGCCCCAAATTTAGGGACGGGACAGTGCCCGTCCCTCCAGATCTAGAAATGCTTGCTCACCCGCATCGCTTGCTTTAAAGCGAGACGCCGCCAATGAAACGCGCCCTCATCACCGGTATTACCGGCCAGGACGGAAGTTATCTGGCCGATTTGTTGTTGGAAAAAGGCTATGAGGTACACGGAATTATTCGCCGCGCTAGCACGTTCAATACCTCCCGTATCGATCATCTATACGTTGATCCACACATCAATGGCGTTCGCCTGTTTCTGCACTACGGCGATTTGGCCGATTCGGTTAATTTGGTGAAACTGCTCTACGATTTAAAGCCGGATGAAATTTATCATCTCGGCGCGCAGAGCCACGTCCGTGTCAGCTTCGATATTCCGGAATACACCGCCGACGTTACGGGGGTCGGAACAATCCGTATTCTGGAAGCCATTCGCGAAACCGGAATTCGCTCTCGTTTTTACCAGGCCTCCAGCAGCGAGATGTATGGCAAGGCGCAGGAAGTGCCGCAAACGGAACGGACACCGTTCTGGCCGCGCAGCCCTTATGGCGTCTCGAAAGTTTTCTCCTACTGGGCAACGGTAAATTACCGTGAAAGCTATGGCCTCCACGCCAGCAACGGCATTCTGTTCAATCACGAAAGTCCCCGGCGTGGTGAGACGTTCGTGACGCGCAAGATTTCCCGCGCGGTGGCGGCGATCAAGCATGGTCTGCAAAAGGAATTGTTTCTCGGCAACCTGGAAGCAAAACGCGACTGGGGTTATGCGCCAGAGTATGTCGAAGGGATGTGGCGGATATTACAACAAGACAATGGCGATGATTTTATCCTCGCGACTAACGAGACGCATACAGTGCGCGAATTTTGCGAGGCCGCATTCGGCCACGTCGATCTCGATTGGAAGGAATTCGTCAAACATGATCCGCGCTACGAGCGCCCGGCCGAAGTCGATCTCCTCATTGGAAACGCCGCAAAAGCGAAAAAAATTCTCGGCTGGGAACCGAAGATGCGTTTCGATGAACTCGTCCGATTAATGGTAGATGCCGACATGGCGCTGCTCGAGCGCAAAACGGCGCGGGAACATCTCGGCGATCAGCCATAAATGGGGATGAGAATGGTTAATGGGGGCGGTTCAGCAAACCGCCCGTGAGGCCAATTCGCTCGGATCGATTGAGTTCAATCGCCCCCCAGAAGGCGCCGCGGCTACATCAATGTATGGTCATTCCGCTGCGAATGGTCAGTGCCGTTTGCATCGCATTGGACACTCCGGATACGACAGCCCCCAGCGGCGCGTCAACAATCGACACGCGCGCGCCCCTTCCCAGCACGTCGTAAAGTTTGATCACATCTTCGGACCTCATCCGCACGCAACCGTAACTAACCGGCAAACCGATATTCCGTTCCTCCGGCGTGCCGTGAATGTAGATGTCGCGACGAAATGCGTTCGCATTTTGCCATTCGAGCCCGCGCAGCCAGATGATTCGCGTTACGATGGGATCGCGTCCGGGCGCGTTGACGCCAACGATCTCACCGGTCCGTCGACGATCTTTAAGAACAGTCCCGGGCGGCAAGCCGTCACCGATTTTTTGCGCGACCTCGAGTTCACCTAGTGGGGTGCGATAACTTCGCGGCCAGTCACCAACTCCGTATTTGGAAGTCGAAACCGGATAAATCGCGACCAACGTTTCGCGATCAAGAAGCGCCAGTCTTTGATCCTTCACGCTGACGACGACACGATGTTGCACGTCCTTATGCGTGGCGCAGGAAGTAAGGCAAAACATGAAAAGCAGACTCGCGAGGTGGATCTTCCGCTCCGCAAACGCCAGTGCGGCTCGCGCCGATGTTAATTTTGACGCCGAAGGCGCATTAATTTCGGCATCGAGGTCCGAGCCGGACTGGCATTCCGGATTGCCCGATCCACCTCGCTTTCTCATCCTCGATTAAACCTAAAAAACCTCTCTGCAGTTTCTGTCGTGGCTTCCGCAACTTCCTGCAGCGGAATTCCGCGCGCAGTAGCAATCGATTCTGCCACCAAGCGCGCGTAGGCCGGTTCACAACGTTTCCCCCGAAACGGCACCGGCGCCAGATATGGACAATCCGTTTCCACCATGAATTTCCAAAGCGGAATCTGTGCCGCCACTTCCCGCACTGTGGCTCCATTCTTAAAGGTCACGATCCCGGTGAAAGAAACCAGATGATTAAGCGCGATCACCTCCTCAGCCTGTTCCCGGGTCCCGCCGAAACAATGAAAAACGCCGCGCAGTTTATCCGCGTACGGCTCCATGATTCCGAGCGTGTCATCCCAGGCATCGCGTTGATGGATCACCACGTTGAACCCCAACTCGACCGCCAGATCCAACTGCTGCTCAAATAACATCGCTTGTTTGGACTTGTATGCGCCATCCGCGATGCTGGCATCGATTTGCTCTTCCGTCTCGCCTTGCAATGCATTGGCGAACACTTGCACTTTCTTGTCTTTCGCCGCCTCCTTGCTCGGCAAGGAATGGTAATCCAGACCACTTTCGCCAAGTGCGACTACGCGCGGACTCTTCGCCAGCTCGTGTAACGGTGTCATCACATCATCCGGCGCTTCTTCCGCGTACGTTGGATGAACCCCGATCACGGCAAAAATGTTCGGATATTTTTCCGCCAACTCGATCGCGCGGCGGCTACTTTCAATCGATGTGCCAATCGTAAGGATCCGGGTCACGCCGGCCTCATTCGCGCGACGGAGAACATCTTCGAAGTCATTCGCGAAGTCGGGATAATCGAGATGGGCGTGGGTTTCAATCAGCATCGCTATGTCCCAGAAACTTGTTGTTTCAGCAACGCGATAAATTGCCCATAGCGCGGATGATTTCGCAACCCATCGAGGTCGGAGTCGTTTTCGATCCAGTCTTTCCAGAACGGCCGCCCGTTAGTAATAGCTCGTTCCAGCAAATCAAAAGCCGACTCAGCTTCTCCCAAGTGGCTGTAAAAACACGCCAGATTGTAGAGGGAGATCGGGTCTTCGTTTTCGATGGCCTGACCTCGCGCTGCCCAATCTTTCTCTCTATCCCTTTCCCCCAGCTCCAGCAACGCGGCCGCGCCAAGCACGGCCGGGCGAGAATCTTCAGGATGCAAACCAAGGTCACGTTCGGCATTCTCTACGGTTTTACGCGCGGCAGCTTTGCAATCGCCATCGCGTCCGAGGTCGCGATACACCTGAATGAGCAAAGCCGGGGGCTTGTAGTCGGCTGGATTGATCTCGGCTGCGCGCTCCAGTAGCTGAACTGCACGAGTCATCTTGCCTTGCGCGAAGGCGTGACGGGCATACCAATAGTTAGCCTCAAAGGAATTCGGGTCGAGCGTCAGCGCCCGCTCGAATTCGGTGTCGGCTTCGTCAAATCGACGAGATGCAGATAATGCCGCCCCGCTGGCCGCATGCGCTTCGGCAAGCTGGCCGTCTAACGCCAGCGCCTTCGCCGCCATCTCGATAATTCCTTCCAGTGAAATATTTACCTGATAAAGGGTATAGAGGAATGCGTCGCAGCTGGCGATTCCGGCGTAAGCGCGCGCGAAATTTGCATCCAGCTCAATCGCCTTCGTAAACATCCGCCGCGCGAGTTCAAAATAGCGTCTGGAAGTCCGATGGAGAAAATCGCGACCCCGCAGGTAGTAGGTATAAGCCTCTACGTTGTCGGTGGGCGCTCGCTCGATGGACTCCTTCTCCTGCCAGAGCAGCTTCACCTTCAACTGCTCGACAATGGCGTGGGTAATTTCGTCCTGGATGGCAAAGATATCCGTCAGATCCCGATCGAAACGTTCAGCCCAGACATGGCCGCCGTCTTTCGCGTTGATAAGCTGGCCCGTGATGCGGACTCGGGTTCCAGCTTTTCTTACACTTCCCTCAAGAACGTAACCCACTCCCAGCTCCTGGCCGACCTGTTGCATCTTGACCGGTTTATTTTTGTAAGTGAACGAGGTGTGTCGCGCGACGACGAAGAGTCCGGAAATCTTCGAAAGATCGGTAATGATATCCTCGGTAATGCCGTCGCTGAAATATTCCTGCTCCGGGTCGCCGCTCATGTTGTTGAACGGCAAAACGGCGATGGAAGGCCGATCATCGGTTTTAGAATTCATCCGGACAACAACTGGCTGTTCCAGCAGAATACTGTGAACGCGAATGGGTTTTTCGATGTTCTTTAACTTTTGTTCGCCGCGATCTTCAAATGCGAACTCGAGTCGATCGCCGACGTGATCGCGGACTGATTGTGATACCGCAATTCCGCCAGAGTCGGCAATGCTTTCCAACCGCGCGGCCACGTTAACACCATCGCCGTAGATATCTTGATCGTCGACGATGACATCGCCGAGGTTAATGCCCATGCGAAACTCGATACGCCAGTCCAGCGGCACATTGACATTGCGTTTCCGCATTCCGCACTGAATTTCCGCCGCGCACGCCACTGCTGCTACTACGCTTGGGAATTCGGCCAGCATTCCGTCGCCGGTCAATTTGAAGATTCGTCCCTGATGCTCAGCGATCTTGCCATCAATGAAATCAGCTCGAATGCTTTTGAGCGCGGCTAGCGTCCCGGCTTCGTCGGCACCCATGAGCCGGCTGTAGCCAACGACATCAGCAGCAAGAATGGCAGTGAGACGGCGTTCCATTTAGTGGGAGGTTAAAGCATTTAAAGCGATGAAGCGTTAAAGCGTAAGAACCAAAATATTACCGTGCAAAACGAACCGCTTCAACGGTTCGCCGCTTTAATGTCGCCGGAGGGTCACCACTCCACAATCGTGCTGGCCCAGGTCAAGCCACCACCGAACACCACCATCAAGACGTAATCGCCCGGCTTGATCCGCCCGGAGCGATTCGCTTCATCGAGCGCAATCCCCACTGAGGCCGCGGAAGTGTTACCGTAGCGATCGACGTTGACGAGAACTTTTTCCCGCGGAATTCCGAGTCGTTCCCCGATTGCCTCGATGATCCGCAGGTTTGCCTGGTGCGGGATCACGCACGCGATGTCCTCCACACTCAACCCGGCGTCGTCGATTGCCTTTCGCGCGGCCGCGAGCATTGCAATGACTGCTTGTTTATAGACCTCTTTGCCTGACATGTGGATCGTTTGCAGATTCAAATGCGCGTTCTCAGCCGTTATCGGCGTCTTCGAACCTCCGCCGGGCATGAACAAGATGTCGGTGAAGTCGCCGTCACTTCCCATGTTGGTGCTGATCACGCCATGGGCGCTACCGCGATGGCCAAGGACCGCCGCGCCCGCGCCGTCGCCGAAAAGCACGCAGGTGTTTCGATCGGTCCAGTTGGTGATCGACGTTAGCTTATCCGCTCCGATCACCAGCACCGTGTCATAGGTTCTGGAAGTAATGAATTGCTGCGCGATCTCGATTCCAAACAAAAACCCAGCGCAGGCTGCCGAAATATCAAGACAGGCGGCGTTTTTAGCGCCGATCTTTTTCTGAACGAAACACGCCGTCGCGGGAAAAACCATGTCAGGCGTGGCGGTGGCGACCAGGATAAGCTGGACGTCCTCGGGCGAGATTTTCGCCTGCTCCAAGGCCTTGAGTGCGGCTTTCGAGGCCATGTCGCTGGTGGTTTCGTCCTTGGCGGCAATGCGACGCTCCTTGATCCCGGTGCGCGTCGTTATCCAGTCGTCACTGGTATCGACCATGTGTGAGAGGTCTTCGTTGGTCAGGATCTTGTCCGGCGCGTAGCTGCCGGTCCCAATGATGGAAACCGTCCGCTGGTTCCTAGTGGATCGCGGGCTCGAGTGGTGCTGCAGTTTCATGATAACGTTGAACCTCCTCGATAATATGCGGGTTGACCTGGTGTTCAACGGACTCCACCGCCACCCGCAACGCGTTCTTGATGGCGAGCGGCGTGCTGGCGCCGTGAGCAATAATGCAAATCCCGTTCACGCCCAAGAGCGGACTGCCGCCGTACTCTTCGTAGTTAGTTTTATCTTTAATAGTGCGAAACGATTCCCGCGCCAAAAACGCGCCCAGCTTTCGCATCGGCGTCCGGGACAGCTCGTGCTTTAACCACTCAAAAATTGCCACCGAGATCGATTCGCAGGTCTTCAAAATCACGTTTCCGACAAATCCGTCGCACACCACCACCTCGACCGGGTCCTCGAAGAGATGCCGCCCCTCGATGTTGCCTACAAAATTTAATGAGCTCTTTTTGAGCATTTTGAAGACTTCCTTGGTCATCTCATTGCCTTTCACATCCTCCTCCCCGAGCGAGATCAGACCCACCGTCGGATTCTTATAGCCGAGCACGTGACTGGAATAGACCGAGCCCATGGTGGCATATTGAAACAGATGTTCGGGGCGGGCGTCGATGTTCGCTCCGGCGTCGATTAGAACGAAAACATTCGTTTCGGTCGGAAGAACGGCTGCGATTCCCGGACGATCGATCCCCGGCAGAGTGCGCAATTTGATTTTGCTGGCGGCCACCGCCGCACCGGTGTGCCCCGCGCTAACAATGGCATCGGCCTGGCCATGCTTGACCAAATCGACCGCGCGACTCACGGATGAATCTTTCTTACGCCGAACCGCTTCTACGGCGCGGTCGCTCATATCAACTACTTGCGAGGCGTGGACAATCTCGACCCGCGAATCGTTGCAGCGTTGCTTCTTCAGCTCGGCTTCGATCTGCTTCGAATCGCCAACCAAAAAGAGTTTTCCAATGCGGCGATATTTACGCAGGGCGAGAACCGCTCCGCCGACCAGATTACGTGGACCAAAGTCGCCCCCCATCGCATCGAGCGCGATTTTCATGCGAGCTAGCAGTTTGCGTTTAACGCGCGGCTAATGCAAAACCAAAATCAGATCGTTAAAGCGTTGAAAGGTCAACGCGTTACAGCGGAAGAAAAGGAAAGCAGCAGCCGCTCTTCAACGCTTCGATTCTTTCAACGCGCGGCTCAGGCCCCTACACTCAACACCTGTCGTCCCTTATAATAACCACATGACGGACAAACGGTGTGCGACGGCACGGTACTGCCACACTGCGCACATTTATTCAGCTGCGGCGCATGCCAGCGATTGGCTGCCTTTCGGGTGCGCAACCGCATCTTCGAGGTTTTACGTTTGGGAACGCCCATGGGTCGGCTATCAAAGCACGTTTTGACGGAAAAACAAACGGGGGCGCGCGCCGACCGTTGAAGCGTTAAAGGGTTGAAACGTTCAAGCGGAAGAATTGCTTACGCTGCAACGTTTAAACGCTTCAACGTTTTAACTTTAGTTTATCCAGCGCGCTCCAATCCGCTTTCGCCTTCTTGTCGCCCCCAGTGCTCCCCACTTTCGCCGCTTTACAGATGTGTCCGCCGTCGCGATCGCAACGTGGATAGGGCGGCAGATTCAGTAAAATATCCTCCCGCATAAACGGCGTGATATCGACCGTCTCCGGCCCGTGCAGTTCGGTGTGGAGCGCGAACGCTGGGACTTTGATTTCGTGCTCGAACTTCTCGAGACAAGCCACGCATGCCAGCACGACGGTTTGCGCGATCGTTCCATTCGCCCAAAGCGAGCCGTCAGAAATTCCGAGATCAAGGCTGTAACGCATCGGCCCGACACACCGAATTTCCTGCAATCCCAGGTCGCCCAAGACGCCATCCTCCTCACCGGTGAGATGCAAACCTTCCGGCGGAATCTGGTTCAGATGGATTTTCATACTCCCACGAACTTCATGTTATCGGCGCGACCTCTCCCAATTTTATCCTGAATTTTCTCGCCAGAGCTTTGGCCACCTGTGGCGGGACAAAGGCGGAGACATCGCCTCCGAGCTTCGCGATCTCTTTCACAATCCGCGAGCTGAGATAGGTGTATTCCTCCTTCGGCATGAGAAAGATTGTCTCGATGTCCGGATCAAGTTTTCGGTTCATCAGCGCCATTTGAAACTCGAACTCGAAATCGGAAATGGCGCGTAACCCGCGCACTACCGCATGCGCATTTTCCGAGGCGGCGAATTCCACCAGCAACCCTTCCATCGGCGCGACGCGGACGTTATCGTTCGTGATCGCGTTGCGCAGCATGGCCAGCCGCTCATCCAGCGCAAAGAGTGGCTGTTTTTGGTCATTAATCGCGACCGCGACAATGACTTCGTCAAACAGCGTACAGGCTCGTTCGATGACGTCGAGATGGCCATTCGTCACCGGATCAAAGCTGCCGGGATAAATCGCGCGCCGCATGACCAGGAAGCCTCGTACAAGAATCCCAAAATGTAAAAGACGGGAATCCTTCGTCATCCATCATTCGTCATCCGCTCAGGCCTCGTCCTCCGCCTGCAACGGCGTAGTCCAGCGACTGCCGGACGTGGGCGAGTCATTCTTATTCATTTTATGGCATCCAAGTTGCCGAGGGCGCCCGATAGCCGGAGAATATTTCCTCTTAATGTTTGATCCCGAGTCTTATCGCAGCGTCGCCGTTGCCAGCACTTTTTCGCCTCGATTCGAGCAGGTCTTGGCCGAGGCAAAACGCGTTCGCGATCGTTTCGATGCTGAGCTTTGCCTGATCTACGTGGGCGAAAAAAGCAACGAGACGAGCGCGAAATTTGCCGATGCCCTCGAGCGGCTTTCCTTGCCGAAAGATTCCCCCATTCATTATGAGCAGGGTGATCCTGCCACGGCAATTCTCCGATCGATCAGGGAAAACGCTATCGACGTGATCGTGGCTGGCGCGCTGGAGAAAGAAGTGGTGCTGCACCCTTTCCTCGGCAACGTCGCCCGCCGACTCCTCCGCGAGAGCCGCAGCTCGGTCATTCTTTTCACTCACCCGGCACGCGAACCGGAGCCAATGCGTAAGATCGTCTTCCTCGCCGAATATTCCGAGCATGGCTCCAAAAATTTGCGGCGCGCTTTGCACTTGGCGGCGCGGGAAAAGTCCGAATGCGTTTACGTGGTGCGACTTATTACCACCTTCGACGAAGCACGCGCGAAAAAGGGCGGCGGCACTCCCACTGAAAGTAACGAGGACGCAAAACTGGAACATTTCGTCCTCGCGCTTGGTCACACCGATGTGCCGATCGAAGTGCGTTGCATTCGTGGTAACACCGGGTTCGCCGCGGCGGATTTCGTGAAATCGGTGGAGGCAGACTTGCTCGTTGTTCCGCTCGATCCGGCGAAAAAAGGCGGCCAGTTACCGCCGAATCTGGACTGGCTCACCGACGTCATTCCTTGCAATCTCTGGCTGGCGCGCTGAAAAAGGATGGACGACTTCCAAGTCGCCCGCGTAAACAATTCACAAACTTTGGCGACTTGGCAGGTCCGAGCCGGACGGACATTGCCGGTTCTAATCAATCAATTGTAGGGAGGCCATTTTGGCGGCTGGTCCAAGAATAGATGGCGGCAAAGATCGCCGTCCTACAATTGATCGTCTGGAACGAATTAGCAGATAAACC
>Ga0209687_1000503_pt1 | contig 12986 bp, 12 predicted proteins | sample GraSoiAngelo_136_FD_185893 | JGI IMG/M metagenome (GOLD analysis project Ga0209687, IMG submission 185893) | Grasslands soil microbial communities from the Angelo Coastal Reserve, California, USA - 14_0929_09_20cm (SPAdes) (version 2) | ecosystem: Environmental > Terrestrial > Soil > Grasslands ...
ATGACCATTTCGCTGCCGAATTTTTTCACACCCAGCCGTTTGCTGACGCTGTCACGGCCATTCTTAACGCTGCCTTGTCCTTTTTTATGAGCCATTAAAAAAAGTCGTTGGTTGAGAGTTGATGGCTAATAGCTTGTGATCCGCCTTTATTCCTCGGTCTTCTTCGCCGCAGCCTTTTTAGCTCCTACACTGATGCTCTTGATTTTCACGCGCGTCAATTTGCGGCGATGCCCAACCGTGCGGTGATAACCCTTGCGCCGCCTGTACTTAAATGCGATCACCTTCTTGTCCTTGCGCTGTTCGAGAACTTCAGCAGTGACCTTCGCTCCAGAGATGAGCGGGCTCCCGTGTGTCACGTCTTTTCCATCGGCAAACATTAACACCTCGCTGAAGGTCGCGGTCTTGCCAGGATCGACATCCAAAAGATCGACGTCGATCGTGTCGCCTTCCGCGATGCGAAACTGCCTGCCACCGGTCTTGATAATTGCGTAAGCCATGAGTGAGCGAAAAAGCCGCCCAAAGTTCCACAGATGGGTCGGTTTGACAAGCGGAAAGCTTGAATGGTGCGCGACGCCGGGGCTACGCTGCCGCTTTGTCGGCGGCGCCAATCAGTCCTTTGTATAAAACTTCATAGCGCAGCGCAGATGCGTCCCAAGAAAAATTGCGCGCCATTGCCCGCTTCATCAGCTTGGTCCAAAGCTCCCGATCACGGAAGATTTGCCGCGCGCGCTTCATCGCATCCCAGAAGGCTTCGCTTGAATATTCGTAGCAGAGGAAACCGTACCCGCTGTCCGAGCTTGGATCGTAGTCCTCGATGATTTCGTGAATTCCGCCAGTCGCGCGCGCAACCGGAAGAGCACCGTACTTTAAGTTATACATCGCACCGAGACCAGCTGGCTCGAACTGTGATGGAATCAGGCTGATGTCCATCCCTGCCTCGATCAAGTGCGCCAGTCTTGCGTCATAATCTTTTTTATATGCGAACCTCGTCGGGAATTTTCTGGCTGCGACTGCGAGGCCAGTTTCATAGGCGGGATCGCCTTCTCCGAGAACGATCAGGCGCACATCATCCCACAAAAGTCGATCGAGAAGTGGCACGAGAATTTCGAAGCCTTTTTCCTGAACGACGCGAGTCACCATACCGAAGACCGGACCCCGCGGCCCGGGTACAAGTTTCATCTCCTTGAGCAATGCATCACGGCAAACCTGCTTTCCCCGAAGCTTTTTCTCATCGTAGCGTGCCGGTAGCAAACGATCCGACGCCGGATCCCAGACGTTGTAATCTGCGCCGTCCAAAATGGCGGTTAAACGATGCGCATTTTCGCCCAAGACCCCATCCAGGCCGCAACCGCCGGATGGCGTCAGGATTTCGCGGCGATAATGTTCACTTACGGTCGTGATCCTGTCGGCATACAGAATTCCGCCTTTGAGAAAATTCAGCCGTCCGAAGAACTCGACTCCATTCAGAGTGAAAAATCCCTCCGGCAGATTTGTAAGCCCGAAATCGAGTCCCCAAAAACTGCCTTGGTCAGCCACATGATGAATGGTCAACACGGTCTTGAATGGCAGTCCTTGCGCACGCACAAACACTGGCACCAGCGCGGCAGCCCAATCGTGGGCATGCAGAACCTGCAATTGCGGCGTCAGTCGGCGAGATAATTCGAGCGTCGCCTTGCAAAAAAAGATAAACCGCGAAGCGTTATCCTCATAAGGCTTGCCGTGTTCGCCGTAAATTCCGTCGCGATCGAAAAATTCATCGCAGCGAATCAGGAGCAACTGCACGCCACTGGCACTTCGTCCCTCGAGGTACCGCGCGACATAAACTTTTTCGCCGACTTGTACATCGACAGCGATCCCCGTATCCTTTTTCTTAAACGCGCGGTTCTCCCGAATCTCCCGGTAAAATGGAAGAGCCACGCAAACCTCATGTCCTCGGGAACGCAGTGCAGCAGGCAGCCCGTCCATGACATCGATAACCGCTCCCGCCCGCTGGAGCGGCGGCCCTTCCGCGCTGATCATGAGAATTCTCATTCTACGATTGGTGTTTTCGTCAGTCGTTCTTGCCTAACGAATACTCATGTTTCACCCACTCAAGGGCCTCCTCCCGAGTGCGCAAACTTCCCTCGAGTTGTCGTGTCTCAACCGCCTCGAGAATCTCGCTAAACTTTGGGCTTGGTTCTAAACCGAGGGCGATCAAATCGTCTCCTCGCACGAGTGGCGGCGGAATGATCGGTTCGTTAGCGAATTCCTCGCGCTTCCGAACGAGAAATTCGTAGTTGTCGAGCATGCGATGGCTGCCCTGGCAATCAACCCGGTGCAGCTCAAGCTCGTCGTCGAAAGTCGGCCGCGCCATGAAACGCTTTAATTTCGCCACGCGCATCTTCGGCACATCCTTGAAAACCATATGCTGCCGCACCATTTCGACCGTGCCTTCGATTTCAGCCCCTGAAAATCGCAAGCGCCGCATGATTTCCTCAGTCATCTCCGCACCCAAACGATCGTGCCCGCTAAAGCGAATTCGCCCCGTTTCGTCAACAGTTGCGGTACGCGGCTTGGCCACATCATGCAACAACACGGCGAAAACGAGCGGCACAGAGACTTTCTGCGACAGAAAGTCGAGCATTAATCGCGTGTGCTTGAAGACGTCACCTTCGGGATGAAATTGCTTGGGTTGTTCGCACCCTTTCATCGCCTCAATCTCAGGGAGAATGGCGCGCATGAGTCCACTTGCATCGAGCAAGTCCCATCCACGCCCGCGGTTCGGCGACAGAAAAATCCGCACCAGTTCATCACGAATTCGTTCTGCACTGATCTCATGGATTGAGGCAGCATTGGCTATCAGCGCGTCCCAGGTTGTTGGATCAATCTGGTAATCGAGCACCGTCGCGAACCGTACTGCACGCAGCATCCGCAACCGATCCTCAGCGAAACGCTGCGCGGGGTCACCAATAGCGCGCACCAATTTTGCGGCGATATCGGCGCGGCCACCGACGAGATCAATCACTTCTTCCGCCACCGGGTCGTAAAACATTCCATTGATCGTGACATCCCGGCGCCGGGCATCCTCTTCAGGCGATGAAAAATGAACTGCGGTTGGGTGCCGTCCATCGATGTAAGCCTCGTCGGAACGAAATGTGGCCACCTCGAATTGGAAATCGTTTTCCAGAACGATGATCACGCCAAAATGCGCGCCGACCGCGTAGGTCCGTGGAAAAATTCTCTGCACAACTTCCGGTCGCGCATCGGTGGCGATGTCGTAGTCTTTTGGCGTCAAACCGCGGACCATGTCGCGCACACAACCACCGGCGAAGTACGCGATGTGGCCAGCGTCTCGCAGACGCGCAGCGACTTTGCGCGCCGCTTCTTCCATCGGCGAAGATTTCATCCCGTCACTGTAGCCGCTTGGCTACGTGAAGCGCAACGCATCACCGCGGCGCGACGGCGTCGCTATCCGCGCTCTTCTGCATCCAAAAGGAATGAATAATAAACAACACCACCGCAACCGAAATACAGGAATCGGCGACATTAAAGGCCGGCCAGGGATGCGCATAGGGGACGTGTAAATCGAAAAGAAGAAAATCAACCACGTGCCCATAAAGAAGGCGATCGGTAAGATTTCCAAGGATTCCGGCGAGAAGAAGCGCCAGCGAAAGATCACGCCAACGATCAGGTGTTCGCGCCCACAAGAGGAGGCCCAAAACAACCACAAGCGCAACGCAGGAAATGGCGATGAAGAACGTATTGTTACCTCGGAAGGATCCAAACGCTGCGCCGTTGTTGGTCACGTAAACAAGACTGAAGAAATCCGATACCAGAACACGCGGCTCATCGGGACTAATGAATCGCAAGACCATCTGCTTGGTCCACTGATCCAGTGCGTAGAGCGGAAGCGAGAGGAAAAGGATGAACTTCATGTCCGGTTAAATGACGAAGCACGAATGTCGAATGACGAACGAACCCGGAATGCTCAAATGACGAAGCCTGTTAGGATTTTGGCATTCGGGCTTCGTCATTAATTCGTCAATCGTCATTCGGATTTCGTCATTTCCTCATGATGATCAGTCGGCGCTTTTTCCAATCGCTCTGACTACGCTTTCGCACCGATCGCACAAATCGGGATGTTCTTTGCTTGTGCCAACAGCTGGACGGTGACGCCAGCAACGGGCGCATTTCTTGTATGCAGTTTTAGTGACGGACGCGCTCGCTTCGTCTGCCTGGCGAATCGTCAGATCGCTCAGGATGAAAAATTCCTCCAGCTCTTCCTTGCTAATTTTCGTCGTGACATCCGAGTTTGAATATAAAACGACAGCGGCCTCGAGAGCATTGCCGATCAGCTTCTGCTGCCGTGCCCGCTCGATCGCTTGACCGATTATAGCGCGCAATTTTAGAAGCTCGGAAATCTGGTCGCTCGCTTCGTGTCCTCGATGTTCCAGCGGCGGAAATTTCTGCAAATGGACTGACCCACCCAGGGCTGAATGTCGCCACGATTCCTCGGCGGTGAATACGAGCACAGGCGCCAGCAATCGGCACAGAGCGCCGAAAATTTCGTGCATGACCATTTGGGTCGCGCGCCGCCGCACCGAATCTGCGGCGTCGCAGTACATCCGGTCCTTGGTGATATCGATGTAGAGGCTGCTCAGGTCGACGGCGCAAAACTGGTTGAGCGCGTGATAAACCTTGTGAAACTCAAACGCTTCATATGCCGATCGGCAATCAGCAATCACGTCGTTCAAACGTTCCAAAACCCAGCGGTCGACCAACGTTGTAGCGGGCATCGTTGATGCCAGCCCGCCGCGGTCAGGGTCCGCAGAAAAATCGTAAAGATTTCCAAGCAGAATACGCAGCGTGTTCCGAATCCGGCGATACGTGTCGCCCAGACGTGTGAAAATCTCCTCGGAAAATGGGACGTCAGCGGTGTAATCGATGCTGCTCGCCCACAAACGAACGAGATCTGCGCCGTGTTCGTTTAAAAAATGACCGGCATCTACCGGCTTCTCGTAAGCGCTGGATTTGGAAATTTTCTTTCCGTCGAGGTCGACAACGAAACCGTGCGTTATGCAAGTCTTATAGGGTGCTCGATTATTCACCGCGATGCTCGTCAGGAGCGACGATTGAAACCAGCCGCGATGTTGGTCGGTCGCTTCCAGATACATGTCCGCTGGATCGCGCAATTCCGGGTGCAGCGCGCAGACAGCCTTGTGTGAAACCCCGCTGTCGATCCAAACATCGATCGTATCGTTGCGTTTCGTTGTACCGGGCGGAAGGCCAAGTTTTTCGGCGAGATCGGCATCGTTCAATTCAAACCAAATGTTTGAGCCTCGCTCGGCGACCAGATCTGCGAGCTTTCGGATAATTTTTGCATCGAGAATTGCTTCTCCATCCTTCGAATAGAAAACAGGCAGCGGGACGCCCCAGCTTCGTTGGCGCGAGATCACCCAGTCGGGACGCGATTCGACCGTGCCCGCGATGCGGTTTTCGCCCCACGCCGGAATCCACTTCACTTCGTTGTGAATTGCATTCAGCGCTTTGCCACGTAGCTCATCGATCCGAATGAAGAACTGCTCGACATTCCGAAAGATGATCGGTGTTTTCGAGCGCCAACAGTACGGGTAGGAGTGATGAAAATTCTGTACGCCGATCAACATCCCCCGCTCCCGTAGTAAGTTGATAATGTCCGCATTCGCGTCGAACACGTATTTCCCAGTGAGATTTGGCAGGCGCGCTTCATCAGTAAATCGTCCATGATCATCAACCGGAGACAGAATTTCCAAGCCGTTGGCCCTGCCTAACCAGTAATCGTCCTCGCCGTGACCGGGCGCGATGTGCACCAGCCCCGTTCCGGTATCCATGGTCACGAAATCAGCTGCGAGTATGGTTGATTTTCGATCGAGAAATGGATGTTGCGCCTGAAGCCCGACCAGCTGCTTGCCAAGACGAACATTCAATCCTTCTGGCGCTGCAAAACCAGTTTGTTCAATGAATTGATCGTAAAGTTTGTGGGCGACAAGCACTCGCTCGTTCTGATTACTCAAAATTTCGTATTCGGCGTCCGGATCCACTGCAATCGCGAGGTTTGCAGGCAATGTCCATGGCGTTGTTGTCCAGATCGCGACGCTCACTGGCTTATCAGTTGGTAAACCGATTTTCGCCACCTGGTCGGGAGGAAGCGGGAATCGCACGTACACCGCGGTGTCGTCCCGGTCCTGGTATTCCACTTCGGCTTCGGCTAGCGCGGTTTGCGCACCTGTGCTCCAAAAAACCGGCTTCTTCGATTGATAAACGAGGCCTTCGTCAACGAATACAGCGAAAGCGCGCAAGATTTCTGCTTCATATTTGGGGTCCATCGTCAGATACGGATTCTCCCAATCACCGAAGACGCCGAGCCGTTTGAATTGCTCGCGTTGGATGTTGACGAACTTCCAGGCAAACGCTTCCGATTTTTTGCGAACTTCCAGGGGAGAAAGGCCGCGGGATTCCTTCACGACCTTGTATTCGATCGGCAGTCCATGACAATCCCAGCCCGGTACGTACGGGGCGCGTTTGCCGAGCATGGTCTGCGATTTGACCACGAAGTCTTTGAGGATTTTGTTGAGCGCCGTGCCCATGTGCACGTCTCCATTGGCGAATGGCGGCCCGTCATGCAGTACAAATAATTCGCGGCCCTCCCTCGACTTCTGAATCTGCTGGTACAGTCGCGTCTCTTCCCACTCCCGGAGCATTTCCGGCTCTCGCGCGGCGAGATTGGCCTTCATCGGAAACTCCGTGCGTGGCAAATTTAGAGTATTTTTGTAGTTCCGACTCATGGCAGGGAGGGCGAGGCTACGTAGCATTCACCGTCGCGCAAATCAACGCATGCATCGAGACATGCGGCGGGAACACGCGCAACGTAACAGTGTGTAAAGCAACTTTGCCCCCCATGACAACGTCTGAGAAATTGAAGGACCCGTTGCGTATTTTCGTTCTGGCGGATACGCACGATCGCTTACCGGAAACGGTTAGAGAAATCGCCACAGGTGCTGATGAAATCTGGCATCTTGGCGATGTTTGCATGGAGACCATTCTCGACGAGCTCCGCGCGATTGGGCCTCGAGTCACTGTGGTGCGAGGGAATTGCGACAGCAATTACGAATGGCCATTGGTTGTCGATCTTGTGCGAGGGGGATTGAAGTTTCGCCTACAACACGTGCCGCCTGATCATTTACCTAACGACGTCGATATCGTCTTGCACGGACACACGCACGTTCCGCGACATGAAAAACGCGGGAATGTTTTATTTTTGAATCCCGGATGCGTGACGCGACCAAACCGCGGTTCTCCGCCGAGCGCGGCATGGCTTGAAATTGCAGATGAAAAATTTACTTGGAGGCTGGTTCCGCTCCGTTGAGCTCAATTCCGCGCACGCTGGACCCGAACGACAGATTTTTGTTAGGCAACGTCAGCGAAGCGCGAGTCGCAAGCCTGCTACTTGCTGATTGACTCCAGAGTTTAAGATGATTGCCCGGCGCGCGCCCGCCACTGTCATGCGTGAACGTGCAAGCCGCAATGAAATAGCTGAGTCGGCGTGAAGCACAGGTGGAAGCTCCCCATGCCGCAGGGCTTGGACTCCTAAAATGACTTGCCACAGGCCCGAGGCGCCTACGCTTTCGCCCAGCGCTGGCTTTGCCGCGTAAGTAACGGCGTCTGGTATCACCTGCTTCAACGCTCCCTGTTCTGCCTGATCGATGAACGTGCCGTTGGCGCTGGAGATCACAAAGTCGATTTCGACTTGGCTGAGATCACGCACTATTCGCTTCAGAATTTCCTCTGCTTCCGCTCGCTTCCCGTAACAGCCGCCTGGATGAGCGCATTCGATCGTAATCGACCCTTCTCCTGCCTCCGCTGCGCTACGGCGTGGCAGGCGCGCGAGCACGATTGCTCCTGCGCCTTCGCTTAAAATCATTCCCCGCTTTTGTTTGCCGAATGGCTCAATTGGAGGCGCAGAACGAAGCAAACGCCATCGCCGATAGGCGTCGCATAAAAGCCAATCGATTTCTTCGGTGCCGACGACCAGGCAATAATCAAGCGACTTATCCATCATCACGTCTTCTGCCATTTTTATCGCCAGGAGGCCCACGGCCCCGTCGCCGACGACAGTATAAGTTGTCCCGGTCACACCCAGAATTGCCGCGAGATGGCTCGCCGGGGCATTAAATACCGTTTCCGGAAACAAGAGAGGACTGGCCGACTGCGCACCGGTCTCAACGACATCGCGGTAGAAGCGCTTGGTATAAATCACACCTCCGTTGGAGATCGCGAAGATTAGCGCAATTCGTCCCGCATTTTGCGAATCCACCTTTACCCCGGCGGCCTGCAAGGCCTCCAAACCTGCGGTTGCAGCAAATCGCGAAATCACACTGGCCCGACGAAGGCGTGGATGCGCCAAGCCGGTCACCGCCGATTCGGGTACGCGGAAGGCGCTGTAGGACCGATCGGCAAACTGCTCAGAAATTGGTGTTGCGGACGCCTCATCGCCGCGAAGCAGACGCTCCCATACAGCGTCGACGCTATTTCCAAGAGGGGTCACCCACCCCATTCCGGCGATCGCCAGACTCATGCTTCAACTCTACGTATCAGAATCGAAGCATTCGTCCCGCCAAAGCCAAAAGAATTCGAAAGCGCCATACGTACCACAGCCGGTCGCGATTCGTTCGCTACAACATTCAGGTCGAGGCGGTCATCCAAAGCGTCAAAATTAATGTTGGGAGGAAGAAATTGATGGCGGAGCGCCAGCAAAGAGATGACGGCTTCGATCGCGCCCGCGGCACCCAGCGAATGGCCCATCATGCTCTTGGTCGAACTCACAGGCACGCCATTAAACAACTGGCTGATCGCCTTCCCTTCAGCTGCATCATTAAATATCGTGGCAGTTCCGTGTGCATTGATGTAATCGACTTCGTCTGCAGAAATCTCCGCGCTCTGAAGAGCCCGTTCCATCGCCTGTCGCGGTCCAACACCGGAAGGATCCGGCTGCGTGATGTGAAAATTATCTGTGGAGATTCCGTAGCCGACAATTTCTGCGAGGACCGGCGCGCCCCGCTTTCGAGCGAGCTCAAGATTTTCCAGCGCAAGAATGGCGGCACCTTCTCCGAGCACCATGCCGGCACGATGTCGATCAAACGGGCGGCATTTTTCTGGCGTCGAGGCTTGAAGTGAATCGAAGCCCGTGAAGACCAGTTCCGAAAGAGCGTCATAGCCTCCCGTCAATACGCGCTGGTAGCGACCTGACCGCACGCATTCGAACGCATGACCAATGGCATTCGTGCCAGAGGCACAGGCGTTCGCGATCACCTGACATGGTACAGAAACTCCCAGAACCTCCTCTTGCGCATCGATTACCGGCTTTTGCGCTGGATAATTAGCGATCCACGTCGGCGCGTGTCGCAGATTTCCTGATCGACACAGCGATCGGTAGTATTGTTCGCCATAAGACATGCCGCCGCTTGTCGTTCCGATTATCGTTAACTCAGGCTCAAACTGAGGCACTTGCATCACCGCTTCTCTTAGCGCGTGAATCATCATGTGCGAGGCGCGATGCAAGCGTTTGGCACGCTGGTTTTTATTCGGGCCAGCAAGCAGGCGCTCATCGGGTATTTGACCGGCGGTTTTGCAGCGACATTCCGCTACCGAAAATCGGGTTACAGTGGTGACGCAGTCTTTCGCTCTCCGTAACGAATTGAGCGTTTCCGCCAGTCCAAACCCCAACGGACTCACCACTCCTGCAGCCACAACCGCTACCCGCTCAGGTTTTTTTTCTCCGGTCGTACTACTTAATTGGGCCATGAAGGGGGCAAAAATCGTTACGCTATTTTCTATTGCTTTCCTAAGGGAAGCATTTTACAAGTGAGCTGAAGACGGAAACGGAAGCCTGGAAGTTGGTGGATTGTCAGTTGAGTTTATTCAGTGGCGATTTGAAATCCGATAAGCGGGAACAGTGACCTGGCAGCCTTTTCCAGAATAAACTCAATGGGAACTAAACTATACGTAGGCAATCTTTCCTTCAACACGACGGAAAACGAACTCCAGGAGCTTTTCTCACAGGCCGGTACTGTGCAGGAAGTTTCCCTCATGCAAGACAAATTCACCGGCAAATCGCGTGGCTTTGCGTTTGTCACCATGGGTTCCGACGAGGACGCTCAAAACGCCATCTCGAAACTCAATGGCCAAACCGTTGAAGGCCGAGCGTTGACCGTGAATGAGGCTCGGCCGAGGGAACCGCGGCCACCCGGCGGTGGCGGACGCGGCGGCTACGGCGGCGGTGGTGGTGGTGGCGGATATGGTGGCGGACGCCGCGAAGGCGGCGGCCAAAGAAGAGGCTACTAAGAAGCCGTACACGATTCGCGGCTATTTTTGTAGCCTCGGCAAAACTTGCCCGTGGTGGCGGGTGTCGCCAGCGCTTAGGGATGATTGCGTTCAAAACGCCTCAATGCGGTGAGGCGACTACATCTCATCAACGTATTGACGAAAGTTTGGGCAGGGCTGGATTCGAACCAGCGAAGGCGTAAAGCCAGCAGATTTACAGTCTGCCCCGTTTGGCCACTTCGGTACCTACCCGTTAGTACCACGAAAGCTTTCCGCGTTGATATAGCTCGCGCTCTGCGCCTCGCAAGTACTTTGGCCAACGATCGACGCTTCAGCTGAAGAATTCGGCAATCGCGCTGACCACATACTGCTGCGCTTCGCGAGAAATCTCGGGATACATGGGTAGCGCGAGCGTTTCGCGAGCGGCACGTTCGGTCTCGGGAAAATCACCTTTTTTATAGCCGAGATAGGCAAAGCATTTCTGCTCATGGAGTCCGAGCGGATAGTAAATTGCTGTGCCGATTTCGCGTTTGCCCAGGTGCTCGCGCAAAGCATCGCGCACGGGGGTGCGGATGACATATTGATGGTAAACGTGATGATTCGTTAGGCCACGGTCACGGTAGGGTTCGGCGGGAACAGCGATCTTTTCAGTCAATCCCGCGCGCGCGAGTTCGGCTCCGTAGAAATCCGCAGCGGCGCGGCGGGCGGCCGCCCATGTTTCCAGATGTGGAAGCTTCACCGTGAGTACTGCAGCCTGAATTTCATCCAGGCGAAAATTGCCTCCGATGAAATGATGAAAGTAGCGCGGCTCCATGCCGTGTTCTCTGAAAGTCCGTAGCTTTTGCGCCAGCTCGTCATCCTGGCAAACGACCATGCCGGCATCGCCAGCAGCTCCAAGATTTTTTGAAGGATAAAAGCTAAACAGCCCCCCGTCGCCCATCGTTCCAGCTTTAGCGGTTCTCTCAGGAAATGGAAATTCTGCACCAATCGCCTGGGCCGCGTCTTCGATCAAAACAAGACGGTAACGCTCCGCAATCTTATGGAGCGCTTCCATCTCGCAGCACAAACCAAACAGATGAACCGGAATCATTGCACGGAGTTTTTCTCCGCTCTTTGTTTTCCATGCGCCACTCGCGTCGGGCTGGCAATTTTTCTCGATGCATTCCTGAATCGCGGATGGCCGGATGTTGTATGTCTCTCGATCTATGTCGGCAAAAAGGGGTCGCGCCCCCACCCGGGCAATGCATCCAGCGGTAGCGAAAAATGTGTAAGGCGTCGTGATAACGGCATCGCCGCGTCCGATTCCAAGCGCCATCAAAATAGCCAGCAAAGCATCGGTTCCAGACGAAACACCAATCGCGTGGGGCGTATTACAATATGCGCGCATCGCCCTCTCGAACGCATCGACTTTCGGGCCAAGAATGAAACGGCCGCTCCCCAGAACGTCGTTAATCGCCTCGCGAATTGAATCGCCCAGGGCACAATATTGTTCACTCAGATCGAGCAGCGGCACGCGCATGGCCAAATAGCTTGGCAGTTTCGCCATGCCATTCAAGAGGTTGTCGCCCCGTCGGGCGGTATTGATCGCCGTGTCCGCACGCGTTAGCCTGTTTGCATGGCGCTCCTGCGCGGCGTTTTTTGGTTGGTTCTCTTCATCGTTCTAACTTTTTGTTTCGTTGTGCTGTTCGAGTACGGGCCACACGATTTCGCCAATGGCGTTCAGAAGGAGTATGCGCGCGTGAAATCGTTCGTGGTAAAGCAAACCGAAACGATCAGGAAACCGAAGAAAAACCGCTGATTGAATAAGCGAATGACCATTCTAAATTTTTGGAGGGGCGAACTCCTGTGAGCCTCCGGCGTACGGCCTCGCAGAGCTCCGCCCTCCAATTTATGTTGCGCCGATCATGGCGAGTGTTTCTATCGGCAAAGGAGCAAGAAATTCTTTTGCATTCTCGATTTGCAAAACCGGCTCCGCAAGGTGCGCTGCAAGAAAACTGGTGTCTGGCGTAGGAGCAATCCCCGCTTGAGCCGAGATCTTACATTCGGCCAATTGCTCGATAACACGCAAGACGCTATCGTGAGACTGGCTTCCAGCCAATCGATTACCGGCAGGATGCCGATGCCACGTTGTAAATTGAACTGTGCAAATGCCCGGTGCGGTTGCTTCAACAAATGGGCTGAGTGTAAACGCGTAATGAAGCAAGATTTCCTGGATGGATTTTTCCTGCGTGCGCGCCCGCACTTTGATCACGACCTGTAAAGATCGCGCCAGAGCCTGGCTTGGAGTCATTCCTTTGTAGATCCCCGCCTTTTCCGCAACGTCGTTCAGCTCAATGATAACAGGTTTCTTTTCCTGTTCTTCGATTAAGGCTACCGGTTTTGCGCAAAGTCCGGGCTGATGCCGCATAGCGGCCTGCAAATAAAAGTTCGGCAAATAAATGGTCGCAAACATCGATTTAATTCACCACTGACCATTGCTTGCCACGCCGTAGCGCAGCGAAGGCGGGACCACTGATTTGAGATGCGATCGTTTTACGACGATCCCCAGTTGAGAAATCGCCTCCTGCTTTTCCAAAGTTTCCAGGTTCCAGGAATTTTCGAGAACAAGCTTCAGTTGCGCGCTGCTGACCATTTCATACCGGGTGAGA
>Ga0209687_1000505_pt1 | contig 12929 bp, 11 predicted proteins | sample GraSoiAngelo_136_FD_185893 | JGI IMG/M metagenome (GOLD analysis project Ga0209687, IMG submission 185893) | Grasslands soil microbial communities from the Angelo Coastal Reserve, California, USA - 14_0929_09_20cm (SPAdes) (version 2) | ecosystem: Environmental > Terrestrial > Soil > Grasslands ...
TGGATGCCATCGGCTCGCTTTTCTTGATCGGCGGACTGGCGCTGTCGGGCTTGATATCGGAGTCCATAGCAATGGGGGTTTTGATCGGCTTCTTACTGCTTATGATCGACTCATATCTTGCGGCGCATACGATTCGCCGCTTCAACATCTCATTCGGGAAATTCAGTCCCACCGAGATGCGCATACTGCTCGCCATCGGAAATGCGTTTGCCTGTATAAAGCCCTTCGTAACCTTTCTGGGAGCCAGGCGTCTGTTCTTCGATGCGGCGTGCGGAATCGCGATCATAGGAATGGGAGTATTCTTGATTGTCTCCGTATCGATAAATACGGCGACTCTTTATAAGGCTGAAAGGCTGGACTAAGCCTGAGTAGAGCAAGACCTAATAGAGATGATTCCAATGACTTCGGTTTGCTGTCGAAAGGATAAGCCTTCTCGAAAAAAGCGGTCTTTTCGAGGTAGCGGCCGGCGCTGGTTGAAGTTCAATGCGGTGGGTGTTCTCGGGTTCGCCATTCAAATCGGAATGCTCCTTTTCTGTGTTAGGTTGCTCCGTCTCAACTACCTGATCGCTACGGTTGTCTCCGTAGAAACAGCGGTCGTGCATAATTTCCTCTGGCATCATCAATGGACCTGGTCGGATCGCCGCCCGGGATTTGGGACACGAGGCGCCGCGGTCCGCTTTATTCGATTCAACGCGGGATCAGGACTGGTTTCGCTTGTAGGAAACCTCGTGCTGATGCGCACTCTCGCAGGCGCGGCTCACATCGATTTGATCCTGTCGAGCCTCATATCGGTTGTGAGCTGTTCCATTGTGAATTTCCTGATCGCTGATCGTCTCATTTTCTGCCGGCCCCGCCGAACCTAACTGCCTTTCGAGCTTGGAGATTTGTTTCCCGGCGTGATTGAGAGTTCGTGCTTATGTAAGGCCTGAAAGGCCGATTATTAAATGAGCCATAATGCGATGCTATAATGAGCTTCCATTTCTCTCTTGCCGCTAATGAGACTTCTCGTAGTAAAACTCAGCTCAATCGGCGATGTAGTCCACACCTTGCCTGCCGTAGCCGCGGTGCGGCGATCCAGGCCGGATATCAGAATTAGCTGGGCCGTTGATTCTCGCGCGAGCGCGATCCTTCACGGCTCTCCTGTAATTGACGACCTGGTAGAAATCGATAGCGCGAATGCGAATGGCCCGCTAAAGCGGTTCGCCTTAATCCGGGACGCGATGCGCAATGGCGATGAGCCGCCTGATGTGGCAATCGATTTTCAAGGTCTTATCAAATCAGGGCTCGTCGCCTATTCGTCACGAGCGCGGCGCCGTGTCGGATTTGAATCCGCTGATCTTCGTGAACCTGCGAGCAGGTTCTTTTTGAACGATCAGGTCAAGACTTCACATATCGACCACGTCATCGAGAAGAATATCGAACTCGTGAGGGCAAGCCTCGGGATTAGCATCGAACCAGGTCGCTACGAGTTCCCTGTCCACATACCCTCGGGCGATGTTGGCTACATTGATAATCAACTCGCCGGTGAAGAAAACTTCGCAATCTTGAATCCTGGAGGCGGCTGGCCTACTAAGATGTGGGCCGCTGATCGATTCGGGATGCTTGCCGATTGGCTCTTAGACGAGTTTGGAATGAACTCCATAATCACATTTGGTCCGACCGAAGAGCACCTTGCAGCCGCTGTTGCGGAAGCATCCAGGTCTCGCGCGGCGCGAGCGCTGCCGGCGACCCTAAAACAGTTCACGGCCTTGTCTCGGCGCGCCCGGCTTTTTATCGGAGGGGATACCGGACCGCTTCACCTCGCGGCTGCCAGCGGAACACCTATAGTGGGGTTGTATGGTCCTACCTCCCCGGCTCGCAACGGGCCGTTTGATCATCGCGATGTCGTGATCGGCCGCGATCTCTGGTGCCGGGCCGAATGCCATCGCCGGAGCTGCTGGCACTGGAACTGTCTCGATATTGAAATAACGGACGTACAATCAGCGGTGCGCAGAAGGCTGGAGGCGTGACGATTGGCCCTTCTATGACGCATTTTGTTATCGTATCGACCTTCATGGAGCGAACGGCTCGACGCAAGAACACATTTCCCCGCATCATGCAGCGGATCCGGGTTCCGATCGGTTTTTTATTGGCGCCGCTGATGCTCTTCGCGGCAAAGCCGACATGGACTACGATATCAATCGGAGGAGCTGTCTCGGTAGTAGGCCTCGGCATCCGGGCGTGGGCTTCCGGCCACCTTCGCAAAAACGAACGCCTCGCGGTCACCGGACCTTATGCTTATACGCGCAACCCGCTCTATTTTGGAACGCTAATAATGGGAGCGGGCATCGCAGTCGGCGCCGGAACGCTCTGGTTTGCGCTCCTGTTCATTTCGATGTACCTCATAATCTATAGCTCCGTAATAATCGCCGAGGGAGAAACCATGACAGAGCTGTTCGGCGACGGCTATGAGAAATATCGAAAGAACGTACCGATGCTGCTTCCGCGACTGACTCCGTGGCGCGGCAATGAGCTAAGCCGGTGCATGTCTGAAGAACCGAGATTTGACCTCACGCGATATTTGAAACATCGCGAGTATCGCGCTTCGATCGGACTTGCGATTGTGTTCGCTTCGCTCATCGCGAAGATGCTTCTCACGCGTCAGTAGACAGACCTTGCAAAAGGGCGGCCCCGAAGGACCGCCCATCCACCAAGGCGATCTGGATGCCTCTTCTATGGACTCGCCACAATGATGTTTGATTTGAGCCCGTTTTGAATCTCGCGGATTCGATTCGCTCCGGAGTGGAGGTTCAACTCGCCGTTGCTTCCGGGAATGACAATCTTCGCGCCGCTTGGCTTCACCTTTATGTTGCCGGGCGGCGAAATGATCACGCCGTTTACTTCGATTTGAACCGGCCCGACGAAGCCATCTCCTTTCAGCACGAGCGAGTCAGAGCTCAAAACTCCCTTTCTGATAGATGCGCCTCCCGGATCCGCCTGGCTGAAGTCCGCAACGGCGGAGGCGCTATGGTTCCCCTGTGCATCTATAAGCATCAGGCTCGCTTTGAAAGCAGTAGGAACGCCGTTCAGTCCGTTCACCTGAATGCTGAAATTAACGTTCGATCCGCCTGGACTAAACGGGAATGGGCTATCTTGCCTGACCGTATTGTTGTTTCCATCCAGCAACGTTACTTGCGCCTGTGCAAAGTCAGACTGAGGGTCGCTGGCGCTTCCTGTCAGGGTCAATCTGTCCCCGATGAGATTACCTAGAATAGAGCCTATTGCGGGCGGGTCGTTGCCGCCGCCGGGTTGCTTCACCCGGTATCCCATATAGTTCAACGCGAGGATGTCATTCGCGGAAATCTGATTGCGCTCGCCGCGGCCAATCGCCGGGTCCATGATTCCGATGACGACGTTGTTATTAAGTCGATTGTCTTTCCAGTGGGACGCCTGGAAAGTATCGCCTCCTGATCCATCGGGTCGTCCTGTCGACAGGGGGATCTGATCCGTTCCGGCAAAGAACACTTGATCGCCTCCCGACGAGAGAACTCGCACACCGCTCTGAAAGCTGCCGTTCGTCACGCCCGGTCGAAAGCGGAATATATCCCAAACAGATAGATCGGCGGGCGAGCCAGGGCTGAGTTCCTTGTTGCCGACCCTGGATGTGAAGCCAAGCGCGTGCCCGATTTCGTGGGTAGCAACGGCGTCGAAATCTATCGCTTGTCCGAGTCAATGCCGTTGCTTGGATCGAAATCAAAGGTGAAGGCCGAGTTGAATCCTATTGCGGGCGGAGAGCCAAATGAGGTTTCTATCGTCGGGTTGGCCGCTTGCCCTATCTGTCTCAGACATCTCAGAACAGCGGACGGAACCGACATGGCCGTCACGCTGCCGATATCCGTCAGTAGTGGAGAACCGGGCAATAAGTTATCTATTCCGCCTTCCGCGGGATCATCTGGCGCGCCAATCAAAGAGGAGCGAATCCCGCTATAGCCCTTCGGATTAAATAACGTCTGTGTCGCCGTTGCTCCGATTACACCGGCGGGATAGCTAAGGCCGAACCGCTGAGGTCCGAAATCGACATCGAGAATTATCGTAATTTCGCCGCTGATCAGCGGCGCCCCGATTACATCGGTCCAATGCTGCGCCGCGCGAAGGAAAGCGGCCTTCGCATCCGGAAATCCTTCAAGTTGAGAAGTGGCCCTCAGAGTTATGTTGATGCTGCCTACCGCTTCGGGGCGAATTTCTCGACTCGATATAGCGGAAGGAAATAATCAGAGAACGCATTCAATCGTAGTCAGCTCAGCAACGCCCGTTCGAACCGAGATACGCCGGCCTTTGTCATAAGTGAAATGCCGGCCTTCGTTTGCGTTCGAGCATTCGCCGCTTCGAGAATAAATCGGAGTAGTCCTATCGACTACGGCGGAGAACAGCAGAGATCTCGATTCGACTTTATGTTCTTCATTGCCCTGCGACTCGATCAGCGGCGAATCGCTGAATAAACCGGCGACGAAGGAAGGCAACGAATGAAGGCGACGAAGGAAGGCTTGTAACGGGCTATCCGGCGGTGTATAAGGTTACCGCCAAGTCGAGCATCACTCGTTACGAACCCGGACGAGCGGAGAGAGCGCACGCAGTTCTCTCATCTACACTGGTTTGTCAGGCTCGTTGGCTTATAACGCACGTCGCAGCCGGTGGAATATAATTAACAGGCAACGGTATAGCGAGATTCCGCATAGAACAGTTGTTCGCATCTGAATCCGAGATAAGGCCGGAACCGCGCGGATTTCCGGGAGGATGGCGCCGCCGCCACAAGGAGAATTATGAAGATCTCTCACACGCCGACGAAAACGCTCAGACGATTCACCTGGGCGGGTATGCTTGCGCTTGCACTGGCAGGCTCCCCGATCGCACTTGCTCAGGAGAATAAAAAAGACTCACCTCCACCCAAGTCCTCCAACAGTCAAAAGCCTCAACAAACGGAAACGCATAAATCGCCTCCTCCGGTCAGGAGCGGCGGCTCGGGCGCCGCTGGCAGTGGAAGCACTGGCAATGGAGGCGCCAACTCGGGAGCCGGAAAAGGAAACGGGGGGAGCTCCGGCGCCGGTGCGGGAAGCGGCGGGACCGTGAGATCTAATCGCAGCGAAAACAACAGCTCAAACTCCTCGGGCGCGGCGGGAAGATCGAACCAGAACAACAACTCCGGTCAATCGAACAGCGGCGCAGCCGCAGGCGGCTCTGGTGAAGGCGGCGTGATGCGAGCCCATAAGCCTCGCGATACCGCGGGAGCGGGAGCCACAGGGTCGGCAACGGGCGGCTCTGGCAAGACCAACACAGGTGAGGCGGGCCGCTCCAAAGGATCGCACGACACTGGCAATACTGGCGGAACTCCGAACACGAATCCATCCGTTAACACTGACAGCTCAAATACCGACGACCAGCGAAGAGGGCGCGGCGCCAGAGATGAGAGATCCCGAACTACCGGCAACGCCGGCAACGCGAATTCCTCTGGAAGCGGCAATCACAAAATCAACGGGACGAGCGGAACCGGTGGGAATGCAACGGGAGCCGCAGGCGCCTCAAAGGGTCTCAGGATCGACCCTGAGACGCATGGTGTAATTAGAGGCGCGAACGGCAAGCCTGAGCGATTTCGAGGGCGCGACGGCTCCGAAGCCAGATTCGGCCGTGACGGAAACGTGCGAGAAGTACGAGCCCGAGGCCTCACTATTATTCATACTCCGGGCGGCTCACGACATGTCGTCCTCGTCAGGCCCGATCATTCCAGAATCTTTGTCAACAGAGCCGGACACGGCTACGTCCAGCGGCCTTTCTTCTTCAGAGGCCGCGAGTTTGCAAGCCGGACCTACTACTACCACGGCAGGCCCTATGCTCTCTACTATCGGCCCTATGCCTATCGAGGCGTATACTACTACGGATACGTGCCATATCGTTACTACCGCCCAGGCTTCTATGGCTGGTTGTATAACCCGTGGCGGACACCGGTGCGATATAACTGGGGATGGTTTGGAAGTCCGTGGTATGGGTACTATGGTAGTTACTTCACTCCCTACTCCTACTATCCAAGCGCTTCGTTCTGGCTTGCCGACTACTTGATCGCCGAGAGCCTGCAGTTGGCTTATCAGGAGCGGCTCGACGCACAGGCGTCGTACTACGGACCTCCAGGTCCCAGAGACTCGGCAGCCCTCACGCCGGAAGTCAAACAAGCCATCGCTGACGAGGTTCAACGACAACTCGCTCTCGAAAACAACGAGAGTCAGCTTGTTTCGCGCGGCGAAGATCCAAATTCGGATTCGGGCGGATTGCCGAGGATGCTTGCCGCGGCAAGCCCCTCCAAGCCGGTTGTATTCGTGGTGGCAGGATCGATTCAAGTGACCGACAATAACGGCGCCGACTGCTCACTCACTCAGGGCGACGTCATTCGGCTCACCTCTCCTCCGGGCGAAGACGCGACATCCGCGTACGTAGAAGTCCTTGCGAGCAAGAATTCAAGTTGCCCCAGAGGCAGCCGGGTCTCGGTGGAGCTGGCCGACTTGCAAGAGATGCAAAACCAGATGCGCGCGGGTATTGATCAGGGTCTGCAGGAGCTGAATTCTCATCAGGGCGGATTGCCTGCGCCGCCGCCGTCAGCGGCGGGAGCTCCTATCACGTCGCCTTATGCGCCTGTGGCGCCGCCGGCCGATCCTAACGTCTCGGCTACGCTGCAACAGCAGGCTCGCGAAGCCGACTCGGTTGAAAAGAGCGTGATGGATGAAGTAAAGCAGGCGGATTCCACGGGCGGCGCTGAACCGGCCCAAATTTCGCTTGGCCAAACTACTGAAGAAGTCGTTGCGATAATGGGGAAACCAAAACAGGTCGTGAATCTCGGCTCGAAGAGGATTTACGTGTACCAAAACCTGAAGGTCACATTTACCGACGGCCGAGTGAGCGACGTTCAGTAGCGGTTGCGGTCGCTTTCGAGGAAGGCTTAAATATCAAATTCAGGGCGGGCCTCCGGGCTCGCCCTTTTATTTGCTTACGCATCGATTCATACAGAAGACACTTTCTGAAAGCAGACACTTTCTGAAGGCGAGGCGGGCAAAGACGCCCGCCCTTACATTGGTTGGCGCGTTCATTGCTTTGCCGCGGCTCAATCGTACAATCTCTTCAGCTTTGCGCCTCTGAAGTAATGCTCGACTATGCGCTCGTGCGACTGTCCTGCATCCGCCATCACTGCCGCTCCGATCTGACAGAGGCCGACCCCATGGCCCCATCCAGCCCCTTTGAAAATAAAGCGCTCCGGATAACCCGTATGCTGGCTCTCTTCGTGTGAAACGACGAAGGCCGAGCTGTAGAGATGTGAACGCGACAACGCTCGTCTTATCTCGAGTTCCTTGCCCACGATCAGCGTCCTCTTCTGACCAGAGATTTTCACCCTGATCAGTCTTCCGGAGGCGCCGCGCTCGAGCGGCTCAATCGCCAGAATTATGCCCGGATCCTCGCCGAGCTTGGAAAAAATGATTTCGCGAAGCTCATCTGAAGAATAGCTCACGACCCAGCGATAAGAATCGCGCGTCTCCAGATCGAACCCAGGAAGTATTCGTTCCAATAAATACGGCGGCGGATCATTGCAGTAGGCGCGCGGGAGCGATGTGATCCAGCGAGCGCTTTCCTTTTCGTCGCGCAGCGGCAGCTCGTATCCACCGGGCGAATCCGCGCCGTCGTAAATCGAAGTCAGATACGGCGCCGGTTTATTTTCCCACGCGGCGCTATAGCGTTCGGTCAGACCTCCGCAGCATTTCGAATATCGGGCATCGCAGATCTGATCCAGATATTCGGCTACAATGCCGCGGGTCGGGACTACGGCTTCCGAAGCCGAGGCAGAGAATGCCTTGCTTATGCCCTGGTATCGCTGACAGTGGTCGTCGGCGCAGACATCAAAATCAGAATGATTCTCGCGGCTGTACCATCGATTAATCTCCAGCGTGTTGTCATACGCCTTACTGTATTGCTCTTCTGTTCCGCTCCGCTTGTCGCCGCCGATCAATTGAGCGAGAAGCCAGCTTCGTGAAACAATCGCGTGCGCTTTCAACAGCTCTGAATGATTTGCGGCGCTCATCTCGGACGAGATCACGCTCACAAGGTAGGCTTCGAGCGGAACCAGATTAATGATGTTGAGACCCTTCTCGCCCGCGATGATCCTAAGGCTGCCCTGGAAGATTTGTTCCTCTTTGCGCTCCCAATGAAAGCCGACGCCTATCGTGACGTCGTGCAAAGTAATCCTGCACCTTTCGAAATCTGATGGCGCGAGAATAACTTCGGGAGCCTGGAACTCGCTCGCGCCCTGCACGCTTATCCCGCCATTTTGAGAAGCGACGAAACTCAGATTTCCCGTAAGACCCTGAAGTCCCGCGCTCGAGAATATTCCCGAGAGTGTCACCTTCGCGGATTCCACTCCCGTTATTAGCCCAACACTAATTTCAGGTTCACTATTGGTGTCGATCACGGTATTACCAGTTTATTCACAGAGTGTTTCCAGAACACTATTGACTTCATCTTCTTCCAGGCTTACTTCGGAATAAATTTCCTTGATTCGCTTCGCATCCAGCTTGAGGAAATGATCGTGCTCGGGAACCACGAGGATACCAGCCATATCGATCGCGCCCGGACTCACCAGGATCTTTTCGGCGCCTTCGGCATAAAAACATGCCGGTCTGTGTTTCTTGCGAGGAAAGATAAAGACTGTCCAGACCGCTTTCTGGTAATTCAATATGACATTCAACAGCGGCTCTTCTTTATCGGCGCGGCTGCCGAGCGCGTTGACGATGTTTTCTATCCACCTCGCCAGCACCGTCCAATCACCGCCGCGAATAACAATCACGGTTCTACCCGAATCGCTCACCGTGAAGAGCTCGAAGTAGGTAAGGACGGTGTCCTCGCACTCATCGCAATGAGGCTCGGGAGCCGGTTCTCCGGTCGCAAGCACGGCTTCAATCGGAAGATTCGAACGCGAACAAGCCTGAAGATGAAAATGATCCGGAGCGGAAGCGCCGCATTCCGGACCGTTGTAGAGCACGAAGTAATCCGGCGAAAGATCATGCGCCAGCTCCAACATCAAACGTATATTGCCGCCGATCCGCTGCTCTGTGTGCCGGACACTCACAATGGAAAGGTGCCGCTCCAGAACGGGGTATGGGTTGCAAAGAATAACGTGGCTCTCGCCGTAGGCAATCCCCTTCTCTTCAGGCGGCAAGTTGGAAGAACATAGAAAGCACTCTCTGGCGTCCACCGAAGCCTTATCGACCGAGGCCGCCGTGCTTCGAATGCGCCCGGCGTTTTGCTGAACGAACACCGGCGCTCCATCCATCTCAAATCGCCTGATCTCCGCTCGCGCCAATGCGCCATAACCCGCGGCAAGGAGGGGCCACTCTCGCTTCTGTTGATCCAACAGCGCCGACACACGCGAAATCAGATTTGAGGTCTCGCCCTCAGGCTCTGTTAGTGTAAGCAGCCTCTCCTCCCAGTTCATTCGCTGAGCATCCTCCTCCTCGCGTCCATTTCCACGGTCCTGAGCCAGTCTTTGTACGAGTCGTATCGATTTGACGCAGCAGCGTCAAGCGCGGCGTCGGAGTTCCCCTCCCATCGTCGTGCATAGTAGATCGACTCGTAGAGGCGTCCAATTTCGTACTCGCGGCTTATTCGCAGGCCTACCGCGTAGTCTTCTCCATAACTCGTATTTGGAAACCCGATTCGCCGCAGGATTGGCACATAGAAAGCTCGGGGCGCGCCGAACCCATTAATCCGTAGGGCATTGTTTCGCCCGTTATCGCGCGTCCATTCCTGGTGATCAATCAAACCGGGGGGTATTTCGTTCAGGTCAAAGTCCACGATCGTATAGGCGCCAATCACCATCGCATAGGAGCTTTCATCGAATTTTGAAGTGATTTTCCTCAGCGTGAGGTGATCTTTATACAGATCGTCGGAATCGAGCTGCAAGGCAATCTCTCCACAATGGGTGGAATATATGGCTTCGTTCCAACAACCGCCGATCCCAAGATCACGGGCCTTCGGAATCAGATGAATCAAGCGATGGTCGGAAGCAGCCAATTGCTCTAGTATCGCCGTAGTTCCATCGGTCGAATGATTATCGACGACTATGACGTTGAATTCGAATGAAGCCGTTTGCGAAAGCGCGCTTCTGACGGCATCGGCGACGGTCCGAACTCGGTTTCGCACCGGAATTATTATGCTGGCCTTAACCGGAAAGTTAGCTGCGTCACGATCGACCTGTCGAAAGCTCGGAGGGAGCCAGACTTCGGCACGCTTCAGGTGCTCCGTCGCGATCCGCTCCATTTCCGCTTGATATAAGCGCTGGCTCGGGTCGACGTAGTCGAATTGACCGGCGGGGCCGGTTTCAGATTTGACCCTGGTATACATCGGTTCCGGCAAACGGACTATTCGCAATCTGCTTGAGATCTTCAGCCGCAGATCGTAAAGCGCGCCCCACTTCACGGATTCATCTATCGGCCCGTGAAGCTCGAGCGCTCTACGAGCCGCCTCAGTCGAAATCAATACGACCGATCCGAAATTGAAGTTGTCGCGGATACTTCCTCGCTGATAATCAATCAGCGGCCGGTTAACAAGGCCTCCCGCGGCCTCATCGAAATAATCCGAATACAGCCATCCCGCGCCCGACTCTCTCGCGACTGTGCACATACGCTCCAATGCACCGCTGGTGAACTCGACGCACTCACCAGCGAGTACAATCAGCAAGTATTCGGTTTCGATTGATTCGAGCAGCCTGCGAAGGCCTGGCCCAGATATTAATTCGATATCAGTCAGCGATAATTTTTTTGAATCAACTTTTGTAATAGCTGAGGCCCATTGATTCTCTGGACAGGTTACAACTACCTTCGTCACAAGATCGGCCCCGACAAGCTGACCGAGCATTCGGCCGGTCCGAAGCCCGGGCCCGTCGAATAGCGCTGCGGAAATTAGCGGCATAGCCGTAATGATACCTTGAATCCTGCATCGTGCAGAGTATTCTTGGGAATCCCGGGCGCATAGCTGGAGCATTGAGTCAGGTTCGTTGACAATCACAAAACCTCCGCATAAAAAGTGTGTGCTGAATTTCGGCGATGCAAAACATCTATACACTCACACGGAGGGTTTGGAATGTCATTCCGGGATGAAACGGCCTGGCTCGATGCGACGGCTCTCGCGGATCTGGTTAGACGGAAAGAGGTCACTCCGAACGAGCTCGTAGAAGCAGCCATCGAGCGGATCGAGCGCATCAATCCGGAAATCAATGCGGTCGTCACTCCGATGTACGACCTGGCGCGCGCGGCTGCGAGAAGCCCGATCCCCGATGGACCATTCACTGGTGTTCCGTTCCTGCTCAAAGATCTTCTCGCCGCCTTCGGGGGTGTGAGAATGACGTCTGGATCGTCTTTCTTGTCCGATTTCGTTCCGGAGGAAGATTCCGAGCTCGTCAAGCGATTCAAGCAAGCCGGTCTGATTATAGTAGGAAAGACGAATACACCGGAGTTCGGAATTCTGCCCACGACTGAGCCGGCGTTATTCGGCCCGTCTCGAAACCCGTGGGACATCACCAGAACCACGGGAGGTTCAAGCGGCGGTTCGGCGGCCGCGGTTGCCGCCGGCCTTGTGCCGATGGCTCATGCAAATGATGGCGGAGGCTCAATCAGAATTCCGGCCTCGGCGTGTGGGCTCTTCGGGTTTAAGCCGACTCGAGCGCGGATTTCGCTCGCACCGGATTTCGGAGATATGTATAGCGGTCTCGTGTGCGAGCATGCGGTTACGCGCTCCGTGCGAGACAGCGCCGCGTTGCTTGATGCGGTCTCCGGATTCAAGGACGGCGACCCCTATTGCGCGCCTCCGCGGAACCGGCCTTTCAGTCGCGAGATCGGCGTCGATCCTGGGAAGCTCCGAATTGCCTTCACCACAAAAGCGCTAGCCGATGTACCGGTTCATGAGGACTGCATCGCCGCCGTCAAAGATGCGGCTTCGCTGTGCGAGCAGCTCGGCCACTCTGTCGTAGAGAGTAGTCCGAAGATCGACGGAGATAAATTGGCGGATGCATTTGCCATCATGTGGTCAGCGGGTTGCGCCTGGACTATTGACGGACTCGCGCACACATCAGGCCGCGAACCTACTGAAGAACGGTTCGAACCCGGCACATGGTTTCTCTATCAGAAGGGCCGAGAGCGAAAAGCGTCCAGGTATCTTGCCGCGGTTCAACATATGCAAAGAGTGTCTCGTACCATCGCCGAGTTCCTTTCCGGCGCGGACTTGTTGTTAACCCCTACGCTCGCGCAGCCGCCGCTCCCGATTGGCAGCTTCGACTCGACAAAGGAGAATCCGGTTCGAGGACTGAAACTGTCCGGCAATTTCTCTCCGTTCACTGCGCTATGCAACGCGACAGGTCAGCCGGCGATGTCCGTACCGTTGTTTTGGAATGAGGAAGGACTGCCGATAGGAACACAGTTCATCGGAAGATTTGGCGATGAGGCAACTCTATTCCGCCTCGCATCCCAACTGGAAGGCGCTCGGCCCTGGTCAAACCGGCGGCCCGCAATTCATGCGTGAACCGCGAGTCCTCCCAGTCCTCCCAAAAGACAGTGCGTGTCTGAGACGATATTGTGTATAATCGCCCACGTTCCTTCCCTGATGCTTTCCGGCAGCGCTCAGGGCTGAATCGGGAAATTCCAGGGCAGGATTCACGATCGCCAGCGAGTCGGAAGTAAACCTCATAATTTGACCAGCACCGGTGGCTCTTGCCTGAATTTGAACTAGAGGATTCCAGTTTGCCGTCTGTTTCCGATCTTTCGTTCGGCGCGCCGATTTGGCGTCGCTTCTGGGTGAGGGTTCTCCTCATCCTCGTAATCTGGACTCTGTTCGGTCTCTTATTCGCCAGTCAGCTTTACTTCGCTTAT
>Ga0209687_1000507_pt1 | contig 12906 bp, 10 predicted proteins | sample GraSoiAngelo_136_FD_185893 | JGI IMG/M metagenome (GOLD analysis project Ga0209687, IMG submission 185893) | Grasslands soil microbial communities from the Angelo Coastal Reserve, California, USA - 14_0929_09_20cm (SPAdes) (version 2) | ecosystem: Environmental > Terrestrial > Soil > Grasslands ...
AATGCTCGGCACACCCCACTTCTGCACAAAAGCCTCGCCGCGCGGCAACAGTTCGGGATAGCGCGACAGCGGCCACATTTGCGCGACCTGCTCCTTGAATTTGTAGCCGAACCAGTAGGAGAGCCAGTCGCCGAGCGCAGCCCCGATGCCGCCGGCGATCCAGACCGGCCAGAACGAGATGCCGCTGGCGCCGATCAGCGCGCCGATCGCGACCAGCGCGCCCCACGCCGGGATCAGCAGCGAGATAAACGCAAGCGATTCGCCGAACGCCAGCACCAGAACGATCGGTGCGGCCCAGGCCTGATGATCGCGCACGAAGTTGGCCAGGGCGTGCGCAAAATCTTCCATTTCCGACGCTTTCCCGCCCCGCTTCTTTGGGTTTGAACCTTTTCGAGGATTCGATGCCGAAAACAGGTAAGCCAGCCCGTTGCATGACTTCAAGTCACAATGGCAGATACAGGGCGTGAGCCTGCCTTCTCCCCCCGGCTACCCATCCCCTAACGCGGAGGAAGTTCTGATGATCGGATCGTTGATGATGTGCGTGAGCGCGGTGATTCTGCTCGCCGGCATGCTGGCCGGCATCGTCATGGGCATCAAGCAGGACTTTGCGCTCGCCCCTGCGCACGCGCATCTCAACTTGATCGGTGGCGTGCTGTTATTCCTGGTTGGGCTTTACTACCGGCTCATTCCCGCCGCCGGAAGCAGCACCCTTGCCAAGGTGCAGGGTTGGCTACACATGATCGGCGCGATTGCGTTTCCCGTTGGCGTCGCTGTCGTCATTCTAAAAGGCGAAGCGCTCGTGGCGATACCGATCGGGGGGTCGCTGATCGTGGTTGCGGCGATGGCGCTGTTCACCCTGATCGTGTTCAGGACCGCTTACGCTTGAGCATCCGCGGTCACTTTTTAAGCCCAACCATGGCATAGTCAGAGCAATCGATTCGCTGCGGTTCCCGGCGCGCAAACACATGAAAATCCAAAACTTGAAAACCTATGGCTAAATCACTGAAAGCCCTTGCAAAAAACAAGGCAACCAACGATCTGTTCGGCGCCGGCGAACCGAAAGGGCGCGCGGGGCTCAAGGTCGCCTCGCGCGCTTCCGGCGCCGAAGCGGGCTACACCGCCCGCGACATCGAGGTGCTCGAGGGCCTGGAGCCGGTGCGGCGGCGGCCGGGCATGTATATCGGCGGCACCGACGAGAAGGCGCTGCACCACCTGTTCGCGGAAGTCATCGACAACTCCATGGACGAGGCGCTGGCCGGCCACGCCACCTTCATCGAAGTGGAATTGACCGCCGATGGATTTTTGACCGTCACCGATAACGGCCGTGGCATCCCCGTCGATCCCCATCCGAAATTCCCGAAGAAGTCGGCGCTTGAAGTCATCATGTGCACGCTGCATTCCGGCGGCAAATTCGATTCCAAGGTCTACGAGACCTCGGGCGGCCTGCATGGCGTCGGCGTGTCCGTGGTGAACGCGCTGTCCTCGCGGCTCGAGGTCGAAGTCGCGCGCAGCCAACAGCTCTATCGCATGACCTTCGAGCGCGGCCATCCCAAGGGCAAGCTCGAAGACCTCGGCAAGATCAACAATCGCCGCGGCACGCGCATCCGCTTCAAGCCTGATACCGACATCTTCGGCGCCAAGGCGACCTTCAAGCCGCAGCGCCTGTTCAAGATGGCGCGCTCCAAGGCCTATCTTTTCGGCGGTGTCGAGATCCGCTGGCGTTGCGCGCCGGAGCTCTTGAAGGGCGTCGAAGACGTTCCGGCCGAAGACAGCTTCCACTTTCCGGGCGGGTTGAAGGATTTCCTGGGCGCGGCGATCCATAACGACACGCTCGTGCACCCTGACATCTTCTCCGGCAAATCAGGACGGGTCGGTGCCCATGGCGCCTGCGAATGGGCGGTGGCCTGGACCGCGGACGCCGACGGCTTTCTGTCGTCCTACTGCAACACGGTGCCGACGCAGGACGGCGGCACCCATGAATCCGGCATGCGCAGCGCCATGCTGCGGGGACTAAAGGATCACGCCGAACGCATCGGGCAAAGCAAGCGCGCCGCTGCCGTCACCTCGGAAGACGTGATGGTCGGCGCTGCCGTGATGCTCTCCGTGTTCGTGCGTGAGCCGGAATTCCAGGGCCAGACCAAGGACCGGCTTGCTACGGCCGAAGCCCAGCGCATCGTCGAACAGGCGATCAAAGACCCCTTTGATCATTGGCTGTCGGGCAACCCGGTGCAGGCCAACCGGCTGCTCGACTTCGTGGTCGAACGCGCCGAGGAACGGCTGCGCCGCCGCGCCGAGAAGGAGATCGCGCGAAAAACGGCGACAAAAAAGGCGCGCCTGCCCGGCAAGCTCACCGACTGCACCCGCACCGCCGCCGAGGGCTCAGAACTCTTCATCGTCGAGGGCGATTCCGCCGGCGGCACCGCCAAGGTTGCGCGCAATCGCGAGACCCAGGCGATCCTTCCGCTTCGCGGAAAAATCCTCAATGTCGCCTCGGCCGGCAAGGACAAGCTGGTAGCGAACGCGCAGCTCGCCGACCTGACCCAGGCGATCGGCTGCGGCACCGGCGCGCACTACCGTGAAGAAGATTTACGCTATTCGCGCATCATCATCATGACCGACGCCGACGTCGACGGCGCCCATATCGCCTCGCTCCTGATCACGTTCTTTTACCGGCAGATGCCGCGGCTGATCGATGAAGGCCATCTCTATCTGGCAGTGCCGCCGCTCTACAAGCTGACCCATGGCAGCAAGACGGTCTATGCGCGTGACGACGCCCACCGGGATGCGCTGCTCAAGAGCGAATTCAACGCCAACGCCAAGGTCGACATCGGCCGCTTCAAGGGCCTCGGCGAAATGATGGCGGCGCAGCTCAAGGAAACCACCATGGACCCGGCCAAGCGCGCGCTGCTGCGGGTGGTGCTGCTCGCCGACGACCGCGAGGGCACCGCCGATTCGGTGGAGCGGCTAATGGGCACCAAGGCCGAAGCGCGATTCGCCTTCATCTCCGACAAGGCCGAATTCGCCAGCGAGGACCTGCTGGACGTGTGAGCGAACGCAGAACGCAAGCGCTTACCGTCATCGCCGTCATTGCGAGCCCAACCTCAGCCGTCATTGCGAGCGCAACCCTAACCGTCATTGCGAGCGCAGCCTCAGCCGTCATTGCGAGCGCAGCGAAGCAATCCATGTCACCCAGCAAAGTAAAGATGGATTGCTTCGCTGCGCTCGCAATGACGGTTCAGGGGCATGGACTGCTTCGCAGAGTTTATCATCCGGCGCGCATTCTGCGGCCCGCTGGACTCGCAATGACGGAGCCGGTCGGCGAGTTCACGCCAACGTCTCATAGAGATCCTTCCAACCGGGATTCAGCCCTTCAATCAACGCTAATTTTTTGGCACGGTTGCCGGCCTTGAGCTGCTTTTCCCGCGTGATCGCCTCAATCATGCTTTCGCCAGTTCATACCAGACGAGAATCTTGCAGCCGTATTTCGTGGAGAACCCCTTTACCAGCCCTTCGCGGTGCTCGAAGGCACGCCGTGGCAGGTTGGCTGTGACGCCAGTGTAGAGCGTACCGCGACGCTTGCTCGCCACTATGTAGACGCACGGTTGTTTCATCTAAGGCTCTGTTCATCCCTCATTGCCAACCCTTCCCGTCATTGCGAGCCCAATCTTAGCCGTCATTGCGAGCGCAGCGAAGCAATCCATGTCGCCCAGCAAAGAAAGATGGATTGCTTCGCTGCGCTCGCAAAGACGAGGAGAGTCCTACGCCGCGTCGGCGGCCTTATCCCCGTGAGGATGTCCGCGCTCGTAAGCTCTTATCGTCAAGCCAACCTTAGCCATCATTGCAAGCCCACCCTGAGCCGTCATTCGAGCCCAACCTGAGCCCGTCATTGCGAGCCCAACCCGAGCCGTCATTGCGAGCGCAGCGAAGCAATCCATGTCGCCCAGCAAAGAAAGATGGATTGCTTCGCTGCGCTCGCAAAGACGAGGAGAGTCCTGCTGCGCGCTGTTGCCGAAATATCGGCCAAGCCGCACCGCCGCACCGGCTGAGATCAAGCGCCGTCCATTGATGATGGGCCTGCTGGTCGTCTAGGCTGTGGCGTCCACCCGGTTAGCCGCCAAGGTTGTCCTCCAAACATTGGCCTTTCTGGCCGTTCAAGCCGCGATTTGAGCCGGTTTTCGGGCGTTTTGACCCGTGTGGCCGAAAATCCTCACTGCCCCGTTTTCCGAGGGGTGTGTTGGCCGGGCAACAGCATTTTGGGTGCGACCGGCTATAGTCCGCTCAATGGGATTGGGGAATCGGTGCCCTCGTGCCCTGTCACGCGATCCGAACGCTTATTGAGGAATAGAAAATGAAGAAGCTTTTGCTTGCTCTCGTCGCGACAGCGGCTTTCACCGGATCGGCCTCGGCGGCCGACCTCGCAGCCCGGCCCTATACCAAAGCTCCAGCGCCGATGGCGCCCATTTATAATTGGACCGGCTTCTACATCTTCGGCGGCGTTGGCGGCGGCCTCTGGGATGCAGATACCTTTACCCGGACCACAGCGACGGGCGCACCCCTCAGCATCCATCAGACCCAAGGTGGCGACGGATGGTTCGGAACCGTCGGTGCCGGCTATGACTGGCAGGTCAATCCGTCCTGGGTGGTCGGTATCTTCGGCGATGGCCAATTCGGCAGCCTGAGGGGCACCATTCAGGATCCGTTCAACCAATTAACCGGAAGGATTAAGGAGCAGGACGCTTGGGCGGCGGGTGTGCGGGTCGGCTATCTGGTGGCCCCGAACGTCCTCTCCTATGTGAATGGCGGTTATAGCGGTTCCCACTGGTCGGGTACGACCCTGCTGGACACGTTTAGCGGCTTTCCGATGGGTGTCCACACCAATTCGTTTAACCGCAACGGCGCCTTCATTGGCGGCGGTGTCGAGAACAACCTGAACATCTTCGGCATCACGGCGCCTGGCTGGTTCATGAAGACCGAATATCGCGCCGCCTATTATGGTCGTAAGAACATCAACGAGCTGTTCGACGGCACCAACGCTCTCGTCGGTAACGACATCGCTTTCAAGCCTTGGGTGCAGACCATCAGCACCTCGCTGGTCTACCGCTTCAACTGGGGCGGCCCGGTGGTTGCGAAGTACTGATCTCCTCCCTGCGTTTGGACTACTTAAAAGCCCTGGCTTCGGCCGGGGCTTTTTCGTTGCGGGACGCTCGGCAGTTGGCCTTGTCACTGGTTTTGTGTTCGATCGAAAGCTATCGTGGCCATCGAGACCAGGTTTTCCGAAGCCCGTCTGTGGCCGGTGGCGTGGACAAAGCACTGGGCGGCGGAAGGAATACCATGCGCAGAGTGCTGCTGATCGTTGGCCTGCTCGCGCTGGCCATAGGCCTACTCTGGATCGGCCAGGGCCTGGGCGTGATCAACTGGCCGCAATCGAGCTTCATGATCCGGCAAATGCAGTGGGCCGGCTACGGCGCGGCGCTGGCCGCGCTCGGGTTGATCCTGATCTGGCAGAGCAAGCGATAGTAGATACTCGTCATGCCCGGGCTTGTCCCGGGCATCCACGTCTTGCTTCCTTAGCGCGACAAAGACGTGGATGGCCGGGACAAGCCCGGCCATGACGAAAGGAAAGGACAATCACTCATGCAAACATCACCATTCGATCTCAGCGGCAAGGTCGCGATCGTCACTGGCGGCAACGGCGGCATCGGGCTTGGCATGGCGCGCGGTCTGGCGGAAGCCGGCGCCGCGGTTGCCGTCGTCGGACGCAATGAAGCGAAATCGATCGCGGCAGTCGCCGAGCTCCAGCAGCGTGGCGCCAAGGCGGTATCCGTCGTCGCAGACGTCACCGACAAGGCCGCCGTCGCCGTCATGGTCGAACGCGTCAGGCGTGAGCTCGGCCGGGTCGATATTCTCGTCAACAACGCCGGCATCAATATCCGCAAACCCCCGCACGCGCTCTCACTCGAGGAATGGGAAAGCGTGATGAAGACCAATTTGACCAGCGCGTTCCTGTGTTCGCAGGCGGTCCATCCGGCGATGAAGGAAGCGGGCCACGGCAAGATCATCAATATCGGATCGATGATGTCGATCTTCGGCGCGGGTTTCGCGCCGGCCTATGCGGCGAGCAAAGGCGGCATCGTGCAGTTCACGCGCTCCTGCGCGGTCGCCTGGGCCGCCGACAATATCCAGGTCAATGCGGTGCTGCCGGGATGGATCGACACCGATCTCACCAAACGCGCCCGGGTGGAGATCGACGGCCTGCACGAGCGGGTGCTGGCGCGCACGCCGGCGGCGCGCTGGGGCGCGATCGCGGACTTCGCCGGCATCGCCGTATTCCTCAGCTCACCCGCATCCGACTTCGTCACCGGCACGGCAATCCCCGTGGATGGCGGATATTCGATCCTGGGCTAGTTCCAACCCCGATGCCGAGATCTTCCTGTCTCGTTACATTTTCGGGGCGATCAGTATTTTGCGACGATCGGGCTACCGAATTTGTAGCTCAACCGGGCAACGGCCGACTGCACGTCGCGGGGCTTCGCGTCAAAGCTGTACACTCCAGCGGCCGCTCCGCCGAGCTGGTAGCTCGTGGCCTGGAAGGCCGCGTAGTCGTATTCGACGCCGACAATCCAGTTCTGGGTAAGTCCGTATTCCCAGCCCGCGCCAACCGTCCAGCTGTTGTGCCATTTGGTACTGGACCCAGAGCCGACGAATGGCGGAACGACGTCGACAACGGCCAGGTGGCTGTCTACGCCGGCATAGCCGCCCTTGAGGTAGAACAAATTGTTGTTGAGCGCGACGCCGGCGCGAGCCGTGACGGTCGCCATCAAATTGGTCCGCCAACTGAACTGATCATCCCGAGCAAGGCCAAATATGGTGTTGAGCAGGCTGCCGTGGTTGTCCATCCCCGAGACCGTGCCTTCAAGGCCGAACACGTAATTGCTGGCTTGCCAGTTGTAGCCGAGCTGGGCCCCGCCAAAAACGCCGGCGCCCCGTTGCCCGAAACCCAGGCCTGGGCCAAGATCGCCGAATAGAGCGGTCCTCGCGGTGTTGGTCCAAACTTCGTTGGTCCACGAACCGCCGAGCTGACCTCCCACATAAAGGCCCGCCCAGTTGTAAACCGGTTCGACAAGGACCGGCGCCTTGGTGTAGGGCCAGGGCGCGAGGTCCGCGGCGGAAGCGCCACCAACGCCGAGAGCGATGGCGAACGCCAACGCAGCAACAAATTTTGCGCGGATCATCTTTTTGCACCCCTGAACTTTCCCCGGATATCTCCTTACCGCCGGGTCGTTGCCAATTCGTCGACAAATGCGCAATCAGCGCCAACTTGCGCATCCGCAAGTTGCGCTTTTGGCCTGGTGGTTAATGAGAGATTCCGTTCGGCGCACCGGCCGAGAGCCTGCAAAATCCCATGCGCGTAAAATCTAATTTGCTGAACGGAATCATGCTGATTTGGGTCGTCCAGTCCCCTTATCAAAAATATTTCGCTTAACTCGTCAGGCAAATCACCTCTAGGACTTTGCCCGTCTCGCCCTAGAGAGGGGCGTTGGCCATCGTCACGAACGTTGGGCGAGATGCGATGGACGCTTTGGCTTCGCAAGACGGGCGATGCCTAAGGCGGACGGCAAAGCCGTGTGGTCCTGACGCCCCGACGCTGGCGTCAAGTTTTGCGGGAAGCAATTCCTGCGAAGCGACGGTGGCAAAAGAGCCCGGTCACCGAGGAGAGCGCGTTATAAGCCGTAAACCATTGCGCAGGGAAGGCCGGAATGTTCGGCGGACCTGTGGCGACTACGCTCGTGCGCTTTTTTCTTTGCGCGCGAGGCTGCGGGTACGGCGAGCACCCAGCTTTCCCTGCGCCCTCGTTATCGAGGGTGGTTCTTGCAACACCTCGGGCGCGATCTGCGCCGCGAGAACAAGGTGCTGCGTTTACGTCGTCATTGCGAGGAGCGAAGCGACGAAGCAATCCACCTTTCGTTTTGCGAAGTAAAATGGATTGCTTCGCTTCGCTCGCAATGACGGTGTGGTTAACCGGCTATTTGAAAATTGAATATCACCGCCGCGTTCAATTGTTGCTGCGGTTTGCTGAGCGAAAGCTCTTGATCTCGGAGACGCTGCCATCGCGATAGGTCAATTCCACGGAGACAAATTGCGTTGCCGGCGCGAGCTTGAGGTAAGGCTTGGCTTCGTAGGGAATGGCACTCGGGTCGCTCATGTCGCAGGACGGCATCTTGAGCACCTGATTGGGCACCGCACTATCGATGCCGATGCGCACCTCGCGGATCGCGCAGCGATACGACATCAGGTGCGTGTAATAGACGAGCAATCCGTTGAACTCGCGAAACGACAGCCAGCTCGTCGCGGTCATGTCCAGGATCTTGCGCTGATCGTGGATCAGCGCCGCTTCCGGATCGAACCTGATCGGAAACGGTCCCTGCATTTCGCCCGACGCGTCGACATAGCGAATCTGGATGGTCGCCGCCGGCGCATCGCCGGCAAGCTCGATCGCCGGGTTTGGCATGCGCTTGCGGGTGCGCGGATCGAGCGTGTCGAGAAAGCCGGTCTCGCGGAATTCGCCGTTATCGCCCATGCGCCAGGAAATCCCGAGCGCCGGGTCCACAATCGAGAACACCACGGTCCAGCCGCCATTGTGGCGCGAGAACATCGCGATCGGCGCATTGATGGAATCATTTGGAGGGGCCGTGCGTGGCACCGACACCGGCGGCAGTGCCGCCAGTTTCTGCGGCGGTTCGGCGGGCTTCGTTTCCTTTGTCGTTTCCTTTGTCGTTTCCTTGGCCGCGCCGTTCAAGAAAACATTGTCGACCATCTGGTCGGAATAGGCCGGGATCTGCTTGTGGCCGATGGTCTCGGCCATCTCGCTGACCAGGCGACGGGTGTGCTGGGCGACTTCGACGAGATTCTCTCCGGGTTGCAGCAATTCCTTGGCGAAGGTGCGCGTGAACACGGAATTGGGGCTGGCATCGTCGCTCGACAGCCGGTCGAGCGCGGTCTGCTTGTAGCCGGCCGAAAACACCGAGGACACCCCTTCCGGCAATTGCGCCATCGGCGCCAGTCCCCCGCCGCCGCCAACCGCGCGCGTGCCCGAGCGCTCGAACGGATTGTTGCGGCAGGCGTCGAATACCAGGATCGATGTGCGCACCTTCTTGTTCTGCAGCCGCTCGACGATACGGTCGGCAAGGACCGAGGCGTCGCGCACCAGTTCTTCCTGGCCTTCGGTCGCCGCCGGCACATCGGTTGGCAACAGATAGTTCTGCCCGGCGATTTCAAAGCCGTGGCCCGCATAGAAAAAGAATGCGGTGTCGCCGGCTTCGACCGCGTTGTCGAAGGCGAGCAGCGTCTGGCTGAATTGCTGCCGGGTCTGGTTTTCCGCGACCATGACGCTAAAACCCAGTTGCTTCAGGGTATCGCCCATGGTGCGGGCGTCGTTGACCGCCTTTTGCAGTTTCGGGACGTTCTTGTAGTCGTTATTGCCGATCACCAGCGCAACGCGTTTTTCGGCATGCGCAGGTGCTGCGAGCATCATCAATGCCGCGATCCACCCCCATGCGATCGCGCCCCGGGACGCCAACCTGGTCTTCATCCAAATCCCCCACCCTGCACGATCGAATCGCCCGCGGCGCTTATGCATAGTCGATATAGCTGCGCCGCCGGTTCAGCGTCATGACGACGACAGAGACCCCGCCGCCTCGGCGTATCGAGACACGCTTTGGCCGAACATGCCGGTTCCTGCAGGGTTGTGTGGCATTGATGCAGAAACGTTAAGCTTTTTCAACGCTTCCCGGGCCGTCTCCATTGACTTCTGCTATTTCGACCCTATGTTCCCGTGCAACGCGGCCTTGGATCGAAACGCGATTCCCTAAGGTTTGCCGCTCGTCAGCGTCAGTCAGAGCCCCAGAGCTTCATAAAGCACGCCGTTTCGGGGCCAACGCGACAGCCTTTTTACCCTCGATTCCGAACGGCGGTGTCGACTAGAGGCTCAATGTCTTTTTCTCATCTCGGTTTGTCCGACAAGGTGCTCGCCGCGGTCGCGGCCACCGGTTACACCACCCCTACCCCCATTCAGGAACAGGCGATCCCCCACGTTTTGGCCCGCAGGGACGTTCTCGGCATCGCCCAGACCGGCACCGGCAAGACCGCTGCCTTTGTTCTGCCGATGCTCACCTTGCTGGAAAAGGGCCGCGCCCGCGCCCGAATGCCGCGCACCCTGATCCTGGAGCCGACGCGCGAGCTCGCGGCGCAGGTCAAGGAGAGTTTCGACAAATATGGCGCCGGCCAGAAACTCAACGTCGCGCTTCTGATCGGCGGCGTATCGTTTGGCGATCAGGACTCCAAATTGACGCGCGGCGTCGACGTTCTGATTGCAACACCCGGCCGGCTGCTCGACCATACCGAACGCGGCGGCCTCCTCCTCACCGGCGTCGAATTGCTGGTCATCGACGAAGCCGACCGCATGCTGGATATGGGCTTCATCCCCGATATCGAGCGTATCTGCAAATTGGTCCCCTTCACCCGCCAGACGCTGTTCTTCACCGCGACGATGCCGCCGGAAATCGCGCGTATCACCGAAACCTTCCTGCATAATCCCCAGAAGATCGAAGTCTCCAGGCCCGCGACCACAGCTACGGGCGTGGCGCAGTTCCAGGTCAGCGTCGGCCGCGAACCGCACGACAAGCGCGAGACGCTGCGCCGCCTATTGCGCGACGCCAAGGACCTCAAGAACGCGATCATCTTCTGCAACCGCAAACGCGAAGTGGCGTTGTTGCACAAATCGCTGCAGAAGCACGGCTTTGCTGTCGGCGCGCTGCATGGCGACATGGACCAGTCGGCCCGCACCGCCGCACTCGATCAATTCCGCAAGGGCGACATTCCGCTGTTGGTGGCTTCCGATGTCGCCGCGCGAGGTTTGGACATTCCCACCACCAGTCATGTCTTCAATTTCGACGTGCCGCATCATGCCGACGATTACGTTCATCGGATCGGCCGCACCGGCCGTGCCGGGCGCGCCGGCACCGCGATCTCGATCGTCACCCCGCTCGATCACAAATCGATGGCCGCGATCGAAAAGCTGATCGGTCAAAGCATTCCCCCTGTTGAGGGTCACATCGCAGCCCGCGCGGCCGCATCCGACGACACCGATCAGCCACGACGCGAGCACCGCTCCCGCCAAGGCTCAAGAGAGGGCTCGCGCGAAGGCTCACGAGAGGGTTCGCGCGGCGGCCGCAAGCCGCGCCGCGAACGCGAACCGCGCCATGCCAAGGGCGGCCATCACGCCAAGGATAGCGATCATAACGGCTCGGCATCGCAAGCGCCGGCCGCGATGCCGCCGTCGATCGGCCGTGCCGAACCGCAGCGGCCTCACCGCGAGACCGAAGGCGAGCCGGCCGATCATTCGCACCTGCCGGCATTCCTGTTGCGGCCGGTTCGCGCCCGCGTCTAAACCATATTCGGCTGCAGCCAAATACCGGCAAACGCGAAGAAAGCCCGTCAACAGAGGCACTTGCACGAGAGTTGCGAGTTCCATGTTTACCGCTCCTTCATCCTCCTCCGTTAGCTTGACCGCTATAAATTTAGTTATTGCTGCTGGGCGGGCGGCTTGTGTCCCGCATGGGGACATTATCCGTGGTCAAGGTGCTCGACGAACACGAACGCACAATGGCGTTTGCCGAGGTCGCGCTCGGCCAGATCAGATCGCTCCGGCAGACCGCTATCCCCCGCAACTATGAAATCTGGTACGTCTACGCCACCGGATATAACGCACCGCTCAACAAGATCATCAACGAGACGCTGGCGCGCAACGGCAGGCTGACCGAGGCCGATCTCGAGCAGATCTACGAGACCTATCTCTCACATCTGAAGACCACCGACCGCATCGACAAAGTCGGCGCGCGCGTGATCGGCGAAATCGACGACGTGATGCACCTGATCAACGATGCATTGGGAATGTCGGCAAGCTACGAGGCGAGCCTAAGCGGCGCCAGCCAGGAGCTGTCGGGCGCCAAGAATAGCGAGCAGGTCAAAGCGATCGTCGACCAGCTCGTCAAATCCACCCGCGACATGCGCAATATCAACAAGGCGCTCGAAGAGCGGCTGACGCTGTCGAAATCCGAAATCAGCAATCTGCAGCAAAGCCTCGACGCGATTCGGGCGGAAAGCCTGACCGATCCGCTCACCGGTCTCGGCAATCGCAAATATTTCGACCGCATGATCGAAATGGCGGTGCAGGGCGCGCTCGAGAGCGGCGAGCCGCTGTCGCTATTGATGTTCGACATCGATCATTTCAAATCATTCAACGACAGCTACGGCCATCTCACCGGCGACCAGGTGCTGCGCCTGGTCGGCATGTCCTTGAAGCAGACCATCAAGGGCCAGGACATCACCGCCCGTTATGGTGGTGAGGAATTTGCGGTCGTGCTGCCCAACACCGCGCTACGCCAGGCACTGACGGTGGCCGATCACATCCGCCGCGCCGTGATGGCCAAGGAATTGAAGAAGAAATCCACCGGCGAGATTCTCGGCCGTGTCACCATCTCCGTTGGCGTGTCCGTGCTCAAACCGGACGACGATACCGACAGCCTGATCGAACGCGCCGATGTCTGCCTCTATGCCGCCAAGCGTAATGGCCGCAACCGCGTCATCTGCGAAGTCGATCCTGAATACGCCGCCGAGACCCAGAGCCAGGTGGCTTAACGAAGCGTAGCGTGGGCAAAGGCGCGCCTGCGCCGTGCCCACCATCTTTCCGGTTCGTCATCTTGAATGGTGGGCACGCTTCGCTTTGCCCACCCTCATATGGGGCATTGCGAGTCAAGCTCTCTCTGAGGATCTGGGTTAGGTTGGCACGGTTGGAGGGCGGCGCGCGGAGCCATGCGTAGCGCAGCGCACCGACCGGGTCCCGGGCGA
>Ga0209687_1000509_pt1 | contig 12872 bp, 8 predicted proteins | sample GraSoiAngelo_136_FD_185893 | JGI IMG/M metagenome (GOLD analysis project Ga0209687, IMG submission 185893) | Grasslands soil microbial communities from the Angelo Coastal Reserve, California, USA - 14_0929_09_20cm (SPAdes) (version 2) | ecosystem: Environmental > Terrestrial > Soil > Grasslands ...
TGCCGGTCACCGAAACGCCGTCCACTTTACCCGGTGACCCGATCGCCCGATCACCCGATTCACAGTTCCCTCCTCTACAATTAGCTCGTCTTAATTGCCCGTCCGGGAGAGGACATGATTCGACGCATTGTGCTCGTGGCGCTACTTACTCTTACGTGCTCTGCACAAGAAGAAAACTCCACGGCGCGCATGGAAGAAGTTGTTCAATCATTCGTTTCTGCGAAGCAGTTCATGGGTTCCGTGCTGGTGGCCCGCGACGGCAAGGTTCTGTTGAGCCACGGATACGGCTACGCGAATTTCGAGTGGGCGATCCCCAATTCACCTACGACCAAGTTTCGACTGGGCTCGATTACCAAGCAGTTCACGGCGGCGTGCATCCTTCTGCTCGAGCAGCGCGGCAAATTGAAGATCGACGATCCGGTAAAGAAATACATGGCGGACGCACCCGCCGCGTGGGACAAGATCACGATCTACCATCTGCTGACTCACACTTCGGGAATACCCAGTTTCACCGGCTTTCCCGACTACCGTTCCACCGAAGCTGTATCGACAACCCCGGAACAACTGATCGCGCGTTTTCGCGACAAACCGCTCGAATTCGAGCCTGGAACGAAGTGGAACTACAGCAATTCCGGATACGCGCTGCTGGGATATTTGATTGAAAAGATTAGCGGCCAGAGTTACAGCGACTTCGTGCAAAAGAACATCTTCGATCCGCTGGGAATGAAGGATTCCGGCTACGACTCGAATTCGGCGATCATCGCTCATCGCGCCGAAGGCTACACGCCCAAGCCAAAAGGATTGGAACACTCCGGATATATAGATATGAGCATTCCCTTTTCGGCCGGCGCACTTTACTCAACCACCGAAGACCTGCTGCGCTGGGAGCAGGGACTCTTTGGCGGCAAACTGCTTTCTGCGGCCTCACTCCAAAAGATGATGACTCCGTTCAAGAACAACTACGCGTTTGGCCTCGGTGTGCGCGATGACAAAGGTCACAAGGTGATCGAGCACGGCGGCGGCATCGAGGGCTTTAGTACTCAGCTGGCCTACTATCCCGACGACAAGCTCGCCGTTGCGGTGCTCGGAAACCTGAATGGAGGCGCTCCGGCAGCCATCGCTGCCAAACTTGCATCGGTAGCGCACGGTGAAAAAGTTGTCCTGACGTCAGAGCGCAAGGAGATTACCGTCTCACCAAAGATCCTCGCCACTTATGTTGGAACATACGACATGGCGCCAAACTTCCAATTCGTCGTCACACTTGAGGGCGATCACCTGGTCACACAAGCTACAGGGCAGCCAAAGATCCCAATCTTTCCCGAATCAGACACGACGTTCTTTCCCAAAGTGGTCGACGCAGAGATTGAATTCGTCAAGGACAATAAGGCTGAAGTGAAAGAGATGATCCTCCATCAGGGTGGACATGATACGAGGGGTGTGAAGAAGTAGCGAGGGCCAACCTATCCCTAATAGTCCGTCAGATCCGCATTACCGATCCACGACACGACACAGGCCGGAGGCCCAGCTGGCTAAAGGTAAGCCCAGTCCCGGGAGGACTGGATCGACGGGCGACACATGCCTGAGCGCCGCAGGCGCGGCACTCACCCATAGGCGTATTTTGGATCGCATATCATCGTTTCTCATCAGCACGACAGCTCGGCGCTTCCGATGCCTGAAGAACTATTGCCCTGTTTCAGTCGTATAACAATGTTTCAGCCAATCTGCCCATGCTCGCCCTTCGCGACAATCTGGCGCAGTGTGTAAACGCGCTTCGAACCCACAAGCTACGGGCATCTCTCACGATGCTCGGACTCACTATGGGCGTGGCCACGCTTATCACCGTGATGACAATCGTGCAGGGCGCGAACGTTTACGTGGAGCAAAAGATCGCGAACCTTGGCACAAATGTCTTTCAAATCGCGCGCACTCCGTTTGCCGTCACCGACTTCAACATCATCATCAAAGCGCTGAAATACCGAAAGATCGAACTCGACGACGTGAAAGCGGTCGCGGAAAAATGCACTGCGTGTAAGGAAGTAGGAGCGAGCGCGACCGCTACGGGACGCATTCAAGCGCGTTATCTCAACCGCGAAGCTCAGGACGTGAGCTTCTACGGTCAAACCGCGAACATGGTGGACATCGACACGCGAGCCGTCGATTATGGCCGATATTTCACTCCGTCAGAAGCTGAACGCAGGGTGAACGTCTGTCTCATCGGTGACACATTGGTACGGCAGTTGTTCCTTGGCGAAGATCCCATTGGGAAGAACCTTCGCGTGGGCAACGACGAGTTGACGGTGATCGGCGTGATGGAAAAAATCGGCAGCGTCCTGGGGCAGGACCAGGACAACCTGATCATCGTTCCGCTCGGAGTATTTCTCAACATCCAGGGGCCTCGCACCAGCCTGACGATCAACGTGAAGGCAACAGAACCCACCTTCGCGGCGGCGCAGGATCAGGCACAACTCATTCTGCGCGCGCGGCGCCACCTCACCGGCAATGCAGAGAACGATTTCTTCATTGGCACCAAGGAAAGCTACATGTCGCTGTGGCGCAGCATCAGCTCCGCATTTTTTGCCGTCTTCATTATGGTAGGGGCGATCTCGGTGGTGATCGGGGGGATCGTGATTATGAACGTAATGCTCGTCAGCGTGACGCTGCGGCGGCGCGAGATCGGAGTTCGTCGCGCTGTGGGCGCTACCAAGCGTGACATCCTCGGGCAGTTCATTACTGAAAGCGTGATGCAATGTATCGCCGGAGGATTCGCAGGAATCGCACTCGGATTCCTGGTCGCGCTTACATTGCGCACGTTCACTCCGTTCCCCGCATCTGTGCAAAGCTGGGTAGCGATACTGGGAGTGTTCTTGAGTTCAGCTGTGGGACTGTTCTTTGGCATTTATCCCGCATTTCGCGCGTCGCAACTGGATCCGATTGTTGCGCTGAGGTCTGACTAATGGCGAACCTTAACGCCATTCAAATCCGGGAGAACTTCTTCGCTGCGCTGGAGACGCTGCGCTCCTCGAAGGCTCGCACCGCTCTCACCATCATCGGCATCGTGATCGGCGTCTCATCCGTGATTTCGATGGCGGCAATTATTCAGGGACTGAACAGGTTTGTGCAGCAACGCGTGGAGTCGCTGGGCTCGCGCACCTACTTCATCTCGCGATTTCCGCCGGGGACAGACCCATCGCGCTGGCCGCAGCGGATTCGCACGCGTAAGTATCTCGAGTACAGCTATGCGCCGTTCGTAAAAGAGGCGGCGCCGCACGTGCAGATCGTGACCACCGTCGGCACGCGCGGCTTTTTCTTCGGCGACAGCAACACCATCAACAGCGGGAATCACAGTGTGGAGAAGGTCATCGTACGTGGCACCGAGCCGTCTTATATGGAGGCGATTCCGCTCTTCAGCATCGATCGTGGAAGGTTTATCAGTGACTTCGACGAAGAGCATGCCAGACCGGTAGTGGTTCTAGGAGCTTCGATCAGCGAATCGTTATTCCCAAATACGGACGCGATCGGGAAGACCGTCCGTCTCAATGGAACTGTGTATGAGGTGATCGGAGTCTTCGAGCATGATCCCGGCCTGTTCGGCGGTCCAGGCGTAGACATCTTCGCGGTAATTCCCCTAAGCAAGTTCCGCAAAGAGTATCCGGAAGCCAGGGAACTGTTGATGATTTTCACGGTTCCACAAAACGCAAGCGTCGACGTGGCAAAGGACGAAGTGGTCCAAGCCATGCGGCGATTGCGGCATGTCGCCGCCAATCAGGAAAACGATTTCGAGCTGAGTTCGCCGGACTTCCTTAGCAATCTGTGGAATCAACTCACTGGCGCGCTGGTGATTCTGACCGCCGTCATTAGTTCGATTGGACTACTCGTGGGAGGCATTGGCGTAATGAACATCATGCTGATCTCCGTGACGGAGCGCACGCAGGAGATAGGTGTCCGCAAGGCAATCGGTGCCCGCAGGGCTGACGTGCGCCTGCAATTCCTACTCGAAGCCGTAGTGCTAACGCTAGTCGGCGGCACACTGGGCATCCTGATCGGAGCCGGAGTTTCGACCACTGTACGCACGCTTATTCCTTCGATTCCAGCCACGCTGTCATACCTGTGGGTGACGCTCGGCTTTGTCATTTCAGTGGCCGTGGGTGTGATCTTCGGGTACTACCCGGCAAGCATGGCCGCCCGCCTGGATCCGATTGTGTGTTTGCGCTACGAGTAGCCTCACGCAAAAACAACAACTCCCGCAGATGAACGCAGATTTTGGGATAAACGCGGCTTCTTGGGTTGAATCGTGACCTCCGCTTTTTCCTTCGTCACCGGAGCCTGCCCTGAGCGCAGCCGAAGGGTGTTGGCTATTGCAGTTGATTTTTTCGTTCCCCTCAATCGTGTCCCGTCCCACACACTGTGTTCTCCGGGATACGGCTTCTTCGCTCACATCGCCGCTAACTCCCTCCGAATCAATGCTCCTGAAATGGCGCCTCATCTGCGATTACCGCAAGCGACTGCGTAAGCAGCGGAGGTGATCAGGTGAAAAACTTCAAGAGCTCTACCTCAACGTCAATGGAGCGCGCCGCAATCAGGGTGGCTCCGAGTGGCAAAGCGGCAACGAAAGCGTTCGCTGCTTTGCTGGTCCTCGAACTTGCACTGGGAACTTTCGGGTGTTCCAAATCGAAACCCGCAGCCCAGATTTCGCAAAACTCTTCCAACCAGACCGCCGCAGGCGTTGCGGCTCCAGCGATTCCCAATACGGCCCCCGTCACGGTGAACCAGCCGGAGGCGCCGAAGAAGAAGTCGGTAAACGGCCCAGTGCGGAAGCTGCCCCGTACTCTTCTCTACACTGACGCCGATTCCGGCTTCTCCTTCGCCTATCCGCGCAAGTCTTCGCTGAAAGCCGGACAGCGGGCGGAATTACAGGCGATCGGAATGGAATGGCTTCCGATGAACTTTGTGCAGCAGGGCGGAACGACTGTGACCATGCTTGAGCTCCCCAGCAACACGAAGGAGCAGGAGAGTTCGGGTGAATTCTTCGCGGTAAGCGTCCATAACGGTCTGGCCGCGGAACAGTGTGGAAAGTTCGCGGGCGAGTGGGCCCCAAAATCGCATGACAATTCGACTGTGGAGAAGGCAGATGCGATGCCGATCTCCAGAGTGAGCTTGCACGGATTCGAATACTCGGAGCTAAACCACCAAACCGAGCAGGGCAATGCGAAGTACTACCATCGTTTCGTCCCCGGATCGGCGGAGATCAGCTCCTGCTACGAGTTCACGCTGGCGGTGAAATCTCCGGAGCAGAAGGTGGAAGGCGGTTCACTCGGCTTGAACTCGCAGGTTGAGAAGAAAGATGATTTTGCCAGGTTGGAAAAGATTCTAGCCTCAGTAAAGATCAAGACTGACTCTGAGGCGGTGAAGGTGGCGAACGAAGCAGCCTCGACGAAGGACAGCGATAAGGAAGCGACCGAAAGCGCAAAAGCAGTGGCGAAGAGCGACGAGAACCCGCGGTAAGAGCGTCGTTTGCAACAAAAGCCCGATTTGTTTTCAAATCGGGCCTTTTCTTGTTTGTGAAGTTACAGCCACCTTTCGGCTCTGTGGCGTCAAAACCTCCATTTGTGCCTCGCGAAAACCACGCATTCGATACCGTTTCGGACCACGCGTAATGTCGGGCCTTGTTATCCCGGGCATACGAGAGTGGTGCGGAATGCAATTAGTTTGAGAGCACGCAGCACGAAGTTCAAGCGTCACAGCCAGAGCGGCTGTGGCAACTTTCGTAGCTCGCTCACTTCATTGAAATCGCTACCCCTCGACGGACAGCCCCACGATTTTCCTGCGTACGCAGCAATCACTTCTTTCGTTTGTTGGAATTCCCGCCGCGAGTCGTGGCGTTCTTCGCAGCATGAGGCTGAGTCTTTCGTTTCGCGCCACTCGAGTTCCTACTTCTGGAATTCCCACTTGCGGAATGTTTATCTGCCTCTGGCTGCTGTGGAGCAAACATAAGCAGCAGGCTGGGCTTGCCGCCGTCGTGGCTGAGGGGGGTGAGGTGCACATCAAACATAGAGGTCGAACGTTTGGTCTTGAGTTCCTGGTTCCGCAACAGCATAGGTGTGTTGCGCTCGTCCATGGCTTTGCGGCGGCGTACCAGGGCATCGCGCAAGGCGGGTTGAATCGGCAGTTGGGAGAGTTCGAGTCCGATCACCGAGCGCGCTTCCATATCGAAGAGTTTTTGTGCGGCGGAGTTCCAAAACTGCACCTTGCCGTCACTATCAAGCACCGCGACTGCCCAGGGCATGCGCTCCAGGGTATCGGCGTAGCGACTATTGAGGGAGTCCAGTTCGCGCGTGCGAAATTCGAGCTCTTCGTTCATGTTCTCAAGCTCTTCGTTCAGCGACTGCAGTTCTTCGTTGGTAGTTTCCAGCTCTTCATTGGTGGACTGGAGCTCTTCGTTGGTGGTTTCCAACTCCTCGTTCGTCGACTGTAATTCTTCGTTCGTGGTTTCCAGTTCCTCGTTGGCCGACTGCAGCTCCTCGCCTGTGCTCTCGAGTTGCTCGATCGTCGATTGCAGTTTCTCGCGATGGGTCATGTCCTCGGCATAGATCAGCGTTCCTACACGGTCTCCGGTGCTGCCTTTCACTGGCCGGACGCTGATTGCCAGGGTCCGAGCCTTACCGTCCACGTCGATGGTGCAATCAAATTTCACGACACGGTCGGGCGCACGGTGACTCTCCTCGATTCTCGCGGGAAGCTCAGCACAACGCTTCATCAACGCAGAATCGCCGATAGCTTGACCAATAAGCTGACCGCCGGACAGTCCCCAAAGCGCCAGCGCAGACTTGTTCTGATTGATAAGGACATCATTGGCATCGAGCGAAAATATCCCCGGTTCCAGCACCTCGAGCAATGCGCTGTAATAGAGCTTGACCTGCGCCAATTCCTGGTCCTTAGACGAGCGATCGTTATTTCCCATAAACCCACTCCTGGGCAGAGATGAACGTGAATTTTCCTGGCTTTCTGTGCTCTGATTCTTCTGAAATATTCTCCATCGGGAGTCGACAGCTGTGAAGGCCGTGGAATAGCTCAGCTTCGATTCCGCCTTCCCGAGAAAGAGTATTCCGCCAGGATCCAACGCGTAATGCAAACGGCCAAGAATACGCATTTGCGTTATCGAATCAAAGTAGATCAAGACGTTCCTGCAGACCATCAACTGCACGTGCGAGATAGGAGCATCCTGGGCCAGATCGCTGCGTCCGAAGATCAGCAAACGGCGCAGCTCGCGATTTACCCGAGGCTGGGAGGCATTCGAAAAGTACTTTCCCCTCCACTCGGGACGTACACGGCGCAGACGCTCCGGCGCGTACTCCCCACGGCGCGCAATGTTCAATGCGTGCTCATCAACGTCAGTGGCGTAGATCTTAATGTCGAAATCCGACAAGCGAGAACCAAAGAACTCCGCTACTAACATCGCCAGCGAATAAACTTCTTCGCCGGTTGAACATCCCGCCACCCATGCGCGAAAACTGTGCCCAGTACGCAGACGTTTCAGCAAAGGCGGGAGAATGTCGTTCGCGACAATTTCCCACGCTTCCGGATCGCGGAAAAATTCCGTAACGTTAATGAGGATGGTGTCGAGAAGCTGATTGGTCTCGCCAGGATTCGCCCGGATGTGTTCAACATAAGATCCGAAATCCCCCAGCGAAAGCTGGCCCATGCGCTTGCGAATGCGGCGTTCCAGAGTTGTAGGCTTGTATCCCCGCAGATCGAAATTGCGCTCCTCAGCGAGGAAATGCAGCAGCTCATCCAGCTTCACGGCACTTCACCCTTGAGCACAAAGCAACGAGATCTGCGCTCCAATCGAGCGCAGCGGAATTATAAAGTCTGCACATCCAGTGGCCACACCGTGCGCGGGCATGGAGGAAAACATTGCCTCCGCGGGATCTTGAACAATCGTGCTCGCCCCCGACATCTTCATGGAACGCAAACCGTCGGAGCCGTCCTGGCCGGAGCCTGAGAGCAGCACGGCAATCGCTTTGGGACCTTGCTCCCTGGCAACGGACTCGAACATCACATCCACCGAAGGACGGTGCAGCCGCACCAAGGCTGAAGAGCGCAAGTGCACACAGTTACCATCCAGGACGAGATGAAAGTCAGGAGGAGCGATATAGGCTACTCCGGCGCAAATTGGCTCGCCATCTTGCGCCTGTTTCATCTCAAAATGCGCAAAACGGCTTAGAATCTCAGCGAGAAATGATTTGGCAGCGGGGTGCAGGTGAACCACGATCAGCAGGCAACAGTTAGGAATCAGCGGGAGTTTGGGCAGTATCTCGATGAGACCCTTGATTCCACCCGCGGACGCTCCGATGGCTATGACACGTCCTGCCTGTACAGGCTTCGGCCGCGACTTCGGGCCGCGCGACGGCATATTGTTTCACTTCCGTTCCACCCGTCATCGCTGTTGTAAGTTCGCAATCGGCTCAATGGGCTCTTCTATTACACACCAAATCCGAGGCGCTCACACGAAAATCGCTGGCGGGACATCTTGATATTGGTGGGGTAGCTCCAAGTTGACTGGAGTGAAGTGAATGCGCATCGTCGTGATTGGCGCCTCCGCTGGCGGCGTGGAAGCGCTTAAGTGCATTGCCGATCAGTTGTCGCCAGACATTCAGGCGGCGATCTTTGTCGTGATGCACCTTTCCCCAGATAGCAGCAGTTTTTTGCCGGCAATCTTGAATCGGCATTCCTGTGTTCCCGTGATCCAGGCGGAAGACGGACTTCCTATCGAAGCGGGCAAAATCTATATTGCCCCTCCCGATCGCCATCTGCTACTTGAGTGCAAGGAAATGCGTGTGGTTCGGGGGCCAAAGCACAATCGCCATCGTCCAGCTATCGACCTGCTCTTCCGGACCGCGGCGCGAAATCACGGGCCCCAGGTGATCGGGGTGATCTTGACTGGGTTTCTCGACGACGGGAGCTCTGGTCTGCTGGCAATCAAGAATGCAGGTGGAATCGCTGTCGTCCAGGATCCGGTGGACGCCGAAGTGGCGTCGATGCCTAAAAGTGCACTACAGCAGGTGCAACCTGACTTCTGCGTCCCGTCAAGCGAGATCGGCGGTCTGATTAACCAACTCGTCGCGCAGGTGGAGGGCAAAGCGATGCTGGCTCAGCAGGCAGGGAACGGCACCCCGGTAAAACCGAGCCCGAAAGGGACCCAAACCAGCTTCACTTGTCCCGACTGTCACGGAGCTATTTGGGAAGTAGAGGAAAACGCCGAAGTACGATTCGAGTGCCGTGTGGGACATGCTTATTCTCCACAAGGCATGCAGGAAGCCAACGAAGAAGACGTGGAGCGTTCGTTGTGGGTCGCCCTGCGAGCCCTTGAGGAGAGCGCTGCGCTGGAACAGCGATTGGCGGACTTATCAGCAGAGCGCAAACGGGAGAGCGCGCACAACTTTTATTTGCAGAAAGCCCAGTCCCGGAAGCAGCATGCCAGCATTTTGCGCGACTTTCTTGTCGGTTCCAAGCGACGCCAAAGCGAAGTCGAGGGCGAGGAAGGTAAACAAGAAATGGAGCGCGTAAGCTAGGGCGTCATGTCTGGGGGGTTCAGAAGTCATGAGAACAAGGAATTCAAAGCTAGGCGAAGTCCATGATCGGGCGCAGGAAACAGCCCAAAAAGCCCAGGCTCTGCTGCGGGAAGCGCACTCTTTGCACGACGCCGTAGACGCTGTCCATAAGAAAGCCGAGCGGCTTCATAGCACCATTCGAGAGCGACGGGAAAAGACGGGGACGGAGCGCAACCTAAAGACTCCCAAGAAGTAAGCTCATTCGAGCTTGTGCGATCTGCGCTGTTTTTCAGTAGCGAATCGCCCCGATCACAAATCACGGAGGGTCCATGGCGCCCCTGCGGACGTCGATTGCCGAATAACTTTGCCTTTACAAATTAGCTACTCTCGAAGCGGCAGAACGGGCTATACTCAGCATCTCAAGTAACTTGATCTTCGCTTGAAGATCATGTGCCGCATACCTATCGTCGCCAGCAGGCGCATTATGGCCCACGCTGTCGACTATGCATGGGCACATAAGGGAAAAGGGAGACTTCGTTATGTACACAAGCATCTCTCCTAGTCGGCGTCTCTTACACTCCTGGAAAGAGATTTCTGCTTACACTGGCCGTGGTGTGCGGACTATCCAACGTTACGAAGTCCAGTTTGGCTTTCCGGTTCATCGGCCTGCGGGCTCGCCGCGCAGCGCTGTTCTTGCGTTTACCGACGAAATCGATCAATGGCTCGCGGGAAGTCCGAAACGGATTGACCAGCTCGCGAACGAACCCACCGTGACGCAAACCGATCAAACGAAGCGCATGCATTCGTTATTTCTCAAGGCCCAAGTGAGTACGCAACGTGCGCAAGCTATCTGTCAGAATCTATCGGCGACGAAGGCTTTGCTCGATCGATTGAACGATTCCTTGCAGCGAGGTTTGGCTCGGCGCACTGGACTGACCGCCAAACTTGCAGTTGACGGGCAATCGTCTGACTCGCGTTCATCTAGAATGTCGGCTTAGCGTTAAGAGGATTGAACCGGAAAATCTCTTTGAATTGCCCGCGCTTCGTCCCGATTCCGAAACGATCTTGAATCTGCCTGCATCAATCCTCTTTCTCACCTGTGATTGACATGCGAAACGTCTGTCCAGTAGTTTAGTTCCCTCATGTTTGACCTGCCCATCGCGAGCACGTGTTGTCGGTGATCTGCGTGCGCTCGTGTGTGGAGGTGCGTTCCTAGACTTTCGTAGCAGTTCCCGATGAGTCTTCAAAGCCCATCCACCGCTGATGGGTTTTTATTTTTTCCAAACAAAACGGAGCAAGAATGACGCAGACTCCTGAAGTTGGGAATCCCCGATTCACTAGCTTTTCACTTCTCTGTAACTGCGCATTCATACTCTCCCCATATCTATGAAACTCACTCAAAATTCAGGCGAGACCGAACACGGAAGTCTTGCCGGCAATCTTTGCATCGCGGTGAAGCGAATCATCCACAGACTCACACGTTTTGGCGAAGGAGAACGAATGAAAGCGTTGCTTCGAAGTTCGTTAGTGTGCCTGCTTTTGAGCAGCATGCTGGTAGCACAGAGCACAAGCACAACTCAGAGCCCTGCCGGTGCTCAGTCGAAAACCAGGAAAACGACAACTCGCCGTACAGCGAAACCCGCAGCCGCTGCCGATACAACCGCTGAGCAGTTGCGCGAGCTACGCGATATGCTCACCACGCAACAGCAACAGATTCGTCAACTACAGAATCAACTAGCTGCTCGCGATCAGCAGATTCAGCAAACACAACAAACGGCTAACGATGCCAATACCAAGGCGGCTGACGCTGCGGCACGAGCCACTGAGGCCGCGTCTACGATTGGCGACTCAAAGACGCAGGTCGCGTCTCTTAGTGACACGGTCAGCGCACTGAAGGCGAACGACCAGAATTTGACTGAGACGATTCAGAGCGAGCAGAAGCGAGTGAATGACGAAGTCTTGAATCCTCCTACGATTCGTTTTAAAGGAATCGGCGTTAGCTTCACCGGAAGTTTTCTCGCCGCAGAAACTATCTGGCGCGACAGGGGCATGGGAGCGGATATCAACACGCAGCTCTCCGGAGCTCCATTTGATGGCGCGCCAAATGCGCATCTCAGTGAATTCAACGTCAGCGGGCGGCAATCGCGTTTGGCAATTCTCGCGGAAGGCAAGTTTGGAAAGTGGACTGGACGCGGCTACTACGAGGGCGACTTTCTCTCCGCCGGCGTGACTTCCAATGACAACCAAAGCAACAGCTATACCTTCCGTCAACGTCACGCTTTTGCGCAGGCAGAGTCGGAAAGCGGGTGGACCTTCACTGGCGGTCAGATGTGGTCGTTAGCAACTGAGAACCGTACCGGACTTACAAACCGAAGCGAAGTTCTGCCGCAGACCATCGACTCGCAATACACTGCCGGATTTAGTTGGGAGCGTCAGTACGGTTTCCGCATAACCAAGGCTTTCGGAAAGAAGTTCTTCCTTGGCGGTTCGGTGGAGGAGCCACAGACCCTAAACCTCGGCGGAGGCGGCTCAACCGTCTTCAATACCTACCAGCAAGTCGGAAACACAGCCGGCCTCTATAACAATCAGGCCAATTACAGTTACAACTACACTCCGGATTTCATCCTCAAAGCTGCCTTCGAGCCGGGCTACGGCCACTACGAGCTCTTCGGAATCTTGCGCACATTCAGAAATCGCATCTTCCCGAATGCCACACCCGCCAACGCTGGAACTGCCGCCAGCGGAGTCGGCGCATTCAACTCCAACACAACTGGAGGGGGACTCGGTCTGAACGCCCGCTTCGCTATCGTGCCGAAGAAGCTTGATTTGGGCTTCCACTTCCTCGGCGGCGATGGAGTCGGACGATATGGAGATGCCACTCTCGCCGATGTGACCGTGCGACCCGATGGTACTTTGGCTCCGATTCGCGGCGGATCTGCACTGGCAGGCCTCGAACTGCACGCCACGCCGAAGCTCGAGGTCTACGCATATTACGGCGGCGACTATGTGGAGCGACAGCTTTACAATGCGACCGGCTCCATCGGTTATGGTCGTCCAACGCAAAATACGACGGGCTGCGGAATCGAGACGATTTCTGCGAACGGAGTAATACCTGCCGCGACCACTAATCCGGCGAACTGCGCCCCCGACATCCGTGACATCTCAGAAGCCTCTCTCGGCTACTGGTACGACTTTTATCGCGGAGCCAAGGGACGCTTCCGCCAAGGTTTCCAATACTCATTCCTGAACAAGCAGACTTGGCGCGGCACTGGCGGATCTCCGACCGCGAACACGAACATGGTTTTCACGTCATTCCGCTATTAC
>Ga0209687_1000510_pt1 | contig 12847 bp, 8 predicted proteins | sample GraSoiAngelo_136_FD_185893 | JGI IMG/M metagenome (GOLD analysis project Ga0209687, IMG submission 185893) | Grasslands soil microbial communities from the Angelo Coastal Reserve, California, USA - 14_0929_09_20cm (SPAdes) (version 2) | ecosystem: Environmental > Terrestrial > Soil > Grasslands ...
CTGCGTGGATGCTTTACATAGCCCCGTGCGATTGGATGTTCGCTTCGCCTTCTCAACTTGGGCGCCTCCCGTGGTCGTACGATCAGGTCTGGCGCGTTTACCAAAAGGCCGCTTCCGCAGCAGGAATCGGCAGACTTGGTACGCACTCGCTCCGGCACACTTACCGATCTCTGTTGGACAGCGTGGGAACGCCTCTTGCCGTCCAGCAGAAGCTCATGCGTCACACGGATATCAGAACGACGATGAACGTTTACGGCGACGTGATCACCAATCAGGAAAGCGAGGCGCTCGCGAAGATCGCCCGCATTGCCCTCGCAAACAGCACGCAAGCAGCACGCACGACGGCCTAAACTATTGAAAAGTGGTGAGCGCGGAAGGAATCGAACCTTCAACCTACTGATTAAGGTTCAATGAGTACGCTTCACGCGTGGACTAAAGCATCGCGATAAGTAGGGAGATCTTGGCCCAATGTCATTCAAGTTGAACTTTGAAGCCAACTCAAGAAACTCAAAAACCTCAATTGAGAACTTTGAGCATGTTGAGTTTTTGTGGGTCTGCAATTGCAGTCAGCAGTTGGTGCATCTTGTACGTATTTCCAAGCACTTCGGCAGTCTCCCGCGACTTGTAAGTGGTTGAGAGTGCTTGTTGTTGTAGGTCTGAAAAGGCTGGCGTCGGCGGTTCGATTCCGTCCCTGGCCACCTTCGATTCACAAATCCATTAACAAGGATTATTGCAGGGACTTTTTGCTGCGACCGTCTCCTGCTGTCGAATTTCGCCCAAAATCCGCGAATTTCATGCCGAGGCAGGGACTTAACAGGGACCTCCGTCGATTTCCGCCAAACCTCAACATTCTTCTCGGTTTAGTGCTCTTCCTGCGCGATATCGCAAGAAAGATCAGGGATCTTGCAGGGATTTTTCGTTCCATAATGGAACTTGCGTCCAGCTTGCCGGCGCACGACCGGGGGTATGCAATGCCGCGATCGCGTCAAAATCACGCCTCTATGCGCGAGCTTGAGGCGGGCTAAGTGGATGAAAGGCAAGAACCAACGGATGGCGTTTGACTCTGCTTTCTGCCCGTGATAGCAAGAAAAATAGATAGTGAAGATACGGCGAAAGTCAGGAGGGGCGAAGGCAACAAATGGCAAACAAGAGTGGAGTCGGATACTGCAGGCCACCGAAGCACACGCAGTTGTTCGTCAGGAGTAAATTTCGTCTGTGAACCACCGCCCTCCGTGGCGGTAACACGAAGTTTTCCAAGGGGTAACATGTCTGCATCGGGCCACGTGGAGTCCGTACCGACGTAAGGCGCCCAATCGCTAGCATAATCGAACTGTCTGCGCAAGAGTTTCCAGTTGTCCCCGAAGTCATCGGAGATGCGCCACGTTTGCGCGTATTCTTCAAAAAACCTCGCTTCCGAAATGGGAGCCGGACCAGATGAGATGCTCAATACCATCAGTCTCCCAGTTTTTCTGATTGCCTCGCTCAGAGCCCTGATTTCTATAGGTTGATACAGATGGCTTCCCATGTCGTCGGCTTAGATGAAATCAACACCCCATCAGTCGTTCTTGAATCTCTGCGCCGGATGGCACATTCCCATCGCTCGGACGTTCAACCACGTATAGATTTGGCGCTTTGCAGACCTTGGCCCAAGTAACATTGCTTGGCCAATTACCTGAAAACGTTAAGCCGGCTCAGGTCCGCGGTGCGATGACCGCTGTCATCCGCAGAATGAATGAAGCCCCAGGTACTTTCGATGATGACGGTTGGTTGCGAATCGGTTTTTACGGGCACCAACCGTCATTGGCTGAAGACTACATCTCTACAGGCAGTCTGTACCTTTGCGCCGTGGCGCTTCTACCGCTCGGCTTGTCACCAGTCGATCCATTCTGGAACACCGCAGCAACGCGCTGGACTGCGCAGCGGATCTGGTCCGGCGACACATCTCTTGTCCCAGACCATGCCATCTCTGATGTTCACTAAAGCGGTCTTTTGCCGAGATAACGAAACGCGGTCCTGATGTCAGATGACTGCCATGGGCAGCACGCGCGCTTCTCGGCGCCAAACCGTGCCCATTACGGAAGCTGAAGTTTTTGTTCGCCTTCGTGGAGCACAGATTTTTGTCCCTTCCAGACCAATTCGCCAGAAACTCCTGGAGGCAGAGAGACGTGAGCTTCGATCCCAGAAGAGACGCGAGTGAATTCCACCTTAGCTTCGCCTTTTGGAATCGGCACACCAGCTTGCACATGCTTGAGGGATCCAAGATGAGGCTCGATAGTAACGCTCTCAAAACCAGGACTTTTTGGACGAATCCCTGCAACAAGGGTCAGCAAATCGTAGTTTGGGTGCGCGCTCCAGGCGTGGGAATCGGAGCGTGTCGGCTCCGGCGATTCAGCCCAGGTCGTCAGTCCAAGTGACACCATCTCCCGCCACTGCCCCAGCAGGCGGAGGTACTCATCTCCCATTCCGACGTGCTCTAATGCGCGCGCCAGATAGAAGCGAAAATAGTACGTAGCAAGTGTCATCGGAGGAGGTTGCCAATTCGTGCTAAACCCCGGATCGCTCAGCGAAAGTATTCTCGCGAGCACATCCTTTTGCTGCTGGGCCGGAATAACATCGAGCCACACACCGAGAATGTTTGCGTGCTGACTGTAATGTTGTCGCGCGGGGGTGTCTGCCAGTAAGCCCGTGTCCGGGTCCCAGCACAGCTTGCGAAGGGCTTCAGACGCGCGATCGGCAGCCTCGCGATAACTGTTGGCATTACGCAGCTCTCCACAGGCCTCTTCGAGTTCCGCTGAGTAACGTAGAGCCTCGACGAATTGCAGGGTGATAACCGTTGAACCACCATCGTCATCCTGCGGAGGCATCCCAGAATGGAAATCCTTTCCCCAATCAACAAATGGCCACCAAGGCAATCTTTGCAGCAGCCCATCGACTCTCTGTCGACGGAGATACCAGTTGAGCACGGTCCGCGTGCCAGGGACTTGAGAGCAAACGAAATCGTGATCGCCACGGTACATCCAGAAATCATGCACCATACCGATCCAGAGCAAAGAGAACGTGGGGATGATTTGTACAAGAGATGAAGGGTAGCGGCTTTGAGTTAGTCCGTCGGGAATGCGTGAGTCATTGAAGGCCTGAATGGCTTGTCGGGCCAGCCGATCGTCACCAGCAACAGTATAGGAAATAAGAGCTTGTATGCGTGTGTCGCCGACGTACTGCAGGCGTTCCCAGTATGGCGTATCCATATACGTATCGTGTGCATCGAGGCGAGCCGTTCTCCAACCAATCTCCCATATTGGTTCTAAGGACGGGTCATCAGAATCGAAGTACGCTCGCTCCACAAATGGGAAAGCTGTAAAGAAAGTTCGCAATCGCTCCACTCGCAGAGGCTGGTTTGTGGTTTGCACATCCAACTGCAGGAAGCGCCAGGTCCTCCAGCTCAAGGGCGTGAATTCTCGCGAGGGCGAGCCATCAGGTAAAAACTCGTCCACGAGACCGACGATATTCTTGCCTTCCACTTGATTGCGATTTCCCTTCCGCCCGTTGTCGTCTATTAACGCTTCGGCGTAGACGAGACGGACGATGGAACCGAGTCCACCACTGACGGTTAAAGCCGGATAACCTGTGGTCAATTGAGAGTTATCAAGCAAGATGTGAGCCGTCGAATGGGCTGGCACAGTGAATCCCGTATTTGGAAAACCGGATGGCATCCGGATTCCAGTTACCCGCGCGATCGCGCCTGCCGGACTGGATTTCATCTCCATGGCGGGAAGAGGATTGGGAACAAGCTGCCAGTTATTTGGGGAGTCTCTCTCGCCTCTCAAGGAGCCGCGTCCCAGAGACACAGCATTCTTCCAGGATCCTTGGCGATTGGAAAAGTCCCTCCACGACCAATCGAATCTTGTGCCGTCAATCCGTTCTCCAGGTTCGGCGGCGTAGTAGCCCTTCATTTGAGCTCGCAGGGATTCAATACCCATGTCCCGCTCGACCTGCCAACTGGAATTGGTATCCGCCTGGCGCTCAGAGTCGCCATTGCCATGCAACAGAAATCCAACTCGCTCACTCATCTGCGCGATCGCAGCATGAGTACCGAAGTTCCAGACTGTTGCCGCTAATACATTTTTGCCCTGACGCAGAAATGGCGCGATGTCATACGTCTCATATCTCCAATGGGCCAAGTCGCCACGACTTGGGCCGTTGCCCACTCTTTGGCCATTCACGAAGAATAGGAACTGACTATCAGCGCTGACGTCGACAACGAAGTGTTCGCCGAGTCGAGGAATCTCGACGATTTTGCGGAAGTGCAATACAACCTCATCTCGCTCGGGGGCGCCAGGGGCAGTTATCCATTGAGCGCTCCAGACACTGCTGTGACTATCGGCGCCAGTCTGCGCGAAGGCTGTCGACGCAGTTGCCATTACGAAAATCAGGGCAAGCGAGAGACTGCGCCTTCTGCGCACGGAGACAGAAGGGCATAGACCAGACCTGCTCCTGGGTCTCGGAAACATTGGACAATGGCCGTAACCGGCGGGAACATGTTCGCCCAGCTCCATACCTAGAATTTGCTCAATCGCACTCGCACAATGGCGGGATCATTCTCGTGGAAATTCAAGCCGCGATCGGTCTCGTCACCATTCCAAAGGCGCGCTGGCTTCCAAGTCCCATTTTGGTATGAGCCTTCCTGGGCAGCCAGAATTTGCATCCGCAATCCCGGCAAACGCCCCGGCAGATGAAAACCTACGCTGGCGTCGACTCCTGTCACAAGGAATTCATCGGGCTCCACCTGTGCGACCAAGGCGGCGCCATGACCATCGCTTGTTCCAGGAGGTCGTCGGCCATCGCGTTGAGGAAAGCCATAGGAGACCGTCGCCTGCCATGCTCCGAAGTCTAGCTCCTGCTGGACCTGACCAGGTTCTTCCACCGCGGTCTTCAGCTTACCTTCGAAATTCAATCTGGCGATCTCCTTGCTCATGGGACCGAGTAATGCAAAGTTTCGTGGGTGGGCTTTGGGTGGTTCATCTCCGAGAATGTTCCACCCCTTCTGGTCAACGCCGAATGGGGAAAAGCCGATCGCTCCCTCGCCGAGCGCGTAAAACAGGAATTTAGCGAAGTTGTCACTTCTGCCGATCTCCGGTATCCACAAAGGATTATCGGGCCGATGGTAGGCAGTGATGACCTCACGAACAAATCCAGAGTCATTGGAGTAGATATCGGGACCGATCATGTCAACCGACGGCGCCAAGGCGCGCCAGAGGCCCACGAACTTTTGCACGGCGCCGCCGCTGGGATACTGAATACCCGGAATGGCCATTCGCCGCTCGGGCAACTCCGCAGGTGGATAGCTAAGCCAAGCGTTTATATACAGAGGAATGGCAAACTCTGCTTTGCCCGCGGCCGCGATTTCGTTGATATATCGCGCTTGATGATAAACCTGAAAAATTTCATCGGCCTCAGAACCAAAGATCTGCGTCCAGGTGCCAGCTTGTTTATGAACAACACTGAGCAAGTCGGCCGGCACTTGGCCGGCAAAAGACTCGTTCGCGCCCGGTGAAAAGTCGCGCACGCTGCCAATACAGCCCCCTTCGTTTTCTACCTGAACCATCAGGACGGTGTGCTCGTTCGCGTCTAGTGTTCTAAGGTGGCGCATCAGCGCTACGAAGGCTGCCTTATCGGCCTCAAGGTTGGCGCGTGAATTCGCGGACAGCACGTCAGTAGGTTCGCCATCCGCCCGGATCACACGAGGAAAGCGCTTCGTGTCGGTCTTAACCCATTCCGGGACATAATGCATGTTGCCATTTTTCCATGTACCGAACCACAACAGAACCACATGCAGGTTGTGTTCACGCGCGCCCCTCACGAGTTGATCGACATTGGTCCAGTCAAACTGGCTCGGCCGAGATTCAATCTGCTCCCAGTACACGGGAGCTTCGATAGTGTTGGCGTGCAGAGCCTCGAGTGATTTCCATACTTGGGGGAACTCTGAAGGCCAAGCGCTCGAATTGTGAACCTGTCCTCCCAAAATGAGATATGGATGACCTTCCACCAAAAGAGCCCACCGGCCGTCTTGTTGGACGAGTTTGGGTGCCTCAACGGCAAAGGTGATCGGAAGTCCCACGAGAACAAGAAGAAACAGAACAAGCGGACGCCGCAAACCAGGCACGCGAATGACCTCTCTCAGACTAGTCGTAAAGCGCAGGCAAACTATAGTCGCGTAGTGGAGAGCCGGGCAAATGTTTCTGCATCGTCCGCAGCTGGTTTTGATTTGTGCCTCTGGATCAGGTATGTTGCTCCGGCTTCCGGAGGTCGACCGTGAAAGGGATCGCGAACAATGCATGTTGCGGAGCAATACTCCGAGCGCTGCTGTTCTTAATCTTCATTTCTGCCGGCCAGAACTTTTGGGCCCAAGGAAAAACCTTTGCACCGGACAAAATGGAGACGATTCTGTATGGCGTCGCATTCTATCCGGAGTACATGCCTTACGATCGACTCGATACCGATGTCGACTTGATGCAGAAGGCAGGAATCACAGTCGTCAGAGTTGGAGAATCCACATGGAGCAGTTGGGAACCGCGCGATGGAGAATTTCAGTTTGCTTGGATGCAACGGATATTGAATCGCCTGCACCGAGCGGGCATTAAGGCAATCCTCGGAACTCCAACGTATTCGATACCAACGTGGTTATACAAAGAGCATCCCGAGATCGCGGTGACGCATAACAGTACTGTGCCTCGCCTCAATGATCCTTACGATCCAACGTATCCCACTTCGGGAACACCCGGTTTCTATGGTCCTCGGCAAAATTATGATTTTCTTAATCCTTACTTTCGGCAACATGCGGAGCGGGTGATTCGGGAGATCGTCAGTCATTTCAAGGATCATCCAGCCGTCATCGGATATCAGATTGACAACGAAACATTTCCAACCGGCGTTCCGACGCAGTACATGAACGCTGCCTTTCTGGAACGTCTGAAGCAGAAATACAAGACGCCAAGCACGATCAACAAGCTTTGGGGACTGGTTTACTGGGGGCAGCTCGTGGACCGATGGGAAGATCTTCCGCCACGAAACGGCATCCTGAATCCCGGCTACAAATTGGAGTGGGAGAACTTCCAACACGATGTAATCACAGAATATTTGGGCTGGCAGGCAAAGATTGTCAACGAATACAAGCGCCCTGATCAATTCATCACGCAGGATTTCAGTGGAGGGGTTCATACCAACATCGATCAGTGGGCGATAGCTCGTCATCTTGACGTTGTCTCAGAAAATCCCTACTTTCGCGCGCAGAAGCGGCTCGACGGTCGATCAATCTGGATGTCCGGTGATTTAGCGAGATCACTCAAACACACAAACTATCTCGTAACGGAAACCAATGCTCAAACGATCGGGTGGGACTCTCGTGCGCAGTACCCACAATATCCAGGACAGCTAAGGCTGGTGGTTTATACGCACCTAGCTGCCGGTGCAAATCTCGTGGAGTATTGGCATTGGCATTCGCTGCACTATGGCCAGGAAACCTACTGGAAAGGCATTCTCTCGCATGACCTGGAGCCAAACCGAACATATAGGGAAATGACAGAGGTTGCCGGTGAGCTAAAGAAAATTGGTCCACAGTTGGCAAATTTGAAGAAAGACAACAAGATTGCCATCCTGTTCAGCGCGGATTCTGCGAATGCAATCAGCTATATGCCCGTGAGCGATAGCGTCGATTACATGACGGTGCTCCGACAGATGTACAACGCGCTCTATGAGCTCAACATAGAGCCAGACTTCGTGGAGGCTGATGAAGCCAATCTGTCACGCTACAAGGTTCTGCTGGTGCCGCCTTTGTACAGCGCCTCCGACGAAGTGTTGCAGCGGATCGCCGATTACGTAAAGAATGGTGGCCGCGTAGTGATGGCATTTAAGAGCGGCTTCACCGATCAGTACTCGACGGTTCGCGCGGTAATGGCTCCTGGTCCGTTACGTGATGTTGCTGGATTTCACTACCAGGAGTTCACAAATCTGGCCGAACCTGAGCCGCTGAAGCCTGACTCATATGGCGTCGGGGAGCAGAACAAGGGCGCGGTGTGGCAGGAATTCCTGGTACCGGAAACTGCTCAGGTATTCGCCTCGTTCGATGATCCATACTGGCATTTCCCCGCCATCACTCGTAACCAGTACGGAAGCGGCACCCTGACTTATGAAGCGACTTATCTTACGGATGCATTACAGCGAGAAGTAATACGCAACATACTGAAAGACGTCGGGCTCAGCGGACCGGATCAGAATCTTCCCGAACCTGTAAAAGTGAGGCACGGTCGCAATGGACAAAATAGGCTCTTGCATTACTACTTGAATTTCTCGGGGCAAGGCCAGTCCTTCGCATACCCATACGGCAATGGATTAGATCTTCTCGGCGGCAGCCGCATAAATGGCGGGCAAACGCTCAAGTTGAAGCCGTGGGATTTGGCCGTCGTTGCCGAGCAATAGCCCAGCAGCGTTCTCTGAAGTGTTAGGTGAGGGGCTTCGACAAAATGTTCTCGGCTGACTTCATCCGAAAGGTCACGCGGCGCGCGCTTCTCAAGTCTTCAGGTGCAGGTCTCGCAGCTATGGCAATACCAACGATGTATCCAAGTTCCGATGTTCCAGTAGCAGTGCGCAAAGGCCGCATTCACCAGTCGGTGAGCCGATGGTGCTATCGCGACCTTTCAATTGATCAATTATCGGAATACGCATTCAGGATCGGGCTGAAGGGTATCGACTTACTCCAGCCGGAAGAGTACGAAATTCCGCGCCGGTACGGACTTGTTTGCACGATGGGATATGCCGGCGGTGGCGAAATTGCGAGCGCTCTTAACGACACTTGGAATCACGTGCGCATTGAGCAGGCATTCCGAGCGAACATTCCCAGAGCTGCCAAGGCAGGCGTGCCGAATGTCATCACGTTTGCTGGAAATCGGCGCGGCGTGTCGGACGATGAAGGCGCGCGCAATGCGATTGCCGGTCTGAATCGCGTCAAGAAAATAGCGGAGGATAACGACGTCGTCATCTGTCTGGAACTTCTCAACAGCAAGATCGATCATCCTGACTACATGTGCGACCACACTGCGTGGGGGGTCCGGGTGATAAAGGAAGTAAATTCGCCCTACGTGAAGTTGCTTTATGACATCTACCATATGCAAATCATGGAAGGGGACCTGATCAGGACCATCCGGGAGAACATACAATCAATCGGACATTTCCACACCGGTGGAGTTCCGGGACGTCACGAACTTGATCATCATCAGGAAGTTCAGTGGGATGCTGTCATGAGCACGATCGCCGACAGTGGCTTTCATGGGTACGTCGCTCACGAGTTTGTGCCCAGCGGAGATCCTCGTGCTTCACTGCGCGCAGCAGCAGACCTGTGCGATGTTTAGCAGTTGCGTCGCTCCCTGCGAAAGCAGCTGGAATGCGTGGGGACAGGTGGTCATAGCAGAAGCTCCTTGTCTCCGCTGGCAAATGTGGCGATGGCGTTAAAGCAATGACCAGTCGTTTTCGTATTGCTGTCTTCCTTCTTCTCGCGCTAGCGGCGTCAGCGCCGATACATGCTCAAAATTCGGGCTTGCAAGCGGATGCAATCATAATTAAGGGCACTATTCAAACGACGACAGGGCATCCCGTAGCCGATGCATCTGTGGCGCTCGAAAGCCCGGGCTATTCAACGATCCGAACTAAGAGCACCTCAAACGGAAGCTTTCTTCTTAAGGCTGCGCATCCTGGTAACTACATAATCCGAGCGGAAAAACCGGGATGGCGCGCGGCCGTTACGCCTCGACTGACATTCTCCCTAGGAGAAGACAGGCACATCAACTTGGTTCTGGAGGAGTCTGAAGTACCGCGCACCACAGAATCTCACAGGGCTTCTTCAGCTCTTTCGTCGTCAGCAATGGAACTTCACGATGAGCCGAATTTCGTTATCGAAGGAACCACTGACGGAACTAACTTTGGGGGTCACGGGTCGGATAGCAGGCTGCGGGCCAGCGAAGCCCTTACCAAGGAAACGCTTGCGCTCAAGTCGGCACCGGAAATCACCGCGGCGAATCCTTCGGAGTTGGAATCGCTAAGTCCTGTAGCGCGCGAAGTTGAAATCAGGCTACAAAGAAAGTTGGCAGAAGCTCCTGGAAGCTTCGATGCGAACTATCAGCTCGGGAATTTTTACTTCCGTCTGCATAGATACCGTCAGGCTATTCCTCTGCTTGAGGCTGCCCATCGTATAAATTCAAAGGATTATGCAAACGCGTATGAGTTGGCGCAGTGCTACGAAGCAGCTGGCGGTTTTTCACGGGCACGCGAGCTCGCGCGAGCCACGCTTGGAACCTTCGACAAGGCGGAGCTTCATCATTTGCTAGGCGATCTCAATGAACGACTCGACGATCCACTCGGCGCGGCACGAGAGTATGAGGAGGCTGCTCGCAAAGAGCCCAATGAGCGAAATTACTTTGACTGGGCGGCTGAACTTCTTTTGCACCGAGCACCGGAACCTGCGGCAGAGGTGTTTGCGAAGGGGGTCGAGGCCCACCCGGCTTCCTCGAGGTTGTTAGCCGGACTCGGCACGGCTCTCTATGCAAGCGGCTCTTACAACGAGGCCGCCCTCCGCCTCTGCGCTGCCTCTGATCTAAATCCTACAAATACCGTTCCCTACATTCTTCTCGGCAAAATGGAAAAGGCTGCTTCCGAGGCGCTTCCCTGCGTTGAACAAAAACTCGCCCGGTTCGTTCACGCTCAACCTCAAAATGCCCTAGCGAACTACTACTACGCCATCGCCCTTTGGAAGCGCCAACGAGGTTCGCTAAATGCTGAGGATGTACGGCAGATAAAGACTCTATTGAATGAGTCAGTGAGAATCGATCCGAAGTTTGATGAAGCCTTTTTAGCTCTCGGTATCTTACATTCCGAGCAGGGGAACTTCGAGGAGGCCGTACGCGTTTATCAGCGGGCGCTGGAGTTGAACCCTTTGCTTGCGGAAGCACACTATCGGCTTGGTCTCACGTACAAAAGAGTTGGCCAAGAAGCGAAGGCTCAGCAAGAATTCCAGCGATATGAGGAAGTCAGTGAAGCGGACACCGCTGCCCTGGAACGTCAACGCCGTGAAGTTCGGCAGTATTTGATCAATCTCAAACGTCAGCAATAGTGCAACGGCTTTTTCTCGATGCCGTGCCGCACTAATGCTCTAATTCACTTCTTTCTTTGGGCTGAATCAATAATCCCACTGCCTTCGCGAATGGTGAGTATTTGGTTGGCCTTTACCTTGCTGAAGCGTTCGATTTTCTGCGTCGTAGGCCACTTCACTTCGATGATATCTACTATTTGAAACTTTCCCAAACCAAAGTGCAGACGAAGGTCGGATTGCGACATGACACTTGAACCACTATGAACTTCATCCATCTGAATGTGTGTTCCAGTGGTGACGCGAACTCGAGCGCCAATAGCACTGCGATTGCACTTAGTACCAATCAGCTTGATCTTGATCCAATTCTTCGCGTTGCCGCCGTCATTGCGAAGAAGCGAAGGCAGATCATTCATGTTCAGGATTAGAGCGTCAACGTCTCCATCGTTGTCATAGTCACCAAAAGCAGCGCCACGGCTGGAGAATCGTTCGCTGATGCCCGATCCCATAATAGATGAGACATCTTTGAAACGGCCATCGCCAAGGTTCTTGTATACAAGCCGCGGGTTCTTAAAGGTTTGACCCACTTCATGCCGATCGATTTCCGGATATACGTGTCCGTTTATTTGCAGAATGTCCGGCCAACCATCGTTGTCGAAATCAACAAAGCCACAACCCCAGGCGACATATTGATTGTTGATTCCAACCCCTGACGCGAACGTCACGTCCGTAAAAGTTCCATCCCCGTTGTTGTGGTAGAGATTGCAAGTATCGTCAGCGAAATTTGTTTTAAATATGTCAAACCAGCCATCGCAGTCGTAATCTGCCACTGCAACCCCCATCCCTGATTGCTCATGACCATCTGCGCTGTATGCGCACCCAGCAAGGACCGCGATATCTGTGAAGGTTCCGTCATGATTGTTGCGGAAGAGAATGCTCGGTTGCGAATCGACGGCTACGTAGAGATCGGGCCAACCATCATTATCAAAGTCATATGAGACGGCCGTGATCGAGTAGCGTGACCCCGGCTTCAAAATGCCCGCCTTCTCGCTGACATTTGTGAAGGTTCCATCTCCGTTGTTGTGATACAGGACGTTTGTATCGCCCGGAAGGCCGCGGGGCCCGCACATTACTGGTACGCCTTTCCACTGGCAATAAGCGGCCTCACCGGGAGCAGCGGTTTTTTCCGGATCGAGCTTGATGTAGTTGCAAACGAAGAGATCAAGGTGACCATCGCGATCGTAATCGAGCCATGTGCAACCGGCCCCCCAACGGATCTGTGCCTCGTAGAGGCCTGCCTTACGAGTGGCGTCGGTAAACGTCCCGTCGCCATTGTTGTGAAACAGGATGTTGTGTCCCCAGAAACAGCAGAACAGATCATCCCAGCCATCGTTGTCGTAGTCGCCTACGCAGACACCTGTCTCCCATCCCGTGCGCGCCAATCCCGATTGTGCAGTGACATCCGTGAAGGTACCGTCACGGTTGTTCTTGAAGAGGTGTGAAGTGGGCGCAGTTCCCGCTGGCCATTGAGCGTCGAGGCGATCACCGTTGGTGAGATAGATATCTAACCAACCATCATTGTCGTAATCGAAGAAGGCCAGCCCACTGCCCTTGGCCTCGATGATGTAGCGCTTGCGTTCCAAAGAGCCCCACACGTTGGGAACGTTGAGCCCAGCCTGACGTGCGACATCTACGAACACAACGGGGGATGACGTG
>Ga0209687_1000512_pt1 | contig 12803 bp, 14 predicted proteins | sample GraSoiAngelo_136_FD_185893 | JGI IMG/M metagenome (GOLD analysis project Ga0209687, IMG submission 185893) | Grasslands soil microbial communities from the Angelo Coastal Reserve, California, USA - 14_0929_09_20cm (SPAdes) (version 2) | ecosystem: Environmental > Terrestrial > Soil > Grasslands ...
GCCCGACGCTGCCAAATGCAAGCAGAGCATCGCCGAACTGTTGTCCCTGATGGACTCGGTCGGAAAATCCTAGCGTTCGCGGCTTCAGTCTCAAGCAATGCAATCCCTGGCCGACGGCAACATCGGGCGTCGTTGGACGCGAACCGGAGATGACACGTGGACGGGTATCAGAGAGAGCAGATTACGAGTTTTTCATGCTCGCCTCGCACCAAAGGCGCAACTGGACCGGAGCCTTCCGAAACAAACCGCGTTGTCGCAAAGGAAGGCTCAGTTCCGGCGCATCTCAAAACGCGAGGTTCGATCATGCCACAGGTACTAAAGCTATCATTGTCTGCCGTCGCAGGATTGATGCTGCTGACCGCTGCTACCCCCGTGATGGCCTACACCGGCCAGGAGCTTGCCAAAGACGCAAAGATCAGCATCAAACAAGCGCGAGCCATAGCCCTCAAGGCTCATCCCGGTGAGATCACCGACGAAGAACTGGAGAAGGAGAGAGGAGGCAGCGGGCTCAGGTATTCCTTCGACATCAAACGTCGAGGAGTCACGCAGGAGGTCGGTGTCGATGCCAGGACCGGCAGAGTGTTGGAGAACAAGAAGGAGGGTCCGCACCCGGACTGATTTGGTTAATCGCTAACAGGCCATTGTTGTTGGCGAGTTGAGATACGTTTGTTTGTACGACGAGAAATCAAGGATGGACGAAATGGACGAAGCCACCAAGGCAACCCTGAGCAAAGTACCAGAGGTCACCCTAAGTTTCTGGATCATAAAAATCGCCGCAACAACGCTGGGCGAAACGGGCGGCGACTCAGTTACCATGACGCTGAATTGGGGATATCTTGTCGGCACAGCAATCTTCCTTGCGGCGCTGATAACGCTGGTGGCGTGCCAGATCGCGGCGAAGAAGTTTCACCCGTTCTTATATTGGGCCACAATAGTTGCGTCGACAACGTTTGGCACGACCATGGCGGATTTTGCCGATCGCTCCTTGGGCATTGGCTACACCGGCGGTTCCACACTTCTGTTTCTCTGTTTGATGACTGTGCTTGGTCTTTGGTACTGGTCCCAAGGCACAATTTCCGTGAACACGGTTAGCACGCCCAAAGTCGAAGCCTTCTACTGGGCGGCGATCACGTTCTCACAGACGCTTGGCACAGCCCTTGGGGACTGGCTGGCCGACACTGGCGGCCTCGGATACGAGGGCGGCGCACTGGTGTTTGGTGCTGGATTGGCAATCCTTGCTGCGGCGTACTACTGGACGAATCTCTCGCGGGTCGGCTTGTTCTGGGCAGCATTTATCCTGACCCGGCCGCTCGGAGCCACAGTTGGTGACTTCCTCGACAAGCCGGTAGGCCACGGAGGCCTTGCTTTGAGCCGGCCGATCGCATCCGCCGCAATCGCCGTTTTCATCGTCGGTTGCATTTTGCTATTGCCGCAGCGCCCCGGAAGACATCCGGGCGAACCTCAAGCAAGCGCAGGGTAACTGGAGGCCGAGCAAGGAACGGGCGTCGGTCACAATTGGAGCAATGTTCATGATTGGGCGCGTATCTATGCTTATCTTTTGCCTTCTTGCCTCTCCATTCGGGGCCGGCCAAGCAGCGCACGCAGATACGCTTTCAATAAAGGCTCAGCTCTGGAGAGACGGGGACAAAGGTGGCATCACTCTGAGCCAAGATCACATGAAAGCCGGACCTGTCGAATTCGTCGTAACCAACACGTCCACTGACCCCGTGAATGGGAAAATGCACGAGTTTTTGATTACTCCCTGGTCCGCGGCCCTTGACGGCTTGCCTTACGATTCAGCGAATTCGGTCGTGCTTGAAAATGAGCTGGCCAACCTCGAAGGTCTGGAAGACATGCTACCTAGCGCGACCGCCACAATGCGCTTGGCACTGAGGCCTGGAGAGTACGTTGTATTCAGCAACCAGCTGCCCCACGACTACCGATTGGGAATGGCGCACCGGTTCACCGTAGAGCCATGAGAATCAAGTGGGGCTTCTTGACTTGGCAAGGCACGGGCCACGGGACGCGCACCGATCGAAGTCACTGAGGCGGACCGGGACAACCGTGCGACGCGCTGGCCGGCAGGATTAGTCCGAGGCGAAATGCTGAGCGTAGCCCCACATGACAGGAGCGAGCCCTTGCTTGTTCATAAGCTGAACCTGCCAAGGACCATTCAATGGAAAGGGCCGAGATAACACGCGTGTCGGTATTCCGGGTCCGGGACGTGTGCACTCCAATTCGCGGACGCGGAATCCGTCGTCCCCATGAGCTGCAACGATTGCCTTGCGCAGTTGAAAGGGCGCGCGGCAGACGACGGCATTGGCAGTCGTGACGAAGTTGGATTGATTGCCCGATATCTGGATACTCTCTGACCAGAACGAACCGGCACAAGGTAGCAAGGACAAGCCGACCAGGGTGCACGCGGCAGCGGACTTTATCCACTGGGACATGTCGCGACCCGATACTCTGCGGGCGTTTGCGTTCCTCACGGCCCACTCCGGCTTCGACTGGCGTTGTCGGCTTATGGTAGGGAGCTCAATTACGAATGTCACCCAATACAATCGGCTTCGTCGATCGGGAGGGCGCGTCAGCATGGCTCAACGAGCCGGCCGCTTTTGGCGCAAAGCGGCCATTCATTAGAGCGTCGCGATCAGGCGAAGCCAAATTTTATCGCTATTTCAATACATATGAGTTCGCAGGTTTATTCTGGATGGCGCGCCAAATTGCCATCATTCAGAATAAAACCGCGAACCTCGATCGGCGCCATCGCTCCGGATCTAACGGATGCGCACGAATTAATTGCTGCCGAAGACCAATGCATCTGTTCTTCGCCGTTGGTCGCGGCAGGTGACCAGCGGCACGATGTCGCCGCTGTCGGGCGATAGGAATCCGACCATCTCGTGACCTGCGAGATCGTCGGGCGTTCGCGGCATGCCGAAACGGCTGAGATAATCAGGGCTGGCGAAGGTCCCCCTCTCGAGCAGCGCCAGTCTGCGCTTGATCAGCGGACTGTCGCTCAGTTCACCCGCCCTTAGGATGCAGTCGAAGCCTTCGCGCATCATGTCCACCGGCTGATGCGCCTCGCTAAAGTGCAGCCGGATGTCGGGGTATTGCTGTCGGAAGCCGCGATCGTCCCCGACGACGCCGAGCCCAGCGGCGTGGCCGCGGCCCATTGGCGCCAGTGACGGTCGCGCTTGCCGCAATAAAACGACGGCAACGTGACTAACGTGGATGCCGTCGAACTTCGTGACCTGAATGGGCTGTCGTACATATTGCTCGATCTGAAGACACCAGGCTGTTCTTACGAAAGCATAGTCGCGAGGGAAGGTCTGGAGCATGAGCCCTGGAGCCGATGCCAACAAGACGCCATTTTGCCGGTGTCATGGCGAGGTTGCTGTCATCGCTCTGAACCGTATTTACCTCGATGGTAGTTGTTGGCTTGAGCGCCAAAACGTTCTGCAAAATGGTGCGGATACCACAAGCCGAGTATCAATTACGCGCAGACAGCGATCTCCTGGATAAAATCCAGAAGCGCTCGGACCTTCGCCGGCGGGAGGTGGCGCGAGGGATGATAGGCATAGAGCGGATAGAGTTCTTCCGACCATTCCGGCAGGATCTGAATAAGCTCGCCTCGCGACAGTAAAGGCGCCAAGCCGATGCCGAGGCTTTGGAAAATGCCTTGGCCCGCCACGCACGCTGTTACCGCAACGGAAGGATCATCCAACACCAGGCGGCTTGAGACCTTGACCTCGACGATCTCCCCGCCTCGGTGAAACTCCCATGGAAAAGGAAGGCCGGTCTGAGGATCACGGAAGAGAAGCGCCTCGTGATGGACGAGGTCGTGCGGCGATCGCGGCTGGCCGTGCCGTTCGAGATAGGCCGGCGCCGCAACCGTCAGGATCGGGGTTTCCAAGAGCTTGCGTACGATGAGGGATGATGCATCGGGCGGCCCGAAGCGTACCGCCACGTCCACGCCGGTCATCATCTCCTCGCGATAATTGCTGGTGGATAAATCGACCGACAGCAGAGGGTAGCGGACCAGAAACTGCTGGAGCTTCGACGCAAGCACGACACGCGCGAACCACGGGTCCACCGATACGCGCAGCCGGCCGCGCACGACCGCCGCCGCGCCTGCGGCCTCGGCCGCCGCCTCGTCCAGGCCGGCGAGAAGCGGCAGGACCTGCCTGTGGAAGCGGCGTCCTTCCTCGGTGAGGCTGACTTCGCGTGGATTGCGATCGAAGAGCCGCACGCCGACCCGCGCCTCCAGACGCGCGACGGCCCGGCTCACCGCCGACGGCGTTAGGCCGAGCATTTCCGCGGCGCGGGCAAAATTCCCAGCCTCCGTAACCGCTGCCAAGACACCGACGCCGGTCAGAAGCCGCGTGTCGAAAGCCATTCGATTTCCCTTCCCTCTGAGGCTCTCCGCCGAGCCTGTCCCAGGCGAAGAGCAGTGAATCCAAGTCACTGTAGCATTGATCTTAATGCGCGTGAATCACGCCTTGGCGCGGCCTACAAGGCCGAGGTCGCAGCGACATCGGAGGCGAGCGGCCGAGAAGATCGGACCTCCTTCGATCCAGAAAGGAGTCAGCCATGAACCACCTCACACGCAGAACGATGCTTCAGCGCGGGGGAATGCTGGGGTCCGTTCTGGCTCTCGATGCGGTCAGCCCCGCCTTGGCCGGCACAACGCCAGCCGGCTCGTTAGCGCGATTCAAGGCGATCGACGCCGCCTTGCGGGGAAGCGTTGCGAGAAACGACGTGGCCGGTGTTATCGCCGTTGCGGCCACGCCGAAAGGCGTGATTTACGAGGGCGCCTTCGGCAAGGCGAACGTCGCAACGGGCGCAGCGATGACGCTCGACACGGTGTTCTGGCTGCTGTCGATGACCAAGGCCTTCACCGCGACCGCCTGCATGCAGTTGATTGAGCAGGGCCGCCTTCATCTAGACGACGACGCGGCAAAATACCTGCCCGAACTGGCCTCCCCGCAGGTCCTCGATGGCTTTGCTGAGGATGGAACGCCGCGAATGCGGCCGGCCAAGCGCGCGATCAAGGTGCGCCATCTGTTGACGCATACCTCCGGCTACACCTACTCGATCTGGAGCGAGGCTCTGACCCGCTACGAGAAGGTGACGGGCATGCCCGACATCGCGACCTGCAAGAACGCCGCCTTCACGGCTCCGCTCGAGTTCGAGCCTGGCGAGCGGTGGGAATACGGCATCAGCATGGACTGGGTCGGCAAGCTGGTCGAGGCGGTGTCGGATCAGTCGCTTGAGATCTACTTCCGCGAGAACATTTTCGCGCCGCTCGGCATGAAGGATTCAGGGTTTCTGATCGGGACCGAGCAGAAGCGGCGCGTCGCCACCTTCCACAACCGCCGCGCCAACGGCGGGCTGGAGTCGGCGCCCTTCGAGATGCCGCAACGGCCAGAGTTCTTCATGGGCGGCGGCGGTGCCTTCAGTACGCCGCGGGAGTACATGACGTTCCTGCAGGCGCTGCTGAACGGCGGCGCGCTGCATGGCGTCGGTATCCTGCGTCCGGAGACGGTCGCCATGATGATGCAGAATCAGATCGGCGAACTGAACGTCCAGGAGATGTGCTCGGCGCAGCCGCCATATTCCCGCAGCTTCGACCAGTTCCCGGGACAGCCGCATAAATGGGGCCTGTCTTTCGACATCAACATGCAGCCGGGACCGAATGGGCGCTCCGCCGGCAGCATCTCCTGGGCGGGCCTGCTCAACTGCTACTTCTGGCTTGACCCAGTGAAGCATGTCAGCGGCGCGCTCTTCACCCAGGTTTTGCCCTTCTATGATGAGCGGGTCGTCGCGCTCTACGGCGAGTTCGAGCGCGGTCTCTATGCCGGGCTCGCCTGAGCCCGCGCGATCGACAACAACCTTCTGGAGAACCATCATGTACGCAATCACCGGAATCACCGGCAAGGTCGGCGGCGCGGTTGCGCGCAGCCTGCTCGCTGAAAGACTGCCGGTCCGCGCCGTTCTGCGCGACGAGGCCAAGGCGGCGGAGTGGAGAACTCGGGGCTGCGACATCGCCCTGGCCGAGATGGACGATGCGGCAAGCCTGACTTCTGCCTTTAGGGGCGTCGCGGGCGTCTTCATCCTGCCGCCCTCCGAGTTCGATCCGGAGCCCGGCTTTCCCGAGGCTAAGCGCGTCATCGCGGCCGTGACGGCGGCTTTGGCCGAGGCTCGTCCCGGCAAGGTGGTCTGCTTGTCGACCATCGGCGCGGATGCGCCGCAAGAGAACCTGCTGACCCAGCGCACGTTGATGGAACAGTCGCTGAAGCAGATCGGCCTATCGGTCACCTTCCTGAGGCCCGGCTGGTTCATGGAGAATGCGCTTTGGGATGTTCCTTCGGCGCGCGACGAAGGCGTGCTGCGCAGCTTCCTGCAGCCGGCCGACAAGCTGTTCCCGATGGTCGCGACGCAGGATGTCGGAGGCCTAGCCGCCGCGCTTCTCGGGGAGAACGGGAGCGGGACGCGGGTCGTCGAGTTGGAGGGGCCCGCACGCATCTCGCCGAACGATCTCGCCCGCGCCTTCGCCACGGTGCTGAAGCGCACCGTCCGGGTCGAGACCGTGCCGCGCGAGAGCTGGGAGCAGATTTTCCGCTCTCAGGGAACGCGAAATCCGTTGCCTCGGATCCGGATGCTCGACGGGTTCAACGAGGGCTGGATCGAGTTCAGCGACCACGGCCGCTCGGCGGTCAAAGGTACGACGACGCTCGACAGCGTCATCGCCGAACTCGTCAGGGCGAGCCAGGCCCAAGCATCCACCTGACGCCGCTGCCCTTGTGATGGCTTGCCGCCTGACGGCGGCACAAAAGGACCAACGCCCCGACCCGCCGGCACGAAACCCGAGAAAGGAAAACATCATGGAGACGATCACGACACAGGGTGTCGCGATTCCCCGCCTCGGCTTCGGCACCTTCCGGATGCCGGGAGCCGATGCCCAGCCGGTCGTCGAGAGCGCGATCGCGCTCGGCTACCGACATATCGACACCGCTGCGATGTACGACAACGAAACCGCCGTCGGCGCGGCCATCGCGGCGTCCGGTGTGAACCGGAACGAGCTCTTCATCACCACCAAGGTCTGGCATGATCAGCTTGCGCCGGATGCGCTCTACCGCGCGTTCGACACCAGCCTGCGGAAGCTGAGGCTCGACCAGGTCGATCTCTATATGATCCATTGGCCGTCACAGGACATGGACATGGAGGCGACGCTGGAAGCGTTGAAGTCGTTGCGGGAGCGTGGCCTCACGCGCGCGATCGGCGTGTGCAACTTCAACCTGCCGATGATCCGTCGCGCGGTGGAGGAGATAGGCGCGCCGATTGCCAGCCTCCAGGTCGAATACCACCCGTTCCTGTCGCAGGCGCCGATGCTCGCCTATTTGCGCGGCAAGGGGATTCCGCTGACAGCCTATGCGCCCTTCGCGCAAGGGCGGGCGGCAAGTAATCCCACGCTCGCCTCCCTCGGCCAGAAGTACGGTTGCAGTGCCGCTCAGATGGCGGTTGCCTGGCTCCTCGATCAGGAGGGCGTCATCGTGATTCCGAAGGCCGCCCGTTCCGAAAGCCAGAAGGCCAATCTTGATGCGCTCGGCACCCGGCTCGATGACGAGGATCGCGCCGCTATCGCCGCTCTGCCGAAAGACCAGCGCTTCGTCCGGCCGCCCTTCGCGCCAGATTGGGACGCTCTCGGATGAAATTCATCGGCGCAGCGGCCTTGGCGGGGATAGAACGCGCGCTAAGTGAGAGTGTCGGCCTCCGTGGAGAAATTCACGCAGCGGCGTTCATTAGGTGCCGGAGCAGTAGTTGTATCCAGCAAAAACGAGAATGGACTTCATTCAGATGGGAATTGATCTATCCGACCGTCACTGCCGGTGCGGAGACCTGACTTGGAGACGATAATTGCCAGCCTCGATGCGCACAGGCACTTGCGCGCCACAATGACGGCGTGCAGCTGGCGAGCTGGTTGGCGCTCGCTGCTGATCCGGGCCTACGAGGATCCAGCAGAGGCTGAGGAATTCGTGACTCCCGCTACTCGCGATCATTTGATCGTTCTCGTTACCGGTGGCTCCTGCGACGTGGAGGTCCGCTATCGCAACGGTTGGCAGCACTCTCATTCCGAGCCGGGTCACATTGGTATGACGGCTCCGGGACAAGCCGCTACACTGCGATGGCGGGGTAAGACGACACACAGCACCCTGCAGCTCCATCTTCCGGCCGCGACCATCGAACGCGTCGCACGAGAACTCAGGCGTAAAGGTCCCGCGGCCCCGATCTTGCCGAGCGGCCTCGGAAGCAGCGATCCCCTGGTGAGCCAGCTGATGCTGAGTCTCAGCGCTGCGTTTCAAGAATCCGCGCCAGATCTTTATGCTCAGACTGCGGGAGAGATGTTGGCCGCCCATCTCTTGGTCAGGTACGGCCGCTACGGGGAGCCACACTACCGCAATGCGAGCGACGGCCGGCTGCGCAAGGTCGAAGACTTCATGCGCGAGAATCTCGCGGCCGCAGTGAGTCTGGAGGATCTGGCGCGCGAGGCAGGAGTCAGTCGGTTCCACCTGTTGAGATTGTACAAGAAGCTCTATGGGCAGACTCCCCTGAAGCGTCTGACTTTCCTTCGCATGGAAGAGGCGAAGAGACTCTTGAAGGGCCGGAACGAAACGATTCCAACCATTGCCGCCAGATGTGGATATGAGAATCCATCGCATTTTGCGACAGCCTTTCGGCGGGTGGTGGGGGTGACGCCGAGGTCCTATCGCCGATAGGTCCATAGCAGGATCGACGAAACTCGGGGCAATAACGCGGGCATCAAAGCAATACCGCGAGCGACGGTCCCTTCGGCCTGCAATATAGATCTCGTTCCTCAACACTCTATTGGTGCAGGATGACATACGTTCTCAAGATAAATGGGAAGTCGCACGAGGTGGACGTGGACGGCGAGACGCCCCTGCTATGGGTGCTGCGGGACGTTCTCAAGATGACAGGAACGAAGTTTGGATGCGGTATGGCGCTTTGCGGCGCTTGTACGGTTCACATAGACGGCGCGGCGACACGATCTTGCATCACCACGGTCGACAGTGTCGGGGAGGCCGCAGTGACTACTATCGAAGCCATCGGCGAGACTCCCGCTGGCGGGAAGGTGCAGCGGGCTTGGCTCGATCAGGACGTCGTTCAGTGCGGATATTGTCAGTCGGGGCAGATCATGGCGGCAGCTGCGCTGCTGGCGAGCAATCCACGCCCGACGGACTCGGAGATAAACGACGCGATGTCCGGCAACGTATGCCGATGCGGCACCTACAATCGCATTCGAGCTGCCATAAAATACGCGAGCGAGGGAGGGCGTTAACAATGCGGCAAACCACCGACACGCTCACGCGGCCAGTATCGGGCGCAGACGAAGCAAGAGTCTCTCGCAGAGCATTCCTGAAGGTCGGTGCGACCGCGGCAGGGGGACTCGCCCTGGCGGTTGCCCTGCCGTCCTGGTCCATGGCTGATGGAAGCGAAGGCGGCGCGGTCTTGAATGCGTTCGTGAGAATTGAGCCCAACGGCCGCGTACGCTTGACCATGCCGTCAGTCGAGATGGGGCAGGGGGTCTATACCTCGCTCTCTATGCTTCTGGCGGAGGAGCTCGAAGTCAAGCTCGACCAGATCGAGGTCGAACACGCGCCTCCGAATGACGCCCTCTACGCCAATCCGATCCTGCAATATCAGGCGACAGGAATGTCAACCTCGATCCGGGGTTTCTGGCTACCCCTTCGGCGAGCTGGCGCCGCGGCGCGCCTCATGTTGATCGCGGCGGCGGCTCGGCGTTGGAAAGTCGACCCGGCGGCCTGCACCGTGAAGGATGGAGTGGTTTTGCACCCCTCGGGCGCTAGGTCGCTGCCCTATCGGGACTTGCTGCGATCCGCGGCCGAATCGGAGCCTCCCGCTCTCGATCGCATCAAGCTGAAGGAGCAAGGACAGTTCAGTCTCATTGGAACATCCCCGAAGAGACTTGAAGCTCCCGACAAGATCAGTGGACGAACGCAGTTCGGAATCGACGTGATGCTGCCGGGCCTGAAGGTCGCGGCGATAGCGATCTCTCCGGTGCTTGGAGGAAGACCCAAGGCCGTGAACCAGAGTGCGGCACTCGCGATCAAGGGTGTGCATCAGGTGGTCGCGGTCGATGAGGCGGTAGCCGTCGTTGCTGACCATATGGGCGCTGCCAAGAAGGGTTTGGAAGCCGCCGCGATACAGTGGGACGACGGTCCTAACGCCTCGATAGATAGTAAGAAGCTCGTCGAGCAGCTCAAGAAGGCATCCGAAAGCCCGGGGGTCGTAGCGAGAAACGAGGGCCACTTCGAGCAGGCGTTCTCCGGCGCGGCTCGGCGTCTGGACGCGGTGTATGAGCTGCCGTTTCTGGCTCACGCAGCCATGGAGCCGATGAATTGCACGGTGCACTATCGGAAGGATATCTGCGAAATCTGGGTCGGCACGCAGCAGCCCACCATCACGCAGGCGGCGGTCGCGACGCTCACAGGAATACCGAAGGAAGCCATTGTGATCCACAATCAGTATTTGGGTGGAGGCTTCGGCCGTCGGCTTGAGCCAGATGGTACCCTTCTCGCGGTCAAAATTGCCAAGCAGATCGACGGTCCCGTCAAGGTGATCTGGAGCCGCGAGGAGGACATCCAGCACGATGTATACCGACCCTACTACTACGATCGGATATCGGCGGGTCTCGACGAGGCCGGAAGACCTATCGCGTGGCACCATCGGGTATGCGGCTCTTCGGTCGTGGCCCGGTTTGCTCCTCCCCTGTTCAAAAACGGTTTGGATTTCGATGCGGTCGAAGGGGCTGCCGAGCCGCCCTACGCAATTTCCAACATTCTCGTCGAATACGTTCGGGCCGAACCGCCCGGCATTGCGACCGGGTTTTGGCGTGGTGTAGGACCGGTACACAACGTCTTCATCGTCGAGAGCTTCATGGATGAGCTGGCCTCCGCGGCCAGGCAGGACCCCGTCGAATTCCGCAGGAATCTTCTAGCGCACAATCCGCGAGCTTTGGCGGTCCTGAATCTTGCCGTGCGGAAGGCGGGCTGGGGTCAGCCGATGCCTCCCGGAAAGGGCAGGGGCGTTTCACTTCAGTTCGCCTTTGGAAGCTATCTTTCGCAAGTGGCGGAGGTGGCCGTCGACGAGAAAGGAAATGTGAGGGTGGAACGTATCGTCTGCGCGGTGGATTGTGGATTGCCGGTCCATCCGAAGATGATCGACGCACAAATACAGAGCGGAACGATCTTCGGGCTCACGGCTGCGCTGCGCGGCGCGATAACGATCAAGGACGGCCGAGTCGAGCAAGGCAACTTTGACTCTTATCCGCCGCTGCGCATCGATGAAACGCCACCAATCGAAACCCATATAGTGGCGAGCACGGCTGATCCTGGCGGCTTGGGCGAAGCAGCTACAGCCGCTGTCGCTCCCGCGGTCACGAATGCCATTTTCGCGGCGACGGGGCGCCGCATCAGAAGGCTGCCGATACAGCCGGCCTGAGAGCAAGGCCTGAGGTTGGCGGAATCACGACCACGTGACGCCGCGTAACAACCATCCCTTCCTTTAGAATATATAGATGCCAGAACGGCTCCGGCGAAAAGAATCACGGAGCGATGTTGCGGACAGCGACATTGTTCCCGGCATTCTCGTATCCAAGCAGTCGGCTCAAACCGAGCAAACTGCAACTCCACACATGAGGTAACCAATGAATCGACGCACTTTTGTGAGCATGGTGGCTGCAGGGGCGGCAAGCACTCTGATCCGAGGCGCGAAAGCCGCTGCAGAGCCGGCGCCGATTGCCCGAAACGTCGTCCTGGTGCATGGATTGTTCGCCGACGGGTCATCTTGGTCGGAGGTGATTGCACGGTTGCAAGCTGCGGGCCTCAATGCCACGGCCGTGCAAAACCCGCTGACAACGCTGCCTGAAGCGGTAGCTTCAGCCGAGCGCGTGCTCGCGCGGCAGGATGGACCGACGGTCCTGGTCGGGCATTCCTTCTCCGGAATGATCGTGACCGAGGCCGGTATGCATCCGAACGTGTCGACGCTTGTCTATGTGGCGGCGCGAGCGCCGGATGCGGGCGAGGATTATACGGCGTTGGCCAAGACATTTCCGACGCCGCCAGCGTCCGCCGGGATTGTCTTCGACGGCGATGAAGGACGCCTCAGCGAGGCTGCGTTCTTGCGCGATTTCGCAGGCGACCTGCCCGAAGCGAAGGCGAAGGTCCTCTATGCGGTCCAGCAGCCGTTCCACAAGGCTCTGCTCACGGGCAAGACGACGCATGCGGCCTGGCGGTCGAAGCCAAGTTTCTATGCCGTTTCGACGGAAGATCGGACGATCAATCCCGATCTCGAACGCTTCATGGCCAAGCGCATGGGCGCGAAGACCATCGAAGTGAAGGCGAGTCACCTGTCGCTGATATCCCAACCCGACGAGATTACCCGATTGATCCTGCAAGCCGCCGGACAGCCCGCCTAGCAGGTGGGCGGCCGTTCTTGTGCACCGGCTGTCGACGTGTCGCGGCGACAGTCCGGACGACCAGTCCCAAATTAACGCCCGAAGGTCGTCGAGCGCGGCTTGACCGCCCGCCCCTTTTCCTCGCGAGAATTGGGACATACGACGGGAGCACCATCTTTCTAGATCATCAGAGCAACAGCTGCCAAAAGCCAAACCCTGCCATCGCTTGCGGGTTTTCCTTTTCCTACGAAAGCACAGGACGTCTTATTAGGGGGACCTGTTATGCCCGTCGCTGCATTGGTCCGCA
>Ga0209687_1000515_pt1 | contig 12768 bp, 13 predicted proteins | sample GraSoiAngelo_136_FD_185893 | JGI IMG/M metagenome (GOLD analysis project Ga0209687, IMG submission 185893) | Grasslands soil microbial communities from the Angelo Coastal Reserve, California, USA - 14_0929_09_20cm (SPAdes) (version 2) | ecosystem: Environmental > Terrestrial > Soil > Grasslands ...
AAGGAGTAATTCCGCCGTACTACGATTCGCTCATTGCAAAATTAATCACTCATGGCAAAGACCGCGAAGAGGCGATCGCGAGGATGTCTCGCGCGCTGGAGATGTTCATCGTGGAAGGTATCCACACCACGATTCCGCTACATCGTCGAATTATGGAAAGCCCGGATTTTCGCGCCGGTGAGTTTGACACTAAGTTCATGGAGCGATTCCTGGAGAGCAGCAGGAACGGAAGCGGCCGATAACTCGGTAACTCGTTTTGGCAAGCACTCAAAATTCTGGCTTCCTACTGCCGCGTCTATACCCCATCCTCGTACCCTCGCGGATTGGCTCAGGAACGCTAGCCGAAATTTGCGAGTTTACCCGCGAACTGGTCGCGGGAGGCGCAACGCTGCTCCAGTTAAGGGAAAAGGACGCATCGGCAAAGGAGACTCTCCGGCTGGCTCGCGAGCTGCGGCGCGTACTGCCGAATGAAATCACGTTGATTCTCAACGATCGGCCCGATCTTGCGATTGCCGCCCACTCAGACGGAGTTCACGTCGGTCAGGATGACATTCCTCCGGAAGCAACTCGGCGAATCATTGGCTCGGAGAGGATCTTAGGAGTCTCTACTCACAACCTGCAGGAGCTGGCAACTGCAGACCGAAGCTCAGCAAACTATCTGGCCGTAGGACCGGTCTTTCTGACGATCTCTAAGGACAAGCCGGACCCGGTCATCGGGTTAGAAGGCGTTCAACGAGCTCGCACCCAGAGCCGCAAGCCACTTGTAGCGATCGGTGGAATCACACTCGAGAATTGCCAGTCTGTGATCAAAGCCGGCGCCGACGCCGTAGCAGTCATTAGCGAGCTCCTCTCTGATCCCCGCAAAGTAACTGCGCAATTCCTGCTCAAAATGGCTAAATTGGGGTAAAACTATCTGGCAGTGACCACACAAGCGCAGGTCCGCGTTCCCGCCTCCGAATCTGCTCAGTTTGTTCAGGGTATCAACCTTACCAGCGCAACCACACTCGTAATTGGCTCAATGATCGGCTCAGGCATCTTCATCGTCTCAGCCGACATAGCACGCCTGGTCGATTCCCCCGCGCTGCTGATTCTCGCATGGGTAGTTACAGGATTCATGACCGTCGTCGGCGCGCTGACTTATGGCGAACTCGCGGCGATGATGCCAAAAGCTGGTGGTCAGTACGTTTTTTTGCGCGAATCGCTGGGACCGCTTTGGGGATTTCTCTACGGCTGGTCGATGTTCGCGGTAATTCAAACCGGCACAATTGCCGCGGTCGGCGTGGCTTTCGGAAAGTTTCTGGGCGTATTGTTCCCTGCAATTTCCGCAGAAAAATGGCTTTGGCACATCGGACACGTTCCGCTATGGCAGGTCGGCCCGCTGAAGCTCGGCAACATGGATGTTGGACTGAATAGTCAGAACCTCGTGGCAATCACAATGGTCCTGTTGCTCACCGCAGTGAACGTGCTTGGTGTAAAAACTGGCGCGATCGTCCAGAATATTTTTACGTTTTCCAAGACCGCCGCGCTATTCGGTCTAGTTCTCATTGGCGCAATCCTCGGGCGCAATGCTGAAGCTCTCAGTCAGAACTTCGGCCATTTTTGGCAGAACGCATCATTCAAGACGTTACATCCCGTGCAGGCAGGCGTAGGTCCTTGGGTGGGTCTCTTCACAATCATCGCGGTCGCACAAGTGGGATCGCTGTTTTCTTCCGATGCATGGAATAACGTCACCTTTACCGCGGCAGAAGTTCAGAATCCGCGTCGTAACCTTCCTCTGTCACTTGCTCTCGGAACCGGCCTGGTAACTTTGCTCTACATCGCCGCGAACTTCGTTTACTTGATGGTTCTGCCACTACACGGCGATCCTCACGGGACGACAGTGCTGGCACGAGGAATTCAGTATGCGGCCGACGACAGAGTAGGAACGGCTGTAATGCAGCAGGCTTTCGGAGCATCGGGAGCCGCGCTTATGGCAATCTCCATCCTGATCTCCACCTTCGGTTGCAATAATGGATTGATTCTCGCCGGCGCACGTATTTACTACGCGATGGCCAAGGACGGCCTCTTCTTCCGCTCGGTCGGTAGGCTGCATCCAGCCTACAAGACGCCTGCAGTCTCGCTCATCGTTCAGGCACTCTGGACTTGCTGCCTGTGCCTGTCAGGCAGTTACGGGCAATTGCTCGACCTGACAATGTTTGCCGTCATCATCTTCTATATTCTGACCATCGGCGGACTCTTCGTTCTGCGTCGAACACGTCCCGATGTCCCGCGACCCTACCGCGCTCTCGGGTACCCTGTTCTGCCCGCGATTTATATCGTGATTGCGATCTTCATCGATGTCGTATTATTGCGCTACAAACCCCAATACACATGGCCTGGACTGATCATCGTGTTACTCGGAATTCCCGTGTACCTGTTCTGGTCGCGAAGCGCACGTGCTCATGGCAGTGCAGCCGAACTGGAAAGCGAAGCAGGCTAACTCTCAGATAGGAGAACCACGAATGTCGGATTTAATGGCGAAGAAGCCTCTCAACATCATCATGCAGGAGGCGGAGGAAGGCGGCGAACATAGTCTGCGACGCGCGCTGGGGCCGACTAACCTGATTTCGCTCGGCATTGGTGCGATCATCGGAACTGGAATCTTTGTGCTCACAGGCACGGCGTCCGCTATGCACGCTGGACCGGCAATCATCCTATCGTTTTGTCTGGCCGCTCTAGCCTGTGTGTTTGCCGGCCTCTGTTACGCCGAATTTGCTTCCATGATTCCCGTAGCCGGCTCTGCCTATACCTACGGTTATGCAACTTTGGGAGAGTTCGTAGCCTGGATCATCGGTTGGGACCTGATTCTCGAATACGCTTTGGGTGCTGCAACCGTGGCCAGCGGCTGGAGCGGTTACGTGCTCAGCTTGTTAGGTGACCTCGGGATTCGCGTCAGTCCCATGCTGGCGGGGGCTCCCGGCACAAAGTTTGTCCTTTACCACGGTCACTGGGAGCGGCTTGCGGGAATCGCCAAGAAGCTCGCGGTCGAACATATCGATCCAGCGTCGCTGCAGACTACAACATCTTCTTTCAACCTCTTCGGATTTCTCGGTATCGCGCTTGTAACCGTGATCCTGGTGATCGGCATCAAGGAATCGGCCAATTTCAATTCCTTCATCGTCATCATTAAAGTCTGCGTGCTGTTGGTGTTCCTGGCATTGGGCGGAAGTTACATCTTGGCGCATCGCTCCGAGGCCATCGCCAATTGGACCCCATTCCTGCCGCCGAATACAGGGCATTACGGCGACTTCGGCATCTCAGGAATCGCCACTGCGGCCGGAATCATATTCTTTGCATACATTGGTTTCGATGCAGTCTCTACGGCGGCGCAGGAGGCGAAGAATCCGGCGCGCGACATGCCAATCGGTATTCTCGGATCACTAGCGATCTGTACGGTTTTGTACATCACTGTCGCTGCGGTACTCACTGGATTGGTCAAGTACACGAACCTTGACGTGCCTGATCCAATAGCCATCGGCATCGATGTCACCGGAGTTCGGTGGGGCAGCATGCTGGTTAAGCTCGGCGCTATCTGCGGTCTCAGCAGCACGATGGTGGTGATGTTGCTCGGTCAATCGCGCGTCTTCTTCTCCATGTCCAGGGATGGCCTGCTGCCAGCATGGGCGAGCAAAGTTCATCCACGATTCCGAACACCATACCTTTCCACCATCTTTGTTGGACTGTGCGTTGCCCTCGCGGGGGCCTTGACGCCAATCAATGTACTGGGAGAAATGGTTTCCATCGGTACATTGCTTGCGTTCATCATCGTGTGCGCCGGAGTTTGGGTGCTGCGCGCGCGCGGCACTGAAGTGAAGCGCGCCTTTGTTACTCCCTGGGTTCCTTTCACTCCGATCATGGGCATCGTGATCTCCGCAGCCATGATGTACAGCCTAGCCACCGCCACCTGGATTCGACTTGTAGTCTGGCTGGCGATCGGCCTCGTCATTTACTTTGCTTACAGCCGCAAGCACAGTAAAGTGCAGCAGGGACATCCAGAGGAAGTGCTACAAACACACTAGATTTGAGAAGTTCGGAGCGCCGGGGGCCTCGCCCGGCGTTTTTCTTTCTGCTGCAACCCTCTGAGTGCCTCTTGTTAGAATCCCTCCGCGATGGCGATTTCATCCGCGACAAATCCGCTCCAAGCCTTCCGTAGAGTCTTATGGATCGGCCTTGCTCTGCTCTTGCTTTCCGCAATTGGAACTCTTGGTTATCACGTAGTCGAAGGCTGGAGCTGGCTCGACAGCCTGTACATGGTAGTCATCACCTTCAGCTCCATCGGATACGGAGAAGTGCATCCGCTGAGCGGAACTGGCCGAGAGTTCACCATCGCGCTGATCGCCTGCGGAGCCGTCGTTGTCGCGCTCGGCATCGGGACACTGACACAAGCTCTGCTAGAATTCGAGCTTCTTCAGTTCTTCGGCAGGCGCAGAGTGGAACGGCAAATCGCTCGTCTTTCCGGACACTACATCATCTGCGGCGCCGGACGCGTGGGCCGCAGCGCGGCTCGTGAACTCGCTCGCAAACCCGTTCCGTTCGTCATCATCGAGAAAGATCAGATCAAAGCCGAAGAACTGCCTCCCGAATGGCTCATGATGTTCGGGGATGCCACGCAAGAGAGCACGCTGATCGCCGCGCGCATCGATCGTGCGGCGGGCCTTGTGGCTGCCACGACCACCGACGCCAGCAATATCTTCATCGTTCTGAACGCACGTAGCCTTAATGGGGCTTTGAAGATCATTGCGCGTGCCAGCGAGGAAGAATCTGCCAAGCACTTAACCAAGGCCGGCGCCAATTCGGTAATCTCGCCATACGCGTTCGCCGGACATCAGATCGCGCAGGGCTTGCTGCGCCCTAACGTCGTCGACTTCCTCAGTTTGACTACGGGACGCGACGGTGGGCACGAAATGGTCATCGAAGAAATTGCGATAGCCGCCCGCTCTCCCCTTGCGGGAACCACCGTGGGAGAATCGGGAATTCATCGCGATTACGGCATCATCATCCTCGCCATCAAACACTCAGACGGCAATACTTCATTCAATCCAAGAGCCCGTGACGAAATCCGCGCCGGCGATTACCTGATCGCCATGGGAGAGCCCGCAAGCATGTCCAACCTCGAACTGGCGGCCGGCAATCCCCAATGAAGATCGTCACGGCCGCTGAGATGCGGGAGATTGATCGCGTTACGACCGAAAAGTACGGCGTCCCTTCCTTAACTCTGATGGAGAACGCTGGCGACGCGGTTGCGCGATTTGCGCTGCAGCAGTATCCGGAAGCGAAGCGCATCACCGTTGTCTGTGGCAAGGGGAACAATGGCGGTGATGGATTCGTTGCCGCACGCAAGTTTCATGAAGCTGGAAGAGATGTTCGGGCTGTTCTGCTGGCTGAGCCGGATGATGTAAAAGGAGACGCACGCGAGAATCTGAAACGACTACACTTGGCCCCCACAATTGCCAACTCCACGGCAAAGCTGGACGCAAATAGCAGACTCTTTAGCGAAGCGGACCTGCTGATCGACGCGATCTTCGGCACTGGCTTTCGCCCTCCACTACCGGAGCTTGCGAACTATGCGATTGAACTGATCGGACAATCCACCGCTCCTGTGATCTCAGTCGATATTCCCTCCGGGGCTGATGCCGATTCGTTCAACGTGGATCAACCAGGCTCTTGTCGAAGCAGTGCGATCGTAACCTTTACCGTCTTGAAGCCGGGAATAATCTTCACTCCGCTCACGCGTGGCTCGATTGTGATTGCGAGAATTGGCTCACCCGACGAAGCCATCACCTCCAAGCTTGGCCTGCAATGGAATGTGGTACCACCAATTCTGCGCAGACCGCGAAACCTGAATTCCAATAAGGGACTCTACGGTCATGCGCTGATCATCGGAGGCTCTGTCGGAAAGTCAGGCGCTCCGACCATGGCATCGGCAGCCGCTTTACGCATCGGCGCGGGGCTCGTGACCTGTGCTGTGCCCAAGAGCATTCAATCGATTGTGGCTGGAGCCATTCCGGAACTGATGACCGAGCCACTGGACGAGAACGCACGCGGGGCGATTTCAGAAGGGGCTCTTGATGAAGCTGAAGCAGCGCTCCTTCTTCAACACAAAAACGTGGTCGCCGTTGGCCCTGGACTAGGCCGAGATGCAGAAACGGTGCGAGCGGTTCGCGGCTTCGTAACGCGTTGTCCGCATCCACTCGTGCTCGATGCGGACGCGCTCAATGCCTTCGAAAAGGAAAACACCTTCCTTGACGGCAGCAGGCGACCTCTAGTGCTCACGCCACACCCCGGCGAGATGGCGCGACTGATCGGAAGCACTGTTAAAGATATAGAAGCGAATCGCATTGAAGTGGCGCGCAACTTCGCGCGCGAGCACCACGTGATCCTGGTCCTCAAGGGCTGGCGCACACTTATCGCCGATAGCAGCGGCAATATCTGGGTAAACACCACCGGAAATCCGGGACTGGCGAAAGGTGGTAGCGGCGACGCACTCACAGGAATGATTGCCGGTCTGATCGCCCAACACCCAGATCGCATCGTTGACGCCGTCCGCGCGGGAGTGTATTTGCACGGACTCGCCGGCGATGCGGCGCTCTCGATTCAAACCGAGGAAACCATGCTCGCCAGCGATGTAATCGCTGCGCTTCCTTCCGCATTTCGCCTCGTCCGAAAGCCCGCCGATGAATTCACGTGGATCCAATACGGGGAGCAGCGCGGGTGAGCCCAAACCGCGAATTCCACACTCATTCGCCAGAAGAAACCATCGCCGCTGGACGCCAGCTCACTCACGATCTCCAGCCAGGACAGATGATCATTCTGCGAGGCGATTTGGGAGCTGGAAAAACAACTTTAGTAAAGGGCATCGCCGAAGGCTTTGCGGCGGCGCTCCAGGAAGATGTCACCAGTCCGACGTTCACGCTGGTTCACGAGTACCGTGGGCCAGCCGTCACTCTCTTTCACATTGACCTGTACCGAATCGACACGGAGCGCGAACTCGCAACTCTGGGCATCGATGATCTACGCGCAGAGCCCGCTAGTATCTTGCTGGTGGAATGGGGAGAAAAGTTCGAGCAGATTAAGGCACAGAGTGATGGAGAAATATCGATCGAGAGAACGGGAGAGAGTGAGAGAACTATCGTGTACCGAGCCCCGGCGGCGAAGCCGCTAAGGTAGAGACGCAGCATGCTGCAAGCTTGTCCAAATTAGCTTTTCGGAAATGGTTTTGAAGGGGCATGGCTTCAGCGCAAGCGGAGCCGTGCCATCAGCCCAGACCTAGAATCGGGCTTTAGCCCCGGCGCTTTCTTCCAATTTTAGAAAGAGTACCTCAGCGGCTGAAGCCGGATTTCAGGCCGGTTTGAACGGCACGGCTGCGCTTCGCCGAAGCCGTGCCCCTTCAAGACCTGAGGAAACCAAGAAACACGCCAGCTAGTTTGGACAGGTCTGTAGCATGCTGCGTCATTGGAGAGGCCGCTTTCGCTCGGGTATACGGTGACAGGCGCAAGCTGCATGGGGAGACGCAGCATGCTGCGTCTCTACCGTTGTTCCGTTTTCCTAACTACCGTGATAATCAAGAATATTCCATTAATAATCGAGAAGGCGATGAATCCCAACATTACATACAAGACCTTCACGTGGCGCAGAACCGCGACGATCGCAGCTGCCACAAGAATCAGATCAACGATGACGAAAACAATCAGTTGCTTTTTAGGCATTATGTGACGCTGATTCTTCAGTAGCTAGAAGCCAGCAGCCAGTAGCTGTATCAAAACCCCATGATGTTGTACCCGCAATCCACGTAAATCGTGTCGCCGGTGATTCCCGTGCTCAGATCGGAGGCGAGGTAGAGCGCGGCATCGCCTACCTCGCTCGTTTCCACATTGCGCTTCAGCGGTGCGCGCTCCGCGTGCGCTTTCAACATGTCTCCCAGGCCAGAGATTCCGCGCGCGGCTAGCGTCTTGATGGGACCAGCGGAAATAGCGTTTACACGTATCTTTTGCTGCCCCAGGTCAGCGGCCAGATACCGAACGGAAGCTTCAAGCGCAGCTTTAGCAACGCCCATCACGTTGTAGCGCGGCACCACTTTTTCTGCACCGTAATAAGTAAGCGTGATCACGCTTCCGCCTTCAGTCATGAGCGGCGCGGCGGCGCGAGCGACGGCGATCAGCGAATACACGCTAACATCATGCGCAATTCGAAAACCTTCACGCGTTGTGAAGATAAAGTCATTCTTCAATTCGTCCGCGGGAGCATACGCCACGCTGTGAACGAGCGTATGCAGCTTGCCATAACGGGACTTGAGCTGCTCGAAGAGCTGATTGATCTCCACGTCGTTCGAAACGTCGCACTGGAATGCAGCCGCTCCCGGAAGAGCTTCTATAAGGTCTTTCGCCTCCTGCGCGAGGCGCTCATTTTGATAGGTGATCGCCAGCGTCGCCCCCGCTGCCTGCAACTTCTGCGCGATCGCCCACGCAATACTGCGCTTATTCGCAATTCCAAAAACGATCGCTACTCGACCCTGCATGTTGATCATCAAGTGCTCCGGGAAAACTTCTAAGAATATCAGAGCCAATTTCACCACGGAGACACAGAGAACACGGGGAAAAAGCCGGATGAAACCCAAAGGTAGTCAGGAATTAGTTCGCCACAATTCCGGCGTAATACTTCGTGCCCATTGTGGTTAATTTGGGCTGTTCTCCGTGTTCTCCGTGCCTCCGTGGTGAAAATCGCTCTTTCTTTTCTAGCTTCATTCGATTGCGTCTCACCACATCCACCGTTCATAATCCAAACATCGAGGTGATTTATGCCTTCGGATTTCGACCGGACCAAACGCAAGCTGAATGAAGCAGCATCTAAGATTGAGCAGGAGATCAGGAATGCGGTCCAGCACTTGAACGACAACGTGATACCAAAGGTGCGAACCGAAGGAACGCAAGCTCTGCGCAACGTTGCCCAGGAACTGCAAAAGCTTGCTGATCGGTTGGACGACTCTAAGAAATCGGCCCCGCAGCAGAAATGAAATTCACTCACCTTTTCCTACCGACGCTGTTCTTGGCGCTACTCGCCGGCTGCGGGCATAAGGAAGCGGCGGTGAGCGTTCCACCTCCACCCGACCTCCCTCCGCATCCGACCGTAACCACAACGCCGGCGCCTTCGCGTGAAAGTCGCGATACAACCATCGCGAAGACACCGCTTCCTGTTACTCCAAGCGAAAAGTTATACACGCAATTGGGACTGGCGAGTTGGTACGGAGCTCCGTACCACAACCGTCGCGGATCGAATGGCCAACTTTATGACATGAATGCCATGACCGCCGCGCACCGAACGTTACCGCTTAACAGTGTGGTTCGTGTGACGAATGTGAAGACAGGCGGTTCCGCTGTGGTGCGCATTACCGACCGCGGTCCATTCATTGGCGAGCGCATCATTGATCTGTCGCTGGCTGCGGCCAAAGCTGTCGATGTATGGGGACCGGGCACAGCCTGGGTGAAACTCGAATTAATCGCGACTCCGGCGCCTCTCGATAGTGGTGGGAAATGGGCGGTACAGATTGGCGCCTTCGATACTCGTGAAGCTGCCCTGCAGATGAAACAGTCGGTAATCGACCGCTACCACCCGACGAACGTCCTTGAGTTTGCGGGCCCAACGGGCGAATGGGTTCGCATACGCGTGCAGAACGACGACCGCGAATTGGCCGAAGGGATTTCACACAGCGTCACGACTCCGGAGGGCGGAGTCTTTCTCGTGCGATTAGACTAGAGGTCAGTCCCCAGCTGCCTCGTACAAACGCAGCATGCTGTGTCTCTACCATGCAGATCGGATTGAAGAGGAACGCGAATGGACTGCCTTTTCTGCCGTATGATCAGCGGTGAAATTCCCACGAAGAAAGTTTATGAAGACGATGAAACCCTGGTGTTTGAAGACATCAAGCCACAGGCTCCCACGCACGTCTTAATCATTCCGAAGAGACACATCGTTGGAGTTAGGGAGGCAAACGCTGAAGACGCTCCGATCATTGGCAAACTTCATCTCGTAGCGGCGCAGATCGCCCGCGATCGCAAGATCGAGAACGGCTATCGAACCGTGTTCAATGTTGGTCCCGGCGCAGGACAGTCGGTTTTTCATCTCCATTTGCATCTGCTGGGCGGACGTCCTCTAAGCTGGCCTCCCGGATAGGAAGCGGCCGGTATCGTTCTTTCTGACGGTTTGTTCCGGTGCCGTCACCCAAACATCGCATTCAAATCCGCATACTTCACTGCATCCTCGGCGAATGTAAACGTTCCTTGCGCCTCCATCTCCCGCGCAGCGCGGAGGAACGCGCCCATCGCGGACCGCGCCAGCGCGCTGCCAACGCTGACTCGCTTCACTCCGAGCTCCGACAGATCCGCGAGACTTAATTGCACACCTTCGAGTCCCATAATGACATTGATCGGACGATCGACGGATCGAACTACTGCGCGGATATCCTCTTTAGTCTTCAGTCCCGGGGCGAAGAGCACATCGGCGCCGGCTTCCTGGAATGCCTGCAGCCGCGCAATCGTATCGCGCAGTTCAGGACGTCCCACGATGAAGTTCTCCGCCCGCGCAGTTAAAGTGAACGGGAACGCCAGAGAATGCGCAGCCTCGGCGGCCGCACGTACTCTCTCGGCCGCCAGAGGAATCTCGTATGGAGCCTTCCCGCGACCTTGAGGTACGTCCTCGACGGAGCAGCCCGCAAGGCCGGTTTGCGCAGCGAGGCGAATCGTCTCTGCGACTTCAAGTGGTTTGTCGGCGTACCCATTTTCCAGATCAGCACTGACCGGAACCTCAGTGGCAGCGACCAGGGCGGCAGCGTGCGCAAGCATCGTTTCCCGATCGACCGCTCCATCAGCCTTACCAATAGAGAATGCAAATCCCGCGCTCGTAGTGGCGAGCGCCTCGAATCCCAGCGACTGCAGCAATCGCGCAGTCCCGGCATCCCACGGATTAGGAATGATGAAACCGCGATCTCGCTGATGCAGCGCGCGGAAGACTCTTCCTTTTTCTGCTTGCGTAGGCATTGGAGGCTCCACGTTCATTCTCATGGTTCAGGATGCTGAACGGTCGAATCACATGTCAAAAAAGCGGGACCAGTGGCTTGCATTCCTCAGTTTCCATCCAACTGCCCCAGCTGTCTGACGAATGCATTTTCCTGCTGCCTTTCACATCCTCTACACTGGTTTGGCCTGCACCGCGAAGAACATGCGAGCTCGACAGAACTTACCAATTCGCAAGCTACTCTGCGACTTCTTCATTCGGGCTTGTCTAACCGCAATCGTTCTTCTTGCAGTTCCATTTCAGGGACGTCCGCTCCCAACTTTAGCTGCGCAAACGGTCGCACCTCAACCAGCCGAGCCCCGAAAGACGAGCACGCCCTACAGCGGAGACCTGTCAATCTTCGAGAATCCGGATCGTGACAAGAAGCTACAGGTCCAGCGTGTGATGGACATTCTTGATATTCACCCGGCTAGCAGTGTTGCAGATATCGGAGCCGGCTCGGGCTGGTTCACTGTGAGGGCGGCAAAACGCGTTGGGGAGGACGGTACTGTCTATGCCGTGGACATCAATCCCGAATCGATCAAATACATAGACGAGCGGGTACGCAAAGAAGGAATGCGCGCCGTTTGTACCATCTTGAGCACTCCGGACGATCCGAAGCTGCCTCCCAACAGCGTGGATTCCGTTTTGATACTCAAGACCTACCACGAAATCGCAGCGCCGATCCTCCTGCTGCAGAACCTGCGCAAGTCGCTTCGAAGTGGCGCGCGTATCGGCATTATCGATCGCAACGGCAATGGCGAGGATCATGGCATCCAGAAGGATGTTGTGATCAAGGAAGCTGCACAGGCCGGCTATCGCCTCATCGAGCAATATGATTTTGTAAAAACCGACCGCGAGGACTACTTCCTCGTCTTCCAGGTCCATTCAGATCGTCCGTAATCGGTTTAACGCCTGAAAAGCGGAGTTGCGCAAAGTGGGCCCGTCCGAATCTTGTCTCAAGGATTAGGGTCACGGGCCATCGGCTTAATACCACTCAGGCGGGATACTTAGAAGCCCTAAGGAGTTTCTCTAATGTGAGCAGAGTAGATGCGTCCATAGCTTCCCGTAAAGGGACTGGTCGCGGCAGCGGCCAGCCATTGTTAGCGGAGGCTGAATGCGACAGGGCGTTTCTACACTTTCTCTATGTCTTATTCTTATTGCTGCGATCGTCGGATGTGGCGGCTCGAGCGGCTATAAAAATTCCGCGGGAACTTTGACGAGCACAAATCTTGCCACCGGCAGCAGTAGTCCAGCGCCTGGAACAACAACAACTCCAGGCGCCAGTTCGGGAAGCACCGGAGGCAGCTCAGCAGGGAGTACAACTCCCACGAATCCTCCTGCACCTCCTCCGGTGCCGGCGACTCCCTCCGATGGCTCGACGCAAGTTGTGATCAGCTCACCCGTAGAGGGCGCCAGCGTAGGCTCTCCAGCCCAGGTTTCCGCCGGCGTGGTTGGGCCTACGGCGATCAGCTCCATTCAGCTGTATGTGGATAACGCGATGAGCTTTCAGGCAGATTCCTCGCAGATCAATACCGCCCTGCAGCTCCCGGCAGGCACTCACACGATGGTTGCCCAGGCTTGGGACCAAAATGGGAACGTTTATAAGTCGGCTCCGGTGCATGTCATGGTTCAGGGAAGCGCAGCTCCCAGCGCACCGCCTGCTCCGGGTCCGGCGGCTCC
>Ga0209687_1000519_pt1 | contig 12709 bp, 9 predicted proteins | sample GraSoiAngelo_136_FD_185893 | JGI IMG/M metagenome (GOLD analysis project Ga0209687, IMG submission 185893) | Grasslands soil microbial communities from the Angelo Coastal Reserve, California, USA - 14_0929_09_20cm (SPAdes) (version 2) | ecosystem: Environmental > Terrestrial > Soil > Grasslands ...
AACCAGTTCGTCAGCACACCGTCCTCCGAGACGCGGTTCAGCACGCCGTTGGAGCCGATGATTGACGTATTGATTGCGCCTGCGAGCATCAGGAATCCTACGATCACTATGAACCCTTGAAACAGCAGCTTCAGAGGCATTGGTCCAACCAGATACATCGAGATCCCGCTGATCAGGTTGTCCAGATACCGCGGCCTCACATCGTCCGGTATGATCGCGTATGCGAAAAACGACACCAGCGATGTGAACAATAGCGAGTAAACGAAGATCACTAATCCCGCGCGCATAAGATTCTTGTGCTTGGGGTATTCGAGCTCGCGATTGACCTGAGCGAGGGATTCCTCTCCGGACATCGCAAGGAATGAATGTCCCAGAGCCATCAGGATTCCAATCAGTCCGATCAAAGCGCCTGCGTTCCTGACTATCCCGTATCGCGGTTCCGGCGCGGCTTGTTCAGGCGTGGCGGAATCCGCCGGCGATATTTCCGAGGGCAATTCTCTCAAGATCCGCGGCGCTACATCGGGCAGCCACCCCACGGCATCGGGATTAAAAGCCAACGTGGATGGAACCGGCGCGGGAGGAATCCTCCTCTTGTCGGGGGATGAGATTATCGTTATTCCCGACCAGAGAATCAGCGCGATCACCATCGCGGTCGTAACGTACATAATCTTCAACGCGTCACCGGATGACTCGTGCAGCCCTCTTGTATTGCGCCGCCAAAAATAGATCGTTATGAAAATCGCTATCCCTGCTGCTATGAGATTCGTAGTCGACGGCGAAGGCGAGCACGGGATTCCAAGATAAGTTGAAGTCTGGGCGACAAGGCCGACTATGTACTGGCCCGCGGAGACGCCGGAGATCGGACCGGTCAATACGTAATCAAACATCAAGGCGGAGACTGACAGCTTGGCAAGCGTGCCTCCCATGGCTTCTTTCACTACGCGATAGACTCCGCCGCGAGTGAACATCGCGCACGATTCGACGTAGACGGCACGAACCGCGTATGAAAAAAGCATCACCGCCAGGATGAACCATGGCGCGGCGCGTCCAACGGCCTTTTCGGCTATACCGCCCACGTAGAACGCGGATGAGCCGAGGTCGTTCAAGACTATGGCGGCGGCTCTCCAGAAGGATATGAACGAGAGCATTACGGTCGTAGCAACTACGACGCGTACCCCGGTCGGATTTGATGGCTGAAGCGGATGGCCCGTTTTCATTTTGGAATGACACCTCCCTGATCCCGTGCGGCAGGTGCAGTCCTCGACGCTTCATCAATCAAGGTCGTAGATAAGGATGAGTTGGAGCTTGCAGCGATGAAGAAGCAGCGGAGTTTCAGACGGCCTGCCAAATGGCCATGCTACCACTTGAAAAATAAGCGGTGCATAAAAGATTCATAAATATTTTGTAAAGGATGGCGCGAGCGTATCACCTGGCGTTCAGCTCGACATGCACAGGCGGAGCGGCGCCGATCGACACTTCAAATGCTCGTTCGGCTACGGGAGCCTCGAACACTGATATCAGTTTCCCGCCCAGTTCATTGAGTTTCGCGTTGGTAAGCTGACCCGGTTTGTCGGCGAATGAAACCGAGTCCCCGCCGGGCTTGTAGGTTGTAACCGCTGAAGGATAGGTGAAGAGAGGTTTGTGGCGCCCGCCGGCCGAATCGACGACAGCGATCTCAGAGAAATCCGCTGAGAGCGGGTGGGCGGGATCGTCGCGATTCAGTATGAGTTCGATCGCGACAAGCTTGAGATCCGGCTTAGCTGTTATCGAATACTTCATACCCGGTGAACCTGGATACGATTCCGTCACTATGATCACCTTCAACGGTTTCCAGGCGGCGCCTATCTTGAAGGCCGGTTCGGGCGCCGCCGCCGTGCTTGCGGCTGGTTTCGCGGCGGGACTCGACGTCTGATCTCCCGGCGACTGGCGAGATGAGCAACCGGCGAGGAAGCCGACGTTGAGAGTGATAGCGAATAGAATTGCGAGCGATTTTAGATTGTATATAAGCATTGCCCCTCTGTGCGAAGCCTGAGTGTGGGCCTCAGTACTCGAGCTTCGTCGCTATTGCATCTGACGAGCCAGCGCTCAGGTCATCGACAAATCAGAGGTTGGTGAGGCCCAAACGACTTAGCGCCTCAGCCCGAACTTTAATCTGAGTAAGGACAGTAGCCGCATTGGCTACGACGGAAAGGAGCGTCCGGGCGAGATATTTACTACAACACGCGGCTGTTTAGCTAGCCGCTCTGACAATAATTTCTAAACGTTCTCGTTAGAAAGTGAAGCCTCGCTGACTACATCAGCTCGTGCAGGCTATGTGACAAGAACCACCGTTCATTGAATCCGTGATGATAGCATCGGCGCACGAAGCGAGCTTGCCTATTCGGGAGTCGATCTCATCGCCGCACGAAGCGATCTCGGTGAAGCGCGAGTCGATCTCATCAGAGCTCAGGGCCAATCCTGTCCATGCTGGAATCGATCCGGTTGACGCACGGAGCAATCTAATCCCGGCACGTAGCGATACGCACGGAGCAAGGTCCCAATTCGGTTCGAAGACGGGTCGATCTAGCCGGCGCTTGAGTCGATCGAACCGGCCATTGTCCCAACTCGGCGCACGCGGGAGTCGATCTTGCGGATAAAAGACTCGATCTGACAGGCCATTCAAGCTCGTAGTCGGATTCATCCCGACGATCGATCTTCGATAGGCTCGGGGTGCCAGGCTTGTCTATAAAAGGATTCCGGTAAGCGGCCGCCTGTCCAGCTAATCGGCCGCCTATTCCGCTCGTGAGCCGGTAGACGACCGCTTTCAGCCCGGAATCAGTGGCCGGTTCCCCTGAATGGGTGGCCGGTTTCGTTCGGGAATGGCTGGCCGTTTTCACCGGAAACGCATTGAATGATAAAAAGTGCGGACCCGGCTTCTGCTTGATGTAATTTTCTATCCGGTCTTGTCACTTACTCATGTGATCGACTTTCAGATGAGTTTATCTTATCATTACCGCGCCCCTGGGCGCTGCCATCCTCGGCTCCCGAGAGCAGATGAGTAGCTATCGGAGCGTCGGCGATTGCATGCAATTAATACGATGATGGCAGCGAAGGGAGCGATACTAGAGTTTCCACCGCAGTCAGAACGAAACTTGCAGGGGTACCCATGACCGAAAAAAGGTAGGGGGTCTGCAAGTCAGCGTAAGTCGCTTAGTTCATTGACAATAGAATAGTCTTAACCGGTGAGTTGAAGATCGAATTATGATGAGTGGATGGGGGGTCTGCAAGTTGAGCCTTCTAAATGTTAAGGCCAAAGGCCCCCCAAAAAGCCACAGTCGGAATGAAGCCGCGCTCTTTAGCGGATTGAGACTTGTCTCGGAGCCTTCGAATCATGTATCCGATGCCGTTGGTCGGAATGAAGCCGCGCTCTTTAGCGGATTGAGACAGGACGACTTCTCGCAAGCTGTCCTTTTGCACGATGTCGGAATGAAGCCGCGCTCTTTAGCGGATTGAGACCATACGCGGCAGCGCCCTCTGCTATGAGGTCACTCAGGTCGGAATGAAGCCGCGCTCTTTAGCGGATTGAGACCTTTTCACCTCTAGCCATGTACGGAATGGCTGGATTCGTCGGAATGAAGCCGCGCTCTTTAGCGGATTGAGACATGACGGCATCTGTCCTTTTAGCTTCAGTGGTTGACGTCGGAATGAAGCCGCGCTCTTTAGCGGATTGAGACCTCGTGGCACGGTACACACGGTTAACCTCCCAGGCGTCGGAATGAAGCCGCGCTCTTTAGCGGATTGAGACCGTCAACAACTTGGAGATTGCAGCCAAGGTCCTTGCGTCGGAATGAAGCCGCGCTCTTTAGCGGATTGAGACCTGTCGAGCTCGTGGAATTTGCGGGGCGGGACTTCAAGTCGGAATGAAGCCGCGCTCTTTAGCGGATTGAGACATAGCAGAGGAAGTTATTACCTCTTGGTACTCGGCCAGGTCGGAATGAAGCCGCGCTCTTTAGCGGATTGAGACCGACCTTGTTACCCGGATCGGGACCATGGATCTTGGTCGGAATGAAGCCGCGCTCTTTAGCGGATTGAGACTCGAGCCATCTTCGAGTTCTGGGTGGTCCATTGATCGGTCGGAATGAAGCCGCGCTCTTTAGCGGATTGAGACTTACGTTATTCCTCTCGTCATGAGCATCATTTAACCCTGTCGGAATGAAGCCGCGCTCTTTAGCGGATTGAGACCCGTGATAGTCCGTGCTGTCGACACTCATGTAGAAGTCGGAATGAAGCCGCGCTCTTTAGCGGATTGAGACCGAATGGCAGGTGGTAATCCAGAGCCAGTTCGCCATGTCGGAATGAAGCCGCGCTCTTTAGCGGATTGAGACCCTCTGATAACGCTTCGATTGAACATTAATTATCTGTCGGAATGAAGCCGCGCTCTTTAGCGGATTGAGACCTACGTGCACCATCGGGTGCTCGTTCTGTGCTGAGTCCGTCGGAATGAAGCCGCGCTCTTTAGCGGATTGAGACCAAGTGAATGCGCCGCGTCCTCGGGTTTCCCTGGTGTCGGAATGAAGCCGCGCTCTTTAGCGGATTGAGACCAAAAGGGACCGGCGGGGAAACAACGAAGTTCCAAGTCGGAATGAAGCCGCGCTCTTTAGCGGATTGAGACGTAAAGCTTTGGCATTATCCGGCAGCACGCGCCACGTCGGAATGAAGCCGCGCTCTTTAGCGGATTGAGACTCAGTAGTGGCGAGCGAAAGCGGAACCGATTAGATTGTCGGAATGAAGCCGCGCTCTTTAGCGGATTGAGACAAATAGCAAGGCCAGAAACAGCTTTTCTTGAGTGCCTGTCGGAATGAAGCCGCGCTCTTTAGCGGATTGAGACCGTTACTGCCCCGACCTCACTCCATGGGTAGTCCGTCGTCGGAATGAAGCCGCGCTCTTTAGCGGATTGAGACGTGCTGGGCCCGAAATTGGTTAAGAGTTTGAAACTAGGTCGGAATGAAGCCGCGCTCTTTAGCGGATTGAGACGGCACACTTGCGTGTACCTTTGGCTGACTTGTCGGGTCGGAATGAAGCCGCGCTCTTAGCGGATTGAGACGGAAACCCCTTTTGTCTTTACCTGACCATCTCAGGAGTCGGAATGAAGCCGCGCTCTTTAGCGGATTGAGACAAGCTATCTTCTTCCACGGAGTAGGATCCTATCGGCAGTCGGAATGAAGCCGCGCTCTTTAGCGGATTGAGACATGGTCGACTTAAAGATTTCGACCACCATGCCTTTATGTCGGAATGAAGCCGCGCTCTTTAGCGGATTGAGACGCGAAGGTCTTTTCTTCATTTAGAAAAAGACTCTTCAGTCGGAATGAAGCCGCGCTCTTTAGCGGATTGAGACTAGTGAGAGGCAGCGCCGCGCGTGCGGAACTACCCCATGTCGGAATGAAGCCGCGCTCTTTAGCGAAGGAACTCCCTGCGGGAATCTGGAGTTTGGCCATTTGAAGAAGGAACAGTGAAAGCCCCGAAGGGGCACGAGTGAATAGCCGGGGGCCAGCGTAGCGCAGCCCCCGGTACGATCGCCGAAAGAAGTTCGCTCCCTGAAGGGGCGCCAGCCCAGGGTAACCGCCGCGTCCTTTCCAACCCCAAAAGGAAGTTGTGGATAGCATCGCGAGAGAGAGCAACAGACCTATGATCTCGCGCACGATACCGCGCATTCCTTGTGATGTATTCCCCGCACTGACTGACCGCCATGCCTTCTTCTTTTTTATCTTCCTTAATCCATGCAGGCCGCAACCCCGTTGGGGTTGGCGCCAATTACCTACCCTTTCCCAAGGTAGGCGAGTACGCCAACCTTGGGCTGGCTTTCACAACCCCGTTGGGGTTGATGCTCCCTTTATGCGCCTTTCCGCACGGCAACGGCCCTTTTATCGGCGGGACAACCACAAAGTGGTTGCATAGTCTAGCCCAGGGTTGGCGAAGCCCACCCTGGGATGCTCCCTTTATGCGCCTTTCCGCATGGCAACGGCCCTTTTATCGGCGGGACAACCACAAAGTGGTTGCATAGTCTAGCCCAGGGTTGGCGAAGCCTACCCTGGGAACGCAGTACGTTCTGCCTCCAACCCCAACGGGGTTGCGTCCTTCAGCCCAGAGTTGCCGAGTACGGGCAAACCTGGGTAGACCCAATTCCTCGAGCGAAACAATTCGTCGATTGATACGTCGGAATGAAGCCGCGCTCTTTAGCGGATCGAGACACCAGGAGTGTCCCAAGCGCCATCCTAAGAGCGCAATCAGGTCGGAATGAAGCCGCGCTCTTTCTGCACATTTTGGCTTCTATACGTCGGCAGGACCCGATATGAAATTACAGCGAGTTGACGCTGGAAGACCTATTTTCAGGAACGCGCTTCACGTCAGGGCGCTTAGCTAAAAGCGCTGCATTCAGTCCAGACGGCAAGTATCTGATTATTGGTTATGGAGACGGAACCGCGCGGGTGTGGGATATCGCTCTGATGCACGTCACGAGGGAACTGCGCGGTCACGCCGATCAAGTAAGGACCGTGCCTTCAATGCAGCGGGGAATCTGGTCCTCACCGGGAGCGATGATGGAGATGCGCGCGCCTGGGACCTTGAGTCGGGGCAGACTCTCTTTTTGTTTCACGGTCACGGCAACGTACCGGCTGCCGACTTCAGCGCGGACGGGCAGCGGGTGCTAACAACGGACCGGCGGGGATTAGTACGCTCTTACGCCTGCGAAGCTTGCGGTCCCATCGAATCTGTTTTGAGAGCAGCGGTCCAAAGAGATGGCCTCACCGGTCACTAGTGCAGTTTAACTGCATTAGTCGGGTTCTCTTTTGAGCGGAAGGGCTTTAATCCGCGATTCGTATTCTCTCTCATCCGGATCGCAGCAATGAGTCGTCTCGTCGGATTCATCAAACATTTGGGGCTCCGTCACGTCCTCGATCAACCTAAAACACTCGTCCCCCGCCTGAACCGAATACAAGTCGCTCTTACAATCGTCGTTAGCGGGCACAATCGCAAAAATGAAATCGTGTGTGATCCATTCTTTAGTCAAAACCGGCGGATCAGGATTCGTGGAGTCGATAAGCGAATATGCGCAGCTCTCAAGACCATGGAGTATTATCGTATTCTTGTCACGTTTGATAGCGCTTCCGTGGAATTCCATCTGATATAGCTTATATGTTTTGCCCAAGGTCCGCGCATCCTGCCGTAAGCGAAGAGCAAGTTCGATACGCTCCTCACCGGAGCGATATCGATGAGTCTCGCCGTCGTGACGTGCGACAAAGGGCGATTGTGGGATAATACCGGTCTCCATCGTCTCGTACTGCACCTTAATACTCTTGAGGGCAATCTCGGTCATCGCCGTCTGCACCTCGACCGAGGGTGCACTGTTATTTTTAGCCACGCGGAAGACCAGAAACGAAAGAAAAGCGGCGGAAGCTATGAAGATCCAGACTATTAATCGAGTCACTATTGAATCCCCCAACTGATGACCGTCGTGAAATTGCCACAACACCGTTGGTGTTGGCGCCGCTCGCCGTTATGTGACCCTGGGTAGGCTTCGCCAACCCAGGGCTTCGCGATGCAACCCCCTTGGGGTTGTCCTTCCCTCACCCTTTCCTTCTTCTAAGCTTCTCCCGCCGTTAAGATAGCCGATGCATTCGAGGCGGCAGCCTTCTACAAATAGGCCGCGAAGAATTTCTTGACTCGTTCCCACGCATCCGTAGCCGCATCCTTATTATAAGCATCCGGGCGGGTGTCGTTAAAAAAGGCGTGGCCCACGCCGCTATAGACCTTGACCTCGCCTTCTTTGCCAAACTTGGAGAGCCCTTCCTTCAACTTATTCATCTTGCCCATGTTGATCCATTGATCCTGATCGGCGCCGAAGAAGAGCACTGGAGCAGACAGATTCTTCAGTACATCATCGGGCGGGATGTCTCCATAAAAGGGGGCGGACGCTTTGATGTGCTTGTTATGACACGCGAGAAGAAGCGAATAAGTGCCGCCCATACAAAATCCCGTAACTCCGATCTTGTTCGAGTCGACGCCTTTCAGTCCGCGTAAGTAGTCTACGGCGCCGTTCAAAATCGCGAGGGCCTTGTTCTGGTCCAGATTCTGCATCAGCTTCCCTGCTTCCCCTGGATCTTTGGTGCTGACTCCGTCATATAGATCCGGAGCCAGCGCCGTATAACCGAGATCGGCGAATCGGCCGGCTATGTCTTTGATATGGTCGTTGAGTCCCCACCACTCCTGTATCACAATCAGGGCCGGCTTCACCTCGCCTTCGGAAGCTCCGACAAGGTAGCCTCCGGCGGCTTTTCCACCAGCTTCGAATTCGACTGTTTTTCCCTCACTTGCCATTCCCTCACTCTCCTTTCCAGTTGTCGGGCAAGCCGCGAGATCAAGGACGAGCATTGCGGCCTTGCCAGGTTCTTCTTGTTTTATAGCGCAATCAGAATTGTCTTTGCTCTACAGCGACATGCTCACGGTTTCTCCGGAGCCTTTGCTTCATCATCCTTCAGCGTATCGAGCAGCGGCTTCCAATCCAGCCATGTCGATTTGCCTTTGATCCATTTTTCAAACCATCCGAACTCCGAGACCATTTTTATCATCTGGTATCGGGGATTCGTCAGGCCATGAGGCATACCCGGATAGACGATCAATTCGGTCGGAACGCCGAGCTTCTTCAAGGCCATATGCAGCTCGAGGCTCTGCGGCATCGGGACGCGCTGATCGGCCTCGCCAACGTGAATCAGAGTAGGGGTCTTTGCGTTTTTTATGTACTTGATCGGAGACACATCCATGTAATGATCCAGGTTGTCATACGGCTTTCCCTTGAAATAGAACTCGCGAGGCGGCTGTTGATCGGTCTGAGCATACATAGAAACCCAATTGGCGGCTCCGGCTCCCGACGAGATGGCTTTGAATCGATCGGTATGCGTCAGAGTCCAGTTGGACCAATGGCCTCCAGCACTCCATCCCATCATTCCCAATTTGTCCGGATCGGCGATCCCACGCTGAATCAGGTAATCGACACCAGTGATGATATCGTCGTAGCCCTGCCTGAAATAGTCGCCGGCGATTTCCATCTTGAATTTTTCGCCGTAATTCGTCGAGCCGCGATAGTTCGGTTGAAAGACGGCATATCCGTTGGCGGCGTACACGTGAACATAGGCTCCATAGTTTCCCGAGAAGTTGTTCATATAGGCGCTTGCGGGTCCGCCGTGAATCTGAACGATCAGGGGATACCGCTTGCCATCCTGATAACCAACCGGCTTGACCAATATCCCTTCCACCGCGGTCCCGTCGCTCGATTTCCATTTCACGGTTTCGTATTGGCCGAGCTCGAATCTCTGCGTCTGAGGATTGATGTTCGTGATTCGCTTCCATCGATCCGGGCCCGAGCTTCCCGATTCAATGTCGCCGAGTCGGGCTACGTAAAGATCAGCCGGCGCGCTTGGACTGTTCACAGTGAACACCAGCAGATCGGAAGGAGTATCGGGAGAGAGTTCTTCGCCTCGCAGTGGACTGACAGTTCCGGTAACCGACGTCAACTGCTTCGCCGGGCCTCCGCTCGCGGGAACGCTGAACAATTGCTGATTGACGCCTACTCCGGCGACGAAGAATACGGCTTTGCCGTCCTTGGACCAGAAGAATCCATTTACGTCTCCGCCGAAATTCTCGATCAAAGGCCGCGGCGAGCCTCCAGCAACAGGAACCGCGTAGATCTGTTCATCCCGCATGTAGGTGAATTCGTTTGGGCCCATGAAGGCCAGCCATTGACTGTCGGGAGAGAATGCCATCCGGCCTTCACCAACCCTATTGTCGGTGATGCGCTTCGGCTCTCCGCCGACAAGATCGAGAATGAATACTTCGGCCTCCTCGCCCGTTGCATATCGATCCGGTGACGCGCCGCGAAACGCGACCTTCTTACCATCGGAGGAGATTACGAACTGCGCCACCGAGAATTTATCGCCGTCGGTGAGCCGCTTCTCGGCTTTGGTAGCTACTTCAATTGTCCAGAGGTGTTTCGGCGCGGCCGGTTGATTCGAGATGCGAACATCGAATTTCTTTTCGATTCTCGCTCTTTCGAGCTTGTCGACCTGATTTGGGCTTGTGAAGAGGATTCGCTTGCCGTCTGAAGCCCACTCCCATTCAAGAACGCCGGTGTCGTGTCGCGTCAAATGAGAGATCGCGCCCGATTCAGTGGAATAGAGAAAAAGCTGCCGCTCTCCTGTTTTGCCCGCCGTAAAGACAATCCATTTACCATCGCGAGAAAAGTCGAATCGCTCGACGCCGTCCTTATCGGATGTAATGCGTTTTGCCTCGCCGCCATCCGGCTGCATCAGGAATATCTGATTGTGGCGTTCTCGCTCATTCGCGGCCGCGGCGGAATCTCTGTCGGATAGGAACGCGAAGGATTTGCTGTCGGGGGCCCATCGAGGAGCTGTCTCGTTCTTGTCGGGGGTGAACGTCATTTGCTTCATTCCCTCCCCCGAGGTCGGCGCCAAATAGATGTCCGAGTATGCTCGCCCCGATTTCCATTCGACGGCGTTGACGATTAGCAACACCTTTGTTGAGTCGGGCGATAGCACGGCAGTCTGCGACTGTCTCATCTCCATTACGTCCATGAAGGTCATCGGACGCTTCGTCGACTGCGCGGCGGCGCACACGCTCAATATCAACAGGGCGGAACAAAGAAGAGCTTTTCTTTTCATAGCAACCTCCGGGTTCGGCTTAAGAACAAGATCGGCCGCATGAGCCTGGATCGAACATTTTTAGGCAATCAACAAGAAGAACGGGAGCAAGCTCCCTTCCCTGGCTGTGAATCATCTGGAGTTGAATTGCCTTGTCAATTCGTCACTAGAGAAAAGGGAAAGGGCGTCCTCAAGATGAGACGCCCTTTCAAAGAACCAGCTAAAGATCAGTCGTTGAAGTTTTGAGGCTTCATTCCGCGTAGGAGTGGAGGCCGGGAAGCAAGTAGCTCACACCGAGCCACGTGAATATCACGAGCGCGAATCCAAGCACCGCGAAATAAGCGCTCTTTCGTCCTCTCCAGCCGTGAGCGATTCGCGTATGCAGGTAGCCCGCGTAGGCCATCCATGACACGAACGCTCCGGTCTCCTTTGAATCCCATCCCCAGTACCTGCCCCAGGACTCATTCGCCCACACGGCTCCAGTGATCAGCAGCATCGTGAGGAGCGCGATGCAAATACCCACGGTCCTGTATAGCAGCGAATCCAGTGAGTTGAGCGCCGGCAGTGAGTTGTTTACTTCCTGCCGTTTGCTCGTCAGCAGCCATACCATCAGCAGCGCGACAAACAGTCCGAACAGCGCGCCGTACTCGACGGGATTCGAGTTGAACGAGACCTTCAGGCCCGCGCCCTGAGTCTTGACCCAATTCTGCGCGATTTGAAGCTGCTGCGATGCCGGAACCTGTTGCTGCATCTGCTTCGCGAGCCACGGTGAAAACTCCGTATACGCGCGATCGCTTACATTGACGGGAAGCTTGTTCGCGTTCGCGATGTGATACGTTACCAGCGCCAGCACCAGGCCCTGAAGTATCGTCGCGCCGTAGAACAGTTTCCAGCCAATCTTGCGCTTTGCTTCATCTCGGTTCTGCCATTGCATTATAAAAAAGGCGAGCGACCCCAATATCATCAGAAGCGCCGCTACCATTAATGGGCCGACCCCGGGCAGCGTTGAGCGGAGCGGCAACGAGGTCTTGTCGATGAAGAGCGACAGACCGTAGCTTGCGTGACCCGGAACCTCGAATCGTCCGGTCATCGGCTGAGAATCAACCGTGCATAGCACGAGCACTCCGAACAGGAGCACGGCAATCGCGATTGCCTCGGACCTGAGTCCGTCTTTCAGCAGATAAGCAAAGGCGATCCCGAAGCTCATCAGCGCTACGCCGTAGGCTACGGTCGCGATGGAAACGTGAATCGGTCTCCAGTAGCTGTCGAGAATCGGTTGAAGAGTCCTGATTTCATTTCCAAGGGCTATGCCCAGCGTCAGCACTACGGACAGAACCGGCATGGAAAGGGCGCCGAGAATCCTGTATTTCGGCTTGCGAATAACGATCAGCGTTGCCAGCGCCGCGCCGCAGCAGAAGCCCAGCGTAAGCGCGTGCAGGTTGTCGAGCGGGTAATAGCGCCATACTCGTCCATCGACCCACCCTTCCTTCTCGCCCGCTTCGATCCATCGAATCATCCAGCCGGAGAGGTTGAAGCTGTAGCCGAGCATTACGGTCCACAAACCGAATTTAGCAAGCACCTCTTCCTTGACCCAGAGATTCGTAACGAGGAGGACCGAGGCGCTGATGTAGCAAACCAGCGCGAGTACGGTGAGCGCTCCATCGTAGAGGAATCCGTGTTCGCCGAATTTCAGTCTCGTTAATATGAACACAAGCGCGAGCGCGATAGGCGCCAGGATGGGCCACAGTCCCGCCAGCTTCGCGGGAAGGGTCAGGTTCAGTTCTGGCGCGACTGGTTCCTGTATTTTAATGGCTTCACTCATTGTCGGCACCTCTCTTTCCGGATACTGATTCGACCACTGAATTGAAGCGGGCTTCGAAACCCGGTTTGTTCCGGTTTGTATTACCGCCAAGATAAACGTGCGCGCCCGAGCCTTCCGGCTCAATGACAGCCCACACCCGCTGATGTGAAAACAGAAAGACTCCGCACAGCGAGAGTACGAGCAGTATAAATCCCGTGTA
>Ga0209687_1000522_pt1 | contig 12630 bp, 10 predicted proteins | sample GraSoiAngelo_136_FD_185893 | JGI IMG/M metagenome (GOLD analysis project Ga0209687, IMG submission 185893) | Grasslands soil microbial communities from the Angelo Coastal Reserve, California, USA - 14_0929_09_20cm (SPAdes) (version 2) | ecosystem: Environmental > Terrestrial > Soil > Grasslands ...
GGTGCGGCCGATCAGGTTCCAATCGCCGTCGGTTTCCACCGCGCGCAGGAAGTCGTCCTTCAGCGACACCGAATTGTTGGAGTTCTGGCCGGAGACCGTGAGATAGGCCTCCGAATCCCAGTCGGTATCGTAGACCGGAAAGTCGATGTCCTTGTAGCCCTGCTTGGCAAACTGGATCACCCGCTTGATGAAATTGTCGGGCACCATCGCACGGCGCGCGAGCTTGATCTCGCGGCGGAGCGCCGGGTTCTTCTCGGGGTCGAAGCAGTCGTCGCCGCTTCCTTCGCAATTGACGCAGGCTTTCAGCACCGCCTTCAAATGCTTCTGGTTGATCTTGGAGCCGGTTACGAGTGCTGCGACCTTCTGCTCCTCCTTCACCTTCCAGTCGATATAGGTCTCGATGTCCGGATGATCGGCGTCGACCACGACCATCTTGGCCGCGCGGCGCGTGGTGCCGCCGGACTTGATCGCGCCCGCGGCACGGTCGCCGATTTTGAGGAAGCTCATCAGGCCGGAGGAGCGGCCGCCGCCGGACAGCCGTTCGCCTTCGCCGCGCAGGCGCGAGAAGTTCGAGCCGGTGCCGGAGCCATATTTGAACAGCCGCGCCTCACGCACCCACAGGTCCATGATGCCGCCCTCGTTGACGAGATCGTCGGCGATGCCCTGGATGAAGCAGGCGTGCGGCTGCGGATGCTCGTAAGCCGATTTCGACTTGGTGAGCTTGCCGGTCTTCCAGTCCACGTAATAGTGGCCCTGGCCGGGGCCATCGACGCCATAAGCCCAATGCAAGCCGGTGTTGAACCATTGCGGCGAATTCGGCGCCACCATCTGCTTGGCCAGCATGTAGCGCAGCTCGTCGAAGAAGGCTAAAGCATCGTCTTCCGAGGTGAAGTAGCCGCCCTTCCAGCCCCAATAGGTCCAGCAGCCGGCGAGGCGATCGAACACCTGCTTGGCGGAGAGCTCGCTGACATAGCGCTCTTTCTCCGGCAGGTCGGCCAGCGCCGCGGCGTCCGGCACCGAGCGCCACAGCCAGGACGGCACAGTCTCTTCCTCGACCTTCTTCAGGCGCGCGGCGACGCCGGCTTTGCGGAAATACTTTTGTGCCAGGACGTCGGAGGCGACCTGCGACCAGAATGCCGGCACCTCGACGTTTTCAAGCCGAAACACCACCGAGCCGTCGGGATTGCGGATTTCAGATGTCGTCAATCTGAAATCAATCCCAGCGTAGGGTGACTGGCCTTGGGTAGTGTTGCGCCGTTCGATTCGCATAGTTGTGCCCCGTCTCTTTTTGATCGGACCGCTGGCGGCGGCACCGGATGTTGTTCCTTGAGCGAACCCGTTGGACCCGCGGCTTGCGACCGACGGTCTGAGGTATCCGCGAAGCTAAAGCCGGTGGATCCGGCCCAGTTTCTCTTCGGCACAAAACCGATGCGCCCATCGGTCTTGTCCCCGTCACGACTGGGATGGAACCGCCGTTCCGTCCCCGCCATGCATTCAACGCCCCAACTCTCACCCCGTTTACGGGCCCGTTATCGGCGCCCCCAATCCCTCCAGAACCAGGGCAAAAAAGCCCCGCACCCGTTGCCTCGACCGGCGGACGGAGTGGTCATTCTGGCACCCTTTGGAAGCGACCGGCGGGACCCGAATACACTCGCGCCGAACAGGAAGAAGGCTAGGCCAAACCCATTGCGCCCGTCAAGAACTAGTACGAGTTCCTGAATCAAATACTAAATATGGTGGAAAGAGGGGGAAAACAGGGGTCGATGCCGCGCCTGTGATCGGCCCAAGTATCAGTGAGTCCTAAGGGATTCCCAAGCGAAAAAAATTCGCTCCACCGCTGTGGACCCCAGCCTTCGCCCGCTGTTCACAGGAGAAGTATTTATTCGCCGCCGGCCATTGCGCTTTTGGAGACTCAACGCAAGCCGCCGGAGAGGTGTGGGCTGGCATGTCCGCACACCCATGGTCCGCCGTCCCGATCAGCGGCAAAAGGAGCTGCTCCCGCCGATTCTTGCCGGTCTTCTTCCATGACAAGTCCGATCCCGACCAACGCGCGTGCGCGCATCGCACCCGCGGGCCTCCTGTTCCTCGCCATCACCTCGTTGGGCTGGGGGTTCAACTGGCCGGTCACCAAATATCTCCTGGGAGAACTGCCGCCGCTGACGCTCCGCGGTACGACCGGCGTGATCGGCGCGCTCATCCTGGCCCTGCTTGCGGTCGCGCGAGGGCAGAGCCTGAGGGCCGATCGCAAGATCTGGCCGCGGCTCGTGCTCGCCAGCCTGCTCAATGTCACGGGATGGATGGTGCTGATGGGGCTGGCGCTGCTTTGGTTGCCGGCGAGCGAAGCGGCGTTGATTGCCTACACCATGCCGGTGTGGGCCTCGCTGCTGGCCTGGCCGGTCCTTGGTGAGCGGCCGAGCTTGCTGCGCACGATCGCGCTCGTCATGGCATTCGCAGGCCTCGCCGCGATCATGGGCGGCAACGGCTTTGGCGCAAGCCAAGCCAAACTGCCGGGCATACTGATGGCGCTGTCGGGCTCCGTCGGATTTGCGTGCGGCACCGTGCTTGCCAAGAAGCTCCCGATCACATTGCCGCCGATCACGGCCGCCGCCTGGCAGATCGGCCTCGGCTGCTTTCCGGTCGCTATCGCCGGCCTCCTGATCGAGACCACGCATCTGGAAGCGCTCACGGAGGTCGGCTGGTTCTTGCTGTTCTATTCGACGGTGATCCAGTTCTGCGTCGCCTATGTGAGCTGGTTTGCAGCGCTCGCGCGGTTGCCGGCCGCGGTCGCGGCGATCGGCACGATGGCGGTGCCGGTGATCGGCGTCGTGGCGTCGGCGGTCGCGCTGCACGAACCGCTCGGTGCGGGCCAGATCGCCGCGCTGGTGTTCACCCTTTTAGGCGTCGTGCTCGCGACGCGATCGTGACCAACCTGATGTGTGGGGCGCGATGACGATAAACGTGTGCGCCAGGATAGCAAATCGGCCGGAGCAAAAAGCAAGGAGCGTATTGCCGAAGCCGGAGCAGCAGAAAACAGGCGTATCTGGCGCGGCTAACGCCAGATACGCCGCCTTCTTCATCTAAAATCCCAGCAACGGGTTAGGGGCAGGGATGCCGCAACCCGTCAAAGCCGAGGTAGGTTCCCGACGCCGGATCGTAGGAGCGATAGCGCTGCGCGCAGTAGGACGCGCTGTCATCGCCGACCGGCACCGGAACTTCGGCGACCACGCCTTGGTCGGCATACTGGTCGTCGTAATATCCCGGCGCATCGTAATATCCGGGCCCGCCATAATAAGCGTAGGCATCGTTGGCCGCGATCGCGCCGCCGACCACGGCTCCGGCGGCTACTGCGCCGGGCCACCAGCCGCCACGACGACGATCGCCGCCGCGCCAGCCGCGGTCACTGCCGTTCCAGGTGGTGCGGCCGCCGTTCCATGTCGCGCCTCCGGCAGGACGCCCAGCGGCAAACGATCCCGACTGTGCATTGGCTGCGAAGTTTGCTTGCGGAGCGCCGCCACCGATCCGCGCGTTGGTTTGCGGAGCGGCACCACCGATCCGCGCGTTGGCTTGCGGAGCGCCACCGCCGAAGCGTGCGGCTGGCGCGCCGCCGCCCATACGCGCACCACCGCCGCCACCGATCGCGGCGCCGCCGGCAGCGTGGCCGCCCCTATGTCCTTGCTGTGCAAAGCTTGCGCTCGGCGCTGCCACCAGCAAGGCCAACGCGGTAGCGGTACTCAAAATCTTCAGGCTCGTCATTGTCGTGAACTCCATCTCGCGGGGATAGGGGCTAACCCGCAGGCTCCGCAGGGGTTCCAGGGCCGTGATTAATCCGCATTTGGCGTCGGTCACACTGGGGTGCTCCAGATAGTCGCGCCGCCTGACGTTACTGGACAATCCGGCTCGCGGATGGCATCAGAGCCACTAGTTCCGCTCAAACCGGCCTTGCTCCATGAAACAGTTCTTCCTCAAGCTATTCACATGGTGGAACGGCCAGACGTTTGGCACGCAATTGTGGACGTGGCGGTTTGGCGAGTTGGTCGGCACCGACGAGCAGGGCAATCGCTACTACCGCACCCGGGGCGGCAAGATCGATCCGACGCTGCATTTTGAGCGGCGCTGGGTGATCTACAACGGCTATGCCGAGGCGAGCCGGATTCCGCCGTCATGGCACGGCTGGATGCATCATACCGTCGACGTGCCGCCGACCGAGCAGGACTACACGCCGCGGGAGTGGGAGAAGCCGCATGTGCCGAACATGACCGGCACGCCGCAAGCCTATCGGCCCTCCGGCTCGACGCTCGCCAGCGGCCGCAGGCCGAAAGCCACCGGCGACTACCAGCCCTGGACGCCGGGCAGCTAAGCTTCAAAATTCATCATTCCGGCGCGCGAGTGAAACGAGCGAGCACGGAAGCCATAACCACGATCGGGAGTATGGATTCCGGGCTCGCGCCATGACGAAGCGAGCGCCTGTGGACAACGGGAACAGCGGGGACATCGCCAACGGCGTTCTTGTGCTGCTCGCGGGGGCGGAGCTTAATAAGGTCATCTTACGGAGATGGGACGCCATCGCGTCGGATCGGGCAACAGAATCGCGACTGCCCCGATATGCAGCGGCTACCGATCAGAATACGGCCGGGAGATAGGCCCCCGGTGGAGACGTTCTGAAATCGCCCGTGAATTGTGTGGCTGCCGTGAGACAGGAAAGGCCGTCTGGGAAACCGGGCGGCCTTTTTCTGTGCTGGCTCCTATCCTTTTTCTGTGCTGGCTCCTATGACGCCAGCCGCGCTGCGGCGCGCTTTATCATCTCGCCGCGGCGTGCCTGCGAAGGCGCAATCCGCTCCCGGATCGAGGCTACGATTTCCGCCGGCGCGGTCTCGGGTGAGCCGGCATTGAACGGCGGCGCAGGGTTATACTCGATCCGAAGCTGGATCGCTTCTGCCGTCTTGCGGTCGACGAGCAGCGACACCAGCGTCAGCGCGAAATCAATCCCCGCGGTGACGCCGCCGCCGGTGACGCGGTTACGGTCGATGCAGACGCGCGTGTTGGTCGGCGTCGCGCCGAACTCTCCAAGAAAATCCATCGCGGTCCAGTGCGTCGCCGCGCGATAGCCTTTGAGCAGGCCGGCCGCGCCGAGCACCAGCGATCCCGTGCAGACCGAGGTGACGTATTTCGCACCCGACGCCTGCCGGCGCAGGAAAGCGAGCATCTCCTCGTCATGGACCATGTCGTCGGTGCCGAGCCCGCCGGGCACGCAGACGACATCGAGCTGCGGGCAATCGGCGAAGGTTGTGGTCGGCGTCAGCGTCAGCACGCTATCGCTTGCGACCGGCTCGATCCGTTTCCAGATCAGATGCACCTTGGCGCCGGGCACGCTGGAAAACACCTGCACCGGGCCGGTGAGGTCGAGCTGGGTCACGCGCGGGAAAATCACAAGGCCGATCTGCAGGGGCGCCGACATGAGGGTAGGTCTCCAAATTGAGCTTGACCCAGCCATCCTGCCATGATGGCCTCGTGTCCGAAATGCCATTCTTCCCTCATTTCAGGACAGAGCTCGGTCATGATCGGCATTCTGATATTTCCCGATTTTCAGCTATTGGACGCTTCCGGACCGATTTCGGTGTTCGAGATTGCCGGCCGTTATGCCGGCGCCGCCGCTCCCGCGATCCGGGTGCTGGCGGCAACGCCGGGTCCGGTTCGCAGCTCGTCGGGCGTCGAGATGCTCGCGCGCGGCCTCAAGCCTTCCGGCGCGATCAGCACCTTGATTGTGGTCGGGGGCCGAGGGGTGCGCACGCCGGCGACGTGCGAGAAGACGCTGGCTTTCGTACGAAGGATCGCAAAACGCGGCATCCGCATCGCCAGCGTCTGCTCCGGCGCCTACGTCCTCGCCGAAGCCGGGCTCCTCGACGGCCGCCGCGCCACCACGCATTGGGCGCGTACCCGGCATTTTCTCGCCTCTTATCCCAAGGTGAAGCTGGAGGCGGACCAGATCTTCGTGCGCGACGGCAACATCTGGAGTTCGGCCGGCATCACCGCGGGCATTGATCTCGCGCTCGCGATGGCGGCAGAGGACTATGGCGACGAGGTCGCGCAGAAGACCGCGCGTCAGCTGGTGCTTTATAACAGGCGCAGCGGCGGACAATCGCAGTTTTCATCGCTTCTGGAACTGAAGGCGCCGACCGGGCGGTTCGGACCGCTCTTGACCTGGGCGCGCGAGCATCTCGACGCGCCGCTGACGGTTGACGATCTCGCCGAGCGGGCCGCCATGAGCTCGCGTCATTTCGCTCGCGCCTTCATCGCGGAAACCGGCACCACGCCCTCGAAGGCGATCGAGCGGTTGCGGATCGAAGTGGCGCGCGCGCGCGTGCAGTCCGGAAGCGAGGCGATCGAGCACGTCGCGCAATCGACCGGCTTTCGCGATCCCGAGCGGATGCGCCGCGCCTTCATCCGTGCCTTCGGCCAGCCGCCGCAATCGTTGCGCCGCGCCGCCCGGATGGGCTAGGTCGACTTCATACATCCGCAAAGGCTCCTCTTGGTCTCGGAATCTCAGCTACTCTGTGCGGTTAGACTAGCTCGGCCCTACGGCACGGCCGGTCTCGGTTGACCGAACACCACCCCTTTGGCCTCGGTCCCGACGGCGGTGAGGAGCGCGATGATGATCGCCACGGAGGCTGCGACCGATGCAAGCGCGAGGCCGTAGTTTCCGCCGAGGTGTGAGGCGATGCCGGCCTGAAGTGTCGCGTTCACCGACGCGATCAAGTTGCCCAATTGATAGACGAATCCGGGAAACGTTCCCCTTGCCGTATCGGGCGAGATTTCGTTGAGATGGACCGGCACGACGCCCCAGGCACCCTGGACCATGAACTGCATCAGGAAGGCGCCGATCGCGAGCAGCGTGGCCGTATTGGAAAACGCCCAAAGCGGAATCACCGGCAACGACAGCAGAGCCGCCACGATGATGCATCGGCGTCTGCCGAAACTCTCCGAGAGCGCGCCAAAGAGAATGCCGCCGCAGATGGCGCCGATGTTGTAGATCACCGCGATCGCGCCGACGGCATGCGGGGATAATTTGTGCTCCAGTTGCAGGAACGTCGGGTAGAGGTCTTGGGTGCCGTGGCTGAAGAAGTTGAACGCGGTCATCAGCACGATGGCATAGAGACCCAAGCGCCACTGCGATTTCAACACGGTCAACGTGCTGCCCCGCTCGAGCACCGCCTGGCCGCTCCAGGTCGGCGATTCCGGGACACTGCGACGGATATAAAAGACGAGCAGGGCGGGTATGACACCGATCATGAACATTCCGCGCCACCCGATATAGGGGAAGAGCGCGCCATAAACGATCGAGGCCAGGAAATAGCCTGCGGGATATCCCGATTGCAGCAGTCCGGAGACAAAACCGCGGGCGCGGGGCGGGATGGATTCCATGGTCAGCGAAGCGCCGACCCCCCATTCGCCGCCCATCGCAACGCCATACAGGGCGCGCAGCACGATCAGCGCGATCAAACTTGGCGCGAAGCCCGATGCGAATTCCAGGACCGAATACAAGAGGATGTCGGCCATCAGTGTGGGGCGGCGTCCCCAGCGATCGGCGGCCCGCCCGAAAATGAAGGCGCCGACCGGACGCATCGCCAAGGTCAAGAGAATGGCGAGCGTGACATTCGAAATGTCAGTGTGGAATTCCGCGGCAATGTCCTTCAATACAAACACCAGAAGGAAGAAATCGAAAGCATCCAGCGACCAACCAAGAAAGCTTGCTGCGACGACGTGTTTCTGTTCGCTGGTCCATCCGGATAATGCTGCAGGTATCATCATCGCTGGCTTGATCATGCACCGGACCTTATGCGTGTCCGATGCGGGGAAAAAAATCGGCGGCGCCGATCGCGTTGCCGGAGTTGCCAGCAACCAAAGCAACGGTGCTAATGCTCAGACCCAGAGCAAAGTTCCGCGCGGGAAACGGCTTCTCACCTTTGAGGATTTTGCCGAACCTTCCGCGGCGAAAAACGCTCAGCGCCATCAGCCCCAGCTTGCGCCCCAACCACTCCGTGGTCGGCGCCTGGCCCCACAGATATTGGCCCATCGGGCCGAAATCGACCTGGGCCCCCACCAGCATGAAGATGAATAGACGCATGATGAATGCGGTGGTCGAGACGAATTCGTCGAGCTTGCGCGCTTCGCCGGGCTCCATCGGGAGCAGCATTGCGATTCGTCACAGCCAATACACTTGTATCTCACTGCCCGCCCAGTTACGGGGATGCCCGAAGAAGATGCGTCGTCCCAGCGAGCGTCGAAGTAGAATATCCGCTTCGCTATTCCGTCGGACGCCTTAACAGTCGATATCCTGTAAAATCCCGTTTCGGATAGCTGCGGCTCCTTGCGACCAAGCCACTGCCATGTGATGACGGCCATGTTAGTCGCCGACGCGGGCCTAAGTGCGACGATTGGCTAATTTGCCGGACCGGCGCTACTGCACCGTCCTCGGAGAATAACAACGTCGGCCTTGTTAGGACGGCCGGCGAGATCAGAAGAAGAGCCACAGCTGCGCGCGCAATCCCCAGCGGCCTTGACTCCGCAACCGGCATCCCAGAGCTTTCTCGCGAAAGCCGGGCCGGTGCCGATGGGAGCACCAGGTGCCCGTGATTGGGGGGATTCCTGTAATGACCGGACAGGCTGCATCTCACGTCTATTTCGGCCTTAATCCGATGTGGGTGTCCACCTGCGTCCTGGCCATTACTTACGCGACGATCATGTCGGAGAAAGTTAACCGCTCCATCGTGGCGCTAGTCGGCGCCACCGTGATGATCCTGATCGGTGTGCTCGACCAGGACGAGGCGATTAAGGGCATCGACTGGAACACCATCGGCCTACTCACGGGCATGATGATCTTGGTATCCATCTCGCGTCGCTCAGGCATGTTCCAGTATATCGCGATATGGTCGGCAAAGGCGGCGAAAGCACATCCAGCGGGTATTCTTTTCATTCTCCAGATCACAACTGCGGTGCTCTCCGCTTTCCTCGACAACGTCACGACCGTGCTTCTGATTGTTCCTGTAACGCTGGCGATCTGCAAAACGTTGCATGTGCCGGCCTATCCTTATTTGTTTGCGGAAATCTTCGCCTCGAACATCGGCGGTACCGCAACCCTGATTGGCGATCCGCCTAATATCCTAATCGGCTCGCAAGTCGGCCTTACCTTCAACGATTTTGTCTTTCACCTGACGCCGGTAATCGTCATCGTCATGATGGCGCAAGCGATGATCATTCATTTCCTCTGGGGCAACGATCTCAAGGCATCGCATGATGCCGAGGCCCGAGTGATGGCGATGAATGCGGCCGACTCGATCCTCGACTGGAGGCTACTCAGGCAATCGCTTGCGATTCTGACGCTTGTTATGATTGCCTTCGTGCTGGCGCGCCCGCTGCATCTCGAGCCCGCCACCATTGCCATGCTCGGCGCCGCCGTGCTGATGCTGCTCGATAACTGGGCTCACCACACCGAGAAAGCTGCGCATAATATTCATCAGACGTTCGGCGATGTGGAGTGGATCACTATCTTCTTCTTCATCGGCCTCTTCGTCGTGGTGCATGGCGTTGACGTTGGCGGTCTCCTCAATCTGCTTGCCAAACAACTGGTCGCCGCGACCGGCGGCAATATGGCGCATGCCGGCTACGCCGTCCTGTGGTCATCGGCGGTGCTATCGGCGATTGTCGATAACATTCCATTCGTCGCCACGATGATCCCATTGATCAAGAACATGGCGCCAGATTTCGGAGGTGCCGATCACATCCAGCCGCTATGGTGGTGCCTGTCGCTGGGGGCCTGCCTGGGTGGCAACGGCACTCTGATCGGAGCGTCAGCCAATTTGACGGTCGCCGGCATCGGCGACCGCAACGGGGTGCCATTCAGCTTCGTCACCTATACGCTCTATGCTTTTCCGATGATGGTCGTCTCGCTGACGATCTGTCACATCTATGTGTGGTGGCGCTATTTCTGAGCGCGCGGGCTCGCATCGACCGGCTCTTTCGATGGTGCCGCCTTACTCGCGAAACTTACCGAGGTGATCAAGGGAGGCGGCGTCAGTCAGGTCTGTCGTCCCGCGGAAGCGGCGGTCAACATGGTCTTGGAGGCGTGCCCCTAATTCAGTGCCTTGAACCAGACGCCGATCGCACTGGCCGCGAGGTTGGCCTGTTGCAAAAGCTTGCCCATCGTGAAGAAGCCGTGGAATTGGCCGGGGAAGTGACGGTAGGTCACGGGCACGCCCGCCTCTCCGAGGCGTTTTGCGTATTCGTCGCCTTCGTCGCGCAAGGGGTCGGCGCCCGCGGTCAGCACATAGGCCGGGGGCAATCCGGCAAGCGAACTGACGCGCGCGGGCGAGGCCCGCCAATCGTTGATGTCGGCATCGCCCATATAGTGGTTCATGAACCAGCTAACCACCGAATGCGTGAGCAGGATGGAGGTCTCGGGTTCGCGGTGCGAAGGGTGCTTTCGCGAGAAATCGGTGGCGGGATAGATCAGCACCTGGCCTGCGATCTTTGGGCCGTTGGCCTCGCGCGCGGCAAGCGAAACCACCGCGGCCAGGTTGCCGCCGGCGCTGTCGCCGCCAACCGTCAATCGTGAGGCATCGATACCGAGCTTGCCGGCATTGGCGGCGATCCATCCCGTTGAGGTAATCGCGTCATCGACGGCGGCGGGAAATTTGTGTTCCGGCGCGAGCCGGTAGTCGACGGAAATGACGATCAGCTCGCCCTCCTGCGCGAGCTTGCGGCACACCACGTCATGGGTTTCGAGATTGCCGATCACCCAGCCGCCGCCGTGAAAGAACACCAGGCATGGCGCAAGCCCGCTGGTCTTTCGAAGCGTTTTCGGCGTGTAGAGGCGTGCCGGGATCGCGCCGTGCGGAGCCGGAATCGAGAGCGGCTGCACCGATTGAAGTTCCGGCGGCTCCGGGTTGGTGACGAGACGCGCCGCCAGATAGAACTCGCGGGCTTCCGCTGCGGTCAGCGTCTCATAGGCGGGACGGCCCGCTTCCTGAAACGCCTGGTAGACCGCGGCGGCATCGGCATCGAGAACAACGGGCATGCTTGAGAAACCTCGGAGTTGGATTGACGGTTTAAGCGGCGGTGCGTCCGCCGTCCACGGTGTAGGCGGAGCCGGAGACGTAGCTCGCCTCGTCGGAAGCAAGGAACGCCACGACGGAAGCGACTTCGGAGGCGTGGCCTAGCCGCCGCGCCGGAATCCGCTCGACCAGCCTGTCGTTGGGCACGGGGCCGCCGCCGGGATTGCGGCCGGCAATGATCGTGCTCAGCATCCGGCTGTCGATCAGGCCGGGGCAGACGCAGTTGATGCGCACGGCCGTATTGGCGCATTCCCATGCGGCGCTCTTCGTGAGCCCGATCACCGCATGCTTGCTCGCGCTGTAAACCGCGATCTGCGGCGATCCCATCAGGCCTGCAATCGATGCGGTGTTGATGATGCTGCCCCTGTTCTGTTTCAGCATGACAGGCAGCACGTGCTTCATCCCCAGGAATACACCGACGACATTGACATCGAGCACCTTACGAAACGTCTCGAGCGGATAGTCGGGGATCGACTTGATCTCACCTTCGATGCCGGCATTGTTGTGGAACACGTCGATGGTGCCGAACTTATCGGTGGCGGCGCGGACATAGTCGGCCACCTCATCTTCCTGCGTGACATCGGCGGTGACGGCCAATGGCTCGGCGGATGCCGGCAAATCCCTGACGGCGGATCTAAGGTCGGCTTCCCTGCGATCGACGGCGACGATGCGCGCACCGCGTTCGGCCAAAAGCCGGATCGTTGCGGTTCCAATGACACCGGCGGCGCCGGTGACAACGGCGACTTTGCCGTCCAGGCGGATGCGATCAGGCATCTGGTTTCCCCCCTTTTGCTCCGGTTGTCCCGGAAGCTGCTGAGCGCGTGGCCCGCAATGTTTCGAGGGGGTGGACTATTCCATTTGTCGTTGGGGCCGGGAAGGGGTCGGAAACCGCCCTTTCCCCGCCGTATTCGGCGTGTTAACGGGTTGGCCTGCGAGCGGCGGATAAACAATGTACCCTGTACAATGGTCAAAGGCCCGATTCGCCCATTCCCGATTCGCCTATTGAAGCCGCACGAAATGTTTCGAGCCATTGCCCTGACCGGTCCCGTGGCCCTTGTGATGGCCACAACAGTGTTGCTTGCGCCGCTACCGGCGCGGGCGCAGATCGGCAATATCTTTTCCGAGCCCGCGCCCCGGCCGCCCAGCAGCATTCCGCGTGGCAATCAACAGCAGCTACCTTCCGACGACGAAGAGGAGGTGCCGGCGCTGCCGCAGGGCCGCTTGCTGCCGACGCCGAACCGGCCGCTGCCGGGGCAGGGCGTACCGCCCCCCGGCTCTGTGCAGTCCCAGCCGCTAGCCCCGCCGCCCGGCACCACAGTCGTTCCGCAAAACGCGCCGCCGACGGTGGCGATTGCGCCGCCGGAGCCAAGCCAGGCGCCGGCACCCGGCACCAATCCGGCATTGCCGGGATTGCCGCCGGGGCAGCGTCAGCCGAAGGGCGTACCGCAATCGCCGGCGACGTTGCAGCCAGGCGATGAGGTCGTCACCGAGCCGCCGGCGCAGAAGATCATCAACAAGAAGG
>Ga0209687_1000525_pt1 | contig 12610 bp, 10 predicted proteins | sample GraSoiAngelo_136_FD_185893 | JGI IMG/M metagenome (GOLD analysis project Ga0209687, IMG submission 185893) | Grasslands soil microbial communities from the Angelo Coastal Reserve, California, USA - 14_0929_09_20cm (SPAdes) (version 2) | ecosystem: Environmental > Terrestrial > Soil > Grasslands ...
ATTACATCATACCGCGCCCTCTCGATGCCGGTTTTGAGCGCGGCACCGTAGCCTTTGTTGCTCGCATGATGAACAACACGCACGTTGGAAAACTCCAGGGCCAGGTCATCGCAAATCTCAGCCGTGCGATCTTTGCTGCCGTCGTTCACCACAATGATCTCAAAAACTGGAGCAAATTTCGGTATGATCTGACACGCGTCCTCAACGACAGACCGGATGTTTGCCTCTTCGTTAAACGCAGGAAAAATGACCGAAAGGGATTGGGAGTTAGCGACGGTTTGAACCTTTCGATTTAAGCATTCGCGCGCCCCAATTCTTTGGAGCGGACGATCCGATCTGATCTCAGAATCGAGGCTCAAGAAAGGCATCCTAGGCAGATTATCACAAACGTGTCAAGCGGAAAAAGTGAGCGTCTCTATTGCGCTAGCTCATCTACTCCGCAATGGGTTTACGATGGCGAGCAACTTCGCATGGCGTAACTGCTGGCAATCTTGTGGTAGCTAGGATTTTAACCGATACGCTAATCAGTCGTTTGCCTCATTGTGTCCTCGGAGCGCGCTAGGACGGCAATGTTAATCTTTTCTATGTGGTAATGACGGGATCTGGCAAACCGAGAGTCTCGATGGTATTTCCCGGTACAAACTTTATCAGCAGCAGTCGCTTTGCGGGGAGCAACGCAAGATATTCAGCACGCGCAATCCGGGAACGTCCAATGCCTCCAGAACGCGCAGTTGTTTATACTGGCATCGAAGCATCGCCGCGTCCCCATGACCAGCTGCTTCCCGACGACAAAATCGCCGTGCGCAAGTTCGATTCGATAAATCCAGTTCCTTCAATTTTTTGCAAAGCCGCCGCACTTTCGGACCGCTCCCCACGGTTGTTTCAATTCGCTCACTGTCGGCGGCTCCGCAGGATCGGCTTCGGTGCTACGCAACGCGTCGACCGTCGCACATCCCTTACCGAGGGGTCGATGGCATGCGCGGTAGTGGATGGAGGATCGAATCTTTTGGAGACGTGATGGCTCGCGGTTTGTCCAGCCTCGCGGAAACTTCTCGCGATTGATGGGCGCTTAGCAAAATGACTTCAACTACTTTTGAAGTCGTATCGAGGAGCGGGTCGTTAAAGATAACCCGCGAGCGGAATTAGTTTGGCTTTTTAGGGCGATACAATCGCTTGCTTTGAAGCAGAATTGTTGATTTGCTCAAATACTGGCTGAGAGCTTCGCGAACGATAACCGCTTCGCTTTCGCCGCGTTTGTCGGCTAGGTCATCGATGCCACGCTTCATATTAGTTGAAACGCGCGCTTTGATTATTTGGGCTTTGCGCTGCTTCATGGCTCGATTGTCGTGGCACAATTGGCCACGCAGATTTCTACGGAAACTGGAAGAGCAAGTTCCAAAAAATAAATTTAAATTTTGTTGACGTTCGGCGCCGCTTGTGTCACAAGAGGGGCCGCGTTGCGAGGGCCATTGATTCTTTATGTGACCCGCATCGCGGCGAGTCCCAGCGGCAAAAAGCAAAGACTCGTCCGTAAAGACTGAAAAGTGGACACAAAGCGGCGAAATAGAAAAATGAGCCGACGGCTGCAGGCCGTCGGCTCAAATGGCGCTTGGTTGTAACCCCAACGTAGACCCAAAGAGTGCCGGTTTGATTCCGGCAGCCCGAAATCGAACTAGGAGACAACGTCACCAATGAATCAGATCACCAAAAAAAAACACCGTCGATCCCGTCCGTTTAGAATGTCGTTTTTAGTTGGCGCGCTATTCTGCGCATTTCTTACGACGACGGAGAGAGCATTCTCCGAAATTCCTCTCATCGCAGTTGATTTGGCTTGGGTAGCGCCCTCGGTCCTCCTTGCCAGCGAGGACTTTGACAGCGTGACATCACCGGCGGCGCCGCCTGGATTGTCGAGTCCCACGCAGGTCATATCCAGTGCTGTCCAGCCTACACCGACACAGCGGCCGCGCCCGACCCCAAGGCCGCGCGCGACGGTTAATCCGACACCAACGCCAATACTTACACCGGTACTTCCGACTGGCGTGTTCAGCCTGACCGGTTACGGCCGGCAAATTAAAGGATTAAGTAACCCTGACGTTGACGGCATTTCGATTCGTGATAAATGGTGGCACTTGGAACCGAGCGAAGGCGTTTACGACTGGTCAACATTGGACGCCTACGTTGCGCAGATCACTCCAACCGGCAAAAAAATACTCATTCGGATTGGGACAATGGGCGGGCGATATTCCTTGGGCGGCAATACGCCGGACTGGGTGATGGACGCCGTTGGCGCAAACACGATCAGCTATTATGACAGCGGCCACACCCTAAAAACTATACCGCTTTTCTGGAATCAGACTTTTCTCGACAAAAAGAAGGCAATGATAGCAGCGGTGGGCGCGCGCTATTCCGGCAATCCGCTGGTCAAGGTGGCAACTGCAAGCTTTGCCAACCGCAATAGTGAAGATTGGAGCATGCTGGACTCAACGCGAATTGACGGAATTCCGCCTGCTGGCTCGTCGGAAGCGAGTCGAATGCTCGCGGCGGGCTACACACACGCAAAAATGGTGGACGCTGGAATGCAAATAATGGATGCAGCCACGGCCGCTTGGCCAAATCAGGTGATTTACCTAGCTATCGGACGCATCGATCGGCCATTGGAACAAGACCCGGATTCGGTAGCGCGCGACGTTCGGGACGCCACTCGCTCGAGGTGGGGCGCGAACCGCCTTGTCATCGGAAAAGAAATAATATCAAACGTCATGCCGTTCCCGCCGCCAGACCCAACGGGGGCTTGGGCATTGTTCTATAACTCAAGGCCTGCCATCGCCGGACAAGATCTGGCCGCTTGCTACGGAAACTGCCGAATGAATGGGGGCAATTGCAACGGTTTGACGTATGACCAAATTTTGCGCGGAACCGTAGATCACTTTGTTAGCTACGGCGGCAAATGGCTTGAGATTTATGACGACGACGTGACCAATTTGCCGGGCGCGATTCACTACGCGCATGGGCTTATAGGCCACTGACGTCAAGAATCCATGATTGACATGCCAAATGAAATTGAATTGGCTGTGAGTCATGTTCAGGTCGCGCCTGATTTCTCGGGCAAAGACACAGACCCCAATTCACTCACTTCGAGTTAAGCGCGCTCGCGCATCCTAGTGCGGGAGATTGATTGTGCAGAAAAATACTGTGTCGGCGATTACTCCTGTGGCACCCGCGAACGGGCCCTATCGACTCCTCTGGGACAGCTTTCTCGATGTCGTCGGCAAGGAACGTGGTTTCCCAACTGGCCTTGCATAGGAACAAAAATGACCGACAAACAATCTTGCCGGTAACATTAGAAGGAAATGGAGACACCGCTGCCGATTGAAACGGATTACCCCGAAGATGTATTTCGGCCTGATCTAGCCCCGGAATATCGCGTGGGTTGTGCGAAGGCATACTTTAAGAGTAATTTCTTAGCTCGCAGGGTGTTTCGGAAGAGGGTCGAGGTTGCCTTTAGTCTAATGCCATCCGGGCAATGTGATCGCGCCCTCGATGCCGGGACGGGCGCGGGTTTCCTTTTGCCTGGCCTCGCCGCACGGTGCCGGGAAGTGGATGGCGTCGATTTGTCGCCCATCATCCACTACACCCAAGGCATGCTGGATAACCGTGATTTGCATAACGTAAAGCTTACCGATGCGGACCTTCTTCATCTCCCCTTCACTGATTGTGCGTTCGACCTGGCGGTCTGTTTAAGCGTGATCGAGCACATTCCCCAGCCGGAGGCTGCCCTCAAAGAGTTGGCAAGAGTGCTTCGTAACAACGGTGTGCTTATACTTGGGTATCCCTTAGAGCACGCCTTCCTCAAGTCGCTAAAACGGATGTACCGAATCGAAAAGCGTCTGCGCTTGCGCATTCGGGGCGAACCGCTGCCGCAAGGAAAAGCCTTTCACCCGCACGTAACAAATTGTCGGGACTTGGAAAACCTCGTAAGCCGGATCTTCGGAATTGAGATCCGTCACGACATCCGAATACTTGGTTTCGCAGTTTACCGAATCTTGAAGCTCCGGAAAACAGCGATCAACGGCTGACCCCGTCGACCTGAAGCCCTGATGAGGGAAAGCTTCGTTCTTGTTAACGTTGCTTGGCTGTTACTTCGCGCACGCAGAGAAAACTGGTCGTGACTTCGCCTTCGCGCGCGGGTGCCTACATGTAGCGGGTGCAATGCTGGTCCGTGCAAAGAAACAACTGCCGCGCCGGATGCGCTTATTCTCCATCGGCGCGTCGGCACTGAAAGATCTGACCGGTCCTTATGGAATTGCGGAAGTCGGTGGAACCGCGCTAGGCCAGTTCGCGGGCGAGTTGCCGGAAGAGCCATCGCTTTTCGATCTCAAGCAAGACCGGCGTCATGCGCGCGGCCAGCAAATCGCCAAGATTTTTATCCCGCGCGATGGGCAGCTGCTGGCGCGCCAAGTCGAGCTTCCCTTTCCGCAACGTCATTGAAACGGCGGTGCGCTGCAATTCAAAAAGCCTCGCCGCCAGTGCGAAAAGGGCAGGTTCACGAGGTCGTTCGGTTAAGCTGCCGAGATAGCTGCGGTCGAAGGCAGCCAGACTTTGCGTGATGATTGCACGCCTTCGATCGAACGGTCGCCGTAGAGTAAAATTCCATAAGTGGCGTCGCATAGAACTGCGGAAAACGGCAAAGTCCCAAAGATGCGCGCCCTCCCGCAACCTACCGGGCGGATCCACCAGAAAGAGCTCATTATTACTGAACAACAGATTCTCCGCTGTGTAATCACCGTAAACCCGGCCCATGCTGACTCGCAGCTGAGCCACACTTTCAAGGACCGCTTGAAGGACATTTCCTTCGCGAGATGAAAGGTGCCACGGGGCCGTCTCGAAATCGCGCGCGAGCGACTCCACGGGCATCGGAGCGATTTTTTCCGTGCGGGCGATTTGAAGTTGCGCAATGATTTTTCCGGCAAGCTGGCATGCAGGAAGCAGGTCGCCTTCGCTAGCTTGATTCCAGATCAAGTGCGAGATTGGCTTACCTTGGGCGAATTCCATTAAATAGACCCGCTTCTGCGGAAGAATGCCCAGGCCCCGCGGCACGCGCAATCCGGGAATTTGAAACGTCGCCAGCGCTTGCAACTGGTCATATTGGTATCGCAGCATCTCGTCGGTACCCACGATCACTTGTTTCGCCAATGCGACATGACCGCTCACAAGTTCAATTCGATAAATCCGGTTCCTCCAATTTTTTGCGAACAGGTGGAAATTTTGCACCGGTTCGCCCAACGCTTTGCCCAATTCCCCCACGGTCGGCGCCTCCACTGGATCGACCTCGCTGCTGCGCGTCACTTCTATACGTTGGCGCGCATCTTGGATGTACCCGAAATCGAACGCGTGCGGCACCGGGGCGGGCTTGAGCGAATCTTTCATAAAGTTAATGGTGCGCGATTTGTCCAGCCCTCGCGAAAACTTCTCACGACTGGTCGCCCTCATGACACAACTTCACGGCGATTCTATGTAATCCGCTAGAAATCCGCCAGAGCTAAAACGTCAAGTGTGAAAGCGGGCCAGGCAGATCTGCCTGCGCTGGTCATCGGGGCAGCTCACGGGCGAGTTGCCGAAAGAGCCACCGCCTTTCCATCTCCAGCAAAGGCAGCGTGATTCGGTTGGCCAGAGGATTGCCAAGCCGTGCGTGGCCGGCGATTGGCATTTTCTGGCGTGCCGCATCTACCTTTCCTTTTTGCAATGTCATTAACACCGCCGTTCGCTGCAGTTCGAAAAACCGCACGACAGACGCAAACAGCCCTGGCTCAGGATACAGTGTGCCGACGTTCGCGAGGTAGCCGTGTTCAAAGGCGGCCATGGCCTGGCGAATACCCGCACGCCGCCGATCGAACGGTCGCCGCAAGGTAAACCTCCATAGTTCGCGCCGCATGAAGCTGCGGAAGATCGAAAAATCCCACAGCTGCACGCCTTGCCGCAACACTCCAGGAGGATCAATCAGAAATAACTCGTCATCTTCAAACAAAAAATTTGCTGGCTTGTAATCGTAATAAACCTGCCCCATCCGCACTTCTGCGCCAGCAAAGCGTTCAAATGCTGATTGAAGAATCTTTTCTTCACGGGAGGAGAGGTGCCACGGAGTCACAGCCAGATCGCGCGCAAGCGTGTCGACGGGCATCGAGCAGATTTTTTGCGTCCACGGCAGATGAATCCCTGCCAGGGTCTTTCCCGCAAGTTCACATGCCTTGAGCAGGTCCTCTGAGCGTTTGCGATCCCGCACCAACCTCGGGATTGTCTTCCCCGGCGCGAGTTCCATTACGTAAGTGCGCTTGGCCGGGAGCAAAGCGAGCACCTCCGGCACGCGCAATCCAGGAAGTTGCAACCGAGCGAGTCTTCCCAGTTGATCGTATTCACATTGGAATTTCGCGTCCGTCCCCACAATCAATTGTTTCGCGACCGCAGCACCGCCTCTCGCGAGCTCAAGTCGATAGACCCGGTTCCGCCAATTCCCTTCCCAAAGTTCGCACCTCTGCACTCGCTCGCCTAGCGCCTCCTCTAACTCGGAGAGTGTGGGTGGCTCCAGCAAAACCGCTTTGCTCATCGGGACCTCATCGAGCCGTCGGCGAGCGGCCTGAACGTAGCCGCAATCGATTGCGTGCGAGACGTCCGCCGCCTGGATGGGCGTTGTCATGAAAATAGCCGATCCGTCGTGTTTTCCCAAACCCTAGTGAAAAACTGCCTCATAACACCGAACCTAACTGTAACGCGATTGTCATAAATAAAATAGTTCTCAGGTAGGACATGGTAAAACAAAACCTGACGCGCTCATTTCGTGTCGTCGTCGGATTGCGCGAACGATTTCAGGAGAGCTTATTGCTCGTGATCGCGTCATTCGACTGGAGGTTCCCTTTTATGAGAATCGCAAGGTTGCGAAGAATCGTCCCGCGGTTGAACCGAGCGTGATCGGTGCGATTGGCGAGCACAATTGCTTCGACATCGAGCTCTATAACTTTGCCGAGAAGCTCTTTGAAAAAGGCCCGCGCAGGAGCGCAAAACGCAATCAGCGCGAGATTAGCTACTCTAAATTCGGGGCGAGGACTTGGATCCAAGAAGTTTTGGCTTTCTGTCGAAGGGGCCGGGCGATTTTTGCTGAGCAACACGGTGTCAACGATCTGACATTAAATATCTGACGATTTGCCGCGTGCAATTGGCTGTTCGTTACATCGGCAGCTCATGAGCGAGTTGACGAAAGAGCCAGCGTTTTTCCATTTCCAACAAAGGCAGCGTAATGCGATTTGCTAAAGAATCACCAACGCGCACGGTGCTAGAGGTGGGCATCATTTGGCGCGCCATGTTAATCTTTCCCTTCTGCATCGTCATTAACACCGCCGTTCGCTGCAGTTCGAAAACCCGTACGACAAATGCAAACAACCCGGGCTCAGGATACGGGGTGCCGACATTCGCGAGATAGCCGTGCTCAAAGGCGGCCATGCCCTGGCGAATGCCCGCACGCCGCCGATCGAACGGTCGTCGCAAGCTGAGCCTCCATAAGTGGCGTCGCATCGAGCTTTGGAAAGCCACAAAATCCCTCAAATGCGCGCCGTGCCGTAGCGTATCTGGAGGGTCAACTAGAAATAACTCATTATTGTCGAACAGCAGATTGGCTGGCTTGTAATCGTAGTAAATCTCGCCTATGCGCAATTCGGCTCGAGCAAAGGTTTCAAGGGCCAATTGCAGAATCGTTTGTTCGCGTGATGAAAGATGCCAGGGAGCCGCAGCCAGATCGCGCGCCAATGGTTCGACCGGCAACGGCGAGATCTTCTCCGTGCGAAGAATATGCATTTGCGCGAGGATTTTTCCCGCTAGCTCGCAGGCCAGCAGCAGGTCGGCCCGCCCACTTCGATTCCAAAGCAGCGACTCGATTGTTTCTCCTGGGGCGAACTCCATCACGTAGACGCGCTTGGGGCGAAGGAAAGCCAGCGCCTTTGGCACTCGCATTCCGGGAATGTCCAACTTCGATAGCAGTTCCAACTGATTGTATTGGTATTGAACCATGGCCTCAGTCCCTCTGACTGCTTGTTTGGCGAGGGCAGCACGGCCGCTCGCCAGCCCGATTCGATAAACACGGTTCCGCCAATTCTGCGCCCACAGTTCACATTTTTGTACCCGCTCCCCTAAAGCTAGTTCCAACTCCAGCAGGTTGGGCGGCTCCACCGGATGGGCCGTGCTGGCGTGCATCTCCGCGACGCGTAGCTGGGCAGCCCGGACGAAGTCGCAATCGAAGGCAGGCGAGGGTGTAATCGCAGAGTGGATCGAATGCTTCATCGTAGTGATCCTATGCGAGCTCGCCTAGCGATGGTGGAAGCCTTCACGGCGATCAATCATGCGCGGAACAATGTTCTAGACTATAATAGTTGTTTGTCTCCCGGGCTAGGCGGGAATATTAGAACTGGCTAGCTGAATTAAAGCTTTCTTGACTGGAATGACGAGGCAGGGATGCTTCAACGTGCCGAGCTCAAAATGGCGTAGTTCTTTCGAGCAGCTGCGTCTGCTTTTGAGCATCAGCCGCATACCACAGTCGCGGCTCGAGCAAGTTCGGTTAAAGCTCGATCGCTTTTCCCTCGCGTTCGCACGCAGCGATCCCGCTCTCGACCCCATTAGAGTTCCGCCAGTCGTGATCGGAGCAGTTGGGGGCTCGGGCACGCGGGTTCTAGCTCAAGTGCTCCGGAAAGCTGGTTGGTTTATGGGTCAGCGAGTGGATTCGCGCAATGAAGATTCTCTGCCGATCGCCTGGTTCTTGACCAAGTGGCTCAAAAGCCTACACGATTTTCCAAACGTCGATAGCCACACGCTGAGTAAGGCCACGAGCGACTTCGACCGGATGGTACAGGTGCACAGACGTGGCATCCCCTCATGGGACGCTCCGTGGGGATGGAAAAATCCGCGCAGTATGTGGTTGCTTCCGTTCCTAGTCGATCGGTTCCCGCAAATGAAATTCATTCACATGATCCGCGACGCCCGCGACATGATGTTATCGGAAAATAGATATTTCCTCAGGAGTCACGGCGAGTGGTTACTCGGTCCCGAGTGGTGGCGGAATCCGCTAGCGGCACAACTTGAATTGTGGCGGCTAGGGAATAAACGGGCGGTGGAGTTCGGCGAACGTTACCTTGGCGATCGCTATCGCATGATCCGTTACGAAGACCTGTGCCGGAAACCGGCCGAAACCATCACACGGCTCCTGGAATTCCTCGACGCACCGAAGATGAACGTCGATCCGTTGATCGAAGGAATTAGTGATCGAGGTAATATCGGGCGTTGGCGCCGAGCAGGCGGGCCAGAGGCTGGCGAGTTAGGCGCTGGTATACACTCCGATTTGGAGCGCTTCGGCTATACTGCATGAGACGACGAAAGACAGGTAAGACTCTACGAGCTTGCTGTTACTGTCTCGCCATTGCAGCTACGAATCAGGTCTTTGCCGAGCAGGAGCCGCCGAAGCGCACAGGTCTATGGGTCACACAAAAGATTTCCGAAAGCGCAGCGAATCCGGCCGGCTTTGAAGCCGCGATCCGGGGAAATCCACATCTAGCCGGCGTCTGCCTCACCGTTGCCTGGAAAGAAATCGAGACCGAACCCGGCAAGCCGGACTTTAGTTCAATCGATAAAACGGTGGCAGTGCTTCACCGCATCGGAAAGAAGTATGAGCTCGCACTCAAACCTGGAATTGACACACCGGCTTACGTTTTCCGACAGGGCGCTCAGTCCTTGCAGACGAGCATCACGAATCCCCACCGCCGTAACTTTGGCGAGACAGTAAGTGTCCCAGTCCCGTGGGATCCGATCTATCAACGGAATTTCTCGCGCGTAATTGCTCAACTAGGCGAACGCTATGCCGACGATCCTTTGTGCGTGGGCGTGGTGCTTACTTGCGCGAATTTTATGAGCAAAGAAATGCATTTGCCAAAAACGCCCGCGGATCGCGCGAAATGGCAAGAGATGGGGGACTACGGAACCAAGCTGCTCGACGTCTACAAAAAATATACGGAGGAGTGGGCCAAGGCGTTTCCAAAACAGCAAATATCCCTTCACTTATCTCAGGTATTAGATCTGCCTTCGGCGTTTTTTGAACGCATCATCGATTACGGGGTGAGCAAATATCCGCAGCAGTTCACAATTCAGAATTGCCAACTTACCGGGCGCGGGGAAGACACGGGTAGGATCAGTTATGATCTTGTCCTGAAGTATCACGACCGCCTCCATCATGGCTTTCAAAGTCTAGCTGGTTTCGGCCATGGTGGTGAAAGAATGGGCTCCATCCAAATGGCCGTCCTCAACGTTGTCCATGCCGACGGAGAATATTGGGAGCTGTGGCACGGCGACGGTCTCAGCGCGGAAACATCGGGCGAAGTAACCAAAGCGTGGGAGGAAGCGAAGCGACTCGGCTACGATGCTTACAAAAAGAAGCTCATCGCCGAAGGTCGTTATCAAGAGCAAAGTCGCGGTCACCACCGGGGAAGGGGCGGGCGTGGCCGACACGATGCCGCGCTGACGCCTGATGTATAACAGGGCTTAAAGTCGCTTGTTAGCAGTTGTTACTCTCGGGTTGCAGATTTCTCTCACTTCGATTGTGGTGCAGAAGTGCCTGCAAGGGCGAATCCCGGATCCTTCGCGCCAAAGGCTCATTTCGATCGGCGCAGCTACGCGGAAGGCGACCAACCAAACCTACTTCGCGTTGTAGCCTGCACTCAGGTTTACTGACTGGTTTTCTCCGCCAATGAGCAGGACTTTGCCGCGGTAGGACTCAAAAACAACCTTGGCGTGTTCATTCAGGTATACACGCGCCTCCGGGCTGCTCAAGTGCCCGAACCCTCCGTAAGGAACAAAAACAAGCCACGTGCGGCGTCCCCGACTGATCGCTTCTCGCAGTTCCTTTAAACTACGAATCGCAGCATAGCCACGAAACCTGTCCATAAAGCGGGGTTCCGCAAATTTGCTGTTGTAGATTATTTTCTTCATTAAAATAGTGTCTAAAAAGTAATTTCCCCGTATCCCTGCGTAGTGTTCAAAGACGTGTGGGATACCCGCGATGATGACATCACCTGGCTGGAGGTGGCTTCTCACGTATTCCGCGGCGCCGCGGTGATCGTAACGATAGGTGTTTAGACGTGTCATCAGCGCAGGAGTAGCGTTTGGGCTGGAGAGTGAGTAAAGTTTCATTAACCACTCATTACTTTGAACGAATAGCAGAAAGAGCATGGCTACTCCAGCTGTATGCGCAAAGCCGAGAGCAACCTTGGAGTTACCTTCGCGCTCGGCAAACAATAACAGCCGATCGTAGAGCATGACGATCGCAGCTACGCCGGAGAGAATAAGAAGCGGCTGATAATAGATACAGTAGCGCGTGGAGAGAGCCGCAATTAAGTTGGTGTGGCAGAAAAGCAGGGCGCCGATTAGAGTAACAACGTAGCGGAAGGCGGGTTGGCGCCAGCAGAACGGGATTCCGGCTACAGTCATCAGGGTGAAAAAGACATGGTTCTCCGCGAACAAGAAATGGTCGATGTAAAACCTTGGCTGCCAGCCGTACTTAAGAAAAAAGAGGGAAGGACCGGCGAGATCATTAACGCCGGCACCTATCTGCAAATATGGCGATGAAACGAGCGTGCGCCAGGAGAACTGCGCGATCACCAAGGCAGCCATAAAGAAAACACAGCGGTAGAGATGGAATTCTTTTAGCCACCACCATTCGCCCCAGCGCACAACGAGTAAGGCAAGGAATAAAGCGGGCAGAATGAATGCGCTTCCTTCCCATGAAAGATAACCTGTGCAAAAGGTTACCGACGCGGCTGTCAGATATTTGTGATGGAACGGGCGAACTCTGATCCCTTCGTAAAAGAACCAAAAGGTGAGCATGGCCATGAACTGGCACTGCTGCGGATGAAAGGCATTCTGCGCCCAGCGGATATTCATTGGAAGGCAGGCGTAGATGAACGCGGCGATCAAGCCGGTTCGCCAATTGAAAAGCCGGCGGCCCATCAGCGCGATAATCCCGATGCAAAGTGTGCCCATAATGACAGCCGGCAGCCGGATCGACCACTCCGACTCGCCAAAAAGCCGGCTCGTTACAGCCATCGGATAAGGAACCAACTCATAGGTAGTGGCCGGTCTGATCCTTCCCGCAACCCTGTTAAATGGGAAACCAAGCTCCCAAATGCCCTTCGATTTCTGAACCTCCCCGTACTCGTCATGATCGAACGACATGACGCCAAAATCATGGTAACGGAATGCGAAGCCCAAGCCTATGATCATTGCCAGCAGTAGATAAGGCAGCGCCTCGGCAGACACGGTGTTTTTGAGCTGCCGAATCCGTGCGCTGAGATTCGCTGTTATTCGCCCGTGCGGAACGAAGTGAAACAACCGAACTCCGAGAAGGGTGACAATCGCCAGCACAACAAATTTCGGTTGGAACGGCCAGCTTATTGGAAAACGAAAGTCGTACCTTGGAAGGAGCAGGAAGAGCAGGCCGACGATGATTGGGGCATGAAATAGCGCGTCCCGAGCGAGAGCATAGCGAAGCGCCTCGCGTGTCTTAGCGGTGACAAAGCGAGAGACC
>Ga0209687_1000526_pt1 | contig 12601 bp, 9 predicted proteins | sample GraSoiAngelo_136_FD_185893 | JGI IMG/M metagenome (GOLD analysis project Ga0209687, IMG submission 185893) | Grasslands soil microbial communities from the Angelo Coastal Reserve, California, USA - 14_0929_09_20cm (SPAdes) (version 2) | ecosystem: Environmental > Terrestrial > Soil > Grasslands ...
ATCAAGGTCTGCTCTTGCTTCTTGACACGCATTCCTTAACTCCGCTACCCAGGGCGCAACGAGCTTTCCTTCCACAATCACCCGACGTTGCCTGGCGTTATCAACGAGCGAGATCTTCAGCATTGCTTCTCCCACTCTCGATAAGGCAAGGCGCACACCAAACCCGGCGAGCCGTAAGTCTCTGAATTTAAAGGAGAGTAATGCCAGAGCTCGAAGTATCAAGGTCGAAGAAGTTGAAAGCGTCGAAAATGTCGACGCTACGAGGTGGGCTGGCGATTAAGCATATTGCTTCGCATAAATGCCGAATTTCTTCATTCGAGAAAGGAAAGTCGTCCGGTTCATTCCCAGGCTGGCGGCAGCACCATGGGAACCGCCGACGCGCCCATTGCAAGCAGTCAGCGCCCGTACGATCTCATCACGCTGCTGTCTTTCATATTCGTCAGCAACGCTGGTTTGGTCGCTTTGCGAATCTGTTCTTTCTCCAGCGACTTGCTCGACGCTATTCTGCGCGGCATGCGGGAACGCGACCGTATTTGTTTTACGGAGTTCTCCAACCGGCGCCTCAAGCGATTTGCCGCGCGTGACGATCACCGCCCGCTCGATGAAATTCTCCAGCTCGCGAATGTTGCCTGGCCAGTCCCAAGCCGTAAGCCCCTTCATGACCGCCGGAGAAATAGCTTCAATCTTCTTCTGCATTTGCTTGGCAAACTTCTGCACAAAATAACTCACCAGTTGTGGAATGTCTTCCTTACGTTCCCGCAGAGGTGGTATCCGGATCGGAAATACATGCAAGCGGTAGTACAAATCACTTCGGAATTCGCGGGCTGCAATCATCTGTTCGAGATCGCGATTGGTCGCCGCGACGAGCCGAATATTGGCTCTTCGCGTGTGAGTGCTCCCTAGTCGTTCAAATTCGCGTTCTTGTAATGCACGCAACAGCTTCGGCTGAATTTCAATGGGAATGTCTCCCACTTCGTCCAGGAACAAAGTGCCTTGATCTGCCAGCTCCATTCGGCCGACCTTCTGAATAATCGCGCCCGTAAAAGCTCCCTTTTCATGTCCAAACAGTTCACTCTCCAGCAGGCCGGTAGGAATGGCGGCACAATTCAGCTTCACAAACGTGCGATCTTTGCGTCTGCTGCGGTCGTGAATGGCGCGGGCGATCAACTCCTTGCCTGTACCTGTCTCTCCAAGCAGCAGGACTGTAGAGTCGCTGGTAGCGACCGTTTCAACAAGTTCCAGAACATGTTTCAACGCTGGGCTGTTTCCGATGATGTTTTCAAAGCTCATCTCGCTGCGGATTTCTTCTTCGAGATAGAGCTTCTCCTGGGCGAGCTTGTCTTTCAGTTGTGAAATCTCGTGATATGCACAAGCATTTTCAATGGCGATGGCGATCTGGCCTGACGCACGGCTTAAGAAATCTAAGTCTTCCTGCGAAAACGGAGCTTCCGTCGTACGTAAAATTGAGAGAATCCCGAGCGCCCGGCCGCGATTTACAAGCGGAATGGCGCAATAGGCCCTTAGACCCTCCGCAACCACTATGTCTTCGTGACCGTCGCAAGTGTGACTGACCACGGGTCTTAAGGTCTCTAGGGCTTTCTTGACAGCTGTACTTGGCCTAACGAGCAACTCTTCCTTGAGGACCCCTTTTCCATGCGGGAAATCGATGGCGAATACCCTGAATTTCTCCGAGGCTGCATCTTGCAACGAAACGGTGACACCTTCGGCATGTATGACTTCGCGTATGTTCGCCGCAACGGCGCGCAACAGGTCCCGAAGTTCAAGATTTGATGTGATTCGATTCGTCAGGTTCAGAAGCAACTGCAGCTGATCATTTTGATGTTGCGCGCGCCTGAGATTCAAACCATCATCAAGCGCGAAGGCGACGACACGCCCGATCAGCCCCAGGAAGCTTATTTCTTCTTCGCTGAATGGATTCACTGTGTCGCGGATGATTCCGAAAACACCCAAGGGACGATGCGGAGTTATTAATGGAACGCGGATGCTCGAGCCGAGCCGTATTTTCTTTGCGTATTCCCTGAATCGGGGAAATCGTTCCTCTGCATCCCAATCAGGAGTATGCTGCGGGTCTCGGCTGTTGATCGCGGCCCACGTCGGCAGTTCTTGCATCGGCAGGTCCGGCATAGGGATTGGGCTCTTGCCCCACAGAAGGTATTCGATTTCCGTGGAGTTCTCCTTCAACACAACGAAGTAAAGGTGGTCGAAGTGCAGAAACTTGCCAATCTCAGACGCGAGAGTTGTAGCCATTTCTTCAGGTTCGCGGCACGCAGCGATCGTCTCGCTGATGCGCACAATCGCCTCGTAGCGGTAGCTGCCTGTTGGAGACTCAACGATCGGCTCTGTGCCCATAGCCTTATATTTAGCGCTGAAAACCCGGGCTTTAATTTACCCCAAATCCTCAGATAGATAGATGACTCACTTCCTCTACAGGTCGCAACAGAGTGCGACAAGCGAGTTCTTAAAGGACTCCCGCGGGTTCAGGAAACGGTGTGGACTACGACGCAGCAGAGGCCACCATCCCTGGACCGACCGGCATTGACACACAAAATCCCGGTCACAGCTTACATCGCAAGTACTGATGACTCAAGCCGAGTGAATGTCTCACGTATTGTGCGGCTACCTCTTCAGCACGGCTTCTAACACAATCGACAGCTTCGACCCTTTCAACATTTTTCAAGCTAATCGACTTTCTGCTAACCCCGCGCTTTTCCATCACTTACGTGTGCCGCGACGTTTGGCATGGCTCTTGCCTTGGAGAGGGATGCGGTGCTTCGAATCAATTGTGAGGCGGTCATGTGGAAGTTCACAACTCGCGGCTTCACGCTGGAGGAAGTGTTAATCATGGCTGCAATGAACCTCTTAACCAGCGCTGATACCGCTGCCAAACGCGAGAAACGGGCGTCGCCGAAATGAAAAGGAGATCAAGAATGGACCTTGACTCGATCAAACGAACAATACTGGCGGCTGTATGCGTTCTGGCATTGTCCTCCGTGAACGCAGTGGCACAGGAAATCCGATCAGAAATTAGCCTTCAGGGCACGGGGTTCTTCACAAAAGACGCCGACGGAAATGGGATTCGGCAACACGCGACCGACACCGGTGGATTTCTGGTTGGCTATCGCTACAACTTCAATCGTTGGCTTGCAGCAGAGGCGAACTACGGATATGACCGCAATACGCAGATTTATTTCGGCGGGACGGGAGCTCGCGTAGAGTCCAACATCCACCAGATCACTGGCTCAGCTGTCGTAAAACTGCCGAGCTTTGCCAGGCTCCAGCCGTATGCGTTAGCTGGCGGCGGCGCTCTGGTGTTCGATCCGACCGGGAATGCCGAAGGCAACTTCGCAGGAGCTACGACCGAGACGAGGGGTGCATTCGTTTACGGCGCTGGTGCCGACTACGCTTTCACCAGGCACATCTCGTTACGGGCCGAGTACCGTGGCTACGTATACAAAGCACCAGATTTCAATCTCGCGGGCTTGAATACCGACAGCTGGACGCATATGGCGCAACCGTCAGCCGGCATCGTCTTCCGCTTTTAATCAGCCGCGGCCTAAGGCGTGGTACGGGTGTTCAACCAAACACCCGTGCCACTTCCGCCAAAGAGAAGACCATGCATCTCCAATCTCCCTGCAGAAGACCCGCTTGCCCTTTGTGAGGTAGACCGCGACAACGCCTCTCTCGCCCTTCCCGAAGGAGTGCGAGAGGCGTCGCGGTCACCTCTGAGGGACATCAGAGGGATGGCTTAGCCTAATCGGCGGTCATCCCTTCGGCTTTATGCGTGGGATCTCAAGCGAGCCGTGCAGCGGAAGCTCCCTGAACAGATCAAAGCTTTGACGAGAAAAAGATCTGCGACTCATTCGCGAGCGTCGCTTCATCTTTGGGTGCATAGTTGAACTTAAACATCCCGTCTGTTGACCCATCTCGACACTTTTAACACATTCGACACTTCCATCCCGACAAGCGTCAAAGCACGCTCTCGAATTCAATCACTTACTCCAATCTGGCATTTGGCAAGGGGCTTGCTTTCTCCATGAGTAATGGCTCGGAAATCACAAATGGAGATTGCGGCTACGCTTCAGGCTGAAAAGGTGTCGCCTGTCCCGCGAAATGCGCGTTCTGTTCTCTTCGTCGCGTTGCGACTCTCCGCGCCTCTCACAAAAAGGAAATCGCGATCATGCGAAGACTAACAATTGTGGCGCTTGTCCTCGGGCTGATCGGCGTTCGTGCCTTCGCGCAGGGCACAGGGCAGCCAACCGGAGCGGTTCAAGGCCAAGTCTTTATTAAGGATGCGGATGGCGGGCGCTCGGTCGTCCCCGCCACGAAGATTACGTTGGACGGTCCAACGCAACTGGAAGCTGAGAGCGACAATGAAGGCAACTTCGCACTCAGCACAGTTCCTGCCGGTTCTTACACAATCACCGCAAACACCCCGGGAATGGCCGCAATGCAAGGCGTGGTGGTTACAGCAGGAGCTGTGTCGCAAGTGCAGTTGGAGATGAAACTCGAAGCGGTCGCTGAATCGACGACTGTAATTGCCAGTGCGAGTTCGGTGGACACAAAAAGTGAACCCTCTGGGACCAACACCATCGGCGAATCCGCAATCCGAAACATGCCCAACATCGATGAGCATTTCCAAAGCCTGCTGCCGCTGATTCCAGGTGTAGTACGCGGCCCGAACGGCCAGATCAATATGAAGGGGGCGCGAGCGTCTCAGAATGGCTCGCTTGTAAACAGCGCAGACGTGACCGACCCAGCCACAGGTACAACAGCGATCAACATTCCGATTGACGTCGTCTCGTCAGTAAAGGTGCTCTCTACTCCTTACGACCCCGAATACGGCAAATTCACCGGCGCAGTTTCAGACGTTGAAACGCGATCTGGAGACTTCAACAAGTTTCGAATGTCAGCGCAGAACCTGTTGCCGCGGCTGCGAAGAGTCGACGGGTCGATCATGGGCCTTGCTGCGTTTACGCCGCGGATAACCGTTTCCGGCCCGCTTGTGAAGGACCGCTTAGCTTTCACCGAATCCGCCGAGTACCGCTATGAGCGAGATCCGGTGGACAGCTTGCCGCCGCTCCAAAGTTATAACCGTTCCGAAGATTTCAACTCCTATACGCAATTTGACCTCAACATCAGCCCAAAGCAAACAGCAACGGCATCGTTCGCGATCTTTCCACAACACATTGACTACTACGGCTTGAATACGTTTACGCCACAACCCAGCACCCCGGACTTAAACGAGCGTGGATATCAGGCAGCTCTGCAGCACCGATACGCAACTGACTCTGGCGATCTCCTGACGTCGCAAGTGAGCTTCAGAAGGTTCGACGCCGACCTGGTGCCTAATAGTGATGCGCCTTACCAACTTCTCGTCGAAACCACCAAAGGTGGGTTTTTCAACCGTCAAGACCGCCAGACAGCACGCACAGAATGGGAAGAACTGTACCGTTCGCATCCGCATCATTTTTTGGGCTCGCACGAATTGGATGCGGGAACAGATTATTCTCACAGCTCGTATGACGGCCGCCAGCAGTTTCTTCCCGCGCAGATCATTGGCGTCACTGGGTACGCGTTAGAACAAATCCAATTCGGCCCGATGTCGGCATTTTCCGTCGACCAAAACGAGATTGGCTGGTTCGTAGGCGACAAGTGGACCATTTCAAATCGCTTGACGCTCGACTTGGGTCTTCGTTTTGATCGTGACTCTGTCACCGATTCGGTAAATACAGCTCCTCGCGCCGGCTTCATCCTCGCGCTGACCGGTGATGGCAAGACCTTGTTAAAGGGCGGAGCCGGATTTTTCTATGATCGCGTTCCTCTCAACATCCCGGCGTTTCCTGATTTGCCGAATCGCACAGTCAGTGAGCTGAACCCAGCAGGCGGAGTTATCAGTTCGACCGCGTACGCCAATGTCATCTCCGATGGGTTGCGCAATCCACGCAGTGAAGTATGGAACGTCGAAGTGGATCGTCAGGTAACGAGCGACTTTCTGATCAGGGTGGCGTATCAGCAGCGCAACACGGTACGCGACTTCTACCTGAATCCTGTGGCGTCAGGAGCAACGGGCATCCTTGGGTTATCGGACTTGGGCAGTGATTTCTACAAGGAGTTTCAAGTCACGGGGCGATATCGCATCCGCCGCAGCACACTGAATGCGTCGTACGTACGCTCGCGCGCCTACGGTGACCTGAACGATTTCAACCAATTCTTTGGGAATGATCCGCAGGCAGTGATTCAGCCGAATCAGCGTGGCCGGCTGAACTTTGACGCCCCAAATCGACTTTTGGCCTGGGGAGAGATCGCCGCTCCGTGGAAATTAACCTTCGCGCCCGTGCTCGATACCCACACCGGCTTTCCGTATTCAACAATCGATCAGTACCGCGAATTTGTTGGACCAAGAAATGAATTGCGGTCCCCGCGATTCGTTTCAACGGATCTGCAAGTCTGGCGCGAAATCCGGCTGCCCATCAAAGAGAAGCACGCGAAGATCGGGTTCGGAGTGTTCAACGTTTTCAATCACCCCAATTACCGCGATGTGCAGAACGATCTAGATAGCAATCGGTTCGGCGAGTTCTTCAACGGTCTGAGCCGGAGTTTCCACGGCAAATTCGTGCTGGAGTTCTGATTATGAAATCGACCATCAAGAATGTTCTTTCCACTCTGGCAATCGCGCTTTGCGTCGTTACGATTTCATCCGCACAAACCAGCGATCCACTTCCATCCGCCGAGGAAGTGGTTGCGAAGATGATGCAGTTCGATGCGCAACAGCAATCTGAACAGACGGGATACACCGCCGTTCGCCATTACGCCGCCGTGAACAAGAAGCGGCATGCCGAAATGCTTGTGCGTGTCTCATGCGATAGCTCGGGCGCCAAAAAGTTCACGATTGTTTCCGAAGAGGGCTCAGGCTCGATTCGCAAACACGTCTTCCACAAGCTCCTGAGTGAAGAAACTGAGGCTTCCCGCCAGGGAACTCGAACCAGCACGCGCCTTATTCCCGACAACTACCAGTTTCAGATGGTGAGACAGGAGATTCTCGAGACTGGACCGGCGTACGTGCTATCGGTCACGCCGAAAACGGCCAACAAGTACCTAATCGACGGCAAGATTTGGGTAAATGCGAACGACTATTCCATCGTTCGGATCGAAGGCCAGCCGGCGAAGAATCCCTCCTTCTGGGTGCGCAGCGTTCACTTTGTTCACACGTATCAGAAAGTAGGTCAATTCTGGTTCGCATCTTCCACCCGTACCACCAGTGGAATCCGGATTTTTGGCGAATCGCAATTAACGATCGATAACTCCGACTACGCCCTGAATCCTCCTGCCGATCGCACGGCGCAAGCCAATGATCAAGGGAGGTTAGTCCGATGAAGAAGGGCCACCTCATTGCGGCCGCCATTTCACTAGTGATGTTCGCCTGGGTGATTGCTCACGTTGGCCTGTCAGCCATGCTTGTACAACTGAAGGCAATGCGCGTTGCTTTGCCGATTGTCCTGGCCCTGAGCGTTCTCCGGCTGTTTCTCCAGAGCATCACCTGGTCGGCGTCGCTCGAGGGCGAACACGTATCGGTCGACAGGACGAAGTTGATGGGAGTGCGGCTTGCCTCCCAGTCCATTGGATACCTCACCGTCCTGGGTCCCGTCATTTCTGAGCCGATGAAAATTAAGCTCCTTGGCACTCCAACTGAGCCAACGATTACTGCCACTTTTCTCGACGACGGAGTGTACTGGTTTACTTCGGCGCTGCTTGCAATCTTGGGGATAGTCAGTCTTCCCTTCGTAGCAGTGCATGGCGCACGCCACCACGCAATCCCAGTCCTTCTGTCACTTGCGGGTATGGTCTTTGTAATCGTGCGTCGCAATCCAATCCTTTCCGGTTTGGTACGTGCCCTTGGCAATCATGCCCCTTCCTGGCTTGCACGCGCCGAGAAATTGGAAGCGTCCATTCGAAACTATCGGCTTCATCACCTTGCACTCGTCGGTCGCATGTTCTGGATCGACCTGGTCTGCCAGGTACTGATCGCTTCCGAAGTCGTTGTGGTTTTGTGGTCCCTCGGTCTGCCCATCCACTTTTTCACCATCGTTGCCATTGACGGAGTTACGCGTGCGTTGAAGCTGGTGAGTGGCTGGATTCCCGCGCGGGTCGGGTCCGACGAGGGCGGAGCCATTTCTGCATTCGCTCTGACTGGTTTTTCGCCACTGCTCGGCCTGTCACTCGCGCTGACTCGACGTGTGCGCGATCTGCTGTGGGCGCTGATCGGCATCCTTTGGTTTGTTTGGAATTCTCGTGTAGCAGGTGGTGCAGAAACGGCCTCAACTGGCGCGACTGGAACCATCCTGGAGGAGATTGTCGAGTGCAGGCAGTGATAGCCATTCCAGAAATGTTTGCCCTCGTGCGCAAAGAAAGAGCAGCGGAACTGCTGCTGCGGCCGATTGCGGGTGTTCCGCTTATCATCAGAACGGTGCTCACGGCGGCCCGCGCTGGAGCAAACGACATTCTCTTGACCTGTCCGGCCGCATTAAGCGAGCAGATCATGCAGCAACTGGTGGGGAGCACTGCTCAGTTTGGGATTCATATCAGCGTCGTTCAATTGGCAGATTTCAATCCATTCGCTTCGTCAGGATGGCGGGCGCTAAAACCTCATCTCCAACAGAAATTCCTCTGGGTGCCGTGGAACTGGGTTACGACCAAGCAGCTCCTCGCGCACCTGCCCGTTGCGCAGTTCCACTCCGTCAACTGGGCAGAACCCGCCTGCACGACGTTCTATGAGGTGACCCGCGACGATTTCTCTTCTGCCCTCCTCCACCCTGAGGGCGTCGCGGTCACCTCGCCAGAGAGCGCCACGAGTGCTGAACGGTTTCTGGTTGCTCGCTCGGGCAAGGTACTCGATGGCATTCACACATCTTTGAATCGCCGTCTCTGTCGCCCATTCGTAAGAATGCTCTCGCACACTGCGGTGCCTCCGAATGCCGTCACGTTTGGTGGAATTGTTGTCTCCCTTGTTTCGGCCGTCGCTTTTGCGCATGGAGCGTACTGGTGGTCGGTGCTGGGGGCCGTGCTTTTCTATGTCGCTGGACTCTTCGATGAAATGGACGGCATGCTGGCCCGGCTCAAGTTCGCGGAGTCACCACGTGGGACTTATCTCGAAGGCTTTGCCGACGGCCTTAGCTATTTGCTGCTCTTCACGGGCGTCACCGTCGGCATGTATCGGCATTACGGTCGGGCCGCAATCTTCATGGGTGTTGCGCTTCTCATAGGTGCCAGTCTTGCATTGATTACTACCACGTTGCAGCGCAAACGCGCTACCACGCCTGACCGGCCAAATGAATATCTTGGAAATTTCTACCGGTTGCTCGAGAAAGACTCAGGGAACTGGATTTCCCGCGTCGTCCGCCAGGTTCAGGGTTTCCAAAGAAGAGGGATATTAATCCACTACATCGTCCTCTTCACTATTCTTGGGCTCCTGCCCCTCATATTCTTACTCGCAACCGTTGGAGCCCACCTCACCTGGATTTTGACGCTCTATTTCAACCGTAGATTCTTCACTCGGTCTCAGACCGACGTGAAACCGACAGTAAGCAAGTTCAAGGAGGCTCTATGAAAGCGGTGATTTTGGCCGCAGGCAGGGGTACGCGGATTCGCTCCGTCCATGGGAAACGCCCCAAGTGCCTGATCGAAGTCGATAACAGTGCGATTCTGGATCATCAACTCGACGCTTTATCGATAGTTGGAATCAACGAAGTCGCGATTGTTGTCGGATACGAGAAGGAGCAAATCATTGCGCATGTAAATGCCAGGAGACTTCTCACCCAAAGGATTCACTTTATCGACAATCCAGGATTCGCTATCACGAATAACATTTATTCGCTCTGGCTCGCCCTTGATTGGCTGCGCGGTGACAGCTTCATTGTTCTTAATGCCGACGTCATCTTCAATCCTGAAATCCTTGGCCTCGCCGTACGCCCACACGCGCCGATCTCGATGATCGTGGACCCTTTGTGGCGAGATGAGACGATGAAAGTCATCGTCGCCGACGACCAGGTAATAAGGATGAGCAAGAACATCTCACGGGAAGAGTTCAGCGGTACTTATATTGGCATTACGGTTTTTTCCAAGTCCATACAAACCAGATTTTTCCGAAAGATGGAAGATGTGATCGCGGCCGGCCGCGTGAACGAGTTCTTCAATGTCGCCGTGCAGGAACTCGCGAGCGAAGGAGTTTCTGTCGGCTATACGAGCACTGATGGGTTGCCCTGGGCTGAAATCGATGATCCAGTCGACCTGATGTTCGCCCAGCAGAGTGTGTTCCCGCAACTTGCAACAGCGGTAATTTGAACGTGCCAACGAGCGAAATCATTGCCGAGAGCTTCGCGCCTCCCCGGTGGCTTTCCTGGCCGCGCAGTTCCATTCGAATCATCGATTGGAACATCGACCGTGGCCTACAACTTCGGGCAATCATCGATTTTCTTGGCGATACTAACGCGGATGTTTTTATTCTTCAGGAAGTCGACGTTAATGCGCGGCGGACCCATCATCTGAATGTTGCCCAGGAAATCGCCCGAAAGCTGCGGTTGAACTATGTCTTCGGCCGCGAATTTGTGGAGCTGACCCAGGGTTCCAAAAGCAACCCTGCATTCCATGGCCAAGCCACGCTATCGCCATGGAAGATATCGAGGCCGCGCATTATTCATTTTCAGCAGCAATCCGACTTTTGGAAGCCTCGCTGGTACAAGCCCAAACTGCAAACCTTTCAGGAAAGACTTGGGGGCAGAATCGCTCTGTCTGCCGAGATCAGTATCCAAAGCGTCTCAATCATCTGCTACAACCTTCACCTCGAGAGTCGCTCGAATGATGAGCTGCGCCTTGCACAGTTGAACGAGCTCTTACAGGATGCTGGCGGTTGCGATTCGACTCAGCCGATTGTCGTCGCAGGCGACCTTAACCTCAATGCTTCCAAGCCTGCCATAGCAGACTTACTGGCACGTGCCGGATTCCGCGATGTTGTGCCAAGTTCTCGCGTGCCTACCACTCCCGCACGCCATCTGCTCGAAGCCGGTCGCTACATCGACTGGGCTTTTGTACGTGGTCCGGCGCAGGCGGACGGCGGCAAGGTTCACAGGTCCGTCAGAGGTTCTGATCATTACCCAATTTCATTTGAATTGCGTAGTCAAAGCGGAAGAACAAGTCAGCCCAAGGAGTAAGAACATGAAAGCGAAATCAATTCTCATAATCATCCTCATGACCGTCATTCCAATCCTTGCCTCGGCGCAGGCCAAATCAGGAGATGATAGTGCTCCGAGTAATGCTCCGGCCGCTGCCGATTCGCTCCTCCCGGACCCGGGCCCCACAAATGTGCCAGCTGGCCCCGGCTCCCTCGGACCGGAAGAAGTGTTACAGGAGTATCAGACGGTAATGGTGGCCATTACGCAGAACTTCACAGCAAACCTTGCAGGGATCACTGAAGCTGTCCAGGAAGGAAAAATGAGCAGCGAGGAAGGCAAGACCTCAACCGCCGAGCAGTACCTCATTGCCAAGATGCAATTCCAGCTGCTTAGTGCATGGCGCGAGATGGATAAACAGGATCAGCCCAAAGTTGCTGCGCCTGATGATAAAAGCGAGGCTTCTCCGACTGACGACAACCAGATCGTCCTGGTAGAGCTGCCGTTCTCGTCCTTCGAGCTCACTGAGGGAGTGGCCGAACACCTAGGCTTGACACAATCACAGAAGGAAGCGATCCAGCAAGTGATGGGCCGCGAACGCCATAACATGGAACCCTTGTTCGAGCAGCTGCGAAGCGTGAGGCAAAAGCTGTTGGCTCTCGACGTTCAGCACAGCAACAAGAGGGACATCAAGACTCTAGCCGACGCGCAAGCGGCTTTGTTGGCGAAATTCATCGTGGCCAACGCGCGTATGCAGTCTGAAATCTATAAACTTCTCACTCCGCAACAACAAAGAAAGCTTGACGACTTAAAGAGCAGCGGCGAGTCAGGAACGGTCGCGAGCCGGTGACGATTCCAACGCCGCGAATCCGAACTGGCTTCCTTTCCGTCGAACCAGTTGTCACGGCATAGCTGGCGTCCGTTCTTGGACGATACCATCCCTAGCATTTTGCCCGAGGCTTCGACAGTGTCGTTTGACACTTTCAACCCTTTCGACACCAGGGCACTTCCGTATCGATGCAAGCGCCCTGTATTTGCAGCCAATTAGGGGTCCACCGGCCCTTAACTCCACTTTGGCATCTCGGTTGCCCCTCGCCTAAGAGTTGGAGGTACAAGGCAATGACTCCAGAAATTAGCCAGTCAGACGAGAACCTTCAGGCTGAACTCGATCGGCTTACTTACTCAGCCTATCTGTTGACGCTCGATCCGGGCAAGGCTTTCTCGGCGGTGGCGAGAGCCATCGATGGATCACTGCAGGAAAACACCGCTAGTTCCGATCTCCTTGAACGAACGGTGCAGCTCGCGCTGGAAGACGTACTGTATGAATCCGGAGCACGCTGGGATGGTGAGTCATCGGCCTGTGACGCGTTGCTCTACGGACGTTCCGCCGCCATCAACTCAAAAGCATTCCAATCGCT